>Ga0209342_10006059_pt1 | contig 12333 bp, 9 predicted proteins | sample RifCSP16_2_FD_184023 | JGI IMG/M metagenome (GOLD analysis project Ga0209342, IMG submission 184023) | Soil microbial communities from Rifle, Colorado - Rifle CSP2_sed 16_2 (SPAdes) (version 2) | ecosystem: Environmental > Terrestrial > Deep subsurface > Rock core/Sediment | place: Rifle... | reverse complement strand
GCGGCTACCAGTTCGGCATCGTGGACGAGGTGGACTCGATTCTGATTGACGAAGCCCGCACCCCGCTCATCATCAGCGGGCCGTCGGAAGAATCCACCGACAAGTACTACCGCATCGACCGCATCATCCCCAAGCTCGCCGAGAGCGACTACACGCTGGATGAGAAGCACCGCTCGGTGGCGATGACCGAGGAGGGCGTGGAGCACGTCGAGAAGCTCCTCGGGGTTGAGAACCTCTACGACCCCATCCACATGGAGATGCTGCACCACGTGCAGCAGGGCCTGCGGGCGCACGCGCTCTTCAAGCGCGACGTCGACTACGTGGTCAAAGACGGCGAAGTGCTCATCGTGGACGAGTTCACCGGCCGCCTCATGCCCGGGCGGCGCTGGTCCGACGGCCTGCACCAAGCCATCGAAGCCAAAGAAAGCGTCAAGATCGAGCGCGAGAACCAGACGCTCGCCACCGTCACCTTCCAGAACTACTTCCGCATGTACCGCAAGCTGGCCGGGATGACGGGCACGGCGGAGACCGAGGCGGCCGAGTTCGCCAAGATTTACAACCTGGACGTGATGGTCATCCCGCCCAACCGCACGCTCATCCGGCACGAGTTCGCGGACACCGTCTACCGCACGGAGCGCGAGAAGTTCGACGCGGTGGTGGAAGAGATCCGCGAGCTGCACCAGAAGGGGCAGCCCGTGCTCGTCGGCACCATCTCCATCGAGAAGTCGGAGAGGCTGTCGGAGCTGCTGAAGCGCGCCGGCGTCCCTCACCACGTGCTGAACGCCAAGCAGCACGAGAAGGAGGCGTACATCGTCGCCCAGGCGGGCCGAAAAGATACGCTGACCCTCTCCACCAACATGGCCGGGCGCGGCACCGACATCGTGCTCGGAGGCAACCCCGAGTTCATGGCCAAGGAGCAGCTCATCGGCCAGGGCGCGGCCGAGCCGCTGCCGGCGGGCGAAGAGCGCTACGGCAGCGACGAGCAGTTTGTTTACTTCTATTACCAGGGGCAGTTCTTCCGCGTGGCCAAGCAGCAGTGGGCCGACACCTTCGCCGCCTTCAAGGGGCAGACCGAGGCGGAGCACGACGACGTGGTGGCCGTGGGCGGGCTGCACATCCTGGGCACCGAGCGGCACGAGGCGCGGCGCATCGACAACCAGCTCCGCGGGCGCGCCGGACGCCAGGGCGACCCGGGAAGCTCGCGCTTTTATTTGTCGCTCGAAGACGACCTGATGCGCATCTTCGGCGGCGAGCGCATCAAGGGGCTGATGCTGCGGCTGGGGATGGAAGAGGGCGTGCCCATCGAGTCGCGGCTGATTTCGAAGCGCATCGAGGCGGCGCAGAAGGCGGTCGAGGCGCAGAACTTCGAAGCCCGCAAGCACCTGCTCGAGTACGACGACGTGATGAACAAGCAGCGCGTCGCCATCTACGGCATGCGCCGCGCCATCCTGGAAGGCGCCGACCTGCGCGACGAAGTCCTCTCCATGGCGTCCGACTTCACCTACCACTTCCTCGAAACCCACTGCCCGCGCGCCGCGCACCCGGAGAAGTGGAACCTGGACGCGCTGCGGCAGGAGCTCTGGCGGCAGTTCGGGCTCGACATCCGCGGCGACGGGCTCGACCCGCTGCGGATGAGCCGCGACGAGCTGGAAGCGGCGCTGAACGAAAAAACCCGGGCGCTCTACGGGGAAAAGGAACAACAGCTCGGCGCCGAGTCCTTGCGCCGCCTGGAGCGCATCCTCCGGCTGCAAATCATCGACACGCAGTGGAAAGACCACTTGCTGACCATGGACCACCTCAAGGAAGGCATCAACCTGCGCGGCTACGGGCAGAAGGACCCGCTGATCGAGTACAAGCGCGAGTCCTTCGGGCTGTTCGAGGAGATGCTCGACCGGGTGGACTCGGAGACGCTGCGCTACCTTTATTTGATGAAGCCGGTGCAGCAGGAAATGAGCGAGGAGGAGCGGCTGTTCGCCCGGCGGCGGCAGCGCCAGGCGTCGGAGCTCCAATTCATCGGCGGCGGCGCGCCCGAAAGCGCGCGCCCGCAGCCGATCCGCGCGGCGCAGAAGATCGGACGGAACGACCCCTGCCCCTGCGGCTCGGGCAAGAAGTACAAGAAATGCCACGGGGCGGTGGCGTGAGGGCAGACAGGAATGTCTGCCCCACCAGGAACGGAGGAGCTTGCTCAATCTGCGAGAGGGCTGCTAGAGTCCTCTGTCCAGCCTGACAGGATTTCCGCGGAGGTGCAACGGTGGCGAACGGAACCTATGACGTGGCGATCATCGGCAGCGGGCCGGGCGGCTACACCGCCGCCTTCCGCGCCGCCAAGTACGGCCTGAAGACCGCGCTCATCGAGAAAGACGCCAAGCTCGGCGGCACTTGCCTGCACGTGGGCTGCATCCCCACCAAAGCCCTGCTCTTCCAGGCCGAAATCTACGACTACATCCAGCGGGCGGGAGAGTTCGGGATCAAGGTCACGGGGGCGTCGCTCGACTGGAAGAAGATGATGGAGCGCAAGCGCGAAGTGGTGACCAAGCACGCCCAGGGGCTCGGGATGCTGGCGAAGAAAAACAAGGTGGAGGTGCTCGCCGGCTTCGGGCGGCTCACAGGCGGCGGCGGCGTCGAGATTGAAGCCGGTGGGAAGAAGCAGGTCATCAAGGCCAAAGCCATCATTCTGGCCACCGGCTCGGCGGCGCGTTTGTTCCCGGGCCTCGAAGACGACGGCGAGCAGGTGCTCACCAACGTCAGCGTGCTCGAGCTGAAGAAGCAGCCGAAGTCGATGATCGTCATCGGCGCCGGCGCCGTGGGGGTCGAGTTCGCCTCCATCTTCAAAACCTTCGGCACCGAGACGACTATCCTGGAGATGCTGCCGCGCGCGGTCCCGAACGAGGATGAAGAAATCTCCGCCGAGCTGGAGAAGCAGCTCAAGAAGCGCGGCATCGGCCTCGAGCTGAATGCCAAATACGAAAGCGCCAAGAAGTCGGCCAAAGGCGTCACCGTCACCTACTCGAAGGACGGAAAGAAGGCCGACCTCACGGCCGAAACGCTGCTCGTCGCCGTGGGCCGCCGGCCGCTGACCGAAGGCATCGGCCTGGAGAAAACCAAGGCCAAGGTGGAGAAAGGCTACCTCCACACCAACGAATGGATGGAGACGGCCGAGCCGGGCCTGTACGCCATCGGCGACATCGTGGCCGGGATGCCCTGGCTGGCGCACGCCGCCGCCTGGCAGGGGCTGGCCGCCGTGGCGAAAATCGCCGGCAAGCCCGCGCAGCCGGTGCGCCGCGACCGCATCCCCATGGTCACTTTCTGCGAGCCGCAGATCGGCTCCATCGGCCTGAGCGAGGCGCAGGCCAAAGAAAAAGGCTACAAGATCAAGGTCGGCAAGTTCCCCTTCCTCGGCAACTCCAAGGCCTCCATCCTCGGCGCGCACGGCGGCTTCATCAAGATAGTGGCCGACGAAAAGTACGGCGAAATCCTCGGCGTGCACATCATCGGGCCTAGCGCCACCGAAATCATCGCCGAGGCCACCACCGCGCTTCAGCTCGAAGCCACGGTGGACGACCTGATGGCGATGGTGCACGCCCACCCCACGCTCTGGGAAGCGATGGCGGAGGCCGCCAACGCCGTCCGCGGCCTGACTGTCAACATTTGAAACCACAGATTCACACAGATGAACCCAGATAGGCGGGGCGGGGTTTCAACCCCGCCCTGCCCAAACAGGAATACAATATAGAGGACGGATGGGCGAACCTGGGATATGCGGCGTAGCTGACTGGGGCGAGCAGCCCTACGCGCGCGCCTGCGCCTGGCAGAAAGAGCTGGTCGCCTTGCGCAAGGCGGGCGAGCTCCCGGACCTCCTCATCCTTTGCGCGCACCCGCACGTCATCACGCTCGGCCGCAATGCCCGGCGCGAAAACCTGCGCCTTTCCGAAGCGATGCTAGCGGCGCGCGGCGTGGAAGTGCATCCGACCGACCGCGGCGGCGACGTCACCTACCACGGCCCCGGGCAACTCGTCGGCTACGCGGTTCTGGATTTGAGCGAGCACCGCAAGGACGTGGCCTGGTACGTGCGCGCGCTGGAGGAAGTCCTCATCCGCGCCGCGGCGGAGTTCGGCGTTGAAGCCGCGCGCAAGGCCGCGCCGGCCTCGAAGCGCCAGCTCTACACCGGGGTGTGGGTGGGCGAAGAGAAGCTCGCCGCCATCGGCGTGCACCTTTCCCGCTGGGTCACCTCGCACGGCTTCGCCTTCAACGTCACGACGGATTTGAGCTACTTTGATTTGATTGTCCCCTGCGGCCTCGCCGACAAAGGCGTGACATCGCTGGAAAAGCAGGTCCCTCGACTCCGCGCTTCGCGCTTCGCTCGGGATGACAACTCAATGATGAACACTGCGAAGGCGGCGGTGGTGAAGCATTTCGGCAAAGTGTTCAGCCGCGAGATGCAGAACATTGAGGCAGAGACTTGGGAGGCCTGGGTTGGAGCTCACGCGCCAACAGCATCTTGAGCTGTACTACTGGATGCAGCTCAACCGGAAGCTGGAAGACCTGCTGACGAATCTCTTCCGGCAGAACAAGATCGTCGGCGGGCTTTACAGCTCGCTCGGGCAGGAAGCCATCTCCATCGGCTCGGCCTACGCGCTCGAAAAGCGCGACTGGATCGCGCCCATGATCCGCAACCTGGGCGCGGTGCTCGTCAAGGGCTTCAAACCCCGCGACCTCATCATGCAGTACACCGCCAAGGCCGGCTCGCCCACCGGCGGCAAGGACGGCACCGCGCACTTCGGCGACCTGAAAGGCTGTCGCGTCGTCTCGCCCATCTCCATGCTCGGCGACCTGATTCCGGTGATGGCCGGCATCGGCATGGCGGCGCGCTACCTCGGCCGCGACGAAGTGGCGCTCACCTGGATCGGCGACGGCGGCAGCTCCACCGGCGTTTTCCACGAAGGCTTGAACTTCGCCGCCGTGCAGAAGGCTCCGCTCGTGCTCGTGCTCGAGAACAACCTCTGGGCCTACTCGACCCCCACCTATTTGCAGTCCGCGGTCGAAGACTGGGCCGACAAGGCTAAGGCCTACGGCATCCCCGGCGTGAACGTGGACGGCAACGATGTATTGGCCGTCCACCGCGCCACCCGCGAGGCTGCCGCCCGCGCCCGCCGCGGCGACGGGCCCACGCTCCTCGTAGCGAACAGCTTTCGCCGCAGGGGCCACGCCCAGCACGACCCCGCCAAGTACGTCCCCGAGTGGATGCTCAAGGAATGGGAAGCCAAAGACCCCATCGCGCGCTATGAGAAGCACTTGACCGAGAACAAGCTCTGGACAGAGAAACACAAGAAGGAAATCCTCGACCGCATCGCCCGCGAGCTCGAAGCCGAGCTCGCCGCCGCCGAGGCCAGCCCCCTGCCCGAGCCCGAGGTCGCCGCGCAGGGCGTCTACTGCGACGGTTGCCACGACATCCGGCCCGACTGGAAGCGCTCGCCCAAAGAAGTGAAGCCGGGGCAGAACTACTCCGCCGAGTGGTTCGCCGGACGGCAGCCCGCCCTGGCGCCCAACAGCACACGACCGGCAGGCAAACCCGCCAAGCAGCAAAAGGAATTGGTGAGCGTAGCAAGCCCTTCGACTCCGCTCAGGGCAAGCAATCCGGGACATGGGAAGAAGAGCAAGAAGCCGAGGAAACGCTAGATGCCCACGATGACCTACTTGCAGGCGATCGGGCGCGGGCGACCCTTCTGTCATCCCGAGCGCAGCGAGGGATCTGCATTTTCCGAGGTCAACCCCTGATGCCCACGATGACCTACTTGCAGGCGATCGGGCGCGGGCTCTGGGAAGAAATGGAGCGCGACCCGGCGGTGGTGATGCTGGGCGAAGACATCGGCGTCTACGGCGGCGCCTTCAAGGTGACCGAAGGCTTCCTCGCGCGCTTCGGCCGCGAGCGCGTCATTGACACGCCCATCAGCGAAAGCGCCATCGTGGGCGCCGCGGTCGGGATGAGCTACCTCGGCCTGCGCCCGGTGGCGGAGTTCCAGTTCATCGACTTCATCGCCTGCGCCTTCAACCAGATTACCAACTTCGTCGCCAAAAGCCACTATCGTTGGGGCGCGCCCGTGCCGATGGTCTTGCGCGGCCCCTCGGGCGGCGGCGTGCACGGCGGGCCCTTCCACTCCGCGAACCCGGAGATGTATTTCGTGCACACGCCCGGATTGAAAGTGGTCTGCCCGGCCACCGCCTACGACGCCAAGGGACTCATCAAGGCGGCGGTGCGCGATAACAACCCCGTCCTTTTCTTCGAGCACAAGTTCCTCTACCGGCGCATCAAAGAGGAAGTCCCCGAGGACGACTACGTCGTTCCGCTCGGGCAGGCCGCGGTGAAGCGCGAAGGCAAGCACCTGACGATGGTCAGCTACGCCGCCATGGTCTACACCTGCCTCGAAGCCGCCGAGCAGCTCGCCAAAGAAGACGGCCTGGAGTGCGAAGTGGTAGACTTGCGGACTTTGCTGCCGCTCGATAAAGCGGCCATCCTGGCGTCGCTCAAGAAAACGAACCGGATGCTGGTCGTCCACGAAGACACGCGCACGGGAGGAATCGCCGGCGAGATTGCCGCCATCGTGATGGAGGAGGCGTTTGAGGACCTGGACGCGCCGCTCGTCCGGGTAACTTCGCTCGATACGCCCGTGCCCTACTCGCCGCCGCTGGAGGAGTACTTCCTGCCGAACGTGGCGAAGGTGGTGGCGGCCGCGCGGCAACTGGCGAGCTATTAGATGAACACGGATAGGCACAACAAGCACGCAAAGCAGGCCCCTCACCGCCAGGGCGGGCAAGGGTTCGGGGTGACAACACTAGGCGAGCGGCAGGCAATGGCGGATGCCGCCCCACCCCTATGTCATCCCGAGGGCTTGATTGCCTTGGCCCCGAGGGATCTGCTTTTCACCACGGTAGGAGGCTGAGATGCCGACGAAAGTGCTGATGCCGCAGATGGGGGAGTCGATCTTCGAAGGCACGGTCACCAAGTGGCTGAAGAAGGTCGGCGACAAGGTGGAGCGCGACGAGCCACTCTTTGAGATTTCGACCGACAAGGTGGACGCCGAAATCCCCGCTCCCGCTTCCGGCACGCTGAAGGAAATCCTGGTCAAGGAAGGAGCAACCGTCCAGATCAACACCGTGGTCGGCATGCTCGACGACGGTGGCGCTCCCGCCGCCGCGGCAGCACCGGCGAAGGAAGCCCCAAAGCCAGCGCCTCCTCCGCCCAAAACGGAAGCGAAACCGGCGGCCGTGGCTCCACCGCCGAAGCCCGCGCCGGTCGCCATGCCGCCCGCCGCCGTCGGCGGCGAGCTGACCTTCGACGCTTCGAAGCTGCGCGAGATGGGCATCCGCACCTCGCCGCTCGTCCGCCGCCTCGCCAAGGAGCACAGCGTTGACTTGCGGCAACTCACCGGCAGCGGCGCCGGCGGGCGCATTTCGAAGACGGACATCCTCGGCGCCATCGAGAAAGGCGTCCCGGCGGCGCGGCCCGGCGCACCGATGGGCGTGGAGCTTGGCCTGGCGGTGCCGCGCGAGCGGCTCTACTTCGGCCGCTACACGGTGGAGCCGATGACCGGGATGCGCCGCAGCATCGCCGAGCACATGGTGGCCTCCAAGCGCACCTCGCCGCACGTCTACTCGGTGGACGAAGTCGACATGACCCCCATCGCCCGCTTGCGGGCGAAGCTGAAGGACGAGTTCGAGCAGAAGACCGAATCGAAGCTCACTTTCATGCCGTTCTTCATCCGCGCCACCGTCGAAGCCCTGCGCGCCTTCCCCACCGTGAACGCTTCGGTGGACGGCACCAACGTCGTGCTGCACAAGGACGTCAACATCGGCATCGCCGTGGCGCTCGACTGGGGGCTGATCGTCCCGGTCATCAAGGGCGCCGACGAGATGAACTTCCTCGGCTTGCAGCGGGCGTTGAACGACTTGGCCGAGCGCGCCCGCGCGAAGAAGTTGAAGCCCGAAGAAGTCCAGCACTCGACCTTCAGCCCGGGCGTCTTCGGCGGGCTGATGGGCCTGCCGGTCATCAACCAGCCGAACGTCGCCATCCTCGGCATCGGCTCCATCCAGAAGCGCCCGGTGGTGATTGACGACGCCATCGCCATCCGCTCCATGGCCTACCTGACCTTGAGCTACGACCACCGGGTGGTGGACGGCGCCGTCGCCCACCAGTTCATGGGCCGCATCAAAAAGCTGCTGGAGGAATGGAACGAGCCCATTCTGTGACGTGTCTCGTGATTCGCGACCCGCGACCCGTGTTCAACCCGGTGGCTCCTGCCACCGGGCCCAGCGGCGGGAGCCGCTGGGTTGAACAGGAAAGGCTGGCGGCTGGGCAATGACGATGGTGGCAATCATCGGCGGTGCGGTCCTGGTGCTGGCAGTGGCCGCGGGCTGGTACCTCAAGCGAAGATTCGAGCGGATGGGACAGCACCTGCCTGGCGCCATCGAGCAGTGGGAAAAAGAAATCGAGAAGCTGGAAAAACCCAAGGGCTAGCCATCCCGGCTTGTCATTCCGAGCCCTTGATTGCCTTGGCGGCGAGGAATCTGCATTACTCTGCGAAAATCGAATTCACGAAATGCAGATCCCTCGCTGCGCTCGGGATGACAGGCGAGTCTAGTCGTCGGCGGAGGGCTGGGCGGGACCGCGACCGGGCGAGAGGATGACCAGGTCGCCGGCGCCGGGCACGGTGTCGGGGTCGCGCGGGCCGAACGACTGCGGGGCTTCAGCGGGCCGGCCGAGTTGCCGCCGCATTTTTTCGAACTCGCTCTCCGGCTGCCCCAGCGCCCGCGTGCGCACGCCTTGCTTCAAGCCGTGCTCGACGAGGCGCCCGATGCCGATGTTCCCCGCCCAGAAAAGCAGATTACGCACGTGGAAGAAGGAGCGCAGGCCGTTCGGGCCGTAAGGAACGCGGACGGGCTTGCGCCAGCGCAAGCGCCGGCGGATGGATTTCCAGTTGTAGAACTCGCCCCAGCCGTAGGCCAGCAGCTCTTTCAGCTCCGGCTCGGTCATGTTCTTGGGAATGAAGGTGACGTTGCCGAAGTTGTACTCGCCCCAGTCCTTCTCCCGCACGCGCCCCTCGCGGATGTACTGGCGGTAGAGCGCGGTGCCGGGGAGCGGCGTCAGGCAGGAGAACTGGGCGAACTCGAGCTTCGCGTCCCTGACCACGCGCACCGTCTCGCGGAGCGTCTCGGGCGTATCGGCGTCGAGGCCGAAGACGAACGCGCCCCAGATGCCGATCTTCTTCGAGTGAATCCGCTCGACCACGCGCAGGAAGCGCTCGTGCCAGTTGGTGGGCTTGCCGAGTTTCTTCAGGCCCGCGTTCGAAAAGGTCTCGAAGCCGATGAAGAGCGCCACGCACCCGGACTGGCGCGCCAGCTCCAGCAGCTCTTCGTCCTCGCCCAGCAGAATCGTGGCCTGGGCGCCCCAGCGGATCTTGAGCGGCGCGATAGCCTTGAAGAGCTCGCGGGCGCGCTTGGGGTTGCCGTTGATGATGTCGTCAATGAAAAACACCCAGCGGTTGCGCCCGAGCGCGCGCAGCTCCTCCTGGACGCGCTCGAGCGGCCGGAAGCGGTAGGCGCGCCCGGCGGTGCGCGAGACCGAGCAGAAGTCGCAGTCGAACGGGCATCCGCGCGCCGTCTCGACGGTCTGCGGGATGAGGTAGCGGTCGAGCTTGAGCAAGTCGCGCCGCGGCAGCGGCCCGCCCTGCATGTCGAACATCCGCTCGGCGCGATAAACCTTCTCCAGCTTCCCTTTGCGGAAATCTTCCAGCACGCGCGGCCAGAGGTATTCGGCTTCGCCCACCACCACCGCGTCGGCGTGCGGCGCGGCCTCGTCCGGGCAGACGGTGACGTGCACGCCGCCGAGCACGACAGTCTTGCCGCGGGCGCGGAACTTGTCGGCGATGTAGTAAGCCGCCGGGGCCATGTTGGTCATGGCGGTGACGCCGACGAGGTCGCAGTCCGCCTCGAAGTCAATCGGCTCGACCGACTCGTCAATGATGCGCACTTCGACGTCGGAGGGAGTGAGCGAGGCCAGGATGGCCAGGTTCAATCCCGGGAAGACTCCGCCCTGGCCGAAGTGCATGTTGCGGGTGAACCAGGAAGCCCACTTCGGAAAGGCGGGCACACGATAGCAGTTGAAGGGATTGTTCGGGCTGATGAGCAGAACTTTCAGAGAATCCCGCGGCAAGACCCCCTCCCTGCGCGCAGCTTTCCTTGTGGGAATTCGACGCCTCGGACAGATTCTATCCGCCTGCGGAAAGAAGGCAAGCAAAAAAGCGGGGTTCAGGGGTCAACCGAAGCGGAAGGACGACGCCTCGTCGGATGTCTTCCCCACCCAGAAGTCGGGGTCGGGATCGCCGAGCTCGACGCCGATCTCTTGACCGCCGTCCGGCGCCGGGTCGCCCACCCACACCACGCGGGCGGTGATCTTCCCCAGGGTGACGACGTTGTGGATCTCCAACTCCATGTCCACCACCATCGCGTTCTTCAAGAAGATCATGGCGCCGTAAGCGTTGACGATTCTGGTGGTGGCCCGTTCGGTGTGGTGCTCGCCCTTGGCGTCTGTCCAGATGACCATCACCGGGATTTCCAGCAGCACCCGCGGCGACCGGCGCCGGTCTTCCGCGGTGAGTGGCTTGAGCTCCTCTTCACCGGGCAGCTCGACGTGCTTTTCCTTGAGCAGCGCGATGGCCAGCTCGGTGGCGGCGGCATCGTTCTCCTGGGCCAGCTTCTTCAGCGCGGCGACGGCCGTGGCCCGCAGGGCGCCGCTTTCCCTAATCAGGTAGACGAGCGCCTTGATGGCCGCCGGGTCGGACGCTTCTCCCAGCGCCGAGGCCGCCTTGCGCGCCTCGTCAAAGTCCATCTCGGTCAGCAGGTGGATGAGGGCGGCGGTGTAGCCTTTCCTTGCTTCTCCGGCTTCCGGCTTGGCGGGAGGCGGCGGCTTGTCCATGCCGGTCAGGCCAGTTCCCGGCGCAGCCGCTCGGCGAAGTCGGCCAGCCCGGCAACGGGAACGAGCGCGATGCTCTGCTCGGCCAAGATGCGGGCGGAGAGCTCCGCGGTTTCGCCAGCCGGCGGCGCTTCCACGACGGCGGTGCAGCGCGCCGTGAGCTTTTGCGCGGCCAGGCGCGTCGAGATGCGCTCCATCGTGTAGGCCAGCACCTTGGCGCGGTCGACCTCGCGTTCCAGCGCCAGCGTGTGCAGGAAGCCCCGGTGGCCGTTGCGGCGCCAGCCGAAGTCGAACCGGAAGCGGTCGCCCTGGTGGGTGAATTCTTCGACGGGTACGCTGCGGTTCAGCCTCTCCCACAGCCCGGCGCGGCGCAGCGTCGCGTTCAACTGCGCACGAATCCAGGCGCGCGAGCGCTCGACCGCCGCGCCCAGCCGCGTCGGGTAGCGCGGCTCGCGCACGTAGGTGTCGTAGAGCCGCTCCAGCTCGGCTTCAAAATTGCTGGTGAGGACTCCCTTGGGCTCGCTCACCTGCAGCGTGGTTGAAAAAGACTGCAAGTACTCCAGGTAAGCATGCAAGTCGCGGCCGTTCTCGACGCGCCCACGCGTGAACATGTCTTCCAGGCTGGCCAGCAGGCCGATGTCAGCGACAGGATGAAATCGCTTGACGCGGCGAAAGTCATCCAGCATTCGGGCTTCCATCCTTTTCTCGGCGGAGTCGGCGAGAAACACTCCGATGTTGAGAAACTCGCCGCGGACAATGTCGGGCATGTAACGGATAAGGGCAAACTGGTAAAGGCGCTCCGCGTCGGGCATGGTTACCTCCAGTGCGGGAACGGTTGCCGCGAAGAGTTCCTGGCCGCGGCAATCAATTCCCGGATGCGCTTGCGCCGGCGGTCGAGTTGTTCGAGCAGGCGGTCCATGGCCTGGGTGTCGGCATTGTACCACTCGGCCGGCACCGAAGCGGCGGCTTGGTCGAGCACAGCAGTCGGCAAGCTCTCGAGGCGCGTCAGCCAGGGCTCGAAGTTCGGCCAATCGCGGATGCCGGCATAGACGCGGTGGCGGTAGTAGAGCCCGCGCAGGGGGCTGTCGGGGAAGTTCCACTCCCCGGCGTTCAGGCAGAAGCCCTGGTCAATCATCTGCACCCGGTAACCGCGGCGGGGCGGGGCGTGGGCGACGAAGATAACCTGGCGGCCGTTGGTGTTGCAGGTCCACTGGTCGAAGAGCACCATGCCGGCGAAGTCGGGGAGGTTTTCGACGTCGCCCAGACGCTCGTCCGGCAGCAGGTCGTAGACCAAAGTTTGCAGGGGCGAGCCGGGGAAGCGCGACCCGAATTGGAACCCGGAACGGCACTTTTCCCATTTTCCGGCC
>Ga0209342_10006056_pt1 | contig 12336 bp, 10 predicted proteins | sample RifCSP16_2_FD_184023 | JGI IMG/M metagenome (GOLD analysis project Ga0209342, IMG submission 184023) | Soil microbial communities from Rifle, Colorado - Rifle CSP2_sed 16_2 (SPAdes) (version 2) | ecosystem: Environmental > Terrestrial > Deep subsurface > Rock core/Sediment | place: Rifle... | reverse complement strand
GAAGTAGTCCTCTGCAAACCTAAAGAAATCCATGCGCTCGAGGTATTTAAGGACTTCTTCTGAATCAGGCAGGTAAATGGTCTTTCGTATCCCCTGTAATTTTAAAAATTCTCCTATTTCAAGGAGACTTACCATGCCGTAAGGGTCTATGAAACCGGCATTTGTAAGGTCGATCGGCGATGCGTTGTCTTTCACACAATGACCGAGTATCTGCTCATAGTTGTCTTCAATCAGTTGCATCATGGTTTTTACCGCGATCTCTGAAGAGACATGCCCTCGCTATCCGCGCCTCCTCGTAACTTATCTTCCCGTTTCCGGCCTCGACAACGGGCTTGAGCCCCCGCTCTTTGATCGTGGAAAACATCTCTTCTATCCCGCGCCTTTTTGCAGGGGCAATCAAACGGTCTATGTCAATATCCCTGCCTGCCTGAATGAGTTTTTCCATGTGGCTTGCGATGGTTGAGGGCGCGAGGCCGCGCTGGCCAGCTATCTGTTCCAGAGACAGGCCTTTTTGGAACAGCCGGTATGTTTCTTCAACAGTCCCCGTGATTGCGGGTTTCGGATTGCGGATTTCTGTTTTATATTCCGCATTCCGCTCTCTGCGCTGTGCATTCGGATTTTCGGCAAGGTATTTCGCAATCTCCTGAATAAACTTATCGCCGTATCGCTCCAATTTTGCATCGCCGACGCCGCTGATTCTTCTCATATCCGGCAGCACAGCAGGATAATATCTGCACATCTCATGCAGTGTTTTGTCGGAGAACACGACAAAGGGAGGCACTCCCTCATCATCGGCAATCCTCTTTCTGAGTATCCGCAACTTTTCAAAAAGGGCTTGATCATACTCTTCAACGCCATCTCTTTTTGCCCGTGCCCTTTCTTTTGTCTCTTCCCTCTTTATGGCCGCAATCTGCTCTTTGCCATACAGGATATTTGAACCCTTCTGTGTCAGCTTTAATACCGGATAGGGATTTCCCTCCTGTTTGATAGCATCCTGCGCAAGGAGTTCGTCAACAATAAACTGCCAGTGGTTTTTGTCCTTATCTTTTCCACTGCCGTAGGTCTTTATCTTGTCATGCTCAAGTGCGCGAATGCGTTTTGTGTCAGCGCCGATTACAATGTCAATGATGTGTCCAATGCCGAACCTCTGCCCTGTCCTTGACATGGCAGACATCACTATCTGCGCATCTCTCGTAATGTCAAACCGTTCAACAGCGCCTAAACAGATATCGCAGTTGCCGCAGTTGTCAGCAGGATAGACCTCCCCGAAATAACCCAGAAGCTGCCTTCGCCTGCACACATTGTGCGATGCAAACCTTATAACTTGATTCAGCTTTTCAAGGGAGAGGAAACGTTCCGCGTCGCCCGGTATCTGGTCAATGAAATAACGTATCTTGGGGATATCTCCTCTGCCGAAAAAGAGCAGGCAGCGGGCAGGCTCTCCGTCGCGGCCTGCGCGGCCTGTCTCCTGATAATATGCCTCTATATTTTTGGGAAGGTCTGCGTGGATGACAAACCGCACATTGGATTTGTCAATGCCCATGCCAAAGGCGATGGTCGCCACAATCACCGCTGCCTCGTCTCTGTTGAACGCATCCTGATTTTTATCCCGCACCTCCGGGGGCAGTCCTGCATGATAGGGAATGGCGCTGATTCCGTTGGCTTTGAGAAAATCAGCAGTCTCCGAAACAGAGTCGCGCGTGGTGCGGTAAATAATCCCGGACTCGTCAGGATGAGCCCTGAGGAATTCCAATATCTGCGATTCCCCGCGGGATTTTCTTTCTACCTGATAAAAGAGATTCGGCCGGTTGAATGAGGCACGGACAACAAAAGGCTTTCTGAGGCCAATCTTTCGGCATATATCTTCCTGGACTTTGAATGTTGCTGTTGCAGTAAAGGCGGCTATGGGCGCATTGGGGAACATTTTGGGAATAACAGATAGGCTCAGATAATCAGGCCGGAAGTCATGCCCCCATTCGGATATGCAGTGTGCCTCGTCAATGGCAAAAAGAGAGATGGGAATGTCTTTCAGTATATCCAGGAAATTCGGCATGGCAAAACGTTCAGGCGCTATGTAGAGCAGTTCTATCTTATTACCCTTCAAGATTCGGTAAAGGTCAGACACTTCCTGATCATTCAGCGAACTATTCATATAAGCCGCGGCTATTCCGTTTGTCCGCGCAGCGTCAACTTGGTCTTTCATCAGAGAGATAAGCGGGCTGATGACAACAGCGGTGCCGCGCATTATCTTTGCCGGAAGCTGATAGCAGAGCGACTTTCCGCCGCCTGTGGGCATTACGGCAAAGACATCCTGCTTATTCAGAATGCCTTTGATTATCGCTTCCTGATTCGGACGGAATGTATCAAAACCAAAGACCGTTTTCAGGGTGTCTATGATTGCAGACTCATTATCCATTTGTGTTTTTGTTCCGAAAATCTCCCCCAGCCCCTCTTTTCCAAAGAGGGGAGAGAATCAATTTCCCCCTTTGGCAAAGGGGGATTAAGGGAGATTTTCATGTCCCTTTGTGAGCCGATGGCTCGTGTGGGTTTATCATGAAAATCCATATCCTGATTCCGTAGGAGGGCTTGTCCTCTCCCGTTTCTTGCTCTTTGTCATTACAGTTTATATCAAAACACCGTTATTGAAACAATCCCTGCTAACATAAGCCCGCTTCCGAGCAGCCTTTCTCCTATATCTACTTCCTTAAATACAACCCATCCATAAAACACGCTAAATATAAGGCTTGTCCTTTTTATAGATATTACATAGGCGACATCAGCCATGCTTATAGCCATAAAATGAGAAAGAATCATTATAGCTGTGAATATGCCTATGAATAAAAAAGTCATAGGTCTGGACACCACCTGATGTAAAGTTCCTCTAACGCCCACAACAGTTGACAGGACGATGGTAAGCAGCAATGGATAAAAGAAGCCGAAGAATATCGGGCTTGAATGCTGAACAGCAATTTTTCCGATAGTGGATGTTATACTGTATATGATTGCAACGATAATCATCAGCACAGATCCCCGCTCTTTTGCGATTGCCTTTATTGGGCCTAAAAGTCCAAGATTGCTTGCCTTTGCATTTAACAGATATGCGCCGGCGGTAATAAGAAATATGCCAAGAAACCCTGATTTATCAGGCCATTCTCCAAGCAGAAAAAATGCAATAATAATGATGAATACGGGGCTCAAGGCCATAAACGGTATGGTAAGTGACAGCGGAGAGGTTTTTATCGCCTTTACATAGAGGATAAGTGCGGTAATCTCCAGCGGCAAAAGTATAAGCACAGAAGTCCAAAACGTTCTGTCCAGATGCGGTATGGGAATGAAAAAGAAGGAAAGGGCAATAAAGGGAAGGGCATAACCCTCTCTTACCCATGCAATTATATATTCATCGCTTTTTATCATTGCCTTTTTGCTTAAGGTATCGGCAGTTGATAGAGAGAGTGCAGTAATGAGGGCAAATACTATCCAGAGCATGACATCATTCTATTTGTTTTATTCTGTTTGCTCAAGAAGATTATGAGGCATATCAGCTCATTGACACTATAGAATCATTGTCATAGAATATTTGCAGTGTATAAAAAAGGAATAATGATAATAGAAAAACCTCATATTGGGAATTCTTGCTTGTTAACAGGCTGTTGAAAAAGGCATCAACAGCCTTGATTACACAGATTAGGAAAAACGATTACACAGATATTTCAATGGGTTTTAATCTGTGAAATCTAATCTTTTATCCGTGTAATCGGAGTTTGTTGAGTTTTTCAACAAACTGTTAAGTCAAAACGGTCTATCAGTATTGAAGAACGGGATGCCAAGCAGAAAAAATCTCACAAGTGGGGCGAGATTGCGGTAAAGGCGGCAAAGCAGTGCAGACGCGCAACCATTCCGCAGGTTCAGCCGTGTTGCAGTTTTGCTGGTGCAGTCAAGGGTAGTTCAAGTCATGGATTAAAATTGCTTTTGTGGGAGAATGAAAAAACAGGCAGCCTAAAACAACATCTCAATGGTGTTAAGGATTTGAACAGTGTTTCTGTAATTGTTGGACCGGAAGGCGGCCTTGAACAATCCGAAGTGGAGGAGGCAAAGAAGGCCGGTTTTATACCGGTAGGATTGGGTCAGAGGATTTTAAGGACAGAGACTGCTGCAATAATTATAGTTGGGTTAATTCAATATGAACTGGGAAATCTTGGGTAGGATGTTATGGATTCTATGAAAATAGCAGTAATGTCTGATACCCACGGTAATGTGCGGATGGCTGTCAATGCTTTGAAAAAAGTGGAGAGAATTGACAGGTTCATACACTTAGGCGACCATTATCAGGATGCCATGGAGATGGGTAAGAAAATCGACGTGCCTATTGAGGCAGTTGCCGGAAATACAGATACAGATTCCTATCCATTAGTTTCCAGAGAGAAGATAATAGAAATTGATAGAATAAAAATATTTATTACGCATGGGGATATATATAAGGTAAAGCAGGGGATTGATTGTTTGCTTGAAAAGGCTATAGAAGAAAATGCGCAGGTAGTCCTCTTTGGCCATACCCATTTTCCCCTGAAGCAGCGCATTGGCAAAATATTATTCGTAAACCCAGGCTGCGTCCTTACCAACAATTCTCATAATAGCTTTGCTCTCCTCAATATTTCAAAGGGTAAGATTAAGGCCAAGCTTATTCCACTATAGGAAACTCTGATTAATACCGTCATTCCGGCGAAAGCCGGAGTCTATTGCTTGAAACAACTGTCCCCCGCTGGCGGGGGATTAAGGGGGTGGAGGGTGTTGGCTCGCTTTCCTCCCCCTACCCTCTCCAGAGGGGGACAAAAAGGATTGTCCCTTGTGTCTTTGTTCTTTCGCCGGTATGACGAAATTCTTACTTTTTCAGAGGTTACTATAAATGTTAATCGAATTGTACTCAAAATTCAAAGTCTATTTTGGGGTGTATTTTTGGGTGTAGCGCTATCCTTGCTTTTTAAAAAGGTTTTGCGTTATTATATTCTTCTATGTCCAAGGCTATAATATTCATAACAGCAGTTGTATACGCGCATCTTTTTTCTGCTACGGCCTATTCAGCGAATGCCATAGTGGACAAGGTTGCGATAGTCAATAATACAGATGATATAGAGGTGTCTTTTGAGATTAGGAATGCCTTTACCAAGGAGATAGAGGAGGGGATTAAGAGCGGCATGCCTGCAAGCTTTACCTTCTTTGTAGAGCTTTACCGAAAGAGAGGTTTATGGTTTGACGAATCGCTGGCATCTCAGACATTCAGGCATATTATAAAATATGATACCTTAAAGGAAGAATATGAAATCCTATTGGAGGAAAAACCGCAGAATAGCATACGTGTAAAAGAATTTGAACAGGCTAAAAAGATTATGATAGGCAGCGACGGCATTGTTATTAAGCCTGCGTCCGCTTTGAAAAAAGGAGAGCAGTATCAACTCAGGATTAAGGCCACGTTGGATGCCGTAAATCTGCCATTTCCCCTGAATTACATGCTATTCTTTGTTTCCTTCTGGAATTATGAGACGAGTTGGTATGAGAAGGAGTTTGCACCGTAAAAAATAGGTTGAGGCCGAGGTTAAGGCTGAGTAAAAACCTTAACCTTAACCTTAACCTTAACCTTAACCTTAACCTTGTATATCAACCTATGACCGAGTCCACGAAACCCACAACTATATCTGAAGAAGAGCAGAGAAGACGCAGGCGTGAAATATATATCATCGTAGCTGTTGTAGCTGCTATCTTTAGCTTAACATACCTTGAGAGCCATATTTCAAAAGTAGGCGGCAATCTTCCTGCTGCGACCAATGTTATTGTCTTTGGCCTTATCAATATAAACATCATACTGTTAATCTTTCTTGTATTCCTCATCTTAAGAAATTTTGTAAAGCTCATCTTTGAAAGGCGCAGCAAAATTATTGGTTCGCGGCTTCGCACAAGGCTCATTGTTGCATTTATCAGTCTCTCTATTGTTCCTACCTTTCTTCTCTTTTTTGTGGTCATTGGTTTTATAAATAAAAGTATTGAGGGGTGGTTTGGAATACGAATAGAAGATTCATTGCAAGGCTCCCTGGAGCTTGGACAGAACTATTATAAAGATATATCCGACAAGATGGTTGTCTATGCCAAACAGATAGGAGGCAAAATTGCTGAGGAAAAGTTGTCTGCTGACGGAGACAAGTTAAGATTATATCTTGAGGCAAAGATGGCAGAGACAGGCGCAAGCAGCATAGAGGTCTTTTCTGCGGATAAACAGAGGATTGGCTATGTCATAGCAAGTCAGGTAAACCAGAATATGGTTCCTGATATATCAATTGACTCAATCTTGGACGCCTATAAAGGCAATGCCGCAAACTTTATACAGACCCTTGAAAAGGGTGATGTGGCGCGCGGCGTTTCTCCCATCTCTTCTGATGACCGCAGGACGGTTCAAGGAGCGGTAGTGGTGAGTTATTATGTATCCAGAAGCCTGATTGCAAAGATGAAGGAGATATCAACTGCATTTGAAGGATACAAGCAGTTAAAGATTTTAAAAACGCCGCTTAAGGCAAGCTATTTCACGACGCTCCTCATCATCACGATGGTTATAGTATTTTTTGCCATGTGGATAGGCAGATACATGGCAAAAGAGATAACCGTGCCCATCCAGCAGCTTGCATACGGGACAACAGAGATTGCAAACGGCAACCTGGATTACAGGATAGATATAGATGCCAAGGATGAAATAGGCGTTCTGGTGAGTTCATTTAATAAGATGACCGGCGATTTAAAGGCAACCAAGACCAGGATAGAAGAGGCGAATATAGACCTTAAAAAGACAAATACTGAACTGGAGCAGAGAAGAAGATACATGGAGATAGTCTTAGGCAATGTGGCTGCCGGCGTTGTCTCTATTGATAAGAATGGACATGTGACTACCATAAACAGAGTTGCTGAAGAGTTGCTTGGACTTTCTACAGGGACAGCGCTTAGCAAAAACTATAAGGATATCTTAAGGCCAAAGGATGAATTCTTTCTGCATGCAATGGTAACTGAAATGAAAGAAATGGGAATAGAAAACCTTGAAAGGCAGGTGCAGATAGACATAAAGGATAAGGCTATCCCTGTTCTTCTGAATCTTACCATGCTGAAAGATGATGACGGCAACTACCTTGGCATGGTTGCGGTGCTTGAGGATTTGAGCCACCTCCTGAAGTCGCAGCGCATGATGGCATGGAAAGAGGTTGCCCAGAGGATAGCCCATGAGGTAAAGAATCCGCTTACGCCCATCCAGCTTTCTGCCCAGAGACTCAGCAAAAAATACCGGGATAGGTTTTTAGGAGAAGAAGGCCAGGTCTTTGACGAATGCACAAAAACCATAATAAAGCAGGTGGATGAATTAAAGACACTGGTTAATGAGTTCTCAAACTTTGCAAGGATGCCGTCTGCCAATCCTATGTCAAATAATATGAATGAGATTATAAAGGAGGCGGCATCACTGTACCACGGCCTTCAGAAAAACATCTCATTCAGCCTTCACCTTGACAAAGCGCTTCCTATGCTGGAGATAGACAGAGACCAGATGAAAAGGGTTGTGATAAATCTTATAGATAATTCAATTGCATCTATTGATGGGAGTGGTATTATTGCGCTTGAGAGCCATTATGATAAGGACTATAAGATAGCAAGGATTGAGGTGGCTGATACAGGCTGCGGAATACCGGAAAAAGACAAGCCGCGGCTGTTTGAGCCGTATTTTTCCACAAAAAAGTCGGGAAACGGCGGACTTGGTCTTGCTATCGTAAGTGATATTGTTGCCGACCATAGAGGCTATATAAGGGTAAAGGATAATGTGCCAAAGGGGACGCGGTTTATAATAGAGCTTCCGGTGAAAGGATAAATACCGTTATTCGTGACCGTGTTCCGTGTCCGTGAAGAAAAGTTTTTAACGGTCACGGTCAACGGTCTTTAAACGGTCACGGTTCACGGTTTCTAATTATGCAAACAGAAAAGAAAATATTGATTGTAGACGACGAAGACAGCATAAGGCAGTCGCTTTCAGATGTTTTGAAAGATGAGGGTTTTGAGGTGCTGCTGGCCAGTAATGGGCAGGAGGCATTGAAGGCCTTAGATGCAAAACTCCCTGACTTAATAATCCTTGATATATGGATGCCGATAATGGACGGCACAGAGGTTTTAAAAGAGATAAAGGCAAAATATCCTGAGCTTAAGGTAATCATGATATCAGGCCACGGAAATATTGAGGCAGCCGTAAAGGCCATTAAGCTCGGCGCATACGATTATATAGAAAAGCCGCTTTCTCTGGAGGGCGTTCTCTTGACCGTGAAGAGGGCATTTGGTGAATCAGGAATCAGAAGCCTGACCCAGAATGCACCTATCGAGGGGCAGGAGTCAGAAACAATAGGCCAACAAAGAAATGGAGAAACGGAGAAACGGAGAAACGGAGACAGCCATTCCCCTATCCCCCGATTCCCCGATTCCCCGATTCGTATGCATAGCCGCCAGCGAACCATCAAGAGAAGCGTTGTTCTGGGCGGCCAGGGGCTTCACTCCGGCGGAAAGACAGGGGTTATCCTCTCGCCCCTCCCTCCCAACAGCGGGATTATCTTTACGGGTCTTTCGTCAGAGGAGATGATACCCGCGCACCTTGATTATGTATCGTCTACAGACTATGCCACCACTTTAAAAAGAGGCCATGCCTCTATTATGACCATAGAGCACCTTATGGCTGTTTTACATGTATACAGGATAACCAATCTCCTGATAAAGATAGACAGAGAGGTGCCAATAATGGACGGCTCTGCCACATATTTCTGTCAAATGTTAGAGGATGGCGGTATTGCAGAACAGAATGAACCTTTGGATGAGATTGTGATAAAAGAGCTTTACATTATTGGTAATGCTGCAAATGGCAGATATATATCAATTGAGCCTTCACCGAATCTTACCGTTGAGTATTCCATGGAATATCCGCAGCCTATAGGGAGGCAAATGGCAAGTTTTACCCTTAATGATCCGGAGGTTTTCAAAAAAGAGATAGCCCCTGCCAGAACCTATGGCTCAATAAAGGATTATGGAAAATTAGAAGAGATGGGTTTGGCAAAGGGCGGAAGACTTAGCAATGTAGTGCTGGTGGATGAAGAAAAGGTAATCAATACGTCTTTAAGGTTTACGAACGAATTTGCCCGTCATAAGATACTGGATATTACAGGCGACCTTTATCTTCTGGGAAGGCCCATAAAAGGCAAGGTAGTCGCAAGGATGACCGGGCATACGGAAAATATCCTGCTTTTAAGGAAGATAGCAGAGTTCCAAAAATAGACATTGATTTTTGGGGTTTGTAAAATAGCGAGGTTTTTAATCGCTATTTTGCGGAGTGCAAGAAATGTTAGACAAGGCTATAAGGGAACTATATACCACTAACCTTGGTGTAAAAAGAGGTGAGAGGGTAATTGTTTTTACAGACACCCTTTTGCCTGCTGAAGATGTTAGCGAAGGTGATAAAAAGCGGAGGCAAAGCCTTCTTGCCTTAGCCGGCAAGGTAGCTGAAACAGGAAGAGAGATTTGCGGGCATATAACATTTCTTACCTATCCATCTTTAAAGTGGCATGGCATGGAGCCGCCAAGGGATGTGTGGCTTGCAGCCTTTGGTTCTGAAGCTGTTAAGGAATTGGAAGATATTACCATCTTAGAAAAACTGATAGGCAAAAAAGAAATAGACGAGGTATTGAGAAGACCAATACAGAGCATCATAGAATCAAATAGTGCTGATGCAGTCAATGTTGTCATAGCCCTTTCAAATTTTTCCACCAGTCATACAAAATTCAGAGACCTCCTTACCAATATCTGCAAGACTCGTTATGCCAGCATGCCTCTCTTTGATGAATCAATGTTTTATGGTCCCATGCAGGTTGACTGGAAGGCCCTGAAACAGAGAACGAATAATCTGGCAGCCTCCATGGATAATGCGGAAAAGGTTTTTATTACCACGTCTAACGGCACAGACCTTACAATCGGAATCAAAGGGAGAAAGGTTCTTGCTGATACAGGCGATTTGACATCGCCTGGCGCATTTGGAAATCTGCCGGCAGGCGAGGTATTTGTTGCGCCGGTAGAAGGGACAACAGAGGGGACATTAGTTCTTGAATGGGCGCCAACAGCAAAACTTGAATCGCCGGTGAGGCTGGAGATAGAAAATGGGCTTGTTAAGAATATCAGCGGCAAAGACCCTTATGCAAAAAGACTTGAGGCCAAGTTGAGTGAAAACCGCGATTTTAGAAATATCGCTGAACTCGGCATAGGAACAAATGATATGGCAAAAAGGGCTGATAACATCCTTGAGTCAGAAAAGATATTGGGCACAATCCATATTGCATTCGGAGACAACTCCACCTTTGGCGGCAATGTCCGGACTCCGTTTCATCAGGATTTTGTAATCTTCAAGCCGACGGTAACCATAGTAAAGGAAGATGAAGAAAAGACTATCCTGGATGAGGGGGTGCTAAGTATTTAAGAATCTGCTGTAAAAAAACGGGGAGAAGTGGAGAATCAGCATGATTAAATTTGAACAACTCCCACATGGAATACTATCGAAGGTTCCGGAATTAGAAAAGGCGCTTTCCCAGGATGAGCATATCATTTTTGCATATTTATTCGGAAGCGCTGCGTCTGGGAGGCTACGCCCGCTTTCCGATGTGGATGTTGCTGTTTATGTGAAAGATACTGATAGTATGGCTCAATATAAAATCAGCCTCTTTGACCGGCTGACCAGGATATTGGGAACAACAGAACTTGACCTCGTAATTTTAAATGAAGCCTCAACAAATATCGCAGGACGAGTCCTGAGCAATAAGCGTATATTGGCTGATAAAGACCCCTTTAGACGTCACCGGTACGAATCGCTTGTTTTGCGAGAATTTTTTGATTTCAAAATCAAAGAAGATGGCCTCTATTTTAGGAGGTATGGCATTGGTAGATAAGTCATTAATCTTGCGGAAGATAGGCGATCTCGAGTTATATCAGAAACAGATTGAGGAATTTTCCGGCATTAACGTGCAGAGCTACAGTGATGACTGGAAGACTCAGCGCATTGTTGAACGGACCCTTCAGATGATGGTTGAAATATGTGTTGATATAGCCAATCATATTGTATCAGATAGAGTCATGAGAATTCCGACAGGCTATTCCGATACATTCAAGGTTCTGTTTGAGAATGGGGTTATTGACAGGGGGCTCTTCGATATCATGGAGAAGATGGCCAAATTCAGAAATATAGTTGTGCACCAGTATGAGAAGGTTGATGCAGAGATTGTGATTATCATACTTAAAAAGCATCTTACAGATTTTGAGAAATTCAGGGAAGCAATACTATCTTATTTAAAGAAGATATAAAGGATGTAAAATAGCGAGGTTTTGAATCGCTATTTTACGGGTTGAGGAAACATTTTCAGGTCATTGCGATAGACAGGGGGTCTTGTCAATTATCGGAAAGCCTCGTAGCGTCGGGGTTTATCCCCGGCTGGCTATTTTCGCTGCCTATAAAGGACAATGCTGCTTTATTATAGAGGAGGAGGCAAAATGAAAAAAATGTATGCATTCATAGTTGTTCTTGGTTTTCTCATACTGCCAATCATTGCCCATGCAGCAGATGCCAACGTGCCGAGGATTACCAAAGAAGAACTCAAGGTAAAGATGGATAAAGGCGAGGATGTCCTTGTATTAGATGTGAGGACAGGCGGCTCTTATACCGGCAGCAATGTAAAGATAAAAGGAGCTATGAGGTTTGCCCCAAATGATGTAGATGCATGGTCAAAGAACCTGCCAAAAGATAAAGAGATTATCATCTACTGCACTTGACCCGACGAAGCGACCAGCGCCCGTGTGGCGCGGATATTGGTAAATAAAGGTTTTAAAAATGTAAAGGCGCTGAAAGGCGGTTTTGATGTGTGGATAGCGGCAGGGTATCCTGTGGAGCCTAAATAATATACAAACATTTTTAAAGTAGTTGCCCATTTATGGGCGTATTGCAACCGGTGCTCAGGTAGCATTTAACAAATTAAAAAATGCGCCGATAAATCGGCAACTACATGTTTAACTTGTAATTCCCTGTAGCTTGCTACAGGGTTAGGGTGAGGGGTAAAGAAATAAGGCTCTATTATTCACCTCCCCTTAGTCCCCTCCCTTGACAGACTGTGTCCTAATTACAAAAAGCGAGGGATTTAGAGGAAAACATTATTATCAAATGCCCGTAGGATATGCTATAGAATAGCCAAACATCAAATCAAAAAGGAGGCTTCTTTATGGCATATCGCTACGGCGATCGTA
>Ga0209342_10006055_pt1 | contig 12336 bp, 8 predicted proteins | sample RifCSP16_2_FD_184023 | JGI IMG/M metagenome (GOLD analysis project Ga0209342, IMG submission 184023) | Soil microbial communities from Rifle, Colorado - Rifle CSP2_sed 16_2 (SPAdes) (version 2) | ecosystem: Environmental > Terrestrial > Deep subsurface > Rock core/Sediment | place: Rifle... | reverse complement strand
CCCTGAACGGATTGGCCAATGCTATACTGAAGCTTTTTGGGATACGGGCGGTCAGCGAGACCGAGCTCAAGCATTCGGAGGAGGAATTACGCCTTATCCTCACGCGGGACCAGGGGACATCCTATGCGAGCAAGATCCTTATCCTCAACGCGATGGATTTCAGGAAGAAACAGGCGCGGCATTGCATGATCCCGCGCAAGGAAATGATTGCCCTGCGGCTGGAATCGCCGGCCTCGGAGAATTTAGGGATCATGAAGAAATACAAGTTTTCGCGCTATCCCGTCTACAAAGGCCCAACCGATAACATTATCGGCATGGTCCATACAAAGGACATATTTAAGACCGACCTGGACCATAAGCCCGATTTTGCGCTGGAATCGGTCCTCAGAGACGTGCTGTTCCTGCCCGAGACGGCCCCCCTCGAGAAGGTGCTGGAGACGATGATTCAGAAGAAGACACATATGATGATGCTGGCCGACGAATACGGAGGGATTGCCGGGCTCATAACGCTCGAAAACGTCCTGGAAGAACTTGTCGGAGTGGTTCAGGACGAGTTCGACAAGGAAAGCCCCGAAGTGACGCTGGTGGGCGAGAACGAGTATCTGATCGATGCCAGCATTACGACGAACGATGTGGAACGTCTCATCGAACAGGAGCTCTCCATCAAGGACATTCAATCGATCAGCGCGTTTCTCATGGAGCAGCTCGGCCATCTGCCCGCTCGCGGAGAGATCGTCACCGTGCCGGGTGCTGTCTTCACGGTTGAAAAGGTGGACGAGCGCGTCATTGGCACCGTGCGTGTGAAGAAGGTCCCGATCGAACAGGAGACTGAAGAACAATAGGTGGTTCCGGGTTACGAGTTTCAAGTTGCAGGTTTCAAGTGTCATGCTCGCATTTCTGGCTGACCGCTGAGAGCTTACGGCTGACAGCCACATTCCCTTTTTTCATTCTTAACGTCGACTTCCTTATGCGTCCACTCTCTCCGCTTTTCCTTCTCGTTCTTTTTCTAACCCTCCTGCCCCCTTCCTTCTCCCAGCCCCGCGTTCCTCAATGGGCGAAGGACGCTGTCTGGTATCAGATTTTTCCCGAGAGGTTCCGCAATGGAGATCCCGGAAATGACCCGACGCCGGCGGAGCTGGAGTTTACGCCTGATCGCCCATGGAATGTCTCTCCGTGGACGAGCGATTGGTACAAACTTCAGCCGTGGGAGGAGAAACACAGCGAGAATTTCTATGAGAATGTTTTCGAACGGCGTTACGGCGGTGACCTTCAGGGAGTCATCGACAAACTTGACCATCTCTCCGATCTGGGAATCACGGCAATCTATTTCAATCCGATCTTCGAGGGGATCTCTCTTCATAAGTACGACGCGTCGACCTATCATCATATCGACAATAATTTTGGGTCGGATTCCAAAAACGACCTGCTCATCATTGAATCCGAGACCGAGGACCCAAAGACCTGGAAATGGAGCTCAGCCGATCAGGTTTTTCTGAAATTTGTCCGGGAGGCGCACGCCCGCGGCATCAAGGTTATACTTGACGGAGTGTTCAACCATTGCGGAACGCGTTTCTGGGCATTTCAGGATATCATCAGGAACCAGCAGCGATCGCGGTATGCCGATTGGTTCGACGTTCGCAAGTGGGATGACCCTGCAACCCCCGCGAATGAATTCGACTACAAGGCATGGTGGGATCACAGGTCCCTGCCGGAATTTCGGGAAGATACGAATGGATTTGTGAAACCGGTGCGTGAGTATTTCTTCAACATTACGAAACGCTGGATGGACCCGAACGGCGACGGCGACCCTTCGGACGGCATTGATGGATGGCGTCTCGATGTGGCCAACGATGTCTCTCATGTTTTCTGGCGCGAATGGAGAGATGTCGTCAAAGGCGCAAATCCCGACGCCTACATCGTTGGCGAAATATGGGACGATGCGGCAAACTGGCTGAAGGGTGACGAGTTTGACGCTGTCATGAACTACCGTTTCTCCCGGGCGATGGTGAGGTTTTTTGTCGACTCAGACAGCTCCCGGTATTCTGTAACGGAATTCGACACGGAACTTGCCGACGTACGGAACGGATATCCTCACGAAGTGAACTACATCCTCCAGAATCTTATCGACAGTCACGACACGGACCGGTGGCTTTCGATGATATTGAATTCGAACAGGAGGTATGACAACGAGAACGGAATACGACAGAATTCAGAATACGGGATTCAGAAGCCGGGAGAAGATGCTCTTAAGATCATGAAATTGATGGCATTGTTTCAAATGACGTATGTTGGTGCGCCGATGGTTTATTACGGAACTGAAGCCGGGATGTGGGGTGCCGATGATCCGGACGACAGGAAGCCTATGGTATGGGACGATATGAGTTACAATGATGAAACGGCGCATCCCGTTCCCGGAAAGACCCGGACGCAGGACAAGGTTCGGTTCAACCATGACCTCTTCCAGTATTTCAAGAAGCTTATTCACATTCGAAACTCCCGGGAATCCCTCAGGCGGGGAACATTCAAACCATTGATAACGGACGACAACACAGGTATTTATACCTTCGAGCGCGGAGAGAAGAGTCAGCGGGTAATCGTCGTTATCAATAATAGCGCCGGGAAACAGGTCGTCCGCTTGGAATCCGGTGGATCCTATTCGGATTTGCTGACGGGAAATATCGTTGACGGGCTCACGATATCGGTTGAATCGGGGGCCGGATTGATTCTTGTCCCTCGATAAACAGTATCTTCCTTTCACTGCTCCATGTTTATCCCCGGGCATCCTCTGCCTCGCGTAATCGTTTTCTCACCAAATCTCAAGGACATGAGATCTTGAAAACAAGAATTGTCGGGTTCTTCCTTCTCTTCTCTGCTATTCAGGCACCTGCCCAGGATCTGAGGTTCGCGTGGTTAAGCGATACGCATGTGGGGTCGGGCACGGGAGCCGATGACCTGAGCCGCTCAGTCCATGACATCAATGCCATGCAAGACGTCGCATTCGTCCTTCTTTCCGGCGACATCACCGAGATGGGGTCGAACGAGCAGCTGGTTCTGGCAAAAGCGATCCTCGACAGCCTGAACAAACCGTACTATATCGTTCCCGGGAACCATGATACCAAATGGTCAGAGTCCGGCTGCACCATGTTCCGTCGTTTGTGGGGTAATGACCGGTTTGTTTTTGACAATCACGGATTTCGATTCATCGGGATGCACGAGGGACCAATTATGAAAATGGGGGACGGCCATTTTGCCCCCGAGGATCTTCGGTGGATTGATTCGGTTTTGACTTCGATGAACAATCCCGATCAACCGGTGTTTTTCATAACTCATTATCCTCTTGATTCGGGAATCGACAATTGGTACGAAATGACATCGCGACTCCGCCGGCACAACGTGCAAGCCGTCCTGGTCGGTCACGGGCACCGGAACCGAATGATGGACTTCGAGGGAATTCCGGGTGTCATGGGCCGATCGAACCTCCGCGGCCAGGCACCGTACGGCGGATACACTCTCGCTACCGTTACCGCCGACACCCTCTTCTTTTCCGAACGGATACCCGTTCCCGCATCCGCGGGAGTCGAACCTGGCTCCAATTGGCACAAGCTTCCGCTTGGAAAGAAATCGTACGGCGAACCCTCTCACAACCTGGAGCGGCCGGATTTTTCAATCAATGAATCATCGTCCGCTCCGAAAATTATCTGGAGCGTCAGGACAGGATTCACTGTTGCCTCAACGCCTGCAGTATGGAATGACCGCGTCATCGTCGGGAATAGCAGCGGCTCCGTCACATGCTATGCGCTCGGCGACGGCAGGCCGCTCTGGACATACAAGACGGCGGGAGCTGTTTACAGTACACCGGCTGCCGCGGATGGAAGCGTCGTCGTGGGATCGACCGATGGTGAGATCTACTGCTTTGATATCAATTCGGGAAAGCTCACGTGGAACGTGACGACAATGTCTGCCGTTGTCGGTTCGCCGGCCATCCGGGATGGAATTGTTTATGTGGGCGCAAGTGACAGGCGTTTCAGGGCCATTGATTTGAAGACCGGTTCGGTGCGATGGACCTTCGAGGGGGTCAACGGGTTTGTTGAAACAAAGCCGCTCATTGACGGTGATTTGGTCGTCTTCGGAGCATGGGATACATATCTCTATGCCCTTTCGACAGAGGACGGAACGCTTCGATGGAAATGGTCGAACGGAAACCCGGGAGTCTTGCTCTCTCCGGCAGCAGCATGGCCGGTGGCGTCGAAGGGTAAGGTTTTCGTCGCAGCCCCCGACCGGTTCATGACGGCAATTGATGGGGCGACCGGGACCACGGTTTGGAGGACCAACCAGTTCACTGTTCGGGAAACCGTTGGGATTTCGGAGGACGGAGAGCGCGTCTACGCCCGCTGCATGAGAGACACTGTCGTCGCATTTTCAACATCCTCCGCTACTCCAGCTCCTCTATGGGTTTCGAATTGCGCCTACGGATATGACATTGACCCCTCAATGCCTGTAGAAAAGAATGGAACCGTGTTTTTCGGGACAAAGAATGGCCTTGTGTATGCTCTGAACGCGGAAAACGGAGAGGTCCTTTGGCGGTACAAAATTGGGGTCACGGTGGTAAGCACGCCGGTGGCGCTCGACGCCCAATCGGTTCTCGTGAGTGATTTGGACGGTCAGATCGTGCTGCTCCGGGGAAAATGATGCGACAGTTTGAAAGTGAGGCTATTGTCTCGCGAATTCGATCAGCCGTTCATACTTTCCGTCGTCTGCCTCACGAAGAGCCTTCAAGTATGTCGCCCGAGCTTCGCCTTGACCGGTAAGATTGATGCTCCCCCACGTAAAATGAGAACGACCGAGTCCCTGGCTGACCAGAACATCCGCTGCAAGGCGGCAGTGTCTTCCGTTGCCATTCGCAAAGGGATGGATGGTCACCAATCGGTGGCTAAATCGTGTTGCAATCTCATCCTCAGCAAAGGCCTTGTGATCGATCCAGTAGCGGCAGTCGTCCAGGAGCTTCCTGAGCTCTGAACGAATCTGAAGCTTGTCCACTCCCAGATTCTTATTCGAGTTTCGGAATTCCCCCGCCCATTTCCAGATTCCTGTGAACATTCTCTTGTGAAGTTCCTTTAAGAATTCTTCCGTAAGTATCTGTTCAAGGGGAAATTTCCTTTTCTTCGTCCATTCACGAGCGCGATCGACGCCAAGTTGTTCGAATTCATTCAGTTCTCTCCGCTCTGTAATTGTCGGAATCAGCAACCCTTCTTTTTCATCATCATCGAGCGGAGTCCGGGCCTCGCCGTTGTTGAGGATCAGTCCCATAGGTATCGCGGCATCTCCTGTTTAAGTCTTTCTGCACGGTCTTTTATGGCCTGTTCAAGACGTTCTTCGCTGTTCTCCTGTTCCTCAAGCATCATCGAATGAGAGGTACTCATCACAATGTCGCGCGCGACCTCCTGAGCTCGCTTGTCGATCATTGCTTCAATGGAGGATCCTTTTGGGAGAAAGCCGTAGACAAGCTGAAGATCCAGGGCGTCGCCGACTTCCATGAGCTTCTTAAGCGTGATGGTTCTGTTCTGTTCCCGGCCTTCAATTTCCTGCACGGTAACCGGATTCTTTTTGAGCCGTTTCCCAAGTTGTGCAAGGGACATGTTGAGGGCGGCCCTGATGGCATGAATCCAGCCTTTCGACGGGACTTTGATCTCTTTGAGCACCTGTAGTTTCTCCATTTTTGCGTCGAGTTGCTCAACCATGAGTTTTCTGTCGGGGCGTATCATAGGGTATACCCTTATTTTCTTTGTATATAAATAAGGATATACCCTTATAAACGCAAGAGAAAAATTAGGATATATCCTAATTTCCGTACCGATGACACAAAATTTCACTGAAAAATGGCAAAAAACGAATTGGTGGACTTCTTGGGCGGGAAACGCTTTGCCAACATCAGCTAAACGATGTCTGTAGTCCCATATTGAGGTTCAATGCCGCCTTTGCAGAATCATGGTTACCAAGGGGGAACTTCGACTTTGATCTTGACCTCGATATCCTTCTTGTCTTTGTCGTCATTCTCGACCTGCTCATGATGATCATCATAATCATCATGCTGGTCGTCCTGATGATTCTCACCTGAGCATCATGCTCTTTCTCTCAGCCACTGCAACACCGCCCAAGTAGCCTGCAGGTCTTCTTCATTGTACTTCACGATTTTCGACATGATCTCGTTCCGCAGTTTCTCATCCTTTGTTTCAACCGCCCTGATATACTGAGCCATCGACCATTCTCCTCCGAATTCTTCCATCGTTCGTTTGAATTTAACATACTTCTCGACCATTTTGAGACCATAACTGTAAACCGGAAGTATCAACGACTCTTTGGTGACTTCAAGCAGGTCAAGACAATTAGCAAGTACCCTTTGTGCTATTTCCTCTTCATCCCCAAATCGCTTCATGTAGGCCTTTAGTTTTGTCTTTTCATAATTGGCCCAGTGTACAAAAGGTATATCGCCGTGATCCGCAAAGATTTTCCTGGAGTTTGAGAGGAAATCCATCCATCCCTGTCTATCCCCCTCGGTCCCAAAGCTGGCCAGCGCCGGTGTGAAAGGTCCCGGCTTTGCACCGTATACCTGTATTCCCCACAAGTAGACTTTGTCGAGTTCGTCAAAATAAGGCGGCATTCCTTCGAGGTCGAACATGACCATATTTTCGCTGTCGGGAAGTCCTATTGGTGATATGAGAATTTCTTTATTGTCCCGAATTGCCTCGGCTTGTAACAAAATGCGCTCAGAGCTCTTTCCAATCTTTGCAACACCCTTGCCCCACGGTCTCTTGAATTCTGCCAATTTAGCCACGTCAAATTTCTTGAGCAGGTGATCTATGCTTTGTATACCGATTTTTCGCAGCCCATTCGCAGCGCCCTGATCAATTGCGGGTATTATTGCAGGATCGCCTGACTCATGAGCTATGCTCCAACATCGCTGCTCAAATCCACATCCCATACATTTCGACCAACCGACAGGTGAATATGGCTCTTCCTTCAAGTTTGAAACTGAGCGGATATCCTTCAGAACTTCCAAGGCGAATGCACCGCCATCATATGAGGTCTCAAGTATTGTCCGATCACCCAGGTACGCTTCTAATGCAGTTGGACGCATCTCAAACGTCTCTTCGAAGAGCCAACCGTATAGCTCAAGCTGCAGAAGTATCTCGGGGTGCCGACTTTCATCCGCATGGCGGGCAAGCTTGCAGTCTCTGATTCGGTAGCTTTTTCCGTCCTTGATGAGGAAATCCGGAATCCCAACAACCTCATCCTTCGAACCGGGAATTGTTGATTGGAGGACACCTTGATAAATGACACTTGCCCCGTTTTTCACCGCGGCGAGGGTTCTGGAGATCCTATCCTCAAACGACGCGCCGCGAAGATCTTCGAATTCTTCGAATGTGGAGAGATGCTCCAGCTCATGCCGCTGACCGAGCTCTTCAAGCAGTTTATCGAATTCAGATGATTCCGGCTCTTTTATTTTGTGTGAACGAAGATAAACACGGCGGTCACAAAAGCTGGGTCTATGAAGCGTGTAGTACGATGATGCGGAGAAATTCATTACTCACCCCCATTTCTTAACTACCTGTTGCAGGAAATCATTTGTCTCCTTCAACAATCTTTATCTCTTCTTCCGTCAATCCATACAGTTTGTACACCAATTCATCAATTTTCCTGTCCGTCGCGGCAATTTCACGTTCAATGGGCTCTCTGTCGCTGTCGAACGACGCTTTTGCAAGATGGTTGTGAAGCCGTAGCATAGTGTCGACAAGCGTAACGAGCTGATCGTGTATCCGCTTTTGCGTCAGATCTGCAAAATCGACAACGCGTATCGGCAGTCTGGATAGGTATTTCTTAGAGAGATTCACAGTAAGTGTTGAAGCGTTGGTAAATGTTACTCTGTAGTACCAATTGAGAAGAGTTGAATTGATCAACGCCATGATATATTTCAGCGAATATGGGATATTCTCTTTGGGAATAATGTTGTTGATCGATTCCTTGTCGTACAGCTGAGTATCATCGTATGTCGCATTCAGAGGTCTATTTCCTCCCGTAATTCTTTGAATTAGAATCTTTTCCGGAACTTCAAACACCTGCGGTGTGCGCGACCTATGAAGCAGATCCTTTTCATAAAGTAAGTATCTGGTCTTGTCGGGAGTGTGGTACCTGCCTATGTCCCTTCCTTCGACAAACCTTCTCAGACCCTTTCGCTTCTTATCAAAAACGACTTTGTCGAAATTCTTAGTGATGACAACGCCAAATATCAGTTCTTTGCATAATTCACCTAAAGGTATTGACTTTGCCTTTAGGTTTTCGGAGACAAGATTGTCTAGAGAAGATGCGAAGATGTTTAGAATGAAGTTATTCTTCACGAATGTCTCTTGTTGAACCTTTGAAGCTAGTGAGTCAATCCCTTTCTTGATCAAAACCTCATTCTTTCTTGGGCTACCCTTCTCGATCGTGGCAATTATTGTGGACATCGTGACGTTTTCAAACACACCTGTGCCCAAATCAACGATTTCGCGAATCCGATAGCTCGACAACAGATATCGGCGCAATTGATCGTAGGACGTAACACGCAACAAGGTGTTCGGCACAATGTAGGAGAGGAGCCCCGTTTCTTTCAACACTTTGGTAGCCTTTTCAATAAACAGGGCAAAGAGATTCACTTTGCTTCTTGCGGATTCGAAATGGCTCTTGAAGTGGTCCTTTTCAAATTGTTCAATGTCTGTACCCCCACCAAAGACCCATGGCGGGTTCCCAATCACGCAATCAAATCCTCCACTCTTCATGATCTCCGGAAATTCCATCTCCCAATCGAACGGATTCACTTTTCGGCGCGCTTCGTCATCAAATAAATCCCCCTGCGACAGGAAATCGGTCCCGATCAGTGAATTCCCGCACTTGATATTGTCCTTCAATGAAGGGAGCAATACTTCGTGCAGGGCCAGCATTGTCGGCTTGTTCAGGGTCGCGTCATTCTCGTCTTCCAATACTTTGAGATACAACGACATTTGGGTTACTTCAACGGCCTGCTGGTCGATATCAACGCCGTACATATTGTTGACAAGAATCTCCCGCTTCTTTCGGGCGGAAATATGAAGCTGCCCAATAGTATCTTTGTAGACATCCCTTGTGCCGTGGGATTCTTTCACGTCTTCCGGATGTTCGGAGTACCATTGGATGTGATAGTCTATCAACTTCTGAAATGCCCCAAGTAGAAAAGAGCCTGATCCGCAGGCGATGTCGATGATTTTCAGCTTTGAAATCTGTTTCGGAGTCTTTCCCTCGATTAGCTTTCCAACAGTGTTCTCCACAATGTAATTGACGATATACTGCGGGGTATAATAGACCCCGCCCGCTTTTCGAACCGCCGGCTTGTCCTCAACACGGACTTGCTTCTTTGTGAGTCGTATGGTCTTCCCAAGAAATCTCTCGTAAATGCTTCCCAGGATCTCGACGCCGATCTCATCAAAATGGTAGGGTGAAAGCGGATAGTTGATGTTCTTGAATATCTTCTCCAGCACCTTGTTCCCCACTTCCAACTGCTCACTCTCGTGCTCGGCAAAGAGGAGACCGTTGTACAGGGACCTTCGGGTTCCCACCAACTCGACGAACTTCTGATAGAGAGAGAGCCCCGGATGGTCCTGCCACAATCTCAGCAATGCAAGGAGGGTCCCCGTCTCTTCAATAGCCCGATCCTCGCATACACGCAGGAACACAATTCTGTCAAGAATACGCTGAACGCATTCGTTCAGTGTGTGGCTGTCAACAATGCGCCGATTCTTTGGATGTTTGGCGATATCCTGAGCAAGTTCCACCCGCCAATCGGAAAGATCGTCGAGAAACGACTTATCCAGAAGGAATTCACCGGTTTTCTTCTGAAGATATTTCTTCTGGAGCGTTTCAATCGAACCGCCCAGGACCGCTTCACGGGAAAACGTGTCGTACAGTTTGTCGAATTCGTCGAGATAGGTCTTCCAGGAAAAATCAAATTCTTTCAGGGCACCGATTTTCGGTTTATCGTAGAAGGGTCTTTTCGTGCAGTCAAAGACGCGGAATTCCTCAAAGTCGGTCAGAACCGAAATCGGGACGCGAGCGGAGAAGCCGTACCTCTTAATCTGGAAGATGGAGTCCAGGCTGGTCATCAGGTCGACTGATGGCTTTTTAGCTTCCACAAAAAACTTCGTGGATCCTCCAATTCGGAAACGATAGTCGGGTTTCTTGGTCGCAATCCGTTGCTCCGCTTTATATTCGTCGTCTGCAATATATTCCAGGAACGTGGCGTACTCCTTCTGCTCCTCTTTGACAGCAGTTTCTGAAGAGAAAAGTTGTTCCTGATTCTTGTTCGCTTTGCCGCTGGAGCTTCTTACCCGACCCTCGGGGAGAACCTCGATCTTGTAAGGCGGGAGCATTTGCTTGTTGCTGATGTCCCATCCAAGCACTTCAAAAAAGGGATCGATCAGGAACTGGCGGGTTTGGGCTTCGTTAAAGGTGGGAGCTTTGAACTGATAGATATTCTTCTCGAAGTGCAGGACAAGCTTTTCGAGGTCAGCTCTGGCTTTGGTTCGAGATTCACTCAATCGATATATCCCCCGCTTGAGATATGAGATAAGATTAACAGGAATTGTATTTCTTTATTCGGCAAAAATAGATGCCACGGGTATTATGCATTTGAGTTTTTCTCCGAAACGAGTAAAGAATTGGCAGTTGACAAATGATTGAAAATCATCTATCATAGATGGAGAATGGTTGTAAATTTAACCAAACCATACAATGCCCACCACAAAGAACAATCAAAGAGAGCTCAAGCAAGAGCGTGAATTGAACGAAATTATTGAAATCGCGCGGCTTGCCAGGTCTGTCAAAGAAATCGTCAAACCCTCCGAAGACAAAACGCGCCCAATCATAGCGTCAAAAGATTATGGTCAGGATATCAAAGTCATTCATTACAGTCATTGAACAAAGAATCATCACGCTTGGAGCCCCGCGACCACGGGGCTTTTTTGTTTTATGCGGGGAATGAAGTCACCATAGAAAAAGCCCCTGTTTCAAAGAGTTTCCCTTTTCGCTGCTGTGGGGAATTGTCCATATCAAGAAATAACTCCGATCGCAAATAGAGCTCGAACAAGAGTTTCCAGTCATCAGATTCTTTTTTGAACTCTTCTACCGCCAGGTGTTTCAACTTGTTGTCATCCGAGGCATCCTTGATGTGTCGTATGTCGATGGTCCTTCCGTGCGTAAAGTATTTACTCGTCGAAGTCAAATCGTTAGCAATCGCGTCTGCGAGCTCGCGCGCTCCGGGCATTTGTTTCAGCATGTGCTCTGAAAGATATTTCCGTGCAAAATCTTTTGCAAATGCCATCGATTTTTCGCAATGGTCAATAAAACCGCTATCCATTGCGGAGAGTTGTGCGAGGTATGCCTGGTACGGCTTTCCTTCTTGAATCGACTGATTGGTCAGGGTTTCAAGACGATCTCGTGCGTGGATAAACGACTGTGCGGAGATGAACTGCTGCACGCCTCCCTGAATGATCTGAACTTGTGCATCGATGGGGCCAAGCTCAGAGGTTACTCCCATGATGATCTTGTCAGAGGCAAGGGCGACCATTGTCGCGGCGCTCTTGGCAAGATTAGGTACTATCACACGAAACTGCTTCTTGCAGTACGCTCGAATCATCTCAACAATCTTTTCGGCAACGGTCCCCACACCTCCGCCGCTTTGAATAAGAAGATCAATATTGTCCGTTTCACCGACTGATTCGAGCATGCTCCCAATAAGATGAATATCATTGTAGTCGATTGGATAGTTAATCTTGGCGACATACACAAGTAACTTTGTCCCGAACCGACCTTCAATGAGCTTGATTAGGTTTTGGCGTCGTTTGGTTTGAGTGTGGGCATCTTGTACTTCTCGCTGAACTTCCTGCAATATCACATCAAAGCGATTCTGAATGTCCTGTTGTTTATGTTCCATCTCTTCCCCCGAATTGTGTCTTGAGGTAATACTGTTTTGTGTTTCTTATTTGCATTTCACATTTATGCTTTACATCAGCGGGATGTGTTTTTCGCTCATAGGAATTTCGTTTTCGAGAAGGATCGATTCGCTCAATCGGTACATCCCCCGCTTGAGATGTGAGATGAGATTGGTGCGTAATCTATTGTTTTTTCGGGGAAAATCAACTCGGAGTCAATTTTCAATTCCCAATTTTCAATGATGTCCCCCTCCCATCCATGGAAGCGGAATCCCCAGTCCACGCGTCAGCAACATCAGCCCCATCAAAATGATCGTTACTGCGGCAAGCTTGTCCCCCC
>Ga0209342_10006054_pt1 | contig 12336 bp, 10 predicted proteins | sample RifCSP16_2_FD_184023 | JGI IMG/M metagenome (GOLD analysis project Ga0209342, IMG submission 184023) | Soil microbial communities from Rifle, Colorado - Rifle CSP2_sed 16_2 (SPAdes) (version 2) | ecosystem: Environmental > Terrestrial > Deep subsurface > Rock core/Sediment | place: Rifle... | reverse complement strand
CGAAGCTGCGGTTGAGCACGACCACACCCGCCGGGGCGTCCCGCCAGAGCTCCCCGCCCGGCGCCGCCTCCAGCCGATGGAAGCCCGCGAGCCCCGCGGGGAGAAACTTGCTGGTGTCGGCCAGGACATAGAACGGCTTGCGGCGGGCGCGCGCCTGCTCTTGCAGCAGGCGCGTGCCGACTTTGTTCACGTAGGCGCGGGCCAGCACCGCGTCGGCGCCGACCACGACCAGGTCGGCGGCCTCCACCTGCTCGCTCAAGGCGGCGTCGATCACCAGCGTGACCCCGATGCGCATGCGCGCCAGGCGCTCCGCTACCACGCGCCCTTCGTACCCCGGCCGGCCTTCCGAGACGATCACGCGCGCCAGACGCGACCGCGCGGCGGCGAGCGCCGCCAGCACCGTCGAGCTGTACGAATAGGTCAGCGCCGTCGCGCGGCGCGGCAGGTGTCGCGCAAAGCGCCGGGCGATGGCCTTGGCCGCTTGCTGGCGCTCGCGGCGGTAGCCGGCCAGTAGCCGGCGCAGGGCCAGGAGCGCCCGCCCGTCGGCTTCGGCGGCGAGTTGAATGCGATTGGCCAGATTGAGCAGCGGCGCCATCGCCGGGTGCGCCGCGAGCGTCGCCTCGGCCAGGGCGCTCAAGGCATAGGGCAACTGCGGATCGCGGGCGCGTTGTCCGCGGCAGAAGGCCTCGAGCAGGGCCGCGGCCCGGTCGGCGATTTCGGCCGCGCCCGAGCGGCGGTCCGCGCCGAGCGCCCCCAGCTCCGCCACTGTTTGTCGCAGCGTCGCCATCGGGGCCATTCTAGCAAACCGGCGCGGGCGTCTGCGGCGTGCTACCATAAAAAGCTGGGAGAAAGCGATGGCGCGCATCCTGGGGATTGAATCGAGCTGCGACGAGACCGCCGCGGCCATCGTGGCCGACGGTCGCACGATTCTTTCCAACGTCATCAGCTCGCAGATTGACCTGCACTCGAAGTACGGCGGCGTGGTGCCGGAGCTGGCCGCCCGCGCGCATCTCGAGCGCATCGTGCCGGTGGTGCGCGAGGCCTTCGCCCAGGCGCAACTTGCCTACGGCGACGTCGACGCCATCGCCGTGACCCAGGGGCCGGGACTGATCGGCTCGCTCTTGGTCGGTGTCGCCTACGCCAAGGCCATGGCCTGGTCGCTCTCGAAGCCCCTCATCGGGGTGAACCACCTCGAAGGCCACATCCACGCCGTGCTGCTCGAGGCGCACCAGAAGGGCGAAGCGGCAAAGATTGAGTTTCCCGTGGTCACGCTGGTGGTCTCCGGCGGACACACCGCGCTCTATTATGTCTCCCGTCCCGAAGGCTCGGGACTTCTGAACGGCGCCGACGCTTTCCGCTATCGCTACCGCCTGCTCGGGCAGACCGTGGACGACGCGGCCGGGGAAGCCTACGACAAAGTCGCCAAGTTCCTCGGCCTCGGCTATCCCGGCGGACCGGTGATTGACCGTCTGGCCGAGCGCGGCAACTCCGAGGCCGTCGTCTTCACCCGGCCCAACATCAAGCGCGGCCGTCCCCACGACTTCAGCTTCAGCGGGATCAAGACCGCCGTCGTGCGCCTGGTCGAGAAGAACGGCTTGCAGGAAGAAATCGCCGCTCGCCTGGCGAGGCGGCAAGCCGAGCCGCAGGCGCCGCTCGACGACCTCTGCAGCCCGCGCACACTCGATCTGCTTGCGAGCTTCCAGCGCGCCGTGGTCGAAGACTTGACCGAGCGGACGCTGGCCGCCGCCGACGAGGCGGACGCCCGCACCGTGTTCGTCTCGGGCGGCGTGGCGGCGAATTCCTTGCTGCGGAAGATCTTCGCCGCGGAGTGCGCCGCCCGCGGCGTGGCGGTCTTTTTCCCGTCCGTCCAGCTTTCGACCGACAACGCCGCCATGATCGCCGCCGCGGCCTGGCCCAGGTTCCAGGCGGGCGAGTTCGCCGACCCGGTCACGCTCAACGCTAGCGCTTCGCTTCCCCTCGGCGTCTAGTACCGTTCCAACTCTCTGTGCCTAACTGTCTCCCGCAAGAAGGCGCGGCTATCTTGCCGGATCTCCGGGCTCGTTCTGTCGGCGGAAAAAGTTGGAACGGCACTAGCGCTTTCCTTTCCGCCGCGATTCAGTAGAATGACCGCCTGCCTGCCGCAGGCAGGGGCCTCGACGTTCCCATGCGCATCGCCATCGATACCGGCGGCACCTTCACCGATTGCGTCCATGTCCGTGGCGCGCGGCTGGAGATCCTGAAAGTCTTCTCGACGCCCGCCAACCCCGCCCGCGCCATCGCCCAAGCCATCCGTGGCACCGGCGTCTCGCCGGTGTCCTTGCTCCACGGCACCACCGTGGGCACGAACGCGCTGCTCGAGCGCCGCGGCGCCCGCATCGCGCTGGTGACGACCGCGGGCTTCGAGGACGTGCTCGTCATCGGCCGGCAGGCGCGCCCGCGGCTGTACGACTTCTTCGTCACCCGGCCCGAGCCGCTCGTGCCGGCGGCGCGCCGCCTGGGCATCCGTGAGCGCGTCGGGCCCGGGGGTCGCGTGCTGCTGCGGCTGACGCCGGTTGAGCTCCGCCGGGTGCGGCGCGCCGTGGCGCGCGCTCGACCGCAAGCGGTGGCGATCTGTCTGCTGTTTTCCTTCGCCAACCCGGCGCACGAGCGGCGCGTGGCCCGCGCCTTGCGCGGGCTGGGCCTGCCGGTGAGCGTCTCGCACGAAATCCTCCCCGAGTTCCGCGAGTACGAGCGCACGGCGACCGTGGCGGTGAATGCCTATCTCGTGCCGCTGCTCGGGCGCTACCTGCGCGAAGTCGAGCGGGTGGTTCACCCTCCGAAGCGCGGCGCGCGTAGGAGGGTCGGGCGTGTACGAGTCATGCAGTCGAGCGGCGGCACCATCTCGGCGCGCGTGGCGGCGGCGCAGCCGGTGCGCACGCTGCTCTCGGGCCCGGCGGGCGGAATCGTGGGCGCGCGCGCCCTGGCCCGGCTCGCCGGCCTCCAGCGCGTCATCAGTTTCGATATGGGCGGGACTTCGACCGACGTCGCCCTGCTCGACAGCGGGGAGCTGGCGACAACGAACGAAGGCAGCGTCGGCGGCGTGCCCGTGGCTGTGCCCATGCTCGACATCCACAGCGTGGGCGCCGGCGGCGGGTCCATCGCCTGGTTCGACCGCGGCGGCGCCTTGCGCGTTGGGCCGCAGTCGGCGGGCGCCGAACCGGGGCCCATCTGCTACGGCCGCGGCCGCCAGCCGACGGTCACCGATGCTCATTTGATCCTCGGGCGACTCGACCCCGAGCAGTTCCTCGGCGGCGAATGGAAGCTCGATGCCGGGCGCACGCGGCGGCTGATGCAGCCAGTCGCCGCCGCCCGCGGCTTCCGCTCGGTCGAGACGTTCTCCGCCGGCATCCTGGCGGTGGCCAACTCGACCATGGAGCGCGCCATCCGCGTCATCTCGGTCGAGCGCGGTCACGACCCGCGCGACTATACGCTCGTGGCCTTCGGCGGCGCCGGCGGGCTGCACGCCTGCGACCTGGCCGCGGCCCTGGGGATTTCGCAGGTGCTGGTGCCGAAGTTTCCGGGAGCGCTCTCGGCGCTGGGCATCCTGCTGTCCGACGTGGTGAAGGACTACTCGCGCACACTGCTCGTCCCCGTGGACGCGGCGGCGCGCGCGCGGCTGGAGCGCGAGTTCCGACGCCTCGAAGCGCAGGCGCGGGCCGACCTGCGGCGCGAAGGGTTCGCGCCCGGGCGGCAGCGGCTCAAGCGCTTGTTGGACCTCCGCTACCGCGGCCAGGCCTACGAGCTGACGCTGCCTTACAGCCGCGACTTCGTCCGCGCCTTCCACCAGGCGCACGCCCGCCGCTACGGCTACGCCGACCCGGCGCGGGCCATCGAAGTGGTCAACGTCCGCCTGCGGGCCGTCGGCGTGACGCCGAAGCCCGCACTCGGCCGCGCCCGGCGTGGCGGAAGCCGCTTGTCCCGAAGCCTCGGGACAGCGCGCTTCAAGCGCGCCCCGGTGTGGTTCGACGGGCGGCGCGTCGCGACCGACTGCTACATCCGCGAGCGGCTGCGGCCGGGGAAACGACTCCGCGGCCCGGCGGTCATCGCCGAGTACAGCGCCACGACAGTGCTCCCGCCCGGCTGGCGCCTGCGCGTGGACGCCTACGAGAATATGGTCTTGGAGCGGCCATGAAGGCAGACCCGGTCAAGCTCGAAATCTTCAAGAACCTCTTCCACGCCGTGGCGGAAGAGATGGGGGCGGCGCTGCGGCGCACCGCCTTCTCGCCGAACATCAAGGAACGGCGGGACTACTCCTGCGCCGTCTTCGACGCCCGCGGGCAGGTGCTGGCCATGGGCGACCACATGCCGGTGCACCTCGGCTCGATGCCAATGTCGGTCGCGGCGGCGCTCGCCGCGCTCCGGCTCGAAGCGGGCGACATCGCCGTGCTCAACGACCCCTTTGCCGGTGGCACGCACCTGCCGGACATCACCCTGGTGATGCCGGTGTTTGTGCGTCGCTCACGCCAGGCGGCATTCTACGTTGCCAGCCGCGCGCACCACGCCGACGTGGGCGGGGCGCAGCCCGGCTCGATGGGCCTGGCCCGCGACGTCTACCAGGAAGGCCTGCGCATCCCGCCGATGAAGCTCGCCGCGCGCGGGCGACTGCGCCGGGACGTGCTCGACTTCATCCTTGCCAATGTCCGCACCCCGGTCGAGCGCGAAGGCGACCTGACCGCGCAGGTGGCTGCCTGTCGCCTCGGCGCGCGGCGCTTGCAGGAGCTGGTGGCGCGCTACGGGTCGGCCGAGGTGCGCGCCTACTGCGGCCACCTGCTCGACTACTCGGCTCGCATGATGCGCGGCACGCTGCGCAGGATTCCCGCCGGGACCTACGCGGCGGAAGACTTTCTCGATGACGACGGCATCACGCCCAACCCGGTGCGTATCCGTGTGCGGATTCGCGTGCGCGGCGGCCGGGCGGTGGTGGACTTCGCCGGCTCGGCGCCGCAGACGGCGGGCTGCGTGAACGCGGTGCGCGCCATCAGCGTCTCAGCTGTCTTCTACGTTTTCCGGTGTCTCGTGCCGGAAGAGACGCCGGCGACGGCGGGCCTGCTGCGGCCGATTGAAATCATTACGCCGCGCCGGTCGGTCGTCGACGCCGAGCCGCCCGCGGCCGTGGCGGCGGGCAACGTTGAAACCTCGCAGCGGATTGTGGACACGCTGCTGCGGGCGCTGGCGAAGGCGATCCCCGAGCGCATCCCCGCCGCCAGCCAGGGCACGATGAACAACTTCACCCTGGGCGGCGTCGGGCCGGACGGTGAGCCGTTCGCTTACTATGAGACCATCGCCGGCGGGTTGGGCGCGCGCGCCACGCTCGACGGCCTCGACGGCATCCACACTCACATGACCAATTCGCTGAACACGCCGATTGAGGCGCTGGAATCGTTCTATCCCGTGCGCGTGCGGCGCTACGGTCTGCGGCGCGGCTCGGGCGGCCGCGGGCAGCAGCGCGGCGGCGATGGCGTGGTGCGCGAAGTGGAGCTCTTGACCGACGCCCAGGTGGCGATCCTCGCCGACCGCCGCCGCTTCCCGCCCTATGGACTGGCCGGCGGCCGCCCGGGTAAGCTCGGGCGGAGCCTGTGGTTGAAGCGCAACGGTGACGTGGTGCCGCTTCCGGGCAAGTGCACCGTAAACGCGCGGGCCGGCGACGCCGTCCGCATCGAGACCCCCGGCGGCGGCGGCTGGGGGAAAGTCCGAAACTCGAAAAACGAAACTCGAAACTCGCGAAGGAGAAAGAGATGAGCAATGGCAAGCTGACGCGGAGAGGGTTCTTCCAGGGGATGGCGGGAGTAGGAGTCGCGATTGCGGCTCCCACCTACGCTAAAGCTCCGGCGGGCAGGTCGGAGGGTAAACCCTCCAAGGCGGAGAAGGCCGGCGGGCGGCCCGCCTACGCTGAAGCTGCGGCGGGCAGGCCGTTTTTTATTTCGACGTGGAAGCACGGGAAGCCGGCGAACGAGAAAGCCGCCGAGGTGTTGACGAGTGGCGGGAGCCTGCTCGATGCGGTCGAGAAAGGGATCAACACCGCCGAGCTCGATCCGGAAGTGATGTCGGTGGGCGTGGGGGCGCGCCCGAACGAAGAGGGCATCTTGCAGCTCGACGCCGTCATCATGGACGGCCCCACGCACCGCGCCGGGGCAGTGGCGGCGCTCGAACAAATCGCGACCCCGATTTCGGTGGCGCGCCGCGTGATGGAGAAGACCTACCACACACTGCTCGCCGGCGACGGCGCGCTGCGCTTCGCCCTCGCCGAAGGCTTCGAGCCGCAACAGTTGCTGACCCCGAAGGCGCTCGAGCTGTGGATGAAGTGGAAGGCCGACCCGAAGCGGAAGCAGTTCCGCCGCGGCGCGCCCGACGAGAAGCCCATCATCCGCCCCGACGAGAAACAGCAGCGGCCCGGGGCCCACGGCGACGACCACGACACTATTACGATGGCGGCGCTCGACGCGGCGGGGAACCTGGTGGCGGGCGGCTCGACCTCGGGGCTTTCCTGGAAGCTTTCGGGCCGCGTGGGCGACGTGCCGCTCCTCGGCTGCGGCATCTTTGTGGACAACACGGTGGGCGCAGCGGGGGCGACGGGTGACGGCGACGAGATGGCCAAGTTCTGCTCGAGCTTCGCCATCGTCGAGCGCATGCGCGCCGGCGCCGACCCGCAGTCGGCTTGCGAAGCGGTGCTGCGCTGGATGCTCGAAGTTCACCCGGAGAATGAAAAGATCGAAGCCTGCGTTTACGCGGCAAACAAGAAGGGCGAGTTCGGCGCCGCCTCCATCCGCCCGGGCGACTTCACCTACGCGGTCTGGTGGCCGGGAATGAGCGAGCTGCGGACGGCGAAGTCGGTGTTATGAAAAGCAGATCCCTCACCGCCAAGGCGTGCAAGGGTTCGGGATGACGGAAGGAAGGGGCCGGGTTTTGAGGTGAGTCATGGGCGTGGGGAAGGTGGTTGACCTGAAGAAGGCGATCCGCGAGGTGTGGGCGGTCAACGAGGCGATGAACCAGCTGCTCTTGAAGCACATGGACGCGCGCGCCTGGCGGGCCGAGCCGCCCGTCGGCGGCCGCACCATCGCCGCCATCTTCTCGCACATGCACAACGACCGGCTGCTGTGGATGACGGTGTGGGCGAAAGGCCGGCGGCGCCCGGCGCACACCAGCCGCCACACGGTCACAAAAGAACAGGCAGCCCGCGCGCTGGCGCAGAGCGCCAAAGCGATGGAGAACCTGCTGGCCGGGACGCGGGCGGCGGAGGATGCGGTCGCCCGCCTCTGCCTGATGCTGGCGCACGACGCGCACCACCGCGGGCAGATCATGATGCTCGCGCGGCAGCTCGGCTACCGCCTGCCCGGGAAAGTCAATTACGGCATCTGGCACTGGGGGAAGCTGTGGAGGAGCCTGGGCATGGCGCGGCGCTGGCCGATGCCGTAGGTGCGGGGGCAGGGATGGTGCGACAACCAGCGTCGCTCTTGCTCACGACCCTTCGCTTCGCTCAGGGTGATTCCTCGGGCTGAACCCGGCCCTCGGAATCAGGAGGCTTCGGGGAGGTGGAGGCCGGACTTGCCGAGGATTTTTTGCAGATCCAGCTCGATGGTGCCCTCGGTGACGTTGCGGACGGTGGCGAGCTCGGCCACGAGCAGCGCCCGGGCCCGCTCGAGCATCTTCTTCTCGCGGAAGCTCAAGACCTTCTGGTTGCTCAAGGCCACCAGGCTCTTCAGCACCTCGGCGACGTCTTCGAGCAGCCCGGTGCGCATTTTTTCGGAGTTCTGCTTGAAGCGGAACTTCCAGTCGCGGGGCGACTCGGTCTTGCCGTTGCGCAGGCGCGAGAGCACGCGGGGGACATCGGCGGACTTGATAATGCGGCGCAGGCCGACGCAGTCAGCGTTCACGCAGGGGATGGTGACGCGCAGGCTGTTCGAGAGGATGCGGATCAGGTAGAACTCTTCGGCGCGGCCGTTCAGGGAGTTGTGGGTGATCTGCTCGATGACCCCGACGCCGTGATTCGGGTAGACCACCTTCTCGCCGACTTTAAAGGGCATCAAGCGCGTGTCCCCGGGAGGTGCGTGAGAGATTCATTCTACGCCGCTTTGTCGCCGGGCGTCAAGCGAAAATCCGGCGATAACGCGCCGGGGCGAGTCGAGTTGCGTGGCGCGCCGCGCTTTGGCTATACTCGGTTCCCTGCCGGGGTGAGAGGCCCGGGAGTGTCCCGCTTATGCCCGACAACAACAACGCCGACGCGGGCGGGCGCATCCGCCGCAAGCTGGAAGAAGAGATCGCCCAGCTCGAGCGCGAACTGCACTACGACCTGCCCAAGGAAATCGCCAAGGCGCGCGCCCACGGCGACTTGAGCGAGAACGCCGAGTACAAGTTCGCCAAGGAGCGGCAGCACCTGGTGGGGATGCGCTTGCAGCAGCTGCGGCAGCGGGTGGCGGCGCTCTCGCTCGTCAACCTCACGAAGATTCCCCGCGACTGCGTGGGTTACGGCAGCCGCGTGACCCTGGTGGACATCCTGAAGAAAGACGAAACGCGCTACCAGCTGGTGACGGCCGAAGAGAGCGACGTCGGCGCGGGGTTGATCTCCACCACCTCGCCCATCGGCCGCGCCCTGATGGGCAAGCAGGCCGGGGAAGTGGTCGAAGTCCGGACCCCGGCCGGGGCGCGCAGCTTCGAGATCGTGCGCCTGCAAACCATCTACGACGAGTAAGGCACGCCCCGCCCGGCGGGAGCGCGCCACGCGAAACTCCATGTACACGCGCGTCATCGCCTACGGCGGCCGCTGGCTCCACGGCAAGATCGTGGACGGGCTGGCCGCCACCGGCATCCACCCGAACGTGCTGACCTTCATCGGACTGCTGGTGAACGGCTGCGCCGCGGTCGTCTTCGGGATGGCCGACCCGGAGCACCCGGAGCGCTATTTCCTGCTGGGCGCGGGCATCATCTTTCTCGCCGGCATCTTCGATTTGACCGACGGGCCGGTGGCGCGCAAGCAGGGGCGGGTGAGCGCCTTCGGAGCGTTCTTCGACTCCATGATCGACCGCTACTCCGACATGGTGCTCTACATGGGCCTGCTGGTCTACTACGCCCGCATCGGCCGCTTCGTTTACGTGGTGCTGGCGGCGGTGGCCATGGCGGGCTCGTTCATGGTGAGCTACTCGCGGGCGCGCGCCGAGTCGCTCATCCCCACCTGCAAGGTGGGCTTCATGGAGCGGCCCGAGCGCGTGGTGCTGCTCATCATCGGCGGCGTCTTCAACCGCATGGGGCCGGCCCTGTGGGCCATCGCCCTGTTTTCCACCGTCACGGTCATCCATCGCATTGTTTTCACCTGGCGGGAGACCGCCGCCGGGCGCATCCTGCCCGGCGTGCGCGCCTCGCGCTGACGGGTTCACGCCAGAAACACAGGGGAAAGGCGGGTCATCCATTGAGCAAGCTCGCGCTGGCGGTGCACGGAGGGGCGTGGGAGATTCCCGCCGAGGCGGCCGCAGCCTGCCGGGCGGGCGTCGGGCGAGCGCTCGCGCGCGGCTGGGAAGTGCTCGAGCGGGGCGGCGCGGCGGTGGAGGCCTGCGAGCAGGCCGTGCTCGTGCTCGAAGACGATCCCATGTTTGACGCCGGCGTCGGCTCCCACCTGAACCGCGACGGCTGCGTCCAGCTCGACGCCATCCTGATGGACGGGCGCACCCTGAAGGCGGGGGCGGTGGCCGCGGTCGAGCGCCTGCGCAATCCCATCCACGTCGCCCGGCTGGTGCTTGAGCGCAGCGAGCACATGCTGCTGGTCGGGCCGGGGGCCGAGCAGTTCGCGGTCGAAATGGGCGTGTCGCTCTGCAATCCCTCGGAGTTGGTCATCGCCCGCGAAGTGGAACGCTGGTACCAGGAGAAGCACAAGGCTTCCGCCGGCCCCCCGCTGCGCGCGCGCTCGGCGGGCACGGTAGGGGCGGTGGCGCTCGACGCCGCGGGGAACCTGGCCGCGGCCACTTCCACCGGCGGCACCGGCTGCAAGTATCCGGGCCGCGTGGGCGACTCCTGCCTCATCGGCTGCGGCTGCTACGCCGACAACCGCGCCGGGGCGGTCTCCGCCACCGGCTACGGCGAGCACATCATGAAAGTCGTGCTGGCGAAGACGGTGAGCGACCTCGTCGGCGCCGGCGCCGAGCCCCAGGCCGCCGCCGAAAAAGCGCTGGCGACGCTCGGCGAGCGCACCGAGGGGATGGGCGGGCTCATCGTGATCGACAAGAGCGGTCGCGTGGGCGCCGCCTTCACCACCCCGAATATGGCTTGCGCCTTCCGCACCTCGGACTCTTCCGAGGCGGTGGTGCGGCTGTAGGAGTGTGACGGCAACCGCTTTTCTTTGACGCCGTCTAACGGTATAACTCCGCCGGGAGGCTTACCGATGGCTGCCATTACTTTCAGCGTAAACGGCAAGACTCGCAGCGTAGACGTTTCTCCCGACACCCCGCTCTTGTGGGTGCTGCGGGACGTCTTGAACCTGACGGGGACGAAGTTCGGCTGCGGCGCGGCCTTGTGCGGCGCGTGCACGGTGCACGTGGACGGCGAGGCCACGCGCTCCTGCGTGACCCCGGTGGAGATGGTCGAAGGCAAGAAGATCACCACCATCGAAGGCTTGTCGGCCGACCGCAGTCATCCGCTCCAGCAGGCGTGGATCGCCGAGCAGGTGCCGCAGTGCGGCTACTGCCAGTCGGGGATGCTGATGACCGCGGCGGAGCTCCTGGCCCGCAAGCCGCGGCCGACCGACGAAGACATTGACGCCGCGCTCGGCGGCCACATCTGCCGCTGCGGAACTTACCAGCGCATCCGACGAGCGATTCATCGCGCCGCCCGCCCCGCCAGCGGCGGGGCCCGCGGAGGTGCGCAATGAAAGCTCCCATGGACGTCGGCCGTCGCGATTTCTTGAAGACGAGCGCGGCGGGGAGCGCGGCGCTCGTGATCGGTTTCTACTTGCCGTGGGACGCCGGCGCGCAGCAGGCGCCGCCTCCGACGACTCCGGTCAGCCCGTTCGACGCCTGGGTGCGCGTGCAGGCGGACGGCACGGTGTCGCTCGTCTTGGCGAAGTCGGAGATGGGCCAAGGGGTGATGACTTCGTTGCCGATGATTCTGGCCGAAGAGCTGGAAGTGGACTGGGCGAGCGTTCGCGTCGAGCAGGCGCGCACCGACCCGCGCATCTATCGGAGTCTCGGCACCGGCGGCAGCACCAGCGTGCGCGAATCTTTCCTGCCGCTGCGCCAGGCGGGGGCGGCCGCGCGCGAGATGTTGATTACCGCCGCCGCCGAGAGCTGGAGCGTTCCGCGGGAAGAATGCTTTGCGGAAAAGGGCGCAGTCGTCCATCGGCCGACGAATCGCCGCGCTGCTTACGGGGAGCTCGTCGAAGCCGGCGCCAAGCTGCCGATCCCTGACCTCGCCACCGTTCCGCTCAAGAAGCCGGAGCAGTTCCGCCTCGTCGGCCAGTCCCTGCCGCGGACGGACACACCGGGGAAAGTGGACGGCAGCGCCGTTTACGGCCTGGACGTCCGGGTCCCGGGGATGCTCTACGCGGTCATTGCCCGCTGCCCGACCTTCGGCGGCAAGCCGAAGAAGTTCGACGCCGCCAAAGCTATGGCTGTGCCCGGCGTCCGCCACGTGGTGGAAATCCCCGCGGTCGGCCCGGGCGCGTTCTCGGCCGGCGGCGTGGCGGTGGTTGCCGACAACACCTGGGCGGCCATCAAGGGTCGCGACGCGCTCGCGATTGAATGGGAGCGCGGCCCGCATGCGAGCGAGAGCACCGAGACCCTGTGGGCGCAGTTCAAACAACTCATCGCGCAGCCGGGGAAAGTCATCCGCAACGACGGCGACGTCGCGGCGGCGCTGGCCGGAGCGGCGAAGAAAGTTGAAGCCGTCTACGAGCTGCCTTTCTTGGCCCACGCCACCATGGAGCCGCTGAACTGCACGGCCGACGTGCGCGCCGACCGCGCCGAGGTCTGGGCGCCCACGCAGTTCCCCGACTGGAACCAGCGCGCCGTTGCCGAAGTTACGGGCCTAGCGCCGCAGAACGTCACCGTGCACACCACGCTCATGGGCGGCGGCTTCGGCCGGCGGGCCCAGGCCGACTTCGCCGTCGAGGCGGCGCAAGTGTCGAAGGCAGTCGGGAAACCCGTGATGGTGGTGTGGACGCGGGACGACGACCTGCAACACTGCTTCTATCGCCCCGCCTCCTATCACAAGCTCCAGGGCGCGGTGGACGCCAAGGGCCAGCCGGCGGCCTGGTCCCACCGCATGGCTTCGACTTCGATCGAAGCCATGTGGGGCGAGCCCGGGAAGGCTAACCCG
>Ga0209342_10006049_pt1 | contig 12340 bp, 11 predicted proteins | sample RifCSP16_2_FD_184023 | JGI IMG/M metagenome (GOLD analysis project Ga0209342, IMG submission 184023) | Soil microbial communities from Rifle, Colorado - Rifle CSP2_sed 16_2 (SPAdes) (version 2) | ecosystem: Environmental > Terrestrial > Deep subsurface > Rock core/Sediment | place: Rifle... | reverse complement strand
AGACCGACAGGGCAACCGCGACGTAGGCGCCCAAGTTCGAGGTGGTCATCAGGGCGAGGGAGGCCGCAAATCCCGACAGCGCGGCCTCCACGCGGGAGACGTATCGACCTGCCTGGGTGGAGCGCGCAAGGGGCAAGAGCGACAGCGCCGCGAAGAAGATCGACACGTGGTGGTGAGAGTAGGCGAACCTCTCGCAGTAGACCTCGACGGCGAGGGCGCAGGCGTAAGGGGGCCAAGTCGGCACCCAGGCTCGATTCCTGAGCACGTAGGCGTAGATACCGGCCGCGGAGAGGCAGAAAAAGCCCGCCAGCGCCCGGGCGTCCACGGCGAGCACGGCACCGCGCACCAAGCCGATGACGGCGAGCGTTGCGTAAGAAAGCGGCGGGATGAACGAGAAGAAGTCCTTGTTGGGTATCTCGCCCCTCAAGATCCGCTGCGCCCCGTGGATGTAGATACCTTCGTCCGTCCAGAGAGCGAAGCTGAGCTGTGGTAGCACGGTGTTCCAGAAAGCCAGACTCGCGCAGAGCAAGGCCGCGGAGACGGATACCAAGGACGCCACGCCGACTCTCCGCAACGAGGGGAAGGCGAGGAGGAGAACCTCAATGTAGAGCAGAGGCGCCGCCCAGCGCGTCGTGTAGAGGCTGGTCGTCCACCAGGGGAACTGACCAAGGGTGAGGCCGAGAAACAGCAGCCCTCCCGCAGACGGCACCCTCGAGAATCCGGTGGCAGTGAGAAAGAATACCGCCCCCAGGATCACGGCGCCGATCAAGAGCTGCCACCTGGGCAGCCAACGGAGCCGGCCGACAACAATCCGCTTCCAGACGCTGTCGTCCGGAAGAAACAGGACCGCGGCGCGGCAGAGTGAGGGCGGAGAGCAGACGAGCCGAAGCTTCCTGGCGCTGGGAACAAGATAGTACGCAAGAAGGCCTGGGTGAGGGCCCGGATACGCGGAGGCGGAGGGCAGACTCGTGTGAACCGGAACCCGCTCGCGGTCGACGAAGACCAAGACAATAGGCGGGGGGCGTCGCTGTTCCGGCGGCGACAACCAGGTCTCAGGCAAGGGAATCCGCCATTCGCCATCCGACCTCGTGTCGGGGCTCAGATCGACGATCAGTCGCCCCGGTGATCCCGGAGGTACCAGCGTTGACAGTTCGTGGTAGCCCGGCTCTCCCTGGATCCCGTAGGCGAGGTAGGTCCCGAGCTGAACGCAGAAGAGGAGGGAGGCCCCGGCGACGAAGCCCCAGCGCACATTGCGTCCGTCCAGTGCGTGCGCCACCCAGCGGAGGCGCTCAGTCGAGAACCGTGTCAGCCGCTGCTCCTCATTCGCCCTTGCACGTCCGCGAGCCGCACCGCTGGGTCTCGACCCCCTTTAGGGGAATGTCTAATGGGACAGCAGGGGACCTCTCAGGCACCTCCGCCGAGAGGCTTCAGCGAACCCGGCAGGTCGTACCGCCCACGCCGGTGCCGCAGCGGCGGCTGCCGTCGCTGAAGGACGAGCAGACGAGGCCCGCGTTGCAGTCGTCGTCGCTCGAGCAGGTGTCGCACTCCTCCCCGCTGCTGCCGCAGGCAAGGGACAGGGCGAGCACCACCGCCACCGCGAGGAGACGAAGAGGTCGGGTCATCGCAACTCCGCCGGGATCAGCCCGGAATCGTCTCGATTGTAGCTCGATTCCCACCTCGCGATCCGCCTAGCGTGTTGGTTTGACGGGGTTTCGAGCCGCATGGTAGCCTGCGAGTTTGATGCACCGTCAGCAGGATCCGCCCATGACCGCGCCCGACCTGCGCTCGACGCTCAACCTCCCGCGGACCGATTTCCCGATGAAGGCCAACCTGCCGCAGGCGGAGCCGCGACGGCTCGAGCGGTGGAAAGCGGAGGGCCTCTACGCCAAGGTCCGTGCCGCGAGGAAGGGACGGCCGCTTTTCGTGCTCCACGACGGCCCCCCGTATGCCAACGGGCACATCCACCTGGGCACCGCGCTCAACAAGATCCTGAAGGACGTGGTGGTCCGCAGCCGCTCGATGGCAGGCCTCGACACGCCCTATCGACCCGGGTGGGACTGCCACGGCTTGCCGATCGAGCTGAAGGTCGACCGGACCCTCGGGGCCAAGAAGCGCGCGCTCTCCCCGGTCGAGTTCCGCCGCGCCTGCCGCGCCTACGCGGAGAAGTACGTTGCCATCCAGCGTGCGGAGTTCGAGCGGCTGGGCGTGACCGGGGAGTGGGACGACCCGTACCTCACGATGTCTCCCTCCTACCAGGCGACGATCATCCGCCAGCTCGCGGAGTTCGCGGAGCGAAAGCTCGTCTACAAGGCCAAGAAGTCCGTCCACTGGTGCATCTCCTGCCGCACGGCGCTGGCGGAAGCCGAGGTGGAGTACGACGAGCACCACGAGAGCCCTTCGATCGACGTGCTCTTCCCCCTCCCGGCCGCGGAGCGCGATCGACTGGCCCAGAAGCACCCGGCGTTGTCCGGCCGCGACGTCTACGCCGTCATCTGGACCACGACGCCCTGGACGCTGCCCGCCAACCTCGCCCTCGCCTTCCACCCCGAGGCGGACTACGCCTTCTACCCCCTCGAGGGAGGACGCGAGGTCCTCCTGATCGCGAAGGCGCTCCGCGAGACGGCGGAGGCCCGCTGGCGCCGCCATCCCGGCCGGGCCCTGCCGGCCCTGGGGACGCCGCTGGCCGAGGTCAAGGGGGCCGAGCTCGAGGGCGTGCGCTTCCGCCATCCCTGGATCGAACGCGACGCGCCGGGCGTTCTCGGCGACTACGTCACGCTCGACACCGGGACCGGGATCGTCCACACCGCCCCCGGGCACGGCTGGGACGATTACCTCACCGGCGTAAAGTATGGGCTCGACATCTACTGCCCCGTGGACGAGGACGGCTCGTTCCTGCCCGAGGTCGAACGGTTTGCCGGCCGGCGCGTCTTCGACGCCAACCTGGAGATCGTCGAGTTCCTGCGGGCCGAGGGACGGCTGCTACAGGCGGGGAAGGACACCCACTCGTACCCCGTATGCTGGCGCTGCAAGAACCCGATCGTCTTCCGGGCCACCGAGCAGTGGTTCATCGACCTCGACAAGGACGCGCTCCGCGAGCGGGCGCTAGCCGCGATCGCGGAGACGAAATGGGTGCCCGCCTGGGGTGAGGAGCGCATCCGCAACATGGTCGCGACCCGCCCCGACTGGTGCATCTCGCGCCAGAGGCTCTGGGGCGTGCCCATTCCCGCCTTCTACTGCCGGGGCTGCGGCCAGGCGCTCCTCCGGCCCGAGCTCGTCCGCCACGTGGCGGACATCTTCGAGCGCGAGAGCGCCGACGCCTGGTACGCGCGGGAGGCGCCTGAGCTGCTCCCGGCCTCCTTCCGCTGCCCGCACTGCGGGGGGGCGGAGTTCGACAAGGAGAAAGACATCCTCGACGTCTGGTTCGACTCCGGCTCCTCCCATGCCGCCGTGCTCGGAACCCGCGCCGACCTGCCCTGGCCCGCCGACGTCTACCTCGAGGGCAGCGACCAGCACCGCGGCTGGTTCCACTCCTCGCTCCTCGTCGGGGTGGGGACGCGCGGTCGCGCGCCCTATCGCCAGGTCGTGACCCACGGCTTCACCGTGGACGCGGAGGGGAAGAAGATCTCCAAGAGCCTGGGCAACGATGTCGACACCGAGAAGCTCCTCCGGAGCTACGGGGCGGAGCCGCTGCGGATGTGGACGATCATGGTCGACTACCGCGAGGACATGCGCTTCTCGGACGAGATGATGAAGCGCGTCGCCGAGGCCTACCGCAAGGTCCGCAACACGCTGCGCTACCTGATCTCGAACCTCTACGACTTCGACCCCGCCCGCCACGCGGTGGGCGAGGCCGATCTTCTGGCGCTCGACGGCTACGCCCTGCACCGACACCGACAGGTCGTGAACCGTGTCCTCGAGGCGTACGAGGCCTACGAGTTCCACGTCGTCTACCACACGCTCGTGCAGTACGCAGCGGCCGACCTCTCGTCCTTCTACCTCGACGTGCTGAAGGACCGGCTCTACTGTGAGGCCGCCGAGGGCCCTCGCCGCCGCTCGGCGCAGACCGTGCTGCACCGGATCGCCCGTGACCTCTGCCTGCTGCTCTCTCCCGTGCTGCCCTTCACCACCGACGAGGCCTGGGCCATGGTCCCCGGCGCCACGGAGCCCTCCGTCCACATCGCGTGCTTCCCGCAGGCGGAACGGGAGGATCGGGCCGTCCTCGACCGCTGGGCCGTCCTCCTCGACACGCGCTCCCACGTCACCAAGGCCCTGGAAGAGGCGCGCACGGCGCGACTCGTGGCGTCCAGCCTCGAGGCGCGGGTCACGCTTCGCGGATCACGGGACGCGCTCGAGCCGCTGCGCGCGCACGAGGCGACAGCCGGCGTCTTCCCGAGCAACCTCGCGAGCCTGTTCATCGTGAGCGGCGTGAGGCTCGAGGAGGGCGAAGGGCCGCTCGCCGTCACGGTCGAGCGCGCACCCGGGAAGAAGTGCGAGCGTTGCTGGACCTTCTCGGAGGCGGTGGGGACGCTGCCCACCCCCTCCGTCTGCGAGCGCTGCACCGAGGTCCTGTCCCGGCCGTGAGACGCCTGATCCCCTATGTCTTCGTCCTCGCCGCCGTCGTGGCGCTCGACCAGGGCACGAAGGCGGTCGTCGTGCGCTCGATGGAGCTCCACGAGCACCTTCCCCTCGTCGACGGCCTGATCAGCCTGAGCCACGTGCAGAACCGCGGGGCGGCCTTCGGTCTCCTCTCCGACGCCGAGCTGCCGAACCAGTCGCTCCTGCTGGCGGCGCTGAGCCTGGGCGCGCTCCTGGCCATCGCCGTGTACTTCGTCCGCCTGCCCCCCTCGGCCTGGCTCCCGCGCCTCGCACTCGCCCTCGTCCTCGGGGGTGCGGTGGGGAACCTGATCGACCGTGTCCGACACGGGTACGTGGTCGATTTCGTACACGTCTACTGGCGAGAGCACCAGTGGCCGGACTTCAACCTCGCCGACTCCGCGATCACGGTCGGCGTCGCCCTGCTGATCCTGGACATCCTGCTCTCGCCGCGGGCGGAAGCCCCGGCCGGCCCCGGGATCGACGCCGCGACGCCGACTGCCGGGAGGATCGACTAGCATGCACCCGCGTCTTCTCACGATCCCCGCCTTCGAGCTCCTTGGTCGAACGGTCGGGCCCCTCACGCTGCCCACCTACGGCGTCCTCCTCGCCGTGGCCTTCCTCGTCGGGTTGTGGGTGACCGCCCGCCAGGCCCGACGGGCGGGGCTCGACGCCGGCCGCGTCACCGACATGGCGATCTGGGTGCTGATCGCGGGTCTGGTCGGGGCCAAGCTCATGCTGGTCGCCGTGGACTGGAATCACTACGTCGAGCAGCCCCGCGAGCTCCTGTCGATCCTCCGGAGCGGGGGGGTCTTCTACGGCGGCCTCTTCGGCGGCCTGCTCGTCGCGTTCCTCTTCGCGCGTCGTCACCATCTGGCCGCCTGGCCGACCGCCGACGTGCTGTCGCCGGGCGTCGCCGTCGGGCAGGCGATCGGCCGCCTGGGCTGCCTCGCCGCCGGCTGCTGCTGGGGCCGGCCCGCTCAGGTGCCGTGGGCGGTCACCTTCACCGATCCTTACACCGCCCGAACGGTGGGGACGCCGATGGACACGCCTCTGCATCCCAGCCAGATCTACGAGTCGACCGCCGCATTCCTGATCTTCCTCTTCCTGCTGTGGCTCGCCCCCCGCAAGCGCTTCCAGGGGCAGGTGACCCTCGTCTACATCGCGCTCTACTCGGCCGCCCGTTTCGGTCTCGAGTTCCTGCGCGGCGATCCTCGCGGGAACTGGCCCGGCGGGTTGTCCACTTCGCAGATCATCGCCATCGTCCTGCTTCTGTGCGTCTTCGCGATCGTGCCCCGCGTGCGCCGCCACGGGCAGCTGGCCCCGAGCCCGCAGACGTCGTCCTGACCTTTCCACCGCCCCCGCCCTCCGCCGGGGCCAACGACGCCATGGACGTCGCCGAGCACCGCTTGACCGTCGACGAGCCGGCGCCGGGGCTACGCCTCGACGTCTGGCTGGCCCGCCGCCTTCCCGAGCTGAGCCGGGCGCGGGTGCAGGCCCTGATCGCCGCCGGCCACGTCACCGTCGACGGCCAGCCCGCCCGCTCGTCCGCGCGCGTGCGGATGGGTCAGGCGATCCGCGTCCGCGTGCCGCCTCCCGTTCCCGCCCGGCCTCGGCCCGAGGACATCCCGCTCAACGTCGTCCACGAGGACTCTCACCTCCTCGTGGTCGACAAGCCACCGGGGCTCGTCGTCCACCCCGGGGCGGGGCGACCGGGGGGCACGCTCGTGAACGCCCTCCTCCGCCACGTGCGCGACCTCTCCGCGGTCGGCGGCGTGCTGCGCCCCGGGATCGTCCACCGGCTGGACCGCGGCACTTCGGGCCTCCTCGTCGTGGCCAAGGACGACCAGACCCACCGCTCGCTCGTCCGGCAGTTTGCGGGCCGGAGCGTGGTGAAGGAGTACCTCGCCCTCGTGCATGGTGTCCCCCGCGCGCGCTCGGGCGAGATCACGACACCAATCGGACGCGATCCCGTCCACCGCAAGCGGATGTCGACCCGCGCCCCACGCGGCCGCGAGGCCCGCACGTCGTGGCGGATCGAGGAATCCTTCGACGGGGCGAGCCTGCTGCGCGTCCGCATCCACACCGGCCGGACCCACCAGATACGGGTCCACCTCGCCTCGATCGGCCATCCCGTAGCCGGCGACGTCACCTACGGCGGCACGCGCGTGCCATCCGCCCGTCGCGTCGAGGCACGCGCAGCCCTGAGCTCGCTCGAGCGGCCGGCTCTCCACGCCGCCCGTCTCGCCTTCTCCCACCCGGCGACGGGGACAGCCGTCGTCTTCGACTCGCCGCTGCCGGACGACATCCACACCGTCCTCGAGCGCCTCCGCAGCGCCGCCCGGCCCTGAAAGGACGGAGTTGCTCCGCGCTATCATCCACGGCATGACCGCCGAGAAGCCGCCTCGCTCCCCCGCGCGCGTCCTCCGTCATGAGCGCCTCTACGCCGGCCGTGTCCTCGATCTCGACGTCGACGAGGTCGAGGAGCCGGGCGGGGTGCGAGCTGTGCGCGAGGTGGTCCGGCAGAGGGGCTCCGTCGCCGCCCTGCCCGTGTGGGACGACGGCCGCGTCCTTCTCGTACGGCAGTACCGCTACGCGGTGGACGGCTACGTCTGGGAGCTTCCGGCCGGACGCCTCGACCCCGGCGAGAGGCCGGAGGAGTCCGCGCGCCGCGAGCTGGAGGAGGAGGCCGGCCTCCGTCCGCGCGTCCTGGAGTCACTCGTCGTCTTCTTCACCACCCCCGGCTTCTGCGATGAGGTCATGCACCTCTTCCGCGCGAGCCAGCTCGAGGTGGTGCCGGCGCGACCGGAGGCGGACGAGCGGATCGAGACCGGGACCTTCACGGTCGAAGCCGCGCTGGAGATGATCGGCCGCGGCGAGATCCGCGAGGGCAAGACCCTCGTCGCCCTGCTGCTCGAGTCCGGGCGACGACGTCAGTCGTAGTACTCGAGCCCGAGGTGGGTGATGAGCTCCTCGCCGCGGAGATGCCGAAGGGTGTTCTTGAGCTTCATGAGCTGGATGAAGAGGTCGTGCTCGGGGTAGAGCCCGGGGGCGGTCATCGGGCTCTTGAAGTAGAACGACAGCCACTCCTGGATGCCGCTCATGCCGGAACGGCTGGCGAGGTCGAGAAAGAGGGCGAGGTCCAGCACGATCGGCGCCGCGAGGATGGAGTCCCGGCAGAGGAAGTCGACCTTGATCTGCATCGGGTAGCCCATCCAGCCGAAGATGTCGATGTTGTCCCAGCCCTCCTTGTTGTCCCCCCGGGGCGGGTAGTAGTTGATGCGGACCACGTGATGAATCTTCCCGTAGAGCTGCGGGTAGAGGTGGGGCTGGAGGATGTACTCGAGGACGCCGAGCTTGGAGACCTCTTTGGTCTTGAAGGACTCGGGGTCGTCGAGGACCTCTCCGTCTCGGTTGCCGAGGATGTTGGTCGAGTACCATCCGTTCATCCCGAGCAGACGCGCCTTGAAGCCGGGGGCGAGGATGGTCTTCATGAGGGTCTGGCCGGTCTTGAAGTCCTTGCCGCCGATCGGCGCCCCGGTCTTGCGCGCGAGCTCGATCATCGCCGGGACGTCGACGGTGAGGTTCGGCGCGCCGTTCGCGTAGGGGATCCCGGCCTTGATCGCGCAGTAGGCGTAGATCATCGAGGGAGCGATGTCGGGGTGGCTCTCGTCGAGACCCTTCTCGAACCGGGCGAGGCTCGAATGGACCTCGGTCGGCTCCCGGTAGACCTCGGTGGAGCCGCACCAGACCATGACCAGCCGCGAGAGGTCATGCGCCTTGCGGAAGGCCTCGATGTCGGCCGACACCTGCTCGGCGAGCTCGCGCTTGCTCCTGCCCTTCTTGACGTTCTCGCCGTGCAGCTTCTTCACGTAGACGGGATCGAACGCCGCCGCCCAGGGCCGGATGCCCTCGAGGAACGGCCGCAACGCCGTCAGGTGCTCCGCCCCGAGCACGCCTGCCTTGCGCGCCGCCTCGTAGGCGTTGTCGGGGAAGACATCCCAGCCGCCGAAGACGAGATCCTCGAGCGAGGCCAGGGGCACGAGCTCCCGGACGAGAGGCGAGCGACCCTCGGTGCGCTTGCCCAGCCGCACCGTTCCCATCTGGGTCAGGCTGCCCACCGGCGACGCCAGGCCCCGTCGCACGGCCTCCACCCCCGCGATGAAGGTGGTCGCCACCGCGCCCATCCCGGGCAGCAGGACGCCGAGCCTGCCCTTCGCCGGCGCCATCTCGCGCCCCTTCCCGGTTGTCGTCATGGGAGTTCCTCCAGTCGGTCGTCTCCGCGCCCACACAAACGCGTGATGCTACCACACGGGAGTCGGGACCCGACCTGCGTCGGCGTCACCAAAGGCCGGTCAGGCCTGCGGTGCGGGTAGGCGGCCGCTGCGGGCGAGGAACACGAGCGCGGCGTCCGTCAGCTCGCGGTCGTGGCGCGGGCCGACGAATCGGCCTTCGGCTACGTGGTAGTGCAGGATGCCGGATCGTGCGAGATGGTCCTCCGTCTCGAAGGAGTAGAACATCAGGATCCGGCGGTCTCGGGGGAGACCACTGTCGTCGAAGAAGCCGAAGTTGACGTTTCTCATCGCCACGGGTCCGCTGCTTTTCCGGAGGGACGTCTCTCCCCGAGGCGCTGTCCCTCGGGCGACGATGCGCAATCTAGTGAGCGCATGCCTCGCTTGTCAAGAGTTGCGATCGCGGCCAACGACGCGGTCGCGGTGCACGTGCCCTCGCGGAAGCCGCGCCGGATGCGGCTTTCCGCGGGTGCTCAGAAAACGCTTGAAGGATCGCCATCGTGCAGCACGACGATGGTCGCGCCCCAGCCGCCCGCCTCCGGAGGAGCATCGCTGACAGAGGCGACCTCGGGGAGCGATCGCAAGACCCGGCGAACCGCCGCGCGCTGCACCCCGCGCCCGCGTCCGTGCGCCAGGCGCAGGCGGCGGATGCCGCGCCCGTGGCACGCGCGGACGTACTCCGCGACCACGGAGGGGATGTCCCGCGGCGCGAAGGAGTGCAGGTCGAGCTCGCCCGTGATCGGGACCTCGAACGCTCCCTCGCTCGGCTCATCGTGGTCGTCGCCGCTCACGTCGGGTTCCCCCGGCGCGCGGCCGCCGCGAAGAAGTCGGGCAGGAACTCCGAGTCCCCCAGCTCGAGCCGCTTGTAGGCCTTGCCGATGACGTCCCACGCCGAGCCGTCGGGGAGCACGACGACCATCGGCCAGGGCGACACATGGCGGAGGGCGGACCGTCCGGTCGGCATCCACGAGCCTCGCAGCTCGCGAACCATCACTTCCCCGAGGTAGCAGCCGAAGACGAACAGGACCTCCGCCGCCTCCTCCCCGTCCCGCCCCTCCTCCCGGAGGGTCTCGATCCCCGCGTCGAGGATCTCGAGGCTCCGGCCCGAGTAGTCGAGCCGTGTGTCGAACTGCTCCTGCGCAACCTCCACCGCCAGCTCCGCGTGATCGCGAGCGTTCTCGGGCGAGGCGGGATAGCGGAGGCTCAGCTTCATCGATCACCCACAAGGCGCCGCGGCGCCGGCGCGTAGTATAGTCGAGCGCTCTCGAGCCGATTCTTGTCCGACGTGGTTCAACCCGCTCCCCTCGATCCCATCGACCGGCGGGCGGTCTCGGCAGCGACGCTGGCGGCGGGGCTCATGATCGCCCAGCAGGTCGCGGCGCGGGCGACCCGCGACGCGCTCTTCCTCGAGTCCTTCCGCGTCTCCTCCCTGCCCGCGGTGATGATGGCCTCGGCCGTGGTGGCGCTCGTGGGGGCGGAGGCGCTCTCCCGTGCGCTGGCCCGCCGGTCGCCCCTGCGCGTCCTCCCGAGAACGGCGGCGCTCAGCGCCCTGCTGCTGATCGCGGAATGGGTCACAGCCCTCGTCGCCCCGCGCGTGGCGGCGGTCATCGTTTACCTGCACGTGGCTGCCTTCGGCGGTGCCCTGATCTCAGCCTTCTGGTCCCTCGTCAACGAGCGGTTCGATCCCTACACGGCTCGGCGAGCGATCGGCCGCATCGGCACCGGGGCCGCCCTCGGGGGCGTGGCCGGCGGCGGCGTGGCCTGGGCGCTCGCGCGGCTGCTGCCGGTCTCCGGCGCCCTGCCCGCGCTCGCCGCGCTCCACGCCCTCGCCGCGGCCACGATCCTCCTGCTGCGCCCCCACGGCGAGGCGGTGGCGACGCCCGCTCGCGGCCCTGAGACGCTGGACGGAGCGCTCACCATTGTCGCCCGCGCCCCCTACCTGGGGGCGCTGGCCCTCGTCGTGGGTTTGAGCGCCTTCGTGGATGCGCTGCTCGACTTCCTCTTCAAGGCCCATGCCGTTATGGTCTTCGCGCGCGGGGGCGAGCTCCTGTCCGTCTTCGCGCTGTTCCACGCCGGGGTCAGCGTCCTCGGCGTAGCGCTCCAAGCGGCCCTCACCCGCCCCGCGCTGGGACGTCTCGGCATCGCCGGCACCGTCGCCCTGCGCCCTGCCCTCACCGCCGTCGGTGCCGTGCTCGGGGGCGCGATTCCGCGTTTCTCCACCGCCACCTTCGCCCGGGGCGCGCATGAGTGCCTCGGCAACTCGCTCTTCCGCTCCGGTTACGAACTGCTCTACACCCCGCTCCCGGAGGCCGAGAAGCGTCGAGTGAAGGCGCTGATCGACGTCGCCGTCGACAAGGCGGGGGCGCTCGTTGGAAGCGCCGTCGTGCTCGCCGCGGTGAGCCTGGTCCCCGGGGAGACGGATCGCCCGCTTTTCCTGCTCGCCGCCCTCGTCTCGCTCGCCACCCTTGCCCTGACGCCCCGCCTGCAGGCCGGCTACGTGGGGGCCCTCGAGCGGAGCCTGCTCGCCGGCCGCGTGAAGCTCGACCCCGCGGAGGTGGTTGACAGCGCGACGCGGATGACCATCACCCAAACAGGCCTGCTCGGAGACCGCGACAGCCTCCTTCGACAGATCGAAGCCCTGCGGGGCCCGTCCCCCGAAGGCGCCACGCCCCCGACCACCGCGCCCCCGCCCGCCACCCTGGGGCCTGGATCGGACGCAGATCCCCTCTTGCGCGCCCTCGCCGATCTTCGCTCCGGTGATACTGCGCGCATCCGCCGAGCCATCCGGGAGCAGCGGGAGCCGGAGCCGGTCATCGCCGCCCAGGTCATCCCCCTCCTCGCTTCGGGGGAGCTCTTCCCCGAAGCCCTGCGCGCGCTGCGGCGGGCCGCGCCCTGGATCACGGGCCAGCTCGTCGACGCGCTCCTCGACCCGCGCACCGATCCCGTCGTGCGGCGGAGGATCCCCCGCGTGCTCAAGACCAGCCCGACGCAGCGCGCGGCGGAGGGCCTCCTCGCCGCGCTGCAGGACGAGAGCTTCGACGTGCGCAATGCCGCCGCCCTCGCCCTCGCCGCCCTCACCGATCGCAGCGCCGCCCTGACGGTTCCGCGGGGAGACGTCTTCGCCCTCGCCCGCCTCGCTCTCGAAGATCCTCGCAACGGCGAGCGCGCGCTCCCGCACGTCTTCACGCTGCTCGCCCTCACCCTCGAGCGCGAGCCGCTGAGGGTCTCCTGGGCCGCGCTCAACGGGTCCGACCCCCGACTGCGAGGCACCGCTCTCGAGTATCTCGAGAACGTCCTCCCCGAGGACCTACGACGCCCGCTGTGGGAGAGGCTGGGGGCACAATCCGCGGCCGCGCCCGCCCGCCCGAAGGCAGAGGTCGTCGACGAGCTGCTCCACTCCTCGGTGGGCCTGCGCCTGGAGCGCCCACCCTGGCGCGGCCCCGACGAGGGCTAGC
>Ga0209342_10006048_pt1 | contig 12341 bp, 13 predicted proteins | sample RifCSP16_2_FD_184023 | JGI IMG/M metagenome (GOLD analysis project Ga0209342, IMG submission 184023) | Soil microbial communities from Rifle, Colorado - Rifle CSP2_sed 16_2 (SPAdes) (version 2) | ecosystem: Environmental > Terrestrial > Deep subsurface > Rock core/Sediment | place: Rifle... | reverse complement strand
GTCTGGGTTGGCCGGATGGTCCTGCTGGATGAAGAGCAGCTTTCCGTCCGCGGTCCACGAGCTGTTGGCGCACAACTTCCCAGGCACCGCACCGGCCACCTTGGTCATCGCGTTCGGCTGGCTCATCGGGAAGACCACGACCTCCGCGGCCGCGTAGTTGTTGGAGTGCCCGCTCTCGAGCTCCATGGCGAGGCCGTTTCCGTCGGCGTCGACGTTGTAGCGGGTGGCGGTCAGCCACTCGCCGCCCGGCTGCTTTCGCACGTGCGTTAGGTCGCGGGTTCCGGGATCGAGAAGCAGCCGAAACGAGGACCCGTCGACGCCGACCGCATACACCCCCAGTCGTGGCAGGGTACCCGGGTCGGCCGGTGCCCCGCCCTGGCCCTGAGGATCGCGGCAGGTGGAAGGGACGAGAGCCAAGACCAAGACCCCGAGCATCTTCCCCGTCATTGCCAACTCCCCCCCAGGGCCTGCTGCGCCCAACCGATGCCGGAGATGGTGGCCTTCTGGTGCCGCCTTCGTCAACTTCGCAGGCGAGCTCTGCTCCGGCACCGCGCGGTGGGGGCGGCGGTGGTAGCATCTCCAGGAGACTGGCTTTCCACTCGCCTCAGGAGGATGCATGCGCGCTCGATGGGTGACGGCGCTGGCTTTCGGGCTTCCGCTGGCCGCTGGCGCAGCCGATCCCTTCGACGTCATCGTCCGCGGGGGCACTGTCTATGACGGCAGCGGCGGCCCACCGCGTCGGGCCGACGTGGCCCTGGCCGGAGATCGCATCGCCGCCATCGGCGACCTCTCCCGGCAGAAGGCGAAGACGGTAGTCGACGCCCGGGGCCTGGCGGTGGCCCCCGGCTTCATCAACATGCTGTCCTGGTCCACCGAGTCCCTGCTGGTGGACGGCCGTTCCCAGGGCGAGATCCGCCAGGGCGTCACCACCGAGGTCTTCGGCGAGGGCTGGTCCATGGGACCGCTCAGCGAGGCTATGCGGAAGCAGATGAAGGACGATCAGGGCGACCTGAAGTTCGACATCCCCTGGATCTCGCTCTCCGAGTACCTCGCGCACATGCAGAGGAAGGGGGTCGCTCCTAACGTCGCCTCCTACCTCGGCGCCACCACCCTCCGCATCCACGCCATCGGCCTGGAGGATCGACCGCCCACCCCTGCCGAGCTGGACCGGATGCGGGAGCTGGTGCGCCGGGAGATGGAGGCGGGTGCGTTGGGGATCGGCTCCTCGCTCATCTACGCCCCCGCCAGCTACGCGAAGACCGAAGAGCTGATCGAGCTCTGCAAGGTGGCGGCCAAGTACCAGGGCAAGTACATCTCTCACCTGCGCAGCGAGGGCAACCGGTTCCTGGAGGCGGTGGACGAGCTGATCCGCATCTCCCGCGAGGCGGGTCTGCCCGCCGAGATCTACCACCTGAAGGCCGCCGGCGAGGGCAACTGGCCCAAGATGGACCAGGCGATCGCCAAGGTCGAAGCGGCGCGGCGGGAGGGCTTGAAGATCACCGCCGACATGTACACCTACACCGCGGGGGCCACCGGCTTCGAGGCCTGCGTCCCGCGTTGGGCGCTGGACGGCGGCTTCGAGGCCCTCTTCAAGCGCATCCAGGAGCCGGAGACGCGCGCCCGCATGCTGGTCGAGATGAAGCAGCCGGGGCCCTGGGAGAACCTGTGCCTTTCGGCGGGCTCGGCCGAGCGCCTGCTGCTGGTCGGCTTCAAGACCGAGGCCCTGAAGCCGCTGACCGGCAAGACCCTGGCCGAGGTGGCGAAGGCCCGCGGCAAGGACCCCTGGGAGACGATCCTGGACCTCATGATCGAGGACCGGACCCGGGTCGAGGTCGTGTTCTTTCTGATGTCCGAGGATAACGTCCGCAAGCAGGTCCAGCTTCCCTGGGTCTCTTTTGGCTCCGATGCGTCCTCCATGGCGCCCGAGGAACCCTTCACCAGGTCCTCGGCCCATCCCCGCGCCTACGGCAACTTCGCGCGCCTGCTGGGCCGTTATGTTCGCGACGAGAAGCTGATCCCGCTTCAGGAGGCAGTCCGCCGGCTGGCGGCGCTGCCCGCGGCCAATCTGGGCCTCGATCGCCGCGGCTTGCTCAAGGAGGGTCACTTCGCCGACCTGGTGGTCTTCGACCCTGCCACCATCGCCGATCGGGCGACCTACGAGAAGCCGCACCAGTACGCCGTGGGAATGCGTCACGTGTTCGTGAACGGGGCGCAGGTGCTGAAGGACGGCGAGCACACCGGTGCCTTGCCCGGCCGCGCCCTCAAGGGTCCGGGCGCGCTCGCCGCCACGCCGTGAGCCGTCGCCGGCTGCTGGCGGTCACCGGGGGCAGCGGGTTCGTCGGCCGCCACCTGATCCGCCAGGCGGCCGCGGCCGGCTTCGAGGTTCGGGCCCTGGTGCGCTCCGAGCCGGCGGCGGCGCTGGTGCTATCGCTAGGCGCGCAGCCGATCCTGGCGCGCGATTCCGAGCCGGCCGTCCTGCGGGCTGCCGTGGGCGGCGCTCAAGCCCTGGTGCATCTGGCGCAGATCGGGGCCGAGCGGGGGGATGCTACCTACCGGCGGGTCAACGTGGAAGGAACCCGCCTCCTGCTGGACGCTGCCGGCGCGGCCGGAGTCCCGCGCATCGTCTTCTTTTCCGGGCTCGGCGTTGGCCGCTACGGCCTGAACCCTCGCACCACCAACCCCTACTTCCTCTCCAAGCTCGATGCCGAGGTGGAGATCTTCCGCTCGGGCCTGGCCGCCACCGTCTTCCGGCCCTCGTACATCCTGGGCCCTGGCGACGGCCTGATCAGCGGCCTGCTCCTGGGCCTCGCCGCCGGCCTGGTCGAGATACCCGGCCAGGGCGACTACCGAATGCAGCCGGTCGCCGTCGGCGATGCCGCCGCCGCCATCCTGGCGGGGCTCCGCGCCCCGCCCTCGCCTCGGCATCGGGTGTTCGACCTGGTGGGGCCAGAGGCCCTCCGCTACCGGGCCTTCCTCGATCGCTTCGCCGCCGTCGCCGGGATTAAGGGCCGCGGAGCCGGCCTGGTCGTTCGTTCGGTGCCCATCGAGGAGGCCGACCGCCGCGCCCGGCAGGGGGGCTTCGCCGGAATGCTCTCCGACGAGCTGGACTGCATGTTGTGCGACGAGGTTGCCGACCCCTCGCCGCTCGCGACCCTGCTGGGCCGGCCGCTCCTGGATCTCGACGACGCGCTGGCCGTCGCCATCGCCGGCACCGGCCGGGTTTGAGTCCCGGCCGGCTTCCGAAGTACGCTCTTCCGATGCGGCTGGGCATCACCGAGTTCCTGGATTGCGCTCACTTCCTTCCTGGCCACGCCAAGTGCGGCCAGCTCCACGGCCACACCTACAAGATCGAGATCGTGATCGAGGGGGAGACGAGCGCGGGCATGATCGTGGACTTCGCGGACCTCAAGGCCCAGGCCCGCGAGGTGTTCGCCCGCTACGACCACCGCAACTGGAACGACTTCCTGGAGTTCCCCTCGGTCGAGAACATCTGCGAGCGCCTCTACCGCGAGCTTCGAGAGCGGATCAAGTACCCGCTGCTGATCCGCGTCTACGAGGGCAGCGGCAAGTGGGCGGAGATGTGATTCGCCGCACTTGACCGCGAGCGGGCAGGGGTCAGCGGTCAGCCACAGGCGGCAGCCGCGGGCCCGACCAGAGGTCAGCGATCGGCCCGCGCACCGAGCGTCGAGGTGCCCGACGCGCGACTCGCGAGGCCCGCATCGTAGTCAAATGACAATGGCCGAGCGTCGGAGCGCGGAGCGGCACCTCGATGCCAGCGCGGGCCGCGGACGGGGCTCAGAGGGGTTCGGCCTCTCGCTCGATCAGCAGCTCCAGGCGGGCCATTAGCCCCTGGGTCAGGGGGCCCGGGCGGCCGCTGCCAACGCGTATCTCGTCGATGCGTACCAGCGGCAGGATGCCGCGGGAGGCGCTGGTCAGGAACGCCTCGCTGAGGCCCGGAAGCTCGTGGCGCTGAAGCGCTGCTTTCGAGATGGGCAGGAGTCCCGCGGCCACCTCCAGAACCAACTCCCGCGTGATCCCGGGCAGCGCCCCTCCCTCCGCGGTCCGCAGCACGCCCTCCCGGATGCCGAAGAAGTTGCTGGTCAAGCCCTCGAGGATCTCTCCCCCCTCGCCGAGCAGCAGGCCCTCGTGCACGCCGTCCGGTAGGCGCGCGTAGGCCCCGGCAGCGGTGGCGATGAACCGCGTGTCCTTGGCACCGGGATTCTCTCGGTGGAAGGGCAAGGTCGCCGCGGTCACGCCCTGCCGGTACAGGGGTTCCGGCAGTGGGCTGAAGGGCTCGATGGACACGAAGAGCCGGGGCGGTGCAAACGTCAGGCGCAGGCGGGACTCCGGGTACCGGGTCAGGCTGAGGGTCAGGCCGACTGCCCGGCGGACGGTGGCGGCTTCGAGCTGGGCCGGGCATCCCTCGAGGGCGACCGACCCCTCGAGCCGCCGCACGTGGTCGGCCAGCCGCAGCACCCGACCACGGTAGGTGCGCAAGGTGGTGTAGGCGCCGTCCGGCAGTGCCCGAGAGGCGAGAGCGAGGTCCTGGTGCTCGCCCAGCGGCCGCAACTGAGCGGCAACGAACTCGAAGGACAGCGTCATGGTCTTCCGCAGACCGCCGATCTTACCAGCCGCGCGATCGGCGAGCTGGAGTGGCGGTGCCCGCCAGATGGGAGAAGAGGGCAATGGAGTAGGCGATGCCCTCAGGGTCGCATTCGAACCGCCTGCCGGCGAGCGTTCGGGTGGCCCCTGTCGCAGCCCCGACTTGACGGCAATACTTCTTCCTGGTTAGCCTGTTTACATGAAAGCCACTGTCGATATCCCGGATGAGCTGTACCGCCAGGTCAAGGCCAAGAGCGCCCTCGAGGGAAGGCCGGTGCGCGAGGTGGCGGTGGAGCTGTTCCAGAGCTACGTAGAACGCCGGGAGGCACGCGACACCGCCCCAGCCGCAACCGGTGGTCGGAAGGTCCCCCTCGCCGACGGCAAGCCGGCCCCCCCCTGGTTCGGACTGGCGCGAAAGCACATGCGTAAGGTCGAAGACCACAGCCTGGAAGCGATCCGCGAGAGCATTGGCAGGGGTTGGGCGCAGGAGGTTGCAGAGGGCGAGGCCGGGCTACGCAAGGCGACCAAACGATGAAGATCGGGCTGGACACCTCCGTAGTCCTGCGACTGCTGACGGGAGAACCGGAGCCTCTGGCAACGGCGGCGGTGCGACTCGTGGAGTCCAGCCTGCACGGCGGCGACACCGTGCTCGTCTCGGACCTCGTGGTGAGCGAAGCGTACTTCGCCCTCCAGCACCACTACGGTCTCTCCAAGGCGCAGGCCGTCGGGGTGTTGGGCCAGTTCCTGCGTCAGGGGGGCATTGAGGCGGCAGGCTCGGCCCACGCCGTCCTCGGCCTACCCAACCTGGCCGTCGCGCGACCGGGACTGGTGGACCGCCTCATCCATGCCGAGTACCTCCGGGTCGCCGACGAGATGCTCACCTTCGAGAAGTCGGCCGCCAGGCTGCCCCGGGCGCGTGTCCTGCTGGCCTGAACCAGTCAGCGTGCCCCGGCTCTCGTGGAGTCGTCGCGGCCGATCGGACCTGGGCTGTCCAGTCGCCGGGTGACACTTCGGGCCGAGAGGGTCAGGTCTTCCGCAGGGGGGTAGAATGCCGATCAAGGCAGAAGCCATGAACACCGTCCGGATCGAGATCGACGAGCCGCTCGCAGCTCTCCTGCAGCAGACCAACCAGCCCGTGCAGGCGGCTGCCCGCGAGATGATCGTTCTCGAGCTCTACCGGCGTGGGGCGATCTCCAGCGGCAAGGCCGCGGATCTTCTCGGGAGCTCCCGGCTCGCCTTCATCCAGCACGCCTCTCAGCTCGGCATCCCGTACCTGGAGATGACCGACGACGAGTGGGCTGCTGAGAAGGCCGCCAGCGAGTCCCTGTGACCGCCGTGGTGGTGGCGGACGCAAGCCCGCTCATCGCCTTTCAGTAGATCGGACGGCTTCAGCTCCTTCGCGCCGTGTTCGGGGAACTCATCGTCCCGCCCTCCGTCATCCGGGAGATCCTCGCGAGCGTGCCACCCGAACCTTGGATCGTGGCGCGGGCTCTCACGCAGCCCGTCGTCCCGCTCGTGCTGCGCGCGAACCTGGGCGCCGGCCAGAGCGAGGCCCTGAGCCTGGCGATGGAGATAGGCGCGGAGCGTCTCCTCGTGGACGAGAGGGCAGCTCGCCGGGTGGCGGGCACTCTAGGCCTGCGCGTTGTGGGCACGCTGGGCGTTCTCCTGGCAGCCAAGCGAAAGGGGCTGATCGTTGAGTTGCGCCCGCTTCTCGATCAGCTACTCCATCAGGGTTTCTGGATCGCGCCACGTCTCGTCAAGCAGGCGCTCATCACAGCGGGCGAAGGCGGCAGTCCTTAAGGGCGGGCGGGGAGTTGGGTGAGCGTCCAGCCCTGGGGAGCCAGCCGTCGATCACTTCGTCCCCTGGGCCCGCTACCCGCTGGACCTGGGCCACAACTTCGTGCTCGCCGACGGCCCCTGCGCCGGAACGGCATGCTGGTCCGCGAGGACGGCGCCTTCCGGCTGGCCGACCACACCATGGTGGCTCTTGCCCTTCTGATCGCCGGAGGCGAGGCGAAGCAGAAGGACCTATGATCCACCCCATCCTGAACCTGATCGAGGCTGGGCGGTGGACCGAGCCACGCGCTATGCGTTGATGGCCCGGTCCTCAAACGGGCTCGTTAGGAGGACACCGCTTCTGCCGGAGTGATGATCACCTTGCCTTGGAGTTCGTCTTCGATCATGTGCCGGAGGGCCTTGGGGACCTCGCTCAGGCGGTAGGTGCTGTCGATGACCGGTGTGATCTTCCTGGCTTCGAGGAGTTCCCTGAGGACGGCAATCGCTTCCTTCTTGGAGGGCATCGGCAAACCCGGACCTCGCAGCTGCCTCGCGAAGCGTGAAAAGACCATGAGCGTGAGAAAGTGGGGGATGAGTCCGAACACGCGCTTTCCTGATGCTCCAAAACGCTCATGCCCGATGAGTACGTATCTCCCGTCAGGTTTGAGCGCGCGCCTACAGGCGGAGAACGGGTAGTTCCCCGGGACGTCGAAGATGAGGTCGTAGCGAACACCACGTCGAGTGAAGTCCTCCCGCGTGTAGTCCACGACCTCGTCTGCCCCGAGTGCGCGGAGCATGCCCAGCTTGGTCGTGCTGTCCACGGCGGTCACGTGCGCGCCGTAGGCCTTGGTGATCTGCAGGGCGAGCGCACCCACCCCGCCCCCGGCACCGTTGATCAACACCCTCTGCCCCGGCGGCCACTCCCGCACGCCTCGGAGGTTCAGGAGAGCGATGAACCCGGAGGTGGGGACTGAGGCGGCTTGCTCGAACGTGACGTGGTCCGGCTTCGGCGCCAGCAGGTCCTGGTGGACAGACACGTACTCGGCAAAGGCGCCGCCGTGGATCCACTGGTGGGTCACGATCGTCTCGCCGAAGACCGGATCTCCCGACCGAAATCGGATCACGTTCTTGCCTACGGACTCGACGAGTCCCGCCACGTCCGTCCCGGGGATCGGGTTCTTGGGTTTGGAGAACCCAGCTCCCATTAGGCGGAGGACGTAAGGTCGCCCACTCACGACGTGCCACACATCCGGATGGATCGAGGCCGCACACACGCGCACGAGGACGTCGTCGTCGCCGGCCACGGGCTTTTCGACTTCGCGGAGCTCCAGATCATCAGGAGATCCGTACCGCTCTTGGGCAATCGCCTTCATCGTTCATCAGCTCCCTGAGGATGCCCGAGCCGTCGCCCGGTCCCGCGCCGAGAGGCCGGCGAGGCGTGCCGCGGTAGACTTCGAGGACCAACGCCCAGTTTACGGAGATTCTCGAGTGCCGTCTCTCAGGCTGCGCCCCGCCGCTCAACCCTCGCCCGCGAGGGCGTTGCCGAACCGCCTCCGAAGTCCCCGACGCAGCTAAGTTGACAGAGATGGACTCAACCCTATAGCCTTGAGGGCTAGGGAGGCTCTCTTTGAGCAAGATCATCGGTATCGACCTGGGGACGACCAACTCGGTGGTGGCAGTGATGGAAGGCGACTCGCCCAGCGTGATCGCCAACCCGGAAGGGGCGCGGACCACCCCCTCGGTGGTGGCGTTCACGCCGACCGGGGAGCGCCTGGTGGGCCAGGTGGCCAAGCGCCAGGCCGTCACCAACCCCGAGAACACCATCTACTCCATCAAGCGCTTCATGGGCCGGCGCTACTCGGAGATCACCGAAGAGAGCAAGATGGTGCCCTACAAGGTGACCCAGGCCGACAACGGCGACGTGCGGGTGATCGCGGGGGGCAAGCCGCTTTCGCCGCCCGAGATCTCGGCCATGATCCTCCAGAAGATGCGGGACGCCGCCGAACAGTACCTGGGCGAGAAGGTCTCGAAGGCGGTGGTGACGGTGCCCGCCTACTTCAACGACGCCCAGCGCCAGGCCACCAAGGACGCCGGCAAGGTGGCGGGCCTCGAGGTCCTGCGCATCGTCAACGAGCCTACCGCAGCGGCCCTCGCCTACGGTCTGGACAAGAAGAAGGACGAAACCATCGCCGTCTACGACTTCGGGGGCGGCACCTTCGACATCTCGGTGCTGGAGGTGGGCGAGGGCGTGGTGGAGGTGAAGGCCACTAACGGCGACACCCACCTGGGCGGCGACAACCTGGACCACCGGGTGATCGAGTGGATCATCGCCGAGTTCAAGAAGGACCAGGGGATCGACCTGAGCAGGGACAAGATGGCCCTGCAGCGGCTCAAGGAAGCGGCGGAAAAGGCCAAGTGCGAGCTGTCCACCACCCTCGAAACCGAGATCAACCTGCCCTTCATCACCGCCGACGCCAGCGGCCCCAAGCACCTGAACCTGCGCCTCTCGCGGTCCAAGTTCGAACAGCTGGTGGACGACCTGCTGGAGCGCACCATGGGACCGGTGCGCCAGTGTCTCAAGGACGCGGGCCTCGGCCCCGAGAAGATCGATGAGGTGGTGCTGGTCGGGGGCTCCACCCGCATCCCCAAGGTCCAGAAGCTGGTGAAGGACCTCTTCGGCAAGGAGCCCCACAAGGGCGTCAACCCCGACGAGGTGGTCGCGATAGGCGCAGCGGTGCAAGCCGGGGTGCTGTCGGGGGAGGTCAAGGACCTGTTGCTCCTGGACGTGACGCCGCTCTCCCTGGGCATCGAGACCCTGGGCGGCGTCTTCACCTGCCTGATCGAGCGCAACACCACCATCCCCTCGCGCAAGACCGAGGTCTTCTCCACCGCATCCGACAACCAACCGTCGGTCGAGGTCCACGTCTTGCAGGGCGAGCGGCCCATGGCCCAGGACAACCGCACCCTGGGCAAGTTCCAGCTCTCGGGGATCCCGCTGGCCCCGCGCGGCGTGCCCCAGATCGAGGTCGGCTTCGACATCGACGCCAACGGCATCGTGAACGTCTCGGCCAAGGACCGGGGCACGGGCAAGACCCAGGCCATCACCATCACCGCCTCTTCGGGTTTGGCGAAGGAGGAGATCTCGCGGTTGGTGGACGAAGCCCAATCCCATGCCGAGGAGGACAAGCGCAAGCGGGAGGAGATCGAGACCAGGAACCGGGCCGACGCGCTCCTTTACACCACCGAGAAGACGCTCCAGGAGAACAAGGACAAGCTGCCGGAGGCCGAGGTGGCGACCATCCAGGGTGCCTGCGATGGCGTGCGCAAGGCGGTGGAAGAGGGCGGCCGGGAGCGGATCGAGGCGGCCCTCCAGGAGCTGACGAAGGCGTCGCACCACATGGCCGAGGTGCTGTACCAGAAGGCGGCGGCCGAGCCTCATCCAGGCGGCGGCGACGGCCCGGCCAAGGGCGGGACGGCGGCAGACGACGTGGTGGACGCGGAGGTGGTGGAGTAGGACGGAAGCGGTCAGCTATCAGCACTCAGCAGTCAGCTACGGCAGGAATGGGGAGCGGTCAGCGATCAGCGATCGGCATTCAGCTACGGCAGGGGCCGAAGCGGTGAGCTCCCCCGTCCCCTCGGCCTGGCAGCCCGTAGCTGAGCGCTGAGAGCTGACTGCTGAAAGCCAGCGTCTAGCGATAGTCATGGACCTCTACGAAATCCTTTGCGTAAGGCGTGACGCCAAGCCGGCCGAGGTCCGCCGCGCCTATCAGAAGCTGGCTCGCCTGCTCCATCCCGACGTGAATCCCGGAGATCCGGCCGCCGCCGAACGATTCGAGGCGGTGTCCCAGGCCTTCGAGATCCTCGCCGACGCCGAGCGGCGGGCCCGCTACGACCGGGGCGAGACCCCGCCCCCGCCGGCCCCAACGGTTCCCGAGGTCGGCTTCCAGGGCTTCGACTTCGCGGCCGAGGTGCGGGTGGGGAGCGCCGACTTCCGGGAGATCTTCGATGGGGTGCTGAAGCCGGCGCCCGCCTCCGTGCCCGGGAGCAGCCGGGGCGAGGACCTTGAGCAAGCCACCCGGGTGACCTTCGAGGAGGCCTTTCACGGCACCAAACGGCGCGTGCATCTGGTCAGGCAAGAGCGCTGCCAGGCCTGCGAGGGCCGGGGCCAGGTGGTGCTCGGCTCCCGGCCCTGTCCCAAGTGTGAGGGGTCGGGCCAGGTCCGCACCAGCCGCGGTCGCATGATCTTCACCCGCCGCTGCACCGCCTGCGACGCCACCGGGAACCTGGGGCGGCGGCCTTGCTCGCGTTGTGGCGGCGAGGGCCGGACCATCCAGAGCGAGTGGCTGGAGGTGCAGATCCCGCCCGGGGTGGGCCAGGGGAACCAGGTACGGCTCTCCGGCTGCGGCAACGCCGGGCGCCTGGGCGGCCACCCGGGCGACTTCGTCCTCGACATCGAGAGCGAACCACACGCGTTCTACAAACGGGAGGGCCAGGACCTGGCTTGCCAGATCCCCATCACCATGGTGGAGGCGGCGCTGGGCGCTCACGTCGAGGTGCCGACCCCCGACGGTCCGGTGACCATCGAGATCCCCGCCGGCACCCAGGCTGGCCAGCGCTTCCGGCTTCGCAAGCGAGGCATGCCGAAGCTGGGAGAGAAGGGGCGGGGCGACCTGTGGGTCGAGGTCCGGGTGTGGGTCCCCCCGGTCGACGACGACCCAAGCCGGGAGCTGCTGCGCGAGTTCGCGCGCCGGAACCCGGACGATCCGAGGCGAGGCTTGATCCAGGGCCCTGCCCCCGAAGTCAAGAGGTGAGCATGCCCCGAGGCCGCCGCACCGCCACCGACGCACCTAGCGAGTCCAGGCCGGCCCCCGGCAAGGGCCGCTACTACATGATCAGCGTGGTGGCCAAGGCCTACGGCATTCACCCCCAGACCCTGCGCCTGTACGAGCGGGAGGGGCTGCTCAAGCCCTCCCGCACCGAGGGCAACACCCGGCTCTACTCCGACCAGGACCTTCGTCAGCTGGAGGTGATCCTGAACCTGTCGCGCGATCTGGGGGTCAACCTGGCGGGCATCGAGATCATCCTGAACATGCGGCACAAGATGGAGCAGATGCAGGCCGACTTCACCGAGTTCCTGCGCCAACTCAAGGATGAGCTGGCGCGCAGCCGCGGCGAGGGCTTGCAGGAGAAGATCGACCAGGCCCTGGTCAAGCTCCCGCCCACCCACATCGTTCGCAGTCCGTCTCCCGCGATTCAGGAAGAACCCTGAGCGGCGGCCTCGCCTCGGAGCCGGCGGACCGGTCCGAACTATAATGGAGCCTGCGGTCGCTCATGCGCTCGAAGAAACCCCGTAAGAAGCCGGTGAAGAGCGAGAAGGCGGCGCCCGCCCCCACCGCCAGCCGGGACAGCCTGAACGCCTACATGCGCGAGATCGGGCGCTTCAAGCCGCTGACCCAGGAGGACGAGAAGCAGCTGGGGCAGCGCATCCAGCAGGGCGACCAGGAAGCCCTGCAGCGGCTGGTGGAGTCGAACCTGCGCTTCGTGGTCTCCTACGCCAAACGCTACCGCGGCCTGGGCGTCTCTTTCCTGGATCTCATCCACGACGGCACCATCGGCCTCATCGAGGCCGCCAAACGATTCGACCCCGAGCGCAACGTCAAGTTCATCTCCTATGCCGTGTGGTGGGTGCGGCAGGCCATCTTCCACGCCCTCTCGGAGCAGACCCGGGTGTTCCGGCTGCCCCAGAAGCTGTCGGGGCAGATCTCCCGGGTGGGCCACGCCCGCCACCAACTGGCTGCCGAGCTGGACCGCTCTCCCACCACTCGCGAGCTGGCCGACAAGACCTCGCTCAGCGAGGAGGAGGTGGAGAGCCTGCTCAAGGTCGCCGGCGACGATCTCTCGCTGTCCACCGCGGTCGGCGAGGACGGCAACATGGAGCTGGGCGACATCCTGGAGCAGGAGAG
>Ga0209342_10006045_pt1 | contig 12344 bp, 13 predicted proteins | sample RifCSP16_2_FD_184023 | JGI IMG/M metagenome (GOLD analysis project Ga0209342, IMG submission 184023) | Soil microbial communities from Rifle, Colorado - Rifle CSP2_sed 16_2 (SPAdes) (version 2) | ecosystem: Environmental > Terrestrial > Deep subsurface > Rock core/Sediment | place: Rifle... | reverse complement strand
CCCCTCGCGCCAGACCTTCTCCGGCGTGAGGGGCATATCAAGATGGCGGATGCCGAATGGCGCCAAAACGTCCACAACCGCGTTGACCATTGCGGGCGGCGCAGCCACGGTCCCTGTTTCGCCAGCTCCTTTCACCCCGAGCGGGTTGAGCGGGCTGGGGGTCACCGTGTGCGCCGACGTAATGGGGGTGGACGTCGTCAGCCCGAGGGATCGCGTACTCCACGAAGCTCCCGGTGAGAAGTTGGCCCTCCTCCTCGCTGTAGACCACGTGATCGAGAAGCGCCTGGCCGATTCCTTGAGCGAGCCGGTGATCAGCCGCGGGTCGTCGACCCGCTTCATTGGCCGACCGATGTAGCGAATCGAGTCGCCCGCTGGCTTCACATCCGAATCGGCCGTTCAACGGGAACGGCGCGCTTTTTGAGACCGGAGCATCGCCCAATCCACCAAGAGGCGCCGGTCAACGCCCGGCTTTCTCGATGAGCAGAGCAAGCTCGTCGGCTTCCCGCGGGTCCAGTGGCCGGAGTTGCTCCAGCACCTTTTTCGCCTCGTCGAGCTTCCCCATCTGGACATACGCTTCGCCAAGATACTCGAGCGCCTGCGAGTACTCCGGACGAAGCCTCAGGGCTTCCTGATACGCCTTGATCGACTCGTCGTATCGTCCGAGCTTCCTCAGGGAGTATCCGAGGCCGTTCCACGCCTCCGGCATCGTGGGTTTGAGCCGCGCCGCTTCCCGATAGGCCTCCTCGGCCTTTCCCCACTCATTTTTCTTGGCAAACTCAAGCCCCCGGTTGTACCGCGACTCTGCGGTCACCGCCGGCGCGCGGGAAAGATAGGGATCAGGAAACAGGCCACTGTCAACCGCGTGGGCGACCGTGGCCGTGAACGCCAGGAGGAGTGCGCTGACGAACCCGTAAATCATCGTGAACCTCCTTCTAAGTGTCGCCGGCCATTGCGGGAATAGTAGTTGGAACACTCCACCGCTGTCAAGGCAACCGGACTCGAACGAGCCCTAGTAGGCTGCTGAAAAAGGCCCATCTGCCGCGTTGGCTTCGTCGCTCGTCGTTGCAACGTACATCCAAGTACGCCTCACTCCTCGCTTCCTCGCCGCCTTGCATCTGGACCTTTTTGAGCAGCCTGACAGTAGCAGGAGTTTTTCATCACGATCCGGCGCTAACGACTCTTCGGCTCCCCTCGAATTTTTTCGACAAGCCGACCGGCTTCGGACTTCACCCGGTTCAGGAGCCGCCGCGCCCAGACGAACTCGGTGGCAAGGATTGCCAGCCCAACAGGAATGACCAGAAACGCCGGTCCCGGAAGAACCAGCAAAGCCACCCCCATGAGAAGGATTGAGCCCCCGACCACCAACACAATCAGCCGCCGGGCTTGGGTGAGCGTCTGAACAATGAAGTGTTTCATGGAGTCCCCCGTACCGTCCCATAGTACCATTTCCACCTCTCGTAACTTCCTGCTTGCTGACTCACGAGAAGCGATTTAATTTCGGCACTGACAGCACTTTAGACGAGAGAGGATCAGATGGGGCATCCCCGGATCGGCCGGCTATCAGCCCGCGCAGCAGCGCTGATCGTCTTGCTCGCTTTGGCTTCGATTTCATCCTCGAAGACAGCGATCGATCCCTCTGTCCAGCGCGGTCAACAGATGTTCGCCAAGCACTGCGCGATCTGCCACGGCCCTCTCGGCAAGGGAGATGGCGCGGTGGGGAACGCCATGCCCGTCAAACCTGCTGACCTTACCGATGGGCGGCTGATGAACCCGTTGCCTGATCATGCTCTGGCAAAGATTATCGGCGAGGGTGGGCAGGCTGTTGGACTCTCTCCCCTCATGCCAGGGTGGAAGCCGTTTCTGACCCCACGTGAGATTCAAGACCTCATCGCCCACATCCGCACGCTGGCAACTCCGCCGTTTGCGCCTGAGGAGACGCTCCCGGTGCCGGCGGCGCCCGAAGGACCTGAGCAACCGATCTTCTTCAGCCACCTCGTTCACGCGGGCAGGTTCAGGATCGACTGCCAGTACTGCCACGCGGGCGCGCGAAGAAGTCTCGCGGCGGGGATCCCGTCTGTGGAGCGCTGTATGGGATGCCACAAGATCGTGGCCGCTCAAGGGAACCCCGAGGTTCAGAAGCTACAGAGTTACTACCAGCGAAGGGAGCCCATCCCTTGGGTGAGGATCTTCAAGCTCCCTGAATACACCTATTTCCCGCACAAGAATCACCTGCGCGCCGGCGTTCAGTGCCAGACCTGTCACGGGCGAGTCGAAGCGATGGAGCGGCTCCACGCGAGGACCGGGCAGAGCCTCGTGAACGATCTCGGGAACCTGGTAGGCCTTGCCGGGCCTGCTCCGGCACTCACCATGGGGTGGTGCATCGAGTGCCATACCAAGATGAACGCAACACAAAGGACGAACGCGCCCGTCGACTGTGTCGCGTGCCATCACTAATTGCAGCACGGGCGCCCGGGCTGTCGCCCGCCCGTGCTCCCGCAAAGATCAGCATTGCATGCACGTGAGGGCCTGGTGGCCCCTTTCCGAACCTCCCGGAAGGGCTGAGCCGGCGAAGCCGGCGCTCGAACGGAAAAGTGGGAAGGGACGTGTGGTTAAGACGGCGTGCGGGCTCACCCGGTTGCGCTGCGGCTCCCGACGATCCTCAAGATCTCTTTTGAGATGGTCTCCGCTTGCTCTTTCGGCCGCTGCCAGACATTGCGTCCGACCGCGACCCCGGCGCCTCCTGCCTGAATGACCGAGGTCACCACAGCTAAAAACGCCGCCGGATCTTCGGTCTTTACCCCGCCGGAGAGCACGACCTTCGTCTCGGCCGCGGCCTGACAGACCCAGCGAAACGATTCCAGATCTCCGGTCCATTTCACCTTGGCGATGTCAGCGCCAAGCTCGAACGCGATACGCGCGGCATACGCCACGACCTCGGGGGCCGTGTCGTGGGTGATGGCCGTCCCGCGGGGGTAGACACACGCGATCACCGGCGCCCCGTGGTCTCGCGCATCGCGCACCACCTCGGCGAACTCTTTCATCATCTGCGTGTCGTGCTCGGAGCCGGGGTAGAGTGTGTACCCGACCGCCCGGGCGTCGAGCTGACGCACCGCGTAATCGACCGGACACAAGAGCGGCGAGTACGGGTCGCCCTTATACAGGTTGGCCTTGCCGTTCAGCTTGATGACCCTCGGCACATCCCGATACAGCTCACGCGTCACGAGGGCAGTGCCTTGCTGAAAGACAACCGCGTTGTACCCCTGGCGCGCGAGCTCCAGGATGAACTTCGGGGAACGGCTCGGCGGGTTGGGGCGAAAATCTTCCGGCCCGTGCTCCAGCCCTTGATCGTACGCGAGAAATGCGAAGCGTCCACTCCGCTCGGGGTCAATGCGCTCCAGAAACATACGCGCTCCTTTCCATCAATGGGCCGAATCGCTTCCTGAACTCGGCCTCGTCAAGATGCCCGGCCTCCGCCAGCAGAGCGAGACGGCCGGGCTCCAGGTCCTCGGGTTTGAGGCGGATCATGTAGGCAAGATGGGTCCGATAGTTCTCCGAGTGGATGTCCACATAACGGACGCGGATCCGTCCAGTGCGCCGGTCGATCATCTCCCCGAACGGCACGGTGACGAGCCGCCCGCCCTGGATCGTCACCATCGCGCCGGTCCCGCCCTCGAGCAGGAACCGCGTGGCCCAGAAGCCCAGGCTTCGGCAGTACTGCGTGTCATAGCCGCCCGGCGGGGCGCAGCGAAGCTCGTACCCGAGGTCCTTCGCCACGATCGTCACGTCGATCCCCCGCGCCTTCAGGCTCGCCGCCACCCGATCCTTGAGCACTCGACCAAGGTCCAGCTCTGAGAGCCGGACGTTTCCGTAGCTGTCCTGCTCCACCTCGCCGAGCGTCGTGAGATCGAGCTTTTCGGCAAGCCCTTCACTCAGGAGCGCGACGCCGTGCTCACGCCCCTGAGCGCGACGCTTGATGATCGCCCCCTCCAAAACATCCACCAGCGTCTGGACAGGGATCTGCGCTTCGGGAAACTCCTCGCCAATAACAGTGAGGGTCGCGCCCGCGGCGCCTCCGATCCCCAGCGCGAGATGCCCGGCGCGCCGCCCCATCACCGGGACAAAGAACCAGCGCTCGGTGGTCGAGGCGTCAAGCATGAGATTCATGACCATCTCTTTCCCAAGGTTCACCGCTGTGGTGAAGCCGAACGTCACCACCTCGTGGGGAAGTGGAAGGTCGTTGTCGATGGTTTTCGGCACGTGAGCCACAGCCAGACGATTTCCCTGAAGCGTTGCCAATCGAGAGACCGCGAACGCCGTGTCATCTCCCCCGATGGTCAGCAGGTGAGTCACGCCGAGCTTTTCGAGTGTCCGGCCGGTCTGCTGGAGCGACTCAGGGGATTTCGCCGGATTTTCTCGCGAGGTGCGCAGGATGGAGCCGCCATCGAAGTGGATCCGAGAGACCTCGTCGATCTCCAGCTCCCGGACATGACTGGCATCGCCCCTCGCCAGCCACTTGAAGCCGTCGTACACGCCCAAGACGCGAGCGCCGCTGTTCCTCGCCTGGATGGTCGCGGCCGCGATCACCGCGTTGATGCCCGGCGCAGGCCCCCCGCCAACAAGAATCGCGATAGTGTTCATTCCTGTGTCTCAACTGGTCGCGGCAAGACCGATTGGGCAGGAAGATCGCAGCAACAACACAGCCCACATCGACCAGGTCAACAACTGATTCTATTGTAACCGGCAGACGCTATACGGCAAGCAATTTGGCAGGCTGCTGAAAAAGGCCCATCTGCGGCGGAACGAGATGTCAGATCACAGATGTCGGAAGTTCGAACCAACTGGCATCGGACATCCAGGATCTGACATCTGACATCCGAGATCAGTCGTCCCAACCTTCGCCGCCTTGCATCTGGACCTTTTTGAGCAGCCTGCGGCTCGTAGGTGTTTTTTACCACCCATTGAGTTTAAGGAAGGCGGCCGGACACGAGCCAGTGGCGGTCGCTGATGACCCGGCACTCCAGGCCACTCAGATCCTTAGCGAGTTGCGCGCGCACTTCTTCCGGCGTAAAAGCCGCGAGCAGCGAATTGTAGAAGTCCTCCTTCAAAATTGGAGCCTCGGTCGCCGCCACTCGCTCAACATACGCCTTCGCCTCTTCAGGCGAGTCGAAGCGGAAGAGGTCCATGATGAGAACGGCAGCGCCTGGCTTCGCGAGTCTCATCACTTCTTTCCAGAAGACCGATGGCCCGGGCAGATGATGGAGCAGGCTGTTGGAGATGACGGCGTCAAAGGAGTGTGGTGGGAGCGGGAGATTGGGCACTCTCGCGTGGAGAAGTCTGATCCGGTCACCAAGCCCGGCGTCCTCAATCGCTCGATGGCCGAAAGCCAGCATCGCCTCTGAACCGTCCACAGCAGTGATCCGGATTGCGGGAAGCGCTCGCGCCAGTCTGATCGGTATATCAGCGGGACCGCACCCGAGGTCGATCACGCCGCCCGCTTTGAAATCGGGGAACGTCCCTACAAAGCGGTCCACGAACCCCTGATTCACCTCGGCGAAGTCCGCTTGCGCGTAGGCCAGCGTCTGGCCAGCATCCACCATCAGCTCAGGCTCGAGAATCCGCTCCATATGCTTACTACGTTCCCTCTTCGCTGGGCCAGGGTTCGAGGAGGCGGCGGCCCAGCGCACGGTGCCCGGCGAAGAAGTAGAGGAGCATGGCGCCTGCCGCAAGCAGGTTGCCGATGAAGATCGCCCACCAGACGAGCGCCCCGAGGATCGACTCGGCGAGAATGAGGATGAGCCCGAAGAAGAAGACCTCGAAGGCCGCGAAGAGCATGAAGAGGCCGATCAGGAGCAGCGGCTGGCGCTCGGCCGCCACCACCAGGAATGCGGCGATGATCCCGAAGATCACAAAGGCGAGCGCGTGCACGATCGTGTATCCGGCCACCGCAGCGAGATTCACGTGGACCGCTTCCGGAGCGGCGATCCCCTGGAAGAGCGCGGCACCCAGTAACGCGGGCGTCCGGAGCGGCTGCCCTTTTGCGATATCGTACAGGAGAAACCAGAAAGCGACGGCGCCGGCGCCGATGAGGCCCGCGATCACGCCGTCGCGGAGCGCGGTGGCGTGACGGCCAAGGATCTCCCGACCGAGCGCGCGATGGCCGATGAAGAAGTAGCCGAGCATTCCCGCGGAGGCGAGCAGGTTTCCGGCCAACACTGACCACCCCACCAGCGCGCCAAGCGCGGACCCGACCACCCCTTGCAGCACAAAGAAGAAGACCTCGAAGCAGGCGAAGAGCGCGATGAACGCCCAGATCAGCACCGGCTCCCGCTCAAGGGCGGCCAGCACAGTCGCACAGAGGACGCCGAACAGCGCGAACGCGACGACGTGCAGGACCGTGTACCCGGCCACAATCGGTATCGTGATCTGAAGCTGCGCCGGGTCGCGAAGCCCCTCGAAGAGCGCGGCGCCCAAGAGGGCCGGCGTCCGGAGCGGTTGGCCCTGCGCGAGATCGAAGATCAAGAACCAGATTGCCACCAGCCCGGCGCCGATCAATCCGGCGACGGTTCCCTTTCGAAGCGTGACTCGCACCTCGCCGATCACCGAAGCTCCGAGCGCCCGATGCCCAAGGAAAAAGTAGCCCGCCATCACGCTGGAGGCGAGCAGGTTCGCGATGAGAACCTCCCACCAGAGAAGCTGCACCACCCACCGTGAGAGGAACCAGGCCAGACCAAGGAGGAAGAGCTGGAAACACCCGAAGAGCACCAGCGACGCGGAGACATAAGCGGAATCCTGCTCAGCCGCCGCGATCAGCATGGCGCAGAGCAGACCGAACGCCGCAAACGCGAAGAGGTGAAGCACGGTATAGCCAAAGACGGCCCGCGCGGAGACTTGGATCGTGTGAGGGTCACGAAGCCCCTTGAAGATGGCGCCCCAGAGATACGCCGGCGTGGCGAACGGCTGGCCTGCCAGCGCGTCAACAATCAAGAACCAGACCGCTACGATCGCGGCACCGAGTAGACCGGCGATGATCCCTTCGCGGAGCACCCGGCGCTCAAACAGTTCCATCTTGCACCCCCTCGGTCGGGTCCTCGCGCTCGTTCATGGCCCACCGGAAGTAGACCACCGTGATTGCCAGGAGGTAAACGAGACTCCCAGGCACCCACATGATAACGCCACCCGCGACCTGGTCAGCCAGTGGCGACAGACCAAAGGTTCGCGGCGCCTCGGCGTAAAAACGATAGAGCGGTTCGTCGGCGAGGGTCACGAACGCGGCGACCGAGATCATCGGGACCCCGGCAAGAAAGAGGTAGAGGAGCTGAACGGGTGGCGCCATCCCCTCTTTGCCGAGCTTGGGTCCTGCCACCGGCCACCACAGGAGCAGCGCCGTGCCCAGAAAAAGCAGGTGCTCGGCAATGTGGACCGCGTGATTCTCCATGGCCCATCCATAGAAAAACGGCAGATGCCAGAGGATCAGGACGGCATTGTAAGAGGCGAACGCGATCACCGGAGCTGTGAGCCGGCGGAGGAGCGCCGCGAGCACAGGGGGCAGCTCGATCAGCGAAGAGCGGAGACCCGCGAGCAGGAGGGGCGGCGCCGCAAGCGTGAGCAGGAGGTGCTGGACCATGTGGGCGCTGAAGAGATAGCGATCAGCCAGGAGATGCAACGGCCCGTTCAAGGCGATGACGATAAAGAGAAGGCCGGCAATGAAAGAGGCCGTTCGCATTACGCTCACAGCCTCTCCATAGCGCCGTTGCGCCCGGTGAGTCGCTCCGGCATACGCGAGAAGACTCAGGAACACAGCCACAGTGACCTCCCAGTGCCACTCACTCATCATAAGCGCTACCCGGTAACGAACAGAGCCACGAGGGCCAGCACGACGCCAACAGCAATCGCCAACGGCCCGACGAAGAGCCACCGGAAGATGCGGTGGTCGAATCGAAGATGCATGAAGAACATGACCACGAGAGAGAACTTCGCAATGGACAACACGATCAGGGTCGGGGCCAGAAAGCGCGCGAATGCAGTGATATAGAAGACCGCGATCTCGACCGCCGTGATGACCGCCAGCACCGCGCCCACCATCAGATAGGTTCTAATCGACGGGTGCGGCCGTTCTGCTGTCGGTTCGATCATTGCGAACGCTCTTGTGAAGCGTGAAGCGTGAAGAGTGAAGCGTCGAAGAAGAAGTTCTTCATTTCAGTTTCGTTCGCTTCACACTTCACTGTAGTAGATACACGAAGGTGAAGATGACGATCCATACGATGTCCACGAAGTGCCAGTAAAGGCCCGCGATTTCGACCAGCGTCGCATCGCGCGGCGTGAGCCTGTTTCGAAGCGCCATCACCCAGAGCGTGAGCAACCAGATCACCCCGACACTCACGTGGGCGCCGTGAAAGCCGGTCAGCACGAAGAACGACCCGCCGAAGAGGTTCACCTGAAGCGTGAGCCCCTCCTCGACGAAGGTGACAAACTCATAGACCTGGAAGCCGAGGAAGATCGCGCCGAAGAACGGGGTGCCGAAGAGCCATAGCTTCATGCCGAGGCGGTCTCCCCGCTGCACCGCGGCCAGCGCCAGCACCATCAGAAGGCTCGACATCAGGAGGACAAAGGTGCTGATCGATGTCAGCGGGATGTTCAGGATCTCATGGGGCTGGGGACCGCTGGCGCTTCTTCCCTTGAAGGCCATGTAGGTTGCGATCAAGGAGCCGAAGAACATGCACTCAGAGCCGAGAAACGCCCAGAACCCCATCTTCCGGTGGTCAAGCCCGGTGCTGGTTGGCTCGGCGTGAGCAGTCGCAAGGCCCTCGGCCATCACGTGTGAGCCTCCGACCGGTACTCGAACGCGAAGCGATACGCGCCATAGACCATCACGATCGCGCCCACAATGCTCACCCAGAGGTGGATCAGCGCGCCGGCCACAACAGCCACAATGCCGAGCGCAACCAGAATCGGGTAGTGAGACGGCGCAGGGAGATGGATTTCACTAGGAGCGCGCGTCGGCTCAGGCACAGGGGGCCGGCGTCCTTGTTTCCTCGCCCAGAGCTCATCGCGGCCCCTCACCACTGGGATTTCAGCGAAGTTGTACACGGGGGGTGGCGATGGCACAGACCACTCGAGCGTCCGGCCATCCCAGGGATCGGCTGTCGCCACGGCACCACGGCGCAGGCTCTGGACAGAGTTCAGGAGGAAGGCGAGGATCGAAAGCGTCAGGACAACGACTCCGACTGTCGAGACGCGATTCCAGAGCTCCCAGTTGAGGTTCGGCGCATACGTGTAGATGCGCCTCGGCATCCCCATCACCCCGAGGAAGTGCATCGGAAAGAAGGTCACGTTGAAGCCGATCATGAAGAGCCAGAAGTTCCAACGTCCGAGCCGCTCGTCGAGCAGACGTCCGGTGATCTTGGGCCACCAGTAGTAGATTCCCGCGAAGAGGCCGGCAAGGCTTCCGCCCACCAGCACGTAGTGCAGATGCGCCACGACAAAGTACGAGTCTTGCTGCTGCATGTCCACGGGCGGCGAGGCGTGCATGATCCCGCTGAGCCCGCCGATCAGAAACATGGAGATGAACCCCAACGCGAAGTTGCACGGCGTGGAGAAGCGGATCCTCCCGCCCCACAGGGTCGCGAGCCAGTTGAAGATCTTCACCCCGGTGGGGATCCCGATCAGCATGGTGGCGATCGAGAACGCGGCGTCAGCCACCGGCCCGAGCCCCACCGTGAACATGTGGTGGCTCCAGACGCCGAAGCCGAAGAACGCGATCAGGATTCCTGAGTAGACCACCACCGGGTAGCCGAAGAGCGGCTTCCGCGAAAATGTCGGGAGCACCTCGGAGACGATCCCCATCGCGGGCAGGATCAGAATATAGACCTCGGGATGGCCGAAGAGCCAGAAGAGGTGCTGCCAGAGAAGCGGATTGCCGCCTTCCGCGGGATTGTAAAAGTTCGTCCCGATGAAGCGGTCGAAGCCGAGGAGGATCAGCCCGACAGTCACCGCCGGGAACGCCAGGATGATGAGGAACTGCGTAATCAGCGTCATCCAGGCGAAGATCGGCATCCGCATCAGCGTCATGCCGGGCGCGCGCAGATTGATGATCGTGACGATGAAGTTGAACGCCGCGATCAGCGAGGACGTGCCCAGGACGAGGAGCCCGAGCAGCCAGAAGTCGGAGTTGGCGCCTTCCGAGAAACTCTTCGACGTCAGGTTCGCGTACCCGAACCATCCCGCATCAGGCGCGGCGCCAAACAGGAAGCTCGCATTGATGAAAATTCCGCCGAAGAGGAAGATCCAGAACGAGAGCGCGTTGAGTCGGGGGAAGGCGACATCGCGCGCGCCGATCATCAGCGGCACGATGTAGTTGAAGAAGGCGGAGCTCGCCGGCATCACCGCGAGGAAGACCATCGTGGTGGCGTGCATGGTGAAGAGCTGGTTGTAGGCTTCAGGTCCGATCAGCCCGTCCCGAGGAAACGCGAGCTGCACACGGATCAGCACCGCTTCGATCCCCCCGATCAGGAAGAAGACGAATGCGCTCACGCCGTAGAGGATGCCGATCCGCTTGTGATCAACCGTGGTGATCCAGCTCCAGACTCCCGCGTGCCTGCTCATTTCAGGCTCCCGAGATAAACAACGAGCGCCGAGAGCTGCTCATCGCCGAGCGGGAGCTTCGGCATGCGAGCGCCTGGCTTCATGGCCGGCGGGTCTTTGATCCAGGCCGCAAGGTTCTCCGGCGTGTTGGCAAAGAGGCCAGCGGCAATGGTCTGGCGGCTCCCGAAGTGCGTGAGGTCAGGCCCGACCACGCCGCTCGAGAGCCCGCGGATCGCGTGGCACGCCACGCATCCGCCCGCCATGAACGCCGCGCGTCCTCCCTCTGCCACGCCGGTTGGCGGGACGGACGGCTCACGCTTGCTTTGAACCCAGCGATCGAACGCCTCCGGTGACTCGGCAACCAGAAGCATTCGCATGTTCGCGTGAGAGAGTCCGCAGAACTCAGCGCACTGGCCCGGATACGTCCCCGGAGTGTCCACCGTGAAAGTGAGCCGGTTCACTTTGCCGCCGATCAGGTCGCGCTTGCCGCCCACTCGCGGCACCCAGAAGCTGTGGATCACATCAGCGCTCTTCAACTCGAGCGTCACGGGGCGACCCACCGGCACCACGATCTCATTCGCGGTGACCACGTTCAACTCCGGGTAGCGCACTTCCCACCACCACTGCCTGCCGGTCACTTCAATGCGCAACGCATTGGGAGCGGGCGTGGCTTGGGTCCGGAAGATCGTCGCAATAGTCGGGACTGAGATGATCGTCACGATCATCACCGGTATCAGTGTCCAGCCGATCTCAAGCCCGACGTGACCGTGCACGGGCTTCGGCTCCTCCCGGCCAGGCCGGTCGCGAAAGCTCCAGATCACCCAGACAAGCAGCGCCTCGACGACCACGAGGATGAAGAGGGTCCAGCCGATGAAGTTGGTAAACAGAGTATCGATCCTCCACCCAAGGTCGGCCACCGGATTGAAGGTGGACATGGGCGAGGAGCATCCGGCGACCGCGAAAGCCGGGAGAGGGAGGAGGCACTCGGCCGCCGATTTTAGATTTTGGATTTTAGATTTTGGATTGCTTCGCGTACGAAGTGTGTTCACGGACGCCAATTCTAATCGAAAATCAAAAATCGGCAATCCAAAATGTTATTGGATGACCTGGTTGGCACCAAGGAGGATGGTTTGCGGAATCGTGGGGCCGATCTTCTTAGCGGCCTGCAGATTGATGAGCAACTCGAACTTTGTCGGCTGCTCGACAGGGAGGTCTAGCCGTTTTCCAATCAGCTCCGGATTCATTTGGGACAACCCTGTGATGTTGCCGCCGGGCCGCGCCAGGCTCTCAACAAGCCCAGTTGCAACAGGGTCACCCGCAGACGCCACAACGATAGGGATTGCCCTGGTTGCTTTTTTGGCAGCCAGAGAATCGTTAGTGACGGAAGTGACGATGATGTCAACCTTCAGACGGACGAGACCGGCTATGAGGTCAGGGAGGCGATCGTCCCTACCGTTCGCATATCGGTACTCAATGCTGATGTTCTTTCCCTCAACCCATCCGAGGTCGCGGAGACCTTGCCGGAATGCCTGGTGCCAGAGCGCAGTATCGGAAGGAGAGAATGGCGAGAGCAGTCCTATCCGGGGGACTTTCGCCGGCTGCTGCGCCTCGGTTGCGCGGGGCGCTCCAATGATGCTGAGGGCGAGGGCGAGAAGCGCTATCGTTTTCAGCGCCATCGACTCAATCCACCCTCACCGAATCCGGGATCGGGCTCTCACTGTTTCGGTGAAGCCGCAGTCACCGTGACTTCGTGCCGCTTCACT
>Ga0209342_10006044_pt1 | contig 12345 bp, 8 predicted proteins | sample RifCSP16_2_FD_184023 | JGI IMG/M metagenome (GOLD analysis project Ga0209342, IMG submission 184023) | Soil microbial communities from Rifle, Colorado - Rifle CSP2_sed 16_2 (SPAdes) (version 2) | ecosystem: Environmental > Terrestrial > Deep subsurface > Rock core/Sediment | place: Rifle... | reverse complement strand
CGGCGCGCTCCTTCTCCTTATACCACTCCTCGCTCCCTATATACGTCTCTCACGCGATCCCCAATTTACGCGTCCGCCTACTGAACAATTCGCGTTTGCGGCATCGTTGCAGGATTTTTTTTCTCCTCCCACGTTTTCGTCCGCGGCTGCGCTTGAACACCAGATTGGGCCCGGACTGACTCCCTTAGCGCTTCTCCTCTTTCTTGCCGGCGCCGCGTGCGTCACTCAACGACGACAAAGGGCTGCGTCGATGCGGCGGTTGCTCCCTTCGCGACTGCTCGCCGCGTACGGGTTGATGGGTCTCGCCGGTCTGCTCCTTGCCCTAGGTCCCCAGATGCATCTCACTCCGCACAGCAGCGCGGCACTGCCCGGACCTTTATGGCTTCTCGGCGCGCTTCCTGGGTTTTCCGGCATTCGCGCCATTGGACGGTTTGCCCACCTGACCCTTGTGAGCATTGCGGTCATGACGGGACTCTTGTGGGACTATGGCATGGCACTGGTGCGGCAGCCGTGGCGCGGTCGTGTGACGATTCTTATTGCAGCCCTGTTGTGCGCAGAATTTTTTGCCACGGCGCCGCGCGCATTTGCGATAGACCCCGCATTGACCGCTCCGCGCCCGCTCGATGATTGGCTCGCGCGACAGGGAACGAGTTGTGTCGTCGCCGAATTACCCCTTGATGACGTACGTACGGTGAACAACGAATCGGCGCGATTCATGTATCTCGCGCGTTTTCACCACAAACGACTGGTGAACGGGTATTCAGGATTTTTCCCGAAAGGATACCATGCGCTGGAGCAGATCACATTTAGCGAACACGCGACTGACGCGCTCCCTCTGCTTGCAGAGTTAGGCGCCGATATTCTTGTCCTTCACCCCACGTCATATCCTGATGAATACCGCACCCAGGTGCTCGAGGAGTTCCGCGCGGATCCGCGCGTTGAAGCAGTCACCTCATTTCCCGACTCGTATGTATTTCGCCTCTCCCGCGAGGGAGGCATAGAATGTCTATGAGCATGCAGCCGCCTGCCTTTATTCCCTGGAAATGGATCGTTTCAATAAGCGCCCTGCTCATCGTGATGACGGGCGCGCCGTATCTGTATGGGTATGTCAATACGCCGCCCGGCGGAGCGTATACCGGCTTGCACGCACTCACGCCGGGTGATTTCAATGTGTATTTTGCACAGATGCGGCAGGCACACGAAGGCACGCTTGCCACGCACAATCTGTTTTCCGGACGTGAAGGCATCGGCAGCATCAGCATGGCAAATCCTCTCTGGCAGGCGTTAGGGGTACTCGGAGGGGCACTTCATCTTTCTCCCCCGATTATGTTTCATCTCGCCAGGCTGTTGCTGATTCCGGTGTTTCTCATAGCACTCTGGCAGCTCATCGCGCTGCTCCTGCCTCATCGTACGCGCGTGGTCGCAGGGGCCGTCGTTCTTTTCAGCTCCGGCATAGGATATTTTCTGTATCCCTTCGTGCCGCATGCTGAAACGCCCGCAGGCGTCTATGCTTTCCCGATGGATCTGTGGGTGCCTGAATCAAACACCTTCCTCACCCTCTCGCATTCGCCGCATCTGCTTCTCGCGCTCACGCTGTTCGTCTGGATATTGGTGTGCTTTCTGCGGGCGCACGCGGCGGCGCGACCTTTCTCCTGGCAGGTGATGGGGGGACTTACCGCCGCGGTACTGTTCTCATTTCATCCGTTTCATATCCCCACGCTTGCCGCGGTCCTTGGCGCATGGGCCATCGTACTCGGCCGCGCGGCAGGGCGCAGATCGTGTGCAACGCTGTTTGTATTCGCCGCCTTGAGCGCGCCGAGCATCGGATGGCAGGCGGCACGTCTGCTCACCGACGAAATCACCCTTGACTGGGCGCGGCAGAATATAACCCTGACCCCACCCCCCTGGGATGTGTCGGCTGGGTTCGGGCTGCTTCTCCCGCTCGCGGTGTTCGGTTTTATGCGTTTTCGGCGGGGTGCGGGCGCAACGGTGCTTATACACAACGGCCGCGTGCCCTGGCTTCTTATGGCGTGGGCAGTCGTGCAACTTGCGCTTGTCTATAGTCCGTTTCCTTTCCAGCGCCGGCTGTTGCAGGGCGTGCATGTGCCGCTGGCGCTTCTTGCTACGGAAGGAATTGTTTGGGTAGCGGCCGTGTTTCCCCGCACGCTCATCCTTCGTTCGTTCGCGATTGTACTGCTCGGTCTCCTCCTGACCACATCCACGGTCGGTACCGTCAGTCGCGATGTCGCGCTGTTCTCGGCGCGCAACCCTATTTTTTATTTATCTTCACCGTTGCAGGAAGTTTTTCGTACTCTTGAAACGGATCCGCACGGCGGTGTGGTGATCGCCGGGATGACTACCGCGAGCTTTATCCCCGCGTGGACCGGGCGGGTGGTCTTTGCCGCGCCGGGGGCTCATAGTTTCCACTACGATGTGGCGCGTCGGGTGAAAGCATATTGGTTTCTCCTGGGGAAGGGCACCTATTTACAACGGAAGGAATTTCTCGTACGAGAGTATATTTCTGATGTGGTGATTACGCCCGTTGATAGCATTGACGCTCAACCTCTCCTGCGCGATCCTCTTCTCCGGCTCAAGTTTACACAAGATGGTGTCTACTGGTTTATCCCGGCGAAACAAAATTTATTATGAGATTCTTATCCAAGGATTTATTGAAAGAACCGGGTTTGATTATAGCCGCCCGCACGCGTTTTTCTTTCCTATGGATGCCAATCATATGTTTTATCATGATTGGTATGGCCACGGTACTCGCCACCCCGCTCTCAATGACACTCGCCCCGCGCGGGATTGTACCGCTCTGGCAAGACACCCCACCCTCATCGCTGTTACGGCTTCTGATCGATACCCGCGAATTCAAGTGGTACCATGAGGAGGGTACTTGGTTCCTCAAGGGGTTTTTGCCGTATCGGGATTATCCGTATGAGTATCCCGTACTTGCGACTGCGCTCTTTACGCTCCCCGCGCTTTTTGTTTCTCATCCCGTTTTCTATCAGTTATTATTCAGGATGATGGCAGTGGCTGCAGGGGCCTGGCTTATGTACGCGACATTGAAAGAATGCCAGCGCGCAGGGCAGGCCCGCCTCATGTGGCTTTTCTTGCTTCCATCAGTGCTCTATTTCACCGTCAATCGGTTTGATGTGTTCCCGGCGCTTGCCTTGCAGCTGTCGCTGTATGCGTTTATACGCGGCATGCATCGGCGCGTCTGGGTTTGGCTGGCCGTGTCTTTTCTTTTTAAATGGTATGCAGGGCTTTTGATCCCTTTGTATCTCGTGCGGACGTTCGATATGGTGCGCAATATCGGAGAACGACGGCGTGCGTTTGGCGGCCTCTTGTTAGGGGTGAGCATTGTGCTTGCAGGGCATCTTTGGCTTCTTCCGCTGGGCGGAAGCGTCCTTGATGCCATGAATCCTTACGCCATTCATTTTGAACGGCCGCCGGAAGTAGGAAGCCTGCCCGCTGCCGTGCTTGCGCTCGTCTCTCCCGCGTATCGTGTGTTTGACCCAAATGATTTGCCCAAAGGGGATCTTGCCGTGGGAGTGGGGGCGTTGCTCTCGAGTATCCTTCAATTGAGTGGGGTTGCATTAGTGGCGGTGTGGGCACGAAAATTTTCCCGTGCGATGATGGCCACCGACACTGGATTTGCGTGCGCTGCATTTTTCGTCGTGGGGTGTTTTGTGCTGTTTAGTCGTGTATATTCTCAACAATGGATCGTGTGGCTTGCACCGTTATTTATCTTTACGAATCCTGCACCCGCGTTGGTCGGTTTATTTGTGGTGTTTGATCTTGTCAATTATATACAGTTTCCTATTTTATTCGGCACTCTCTCAGGAGCTGATTATTTTTCTCTATTTACCTGGCTTACCATCGTACGTTCTCTCCTCTTAGGATTATTAATCTTCATGATGATGCGCGTTTTGAGAGGTCAGGGTGGGGTGGAATCGGGTGCCTCATATACCCACACTTCTTCACCTTCATAGGCAAGTTTCCACTGCGGTGAGGTACGCAGCGCATCGTAGAGCGCGGGGAATTCTTTTTTTACGATGATGACATCGCTGGCGAATGTGTTCCTGATGACGGCGGGATCGGGCGTCGATTCTCCGCGCGTGAGACGCTGCCAGGCATGGTAGGCGTCCGGGTTCTCAAGATAGAGAAACGCCGGATCAAGCCCGATGGCATATTGTAATTGCGGATTGCGCATCCAGAGCGCGGGGAAATCTTCCCAGCGCGTGTTTATGACGAGCGTACCCGGGGCCACGTGCTCCTTGAGCCAGGCTGACGCATCGGCGAATGCATCGTAGCGATACCCGCGTGCGAGCAAAGGTTTGAGCTGGATGAGCTGGAGCGCTGCCATGCACGAGAGCATCGCCAGGGTTGCGGCTATGGCGCGGCGATAAGGAATGCGCGCGAAGAAGCCCGCCAGGAAGTCTTTGTGCGCGGCTGCCAGAGAAGCAGAGAAAAGGACGAGGAGGGGCGCGAGGAATTCAATGGCGCGATTCGCGCGGAGCGTAATAATGAAGAGCGCTACGGACGACCAGAGGAGCGTATGCGCGCGCGGCGAGCGATCGCGGCGCATGAGCATTCCATATACCGCGAGCAGTGCGAACGCGAGAATGGGCGCAGTATCGCCGAGGAAGTCGTCCAGAGGGTAAGGATACCATTCACGCCCCACGCCGATGGTGTCGCGGAATCCCATGAGCCCGATGAGCACGGTCTGCTGCCAGAAAAATATCAGATTAGCTGGAAAATAAGGATTGAGGACGAGTCCGACGATAACGCCTGCAAACGGCGGCAGGATACTCCGCCAGTCGCGTTGCAGGAGCGCAGCCAGTGCGCACATACCCACGATCAGTGGCCACGATCCATGAGTCCAGACGAAGACCGTACTCAAACCCAAGAGCAGCCAAGGACGTTTTTTCAACAGCGCGTACACGCCCCAAATAAAGAGCAGCACCGCCGCAGAGGAGGGCTTGCCCAATGCGAGGCGGAAGACAAATGGGGTGGTCAGCAGCAAGGCCAGCGGATAGGCCCAGGGGAACGGCGCGCGCCAGCATCGGGCAATGCCGTACACGCTCACGATCACCGCGGTGGCGAGCAGCACCGCAAGCACTTTGTAGCCTGCCGCATCATCGAATGCGGTCAGAAAAGGAATAAGCAGGAGATGGTACCCCCACGCCTGGTCGGCATAGGTGTCGGCAAGCGTCGTGAGCGGAAGCGCATCAAAGTCCACCGCGAGTTTCCCGTGGTCATACATGAGCCGAGAGACGCCAATATGGTAAAATGAATCAGGGTCCGCAAAATACGGATGTCCGACAAGCCAGCTGAAAAGAGCGAGCGACAAGCCGGCAATAAAGAAAAAAACGATGGGAGAGTGCGGCAGTTTCATGATTAGGGCTTGGAAATAAATAACGTTTCACAAGTTCGCGCAGATTTGCGCCAGATGCGCTTTGAAAAAATCTGAAGAATAGCGGGCTATTGTGAAGATTCTTTTCAAGCGCAGACGGCGTGAAGATGTGATGAAATTGGGAAGGTTATTTTTTGACAAGCCCTTAGCATCAGTATATCACTTTTATGTCTTCAAAATCGCCGAGATTGCTTGTGTATAGCATCATCACCCTGCTGGTGATGAGTTATTGTTTTGGATTAATTCCACCTTACGGTGATGGAGTGGGGTATCATTTTCTCTATCGACAATTGCGCATAGGGAATTGGTCGCTCATGTCTCCCTTGAATCCGCCCCCCGCAGAAGGGGAATATATGTATGCACCAGCGCGCGAAGAGTGGTCTACCTATTATCAAATTGGTGCGCCGATCGTTTGGGCACTTGCCGCTCCAATGACCTCTGTCGCGCAATCACTCATTGGTCAATTTGTCACGCAACACCCAGAGGCGCCCTACTCGGCGCCGTTTCTTGCCGATGGTCTGATCATTCTTACCGTTACATTATTATTGGCGATCGGCATCCTCTTGTTAACTGTACGAATAGTGATGCACACATCAGGCGCCTCACCTCGTCTCGCTTGGATAGCCGCCGCGGCCGCATTTTTCGGGCTTCCGACATGGTATTATTTCATTTATGGAGCCGCTACTTCCCATATCGTTGAATTATTTGTTTTGACTGCGGCATTGTCGGTATGGTGGATCGCGCATCAACGCATTTCTTATCCTTTGCTTGCATTGAGCAGCGCACTCATTGGTTATGCAGCGCTTGTACGCATTGATGCGCTCCTCTTCCTCCTTCCTTTAGGCATCGCGAGCATAAGGCGTTTTCCGTGTCTACGGCGTACCGTACTCGCCTTATTGCCTGCCGTGTTCGTGTGTGCGATACAAATGCTCATTTGGTTGCATCTTTTCGGCACGTTTCTCCCTCCGCATACCTATACACTCAATCGTTTTGTGTTGCCGGCACGATATGGTTATGAGATTCTTTTCAGCGGCACGCGCGGATTGTTCGCATGGTCTCCCGTTGCCGCCATCGGCGTGATAGGGCTTATTGGGGCGTTAAAAATGGCGAAATATCGTTTTTTTGCTCTTATCGGCATAAGCACCTTGTTGTTGTATATATTTTTTTATGGGTCATGGGAGATGTGGTGGGGAGGACTTTTATTCGGTCAGCGGTTTTTGATTCCCCTCTATCCGTTTATTGCGGTGGGGATTGCGCTATTCTTGCAGTCGGCGATGGCATTGCCTCGCGGATTGCGTCTAGGCGTTTATGGGTTTTTGGGAATCATTATTGGTTATGCAATGACATTGACATTGGTATATCCTTTTGTCGGCCGCACGTTCCACAATATGGAGTTCCAGACGCCATGGCAGATTTTCTCGCTCGCGCGCACGGAATACGGTTTTTTTAACCGGACCGCGTTCACGTCGATGTTCCAAACGATGTTTTGGCATGGGCCGCGATTTATTCATTTGTTTACGCCATAGGGATGCTGCGGCCGCGGTATTCTTACCACTCATTATGCAGAAGATCGTATCGTGTCTGAAGACACGCATGTGGGTATTTATCATTATCGCGTTTGTAGGGATGAGTTTTCTCTTCGGCTCTTTGCATATTTATGGAGACGGAGCAGGAAATTATTTCCTCTATCGGCAGATCCTTGATCACAATTGGACGCTAAGCATAGCCGACCCTCCTTTAAGCCTGCCTGGTTCGTATATATTCGTACAGGGCAGCAAGGGGTGGTCTACGTTTTATCAAATCGGCACGCCGCTGGTATGGGCATTGTTGACGCCGGTCACTTTCTTCCTGCCTGACGTGCCTCCCGCGTTTGCCGCATACTTCGGTCTTCCCGATTTTCTGCTCAATGACGGCTTCATCATTTTATTGATTTCCTCTCTTTTGAGCGTGGGGATCCTCCTGATGATGGCTCATACGTTGCGTACGGTATTCCATTTTTCACAATCATATTCCATATTCGCATCACTCGCCGCGTTTGCGGGTCTTTCGAGCTGGTATTATGCGTTTGTGGCACCTTCCTATACGCATACGGTCGCATTGTTTTTTTTAACGGCTGCGTTCGCGCTTTTCTTCTCCGCGATGCAGCGCCCCTCGCGTTGGGTGTTTGTTGCCGTCGGCATGATGGTAGGAATTGCGGCGCTTGCCCGCGTTGATGCGCTTCTGTATGCGGTCGTGTTCGCATGGGCGTTAGCGGTGAGGTTCCGCCGTGCGGCATGGCGCCCTCTCATCAGGATGACCATACCGTGCCTCGTCATTGCGGCTCTTCAGTTCCTGCTGTGGCTGTATGTATTCGGGGGTCTTTTCCCCAGCGACCGGTACCGGCCAGATGAGTTTTCGCTTCTGCTCCACGTCGCCGATGTGCTCTTTAGCGCCTCTCACGGATTTTTTCTCTGGTCGCCTATCGCCTTGGTCGGATGCATCGGTATTATAGTGCTGTTACGTGATCGTCGTGATCTGACCTGGATTGCGGCGATCATGAGTACACTCGCTTTGCTCGTCTATGCATTGTTCTATGGCGCATGGGAGGTGTGGTGGGGAGGACTTTCGTTTGGCCAACGATTCCTGATTCCCCTTACGCCGTTTGTCGCGCTGGGAGTAGCGGCCGTTTTAAGCCGTTTACAATCCTTGACGTGCGTCATGCGGCTCGTAGGGGCAGCGGTTATTACTGCTATAGTCGCGTACTCGTTTTGTTTGGCGATTTTTTATCCTACCGTTGCACAGTGGGGAACAAGTATTTATGAAAACATTACTCCTTTTGAAGTACTGCAGGGTACGTTCCGTCAGTACCGCGCGCGCGGGGATGTATCGTGGAGGAAGGGATGGCGGGCGTGGTATAATGCAACTCCGCGTCCTGTCCATTTCATCAGCGGCGTGAATGATAACGGGATTTGATCGTGGAGTATCATTGTGTTTACCATCGTGATTCCAACCTATAATGAACGGGAGAATATCGTGCCGTTGGTGCGCGCGCTTTATGGATTAGGCATTCCTGATTTGTATGTGCTCGTGGTGGACGATGCATCGCCTGATGGCACCGCTGACGCAGTGGATGCGCTGCGCGGGGAGTTTCCCGGTGTGGAGGTCCTGCGGCGTCCCGGAAAAATGGGACTGGGAAGCGCCTATGTGGAGGGCTTTACCCGCGCGCTTGAGGCGGGAGCGGACGTGGTCATACAAATGGATGCTGATTTCTCGCATGATCCCGCGGACGTTGCGCGGCTGATTGCGGCGCTTGAGGCGAGAGCGGACGTCGCAGTCGGATCGCGCCGCGTCGCAGGCGGCTCCATTGTGGGGTGGCATTGGCAGCGCCACCTCGCCAGCAAGGGCGCACAGACGCTTGCGCGCATGCTGCTGCGCCTGAAGACGCGCGACATTACGAGCGGATTCCGCGCATTCCGGCATTCGTGCCTTGCGGCGATTCATTTTTCCGATGTGCGCTCCAACGGCTATGCATTTCAAGAAGAAATGCTTTTGCGGTGCGAGCGCGGACATTTTCTCATCATGGAAGTGCCGGTGAGATTTGTGGATCGCGCGTGCGGCAATTCGAAGTTGGGCATAAAAGACGTGGTTGAATTTTTTACGATTATGGCAAAATTATGGTGGAAGAAGTAACGCCGCTTCAGGAAGAAGGAAAAAAGAGTATAGTTCCTGACGGCGCGCAAAAAAAATGGTTTTGGATGATGGCAGGAATCATCGCGTGCGGCGCGCTCATACGCATTGCCGCTGCGGTGGGCAACGGCAGGTTTTGGTTTGACGAGATTATTACCTGGGAGATCGCCGCGCGACCCTGGAGCGAAATGGGGAAATACCTGGCCATGGAAAATCATCCGCCGCTGCACTATCTCATCGTCGCCGCGTGGATGCGCCTGTTTGGCGCGGGAGAGATTGTCGTGAAAATGTCATCCGTGCTTGCGGGGGCTTTAGGTATCTGGGTGACCGGTTTATTTGGCAAACGGCTGTTCGGGGCGCGCGCAGGACTCTGGGCCGCCGGCATCACCGCCTTGAGCACCTATCATATTTTTTTCTCGGCAGAAGCGCGCATGTATCCGTGGCTGTATCTCTTCGGCACGCTTTCGCTCTGGATGTGGTGGGAGATGACGCGCCCCCACACCAATCCTAATAGTCCTGATTATAATAATATGATTCAGAGCGCAGCGGCGGCTGTGCCTTTATCCGGTGAGAGCTCACATACGGTAGTCGGGATTGGTGGGGGTAAAGCGAGGGGAGACGAAATACCGCTGGCTCTGGTTTTTGAGCACCGTCGCCGCGCTCTATACGCATCTGGGCGCGGTATTCCTGTTGGCGATCGAAGGCGTTTGGTATTTGTGGGTATGGTGGCGGGAGAAGAAACGAGGGACAGGCGCTCCGGCATTGCCGCTCCGCTCCGGCCTGATTCTCTTGGGCGCTTCGCTGCTCGCGTGGCTTCCGTGGATAATGGTGTTTCTAAAAGAGAAAGCGCAGACGCTGAACCGCAATGCCTGGTATTTCTGGGTGGAGCTGCAGGAACCTCTGCCGATCGAAGCTGTGCGCCGATTTTTCTTCCTGGAGAGTTTTACGGAATTCATGGATTTGTTCGCGTGGATATTCGTGATCGGCGCGCTCCTGCTCGCGTGGGGCATGCTCCGGAAAAAAGAAGGAGGAAAACTTGCGTGGGAATGGGAAGCGACGCGCGCACGCGGCTACTGCCTCCTCGTCCTGTTGCTGCCGCTCTTCATGGGGTTTCTCGCGCATGTGTCCGTCATTAAAATCTATACGGTGGCCTCCGCAGGCGCCTACCTGCTTGCGGGCGCAGGCCTTGCCAAAATTATATTGCCTCGCCCCATCCCCCCGTGGATTTTCCCTGCCGCCGTCACCGGTCTGTTTCTGGCGCACATGTCAGGGGTCATCGTAGGCGTAAAACCGTCATGGCGCGATGTCGGACAATACTTGTCTGCGCACGAAGGAGAAGCAGACGCCGTGGTGATCCTCTCGCATGCGTATCAAGTCGCGCTCGAACATTACTATACCGGACAGACGCCGGTGCTGCCATTTTACCCCCTGCCGGACGATACCGGTGGCGATACGCTCTTGAGGGCGGTCAGGCGGAACTGGTATACGATTTTGACAGATAAGAATATTGATGAATTAAAGACGCTCGTCGCGGGCAAACAAAAAATCTTCCTCGTGGTGGTGGGAAGATTTTACAAGGTGGAGCGGATCGGGCTTGAATGGTTTATGGCGCGGGGATGGAAGCTGAAGAGCGTCGCGAAGTGGGAGGATTTCATGGTCAATCCGGAGGTATATCTGTTTGAGCGATCAATGATTAGCGGTTAGCGATCAACGATCAGTAATGTCGGTGACGAGCGTGACACTGCCAAGCCGATCAAGCGTCAGCCCTCCGGTCAGGCCTTCAACTCCCCTCTCTTCAAAGCTGAAGGGAGGGATTGTTGTCTGTTGCTTATTTTTTTCCAATAGGAATGCACTCCCTTCGCGCGCGATGATGCCGTAATTTCCTTCTGCAAGCAGGGTACGGAAGCGGGGAATCATATTTGAAGCAAACGGAGCAGTCCAGGCGAGTGACTGTGCCTGCACAAGGTCGGCCCAGACGTCTTCTTCGTCAAGGAGGAGGTAGTCGGGCTGGGTCAGAGGATACGGCGCAACGCCGTATTGTTGGACGCCGAGTAGCATCAAAGGAAGTAGTGTGATGTTTTCGCGGGAAGAGAGGGGTGCCAGGAATCGGTCGGTCGCCGCCACCGAAACCGCAGGAGGGATCGATGTAATAAGGTTCCAGTCGTGCGCCATTGGGTGGTGTTTCGCCGCGATTGCTTTTACCGCCGGAACAATCGGTCCGAATGCTATCGCAGACCCTCCTGTCGCGATGAATATGCCGATGAACAGAATGCGGATATCGCCTGTCAGCGCGTTTGTCCTATTCACGATCGTGAATAACGCAAACGTTTTTTTGGAGGCATGTTTTGGTGGTGACGCGGGATGAAGATAATTGGTAACAACCTTCAGGAACGCAAGGAACAATCCGGGAAGTATCAGCAGGCTATAATGCGTTTGCCAGACGAGCGCGGATCCTCCCGACCGAGAGAGTATAACGGCGGCAAACGGCGGGAGCGCCACGAGGAGCCATTTTGGCTTGAGAAGCGGCAGGAACAAGAGCGGCAAGAGAAGGCCGATGAGCATTTCCAGATTTTGAAGCGTGAGGATATGCGCGGCGAGCCCCCGCGCGGCTTCACCGGAAGAATCAAATTCCGACAGCCACTGGTAATAGATGCGGTATTGGTAGCCGTGTGAAGGGGAAAACGCGGAAATTATTTTTTGCGCCGCGACAAACCACCCTGCGCTTACGACCAGCGTCGCAAGCGATACGGGAATCAGTGAATGTTTTTTGAACCCTTGCCACAGCATGAGCAGGCCGAGCATGAAGACAATGAGCGCCACGTCTTCGCGCACGGAAAGGGAGAGGATGAGGAAGAGAGTGAAGAATGTCCAGTTTATCAGTTTATCAGTTTGCAGTTCTTCCGTCGTTGATTTTTTGATTTTTTGCCAGAAATAGAAAAGAAAAAATAGGCAAAGTGGAGCAAAGGCGAGGGAATGGAATTCAAAGAGGTCGGCGTTTTGCACGGCAGGGTGGAGAAGCCAGAGGACGCCGACAATAGTCGGCAGCCAGTTTTTCACCCTTCGACTCGGCTCAAGGCGTGGTTTTTCAGTTTTCAGTTCGTCAGTTCCAAGATTCCTAATTCCTAATTCATCATTCGCTATCAGAAACCGTGTAACGGCATATAACGGAATGGCGGCTAATGCTAACGCAAGTGTTTGGAACACTAGTAACGTGCGCGGATCGGGGAAGAGTGTGTAAAAGGGAACGAGGAGGAGCAGGA
>Ga0209342_10006043_pt1 | contig 12347 bp, 6 predicted proteins | sample RifCSP16_2_FD_184023 | JGI IMG/M metagenome (GOLD analysis project Ga0209342, IMG submission 184023) | Soil microbial communities from Rifle, Colorado - Rifle CSP2_sed 16_2 (SPAdes) (version 2) | ecosystem: Environmental > Terrestrial > Deep subsurface > Rock core/Sediment | place: Rifle... | reverse complement strand
GGGGGTCGCCGTCCACGCGGCGTTCATGCTCCAGCCCGAAGAGACGCGCGAGAGCTTCGAGGTCTTGCGCGCTTACGTGCGCGGCCTGCCGCCGGTGCAGTGCAGCTTCACCGTGTGCACGCCCTCCCCGGGGACCCCCGCCTACGCGACCCTGGAGCCTAACGTATGGGTGCCCAACCCCCACGACCTGCACGACGCCATGCACCCGCTGACCCCGACCAAGCTCCCCCTCAAGGAGTTCGCCGCCCTCTACGCGCGCCAGGCGGCCGAGGGGATCAACAAGTCGCCGGTAGACGGGCGCCCGGTGCCGCGGCTTCGGGACATCGCGCGGGCGACCTGGGCCCACTGGGCCTATCGGCGGAGCTTCAAGAACCTGTACCGCGACCACCCCCGGAACCTCTGGGGATAGTCGCGGCGCCCGAACTGAGTCCGGTCGCCGCTCCCGCCTCCCCCGAGCCCCGGACCCGAAGCTCCCAAGTCGTAGCGATCAGCAAACAGCGATCAGCGCTGGCAGCCCCAGCCTCACGCGCTGCCGTAGCTGAGCGCTGACTGCTGATGGCTGACCGCTTCGTCCCGCGCGTCAGGCACCTCGATGCTCGTCCCGCGGGCCGATCGCGTCCCCGCCACTTCCGGTTCTGTTCTTGGTGTCCTTTGTGCGGTGAATCCGTTTGTTGCGGCCCTGGTCGCGCCAGGTGAATGGCCTCACTGCGCAAGCAGCACGATCTTCCCGATGTGCAGGCTCGATTCCATCAAGCGATGGGCGTCGGCGGCGTCGGCCAGCGGGAAGGTGGAGTGGATCACCGGCCGGACGGTGCCCGCCTCCAGCAAGGGCCACACCCGCCGCCGCAGGGCGTCGGCGATGGCGCCCTTCTCGGCCACCGAACGGGGACGCAGCGTGGAGCCCGTAATCGTCAGGCGCTTCTGCATCAGCACCGCCAGGCTGACCTCGACCTTGGGGGACTTGAGGAAGGCGATCTGGACCAGCCGCCCCTCGACCGCCAGCGCCTCCAGGTTCCGCGGCGTGTAGTCGCCGCCCACCATGTCCAGGATCAGGTCGACCCCGCGGCCGCCGGTGCTCTCCCGGATCGCGGCCACGAAGTCCTGCTCGCGGTAGTTGATGGCGCGTTCGGCGCCCAGGCCCTCGCAAGCCCGGCACTTCTCGGCCGAGCCCGCGGTGGCGAACACCCGGGCCCCCAAGGCCCGGGCCAGCGGGATGGCCGCGGTTCCAATGCCGCTCGATCCACCGTGGACCAGCAGGCTCTCGCCGGAAGTCAGGTGGCCGCGCTCGAAGACGTTGGTCCACACCGTGAAGAAGGTCTCGGGGATGGCGGCCGCGGCCACCAGATCCAGGCCGCGGGGCACCGGAAGGCACTGCGGCGCCGGCGCCACGCAGCACTCCGCGTAGCCCCCGCCGGCGAGCAGCGCGCAGACCAGGTCGCCGGGCTTCCAGTCGGTGACGTCCGGGCCCGCCTCCAAGACCGTGCCCGCGACCTCCAGGCCCGGGATGTCGGAAGCTCCCGCGGGCACTGGGTACTTGCCCAGCCGCTGCAAGACGTCGGGGCGATTGACGCCCGCAGCCGCCACCCGGATCAGCAGCTCGCCGGCCCCCGGTTTCGGCACCGGTCGCGTGGTGATCCGCAGTACCTCCGGCCCCCCCGGCCGCTCGATCTCCACCGCCCGCATGACGTCATCCTATCGCGCCCTTGGCTGGGAAGCGCGCGCACCGAATGCACCGCGAATCGGCTATAGTCCGCACCAACCGGCTCCCCTCCAGCCGGCCAAGCGCCGAGGCTCCTTTGCACGCGGTCGATCTTTTCGCCGAGTTTGGACCCCGGTTGGCGCCCACCTGTGGATACTGGTCTGCTGGCTTCCAGCAGGAGGGCAGAGGGTGATGGCCCAGCTCGAGGACCTCACGCGCGGTGCCCAGGTGAGGGGCATCCGGACCGACGGTCCAGTGGAGGTCCTTGACGTCAAATGGCACGGGACCAGCGTCGTCGAGCTGACCTACAAAGGCCCCGACGGCAGGCCCGGCAACGAGCTGCTGTTCCGCGACCGCGAGCCGAGCCTGGAAGTTACGACGAGAGGCCCAGCGTACGCGTTCGACGCCGACGGCGACTTGTTCCGCCTCGTCTCCGAGGCCTACCGCATCCGCCTCGCCTACCTCTTCGACCCCCTCTTGGCCGTCCACACCAGCCTCGTCCAGCCCCTGCCGCACCAGATCTTGGCCGTCTACCAGGAGATGGTCCCGCGCCAGCCCCTGCGCTTCCTGCTGGCCGACGACCCCGGCGCCGGCAAGACCATCATGGCGGGCCTCCTCATCAAGGAGCTGATCGCCCGCGGCGACCTCAAGCGCGTGCTCGTCGTCACGCCCGGCTCGCTGGCCGAGCAGTGGCAAGACGAGATGAGCGAGAAGTTCCAGATCCCCTTCGAGATCCTCACGAGCGACAAGCTGGAGGCTGCCCGCACCGGCAATTGGTTTCGGGAGAACGACCTCGTCATCGCCCGGCTCGACAAGCTGAGCCGCAACGAGGATGTCCAGGCCAAGCTGGAGCAGACCGACTGGGACCTCGTGATCGTGGACGAGGCCCACAAGATGTCGGCCTCCTTCTTCAGCGGCGAAGTGAAGGAGACCAAGCGCTACAAGCTGGGGAAGCTGCTCGGTCGCCTGACGCGGCACTTCCTCCTGATGACCGCCACGCCTCACAACGGCAAGGAGGAGGACTTCCAGCTCTTCCTGGCCCTGCTGGATGCCGACCGGTTTGAGGGGCGCTTCCGCGACGGCGTCCACGTGATCGATCCCTCCGACCTCATGCGCCGCCTCGTCAAGGAGGCGCTCCTCAAGTTCGATGGCACACCGCTCTTCCCCGAGCGCCGGGCCTACACCGCCAACTACCGCCTCTCCGACGCCGAGGCTCTTCTCTACAAGGAAGTCACCGACTACGTCCGCGAGGAGTTCAACCGCGCCGACGCTCTCGAAGAGGGCCGAAAGGGCACCATCGGCTTCGCCCTCACCATCCTCCAGCGGCGGCTCGCGTCTTCACCTGAGGCCATCTACCAATCCTTGAAGCGCCGCCACCAGCGCCTCGAAAGGCGGCTGGCTGAGGAAGAGCTGCTCCGCCGCGGAGGGCAGGCTCGAATCGAGCTGCCGCCAGCCCTGCCCGGGCTGACGCAAGACGACATCGAAGAACTCGAAGATGCCCCCGAAAGTGAGCTGGAAGAGGCCGAAGAGCAGATCGTCGACCAGGCTACCGCGGCCCGCACCGTCGCCGAGCTTCAGGCCGAGATCGCGATACTCAAGGGGCTTGAGGAGCTCGCCTTCAAGGTCCGCCACAGCGGGACCGACAGGAAGTGGGAGGAGCTGCGCAGTCTTCTCCAGAACCAAGGGGAGATGTTTGACCAGCACGGCCACCGCCGCAAGCTCGTCATCTTCACCGAACACCGCGACACCCTGAACTACCTCGCCGACAGGATTCGGAGCCTGATTGGCCGTCCCGAGGCCGTAGTCACCATCCACGGCAGCGTCGGCCGCGAGGACCGGCGCAAGGCCCAAGAGCGCTTCACCCAGCACAAAGACGTCGAGATCCTGGTGGCCACCGACGCGGCGGGTGAGGGCATCAACCTCCAGCGCGCCCACCTGATGGTCAACTACGACCTCCCCTGGAACCCCAACCGCATCGAGCAGCGCTTCGGGCGCATCCACCGCATCGGCCAGCCCGAGGTCTGCCACCTCTGGAACCTTCTCGCCGAGGAGACCCGCGAAGGCGACGTCTTCAAGAGAGTCCTGGACAAGATCGAGCAGCAGCGCGCGGCCCTGGGCGACGGCGTCTTCGACATCCTGCCCAGGCTCTTCCAGAACAGGCCGCTGCGCGAGCTGCTGATCGAGGCCATCCGCTACGGCGACCAGCCCGAGGTGAAGGCACGCCTGTTCCAGGCCGTGGACAACCTGGCCGACCGCCAGCGCTGCCAGGACCTGCTCGAAGAGCGCGCCCTGGCCCGCGACAGCATGGACGCGGCCGCCGTCCGGAAGATCCGCGAGGACATGGAGCGGGCAGAAGCCCGGCGCCTTCAGCCGCACTTCGTGGCCAGCTTCTTCCTCGAAGCCTTCCGGCGCCTCGGCGGCTCGGCCCACGAACGCGAAGCCAAGCGCTACGAGGTCACTCGCGTTCCGGCACCGGTCCGTAGCCGCGACCGCCAGATCGGCCGGGGCAACCCCGTCCTCGACCGCTACGAGCGGATCACCTTCGAGAAGGACCTGATCAGCATCCCCGGCCAGCCGCTGGCTTCTTTCGTCTGCCCGGGGCACCCGCTCCTCGACGCCACCATCGACATCGTCTTAGAGCGCTATCGCGACCTCTTCAAGCGCGGGGCGACCCTGGTCGACCCCAACGACCCCGGCGACGACGTCCGGGTGCTCTCCTACCTCGAGCACTCCATCACAGACGCACGCCGCGACTCCGCCGGCAACCCGCGAGTTGTCTCGCGGCAGGTCCATTTCGTGGAGTCGAATCAGGAAGGCGTGACGGCCCTCGCGGGCTGGGCGCCGTACCTGGACTACCGTCCGCTTGCCCTCGACGAACGCGCGCTCCTCAAGGATGTCCTCGAGGACGGCTGGCTCAAGGACGACCTCGAAGCGCGAGCGGTCTCGCACGCAGTGAGCAGCCTGGTGCCGCAGCACCTGTCCGAAGTTCGCGGTCGGCGCGAGGAGCTGGTCGAGAAGACCAGGCAGGCGGTCAAGGATCGCCTGATGAAGGAGATCAACTACTGGGACCACCGGGCGAATGATCTGAAGGCGCAGGAACTGGCGGGGAAGACGCCGCGCCTGAACTCCGGCAAGGCCCGCCAGCGTGCCGACGAGCTGGAAGCGCGTCTGTCGAAGCGGCTTACGGACCTTGAGCAAGAGCGGCACCTCTCCGCCCTCCCCCCTGTGGTCGTGGGCGGGGCACTCATCGTTCCCAAGGGCCTGCTGCTCCGGCTCGGAGGGCAGACGGGCCCTGAGTTCGAAGAGAGCCGCGAGACCGCCAGGATCGAGGCGCTCGCCATGCAGGCCGTGATGGAAACTGAGCGGCGGCTTGGCTTCGAACCCCGTGACGTCGGTGCCGAGAAGTGCGGCTACGACATCGAGTCGCGCGTGCCGGGGACGGGCAAGCTGAGGTTCATCGAGGTCAAGGGCCGGCACGTGAACGGCAAGACCATCACGGTCACGAAGAACGAGATCCTCACGGCGCTGAACAAGCCTGACGACTTCTGGCTGGCTGTGGTACTGGTTGATGGTGACCGGCCCGAAGACCCTCACTACATCCGACGCCCCTTCACGCGTGAGCCAGACTTCGGCGTTACCAGCGTGAACTACGAGGTCGCTGAATTGCTTGCCAAGGGTCAGGACCGATCCCTTGCTCGGAAGGGCTGGTAGGCGATGGATCCCTATTTGATCGAGTATCTGAAGTCAGGCAAGGCATGGGTCCTGGTCGGGTCCGGACCATCTATCGAGGCTGGATATCCATCCTGGGAAGAACTGGCCACGGCGACGCTTGAGACCGTTCGTTCTGAGCACCGAACTGCGGACGTGGCGGCGATTAAGGCCGCGCTCGCCAAGAAGAACTATCCCGGGGTTTTCGAGCAGGCGCGGGGCTTCATCGGCGAGCCACGATTGCTCCAAAGCCTCCATGCCTCTCTGCGGCCGGTCAGGGCGGGCCATATCTACGACGTGATCGCTCGGTGGCCCGTAGATGTCTACCTCACGACCAACTTCGAAGACGAGATCCAGAACAGCCTGGCTAAGCTGAAGTTGGCGTACACGCCCTACGGCAACTGCCCAGAGCACATGGGCCGCCTCACGCCGGACTTGCGCGGGGCGATCTTCAAGCTCCATGGGGATTTGAGGTCGGAGAACGGGCTTGTTCTGACAGCCGCTCAGTACCAGGACATCCTGTCCGGCCCTGGGTGGGAGCACTGGCGCACGCGCATGAAGGCCGTCTTCCAGATGGGCAAGTTGGTGGTAGTCGGCCACTCCCTTGTTGATCCGCACATCAGGCACCTTCTCGAAGCGGCAAAGCAGGGCGCCAGCGTAGAACAGCCCATCTGCTGGCTCGCCCCGGATGTGTCGCCTGACGAAGCGCGCGAATACCTGGAACGCCATCGCATCCGCGTGATTTCCTATCCCAATCAAAGTGGGGACCACGGAGCACTGCTGCGGCTGCTGAGGCAAGTCAGTCAGTTCGTGCCTCCGCGGACAAGCGTCACGATTCGGAACCAGATCGCTAAGGTGAGCACTTCACCTCTCGGCAGGAATGCGGGAGCCCCGGGCTTCTTCGTTTTCAACAAGCTCGCGGCGCAAGAAGACTACGACCAGAAGCGCGCCGACATAGCGCTCTCGGTGCTTGAAGCGGCGGTGGCTGCGCTGCGCGGCCGAGAGCCGTTTCGCCTAGAAGACGCGCTGATTCTGGCTGGCTGGCCAAAGGAGTCCCTCCCAGGCACATCGTTCTTGGATGGGGTCGGCACACTCGGCGTCGGGCGAGGCCTCCTGGAGCAATGCACAGGCGGCTTCAGAGTTGGGGCACAGGCAAGCTCGCTTTCGGCAGAGAACCAGGCTCGCTTCGAGCAGATGCGCGACCGGTTCAAGCAGTCAATAGCCCTTCGGATAAGGCGGGCCTATCCCGTCCTTTTGGGCGATGACTGCCAGCAAATCGCTGGGGACATCGAAGCATCCTTAACCGGGTACTTCCGGCACGGCGGACTGACCCTCGCCACCACTCTGTTTGCGAGCGGCAAGGCTTCGCAAGAGATAGTGCTTCCTAGTTCGATCGTTGGCTTCATCAGTGAGGCCGCCACGCGCTACGACGACCTCCTTCGGCGGCAGGCGTTCTTTGATGCCTCTCTGGAGGCTTTTACCCACGCCGAAGTTGCCGAGCGGGAGTACCTCGGTCGGATCTCCCAAGGATTCTTCGCGTTCCACGCTCTCGGGGTTTTCGGCGATGTCGCCGCGGAGAGAATTCGCGAGGCGCAGCGCACCGTCTGGCTCGTCGATTCCCATGTGCAGATTCCCGCCCTTGCCCTGGGTGCTCCACTAAGCCATCTGTTCCGCACGACTTTGGACAGGTTTAAGGGTTGCGGCATCAGGCTCTTCACGACGCGCAGCCTCTTCGAAGAAACCAGAGAGCACTTTTGGTTCGCCGACAACGTCGTCCGGAAATACGGCGCGAGGTCGATCGACGTGCTTCAGGGCGCTAGTGGCGAAACGCCTTACCGGAAATCCAACCAGTTTCTCCAGGGCTTCGTGCAATGGCTGGCTGCCGGTAAGGCAGGTGAATGGGAAAGCTATGTCTTCGAGGCACTGGGTCACCGCCGCGTAAGCGCCAATGAGCTGGAACAGGCGTTAGTGGCGCTCGGGGTTGAGGTCATTGACTTCCAGGCTTGGCCTGGATTCGACCAGACGCACTTTCTGGCGCGGGACGAGTGTGTCGAGAAGATATCGAAGCTGCGGGAGCCGGCCCTCGGGGCTGCGCCATCGAGCGACGACTGGGAGGAGGTGCACCGCAAAGCCCTGCCTGAGGCGGAGGCGTTTCTCGTGATCAAGCACGAGCGGGACGGCTCGTATCGCGCGCTTGAGGAGGGACAGCAAACAAAGGCCTGGTTCGTTAGCGAGACGTCAATCCTAAACAAGTTGGAGCCCGGGCTCCGAATTACGTGGCAGGCCGAAGCGTTTCTTCGCTTCGCGTCAACGCTTGCCCCGGGTCAGCCTGTCGCCTCCGCTGATGCCGCTTTCGAGACGCTTGTTTGGGCGATCGCACGATCCGGCGTCAACATGGTGGACGAGAAGTCGGTCGAGACTGTCTTCGGTGGATTGATCGACGCGGCGAGTCTGACCCTGGAGGAACAACGAGAGCTCTACCACGAGACGCTCGAGGCGAAGTACGGGGCGCCTGCCAGCGCGGTGTTGGAGCGGGTCCCCACGAAGGCTCGGCCACTGGCGGCCGTCCAGCTTCTGAGAGAGCTACTCGCCAAGCAGGAGGAGAGCAGCAAGACAGCTAGAGCCGCTCTGGAGGAAGAGCGCAAGCGGGCAGCCAAGGCAGAAAGGACGCTGCGAGAACTGGAGGCCTTGCGGAAAAAGCTGGAGGCGAGGAAGCAGCGTAGCGCCCGGAAGAAGCGTCAGCAGGCAGGCAGCAAGCGGAAGGCGAAGGGACACAAGTCGTGAAGCCAGAGGGATCGCGGAAGCTCATCGAGGTGGCGCTGCCGCTGGAGGCCATCAACAAGGAGGCCGCTCGGGAGAAGCCCATTCGGCACGGGCATCCCTCGACGCTGCACCTGTGGTGGGCGCGGGGTGAAGAACCGCCAGAAGAGCCGGCCGCGGTCCAGGCCTACATCACCACCACGCGCCGCGGGTCACGGTGGCTTGCGGTCGAAGGGGGCTAATGGAGTGCTGGGCCCGAATACGGGTTTCTGCGCCATAAGAAACACGCCATATGCTCGCAAACACCTGCCCTAGAGGTACTTATATGGCGCGCTCGTTGCGCTCGAACCCATCGGTCGCGCAAATCCGCGACCAATCAGGGATGATCTGCCCGAGACGAGCTGGGCAATCCGGGCGGGTCGAGGCACTCGTGATGCAGGGCGTCATGGAGGCCGAACGCCGGATGGGCTATGAGCCGCGCGACGTCAGTGCCGAGAAGTGCGGCTACGCCATCGAGTCGCGCGTGCCGGGGACCGGCAAGTTGCGCTTCATCGAGGTCAAGGGCCGGCACGTGAACGGCAAGACGGTCACGGTCACGAAGAACGAGATTCTGACGGCCCTGAACAAGCCTGAGGACTTCTGGCTGGCTGTCGTGCTGGTTGATGGTGACCGCGCCGACGTGCCGCAGTATGTGGTGCGCCCCTTCACGCGAGAACCCGACTTCGGTGTGACCAGCGTGAACTACGCCATCCACAGACTGCTGGAATCCCAACAGGGGAAGGGAGCTGGCGATGAGCAGACCCGTGAGGTTTGAGCCATGACGCAGGCAATTCTCGATACTGCAGCGGTCGACCGTCTCGCGACTCTAGTCGAGGAAGCTACCCGCGCGACCCGGCTTACGCCCAAGAGATTCGTGGAGCCCGCTCGCGGAACGCTTGATCGGGCGAAATCGAGGCGCCACCACATCGTCTTCGGCCGGCGCGGATCCGGCAAGACATCTATGCTGCGCAAGGCACAGGCGGACATGACACTGGATAGAAAGCCCGTGGCCTTCGTGGATCTTGAAACCTACAAGGAGCATAGCTATCCGGACGTGCTTCTCAGCGTTCTTGTTGCGACGTTTCAGGACTTCGCGGGCTGGCTGAGTTCCGCCGGCCTACATCCATCCTCAAGGCGGTCATTCTGGCAGCGGTTTCTTGGCGCGTCACCAACGAGGCCACCCCTGCCGAAGGCCCGTGTCGAGGCGCTGCGCTCTAAGTTGCTCAGGCAGATAGACGAGCTGAAGGCCCTCTTGTACGCACAGGATGACGCAGGCCTGAGTGCGAAGACTGCCAGCTCTGCTGAAGTCATCGCGTCCACGCACGGCAGTATGGCCGTGAAAGCCCTACCCGTTGAGGCTGGGATCGAGTCCAAGGGCGAGGTGAAGAGAGCCGGATCCGTCGAGGTCATTGAGTCCTCTCGCCGATCGAAGGTGGACTTCCTTCATCGCCACATCATGGAGTACCAGGCACTAGTCGACGAGCTCGTCGAGCTGGCAGGTGGGGACTCCTTCGTGTTTCTGGACGATCTCTACCACCTGCGACGCCCAGACCAGGCGCGGGTGGTTGACTACTTTCACAGAATCGCCAAGGGACGTTCTCTGTGGCTGAAGATCGGGACCATTAAGCATCGATCCGAGTGGTACCGACACGGAGAGCCTCCGATCGGAATGAAGCTGGGGGACGACTGCGATGAGATTGACCTCGACATCAGCCTTGAGAAGTACCGGCTGGCCAAGGAGTTCCTCTACAAGGTACTCGACCAGCTAGTTGTTGAGGCCGGCCTCACGACCTACCGCGAGGTTCTGGCCGAGGGTGCAGTCGATCGACTTGTGCTCGTGAGTGGGGGTGTCGTGCGCGATTTCTTGACGATCTTCCGCCGCTCGATAGACCACGCGCGAGAGCGGGGCGTGAACGTGCGGGGGCCACGCATCGGTGCTGAGGACGTTAACGCCGCCGCAGGGGAGCACGACACCAGCAAGCGGGAGGAGCTGAGGCGCGATACGCACGAGGAAAGAGAAGCCCTTGAGGATGCGCTCGCTAAGGTCCAGGCTTTCTGCATTGAGAACAAGGTGAACGTGTTGCTGGTCGAAAGAGATCGGGATACCTCTGGCAACCGGACACTGGGCGAACTGATAGATCTGCGCTTCTTGCACTTGGCCGCATCGCGGGTCACGGTCCGAGACGAACCCGGAGCCCTGTTCAGCTGCTTTCTCCTGGATGTGAGCCAGTACACTGGAGAGCGTAAGCGCAGGGAGATGGAACTCGTGGAGTTCTGGACACGAAGGGGTTTGGACAAGGTTCGCCGCCGTCGGTACGTCTTTCGTCCCGATACCACATTCCTTCCGACGTCTACCGCAGCGATTGCGCTGTTGCCAGCACCAGGGTCAGACTGAGTTCCGCGTTGGCTGGCAAGAAGCTGATCGAAGTTGCGTTGCCGTTGGAGGCCATCAACAAGGAGGCCGCGCGGGAGAAGTCTATTCGGCACGGGCATCCCTCGACGCTGCACCTGTGGTGGGCGCGGCGGCCGCTGGCTGCGTGCCGGGCGGTGTTGTTCGCGTCACTGGTGGACGATCCGTCGAGCCACCCGGACCGCTTCCCAACTGAGGAAGCGCAGGAGAAGGAGCGGCAGCGGATCTTCGCCATCATCGAAGAGCTGGTGAAGTGGGAGAACTCCAACGACGAGCGGGTACTGAACGCAGCGAAGGCGGAGATCGCGCGCTCGCTGGCGTGGGCGCGGGGTGAGGAACCGCCAGAAGAGCCGGCCGCGGTCCAGGCATACATCACTACCTACGCGCCGCCGGTGCTGGACCCGTTCTGTGGCGGCGGATCGATCCCTCTTGAGGCGCAGCGGCTCGGGCTGGAGGCCCACGCGAGCGACCTGAACCCGGTCGCGGTCCTGATCACGAAGGCGCTGATCGAGATTCCGCCGAAGTTCGCTGGCCAGCCTCCCGTGAACCCCGAGGCACGCAGGAAACTCGATCACTCGAAGACGTGGCGTGGCGCCCAAGGCTTGGCCGAGGACGTGCGCTACTACGGCCAGTGGATGCGCGACGAGGCCGAGAAGCGCATCGGGCACCTGTACCCGAAGGTGAAGCTGCCGAAGGAGCACGGCGGCGGTGAGGCCACCGTCATCGCGTGGCTCTGGGCGCGGACGGTAAGGTGCCCGAACCCGGCTTGTGGGGCGCAGATGCCGCTGGTGCGATCGTTCGCACTCTCGATGAAGGAGGGCAAAGAGACTTGGGTCGAGCCCGTCATTGACAGGACTGCGAAGAGCGTGCGCTTCCAGATCGACTCGGGGAAGGGCAAGCCACCGGAAGGTACCGTCGGGCGGCGCGGCGCGCGCTGCATCGTCTGCGAGTCGCCCGTGCCGCTCGACCACATCCGCGCCGAGGGCAAGGGGGGCCGCATGTCGGCGCAGATGATGGCAATCGTGGCGGAAGGCGCGCGCAGGCGGGTATACCTGCCGCCGAACGAGCAGCACGAGCGCGCGGCCCATGTGCCGGTCCCGAAGGACGCGCCGGACACGGACATGCCAGCGCAGGCCCTTGGGTTCCGGGTGCAGGGCTACGGCATGACGAAGCACAGGCATCTGTTCACGCCGCGCCAGCTCGTCGCGTTGACGACGTTCAGCAACCTCGTGAGTGGGGCCCGTGATCGCATGCTAGATGACGTAGGCGGGTTGGGTGAGGCCCACACTCGCGAGGCACTGGTTGAGGGTGGGTCCGGAGCGGCCGCCCGTGCAGATGCAGTCGCTACCTACCTCGCGCTGGGCGTGAGCAAGCTAGCCGACTACAGCAGTGCTCTTGTCGTCTGGAGCCCGACCCGTGACCAAGCGAAGACCACGTTTGCTCGACAAGCACTGGCGATGGTCTGGGATTCGGCAGAGGTGAATCCCTTCGCGGGGGCTGCTGGCGATCTCGCAGTCTCCCTCCGCGGCATGGTCGAGGCGCTTGAGGCCCTCGGGCCAGGCCCGGACGGCGTTGCATTGCAGCAGGATGCCATACAGGTCCCCTGGGAAGGCGGGCAGCTCTTCTCGACCGACCCACCGTACTATGACAACGTCCCCTACGCGGACCTTTCCGACTTCTTCTACGTGTGGCTGCGCCGCTCCCTCGCGCCCGTGTTCCCCGCCGTCTGCA
>Ga0209342_10006041_pt1 | contig 12349 bp, 9 predicted proteins | sample RifCSP16_2_FD_184023 | JGI IMG/M metagenome (GOLD analysis project Ga0209342, IMG submission 184023) | Soil microbial communities from Rifle, Colorado - Rifle CSP2_sed 16_2 (SPAdes) (version 2) | ecosystem: Environmental > Terrestrial > Deep subsurface > Rock core/Sediment | place: Rifle... | reverse complement strand
CAATGCACCTGTGTGGGTGGGGCTCAAGGAATGCTCGTTTTCCCGAGAGTTTTTGATATTTGGTTTGTGAAGATGTGGGTATTTGTGGGTAAAGACAAGGTCGTGACCCGGCGAGAAAAATTGCCGGGTCACGACCCGGCCTACGATTGTGACCCCAAAAAAGAGCTGATTTCAACCGTCCAATTCGAAGGAAGATACATACGGACTATTCCGTCAGGCACAGCCTGACCTACATTGTCAAAATCGAAGGAAACAATGAAACAGCATAGCCCCTCGTACAGCGTCACGTTGCGTCTGCGTTATTCGAACGCGGTCGGCCGTCTTGCGGAAATTGCCTCCGCGATCGCCCGGGCAGACGGCCTGCTCGGTACGATTGACGTCATCCAATCGGACCGGAAGATGATGGTCCGCGACGTGACGTTCCAGGCCCGCGACGCGGAACATGCCCGGCGAATTGGCGACGCGGTCGCCGCATTGGCCGGCGTCGAAGTCGTCGAGCAAGCCGACCGCACCTTCGCCATGCACGTCGGCGGAAAGATCGAGACATGCCCGAGGGTTCCGCTGGCCGATCAGGACGACCTGTCGATGGCCTACACGCCGGGCGTGGCCCGGGTCTGCCGCGAGATTGCCGCCCGGCCCGAGGCCTCGTTCGCCTACACGATCCGCGCGAACACCGTGGCGGTGGTGAGCGACGGATCGGCCGTTTTGGGGCTGGGCAACATCGGACCCGAGGCGGCCATGCCGGTCATGGAGGGCAAGGCAGTGCTGTTCAAGGTGTTCGGCGGGGTGAACGCCTTTCCGATCTGCCTGGCCACGCAGGATCCCGACGAGATTGTTCGGACGGTGAAGCTGTTGGCGCCCACGTTCGGCGGGATCAACCTCGAGGACATTTCGTCGCCGCGTTGCGTCGAGATCGAACAGCGTCTGATCGAGGAGCTTGAGATTCCGGTGTTCCACGACGACCAGCACGGGACGGCGGTCGTTGTGCTGGCCGCGCTGACCAACGCCCTGAAGGTGGTCGGCAAGACGATGGAGAACATCCGCATTACGATCAGCGGCGCGGGCGCGGCCGGCGCGGCGATCACGCGACTGCTCCAACAGGTCGGGGTGCGTCACGTCGTGGTGTGCGACCGCTCGGGCACGATCTACCGAGGGCGCGACGGCAATATGAACGTGGTGAAGCAATGGCTTGCCGAGAACACGAATCCCGAGCAGGTCCGCGGCACGCTCGGCGACGCGATGAAAGGGGCCGATGTTTTTATCGGTGTGTCGAGCGCCGACGTGCTCACCGAGGACGACGTGCGGAGCATGGCCCCCGACGCCGTCGTGTTCGCCCTGGCCAATCCCGACCCGGAGATCGACCCCGCGCTGGCGGCGAAGTACGCGAGGGTCGTGGCCACGGGCCGTTCGGACTATCCGAACCAGATCAACAACGTGCTGTGCTTTCCGGGGCTGTTCCGCGGGGTGTTCGAGGTTCGGGCCCGACGAATCACCGACCGGATGAAGATTGCGGCGGCGCTGGCGATCGCCGAGGTGGTTTCATCCGACGAACTGACCGCCGATCATATCATCCCCAGCGTATTCGATCGGCGCGTAGGGGAGGCGGTTGCGCGGGCGGTGGCCGCGGCGGCGGAGTAATGTTCGTAGTTCCGCCTTTAGGCGGCCTCTGATCGTTGAACCGATACGCCAATTCGCCGCCTGAAGGCGGGACTACGAACGGGGCTACGAACCGGTGACGAACTCGGGCTCAACCAATTGTGGGATGACACCGGCCTGGTGGCCGCGGCGGAGGAGTTCGGCGATGGCCGCTCGGCCGCGGGGGCCGAAATCGAGGGTCCAGTCGTTGACGTACATGCCGACGAAGCGGTCGGCTTTGCGCGGGTCGAGTCCGCGGCCGAAGCCCATCGCGTAATCCAGGGCCTCCTTCCGGTGATCCAGAGCGTATTGGATGCTCTCCTTCAGCAGCCGGTTGACGTCGCGGATCACCCGCGGGCCGAGGTCGCGGCGCACCGCGTTGGCCCCCAGAGGCAGCGGCAGGTCCGTCTCGTCCCTCCACCACCGACCCGTGTCGACCACCAAGGCGAGTCCCTGGTCGGCGTAGGTGAGCTGGCCCTCGTGGATCACCAGGCCGGCGGCGATGGGCTGGTTGCGATAGGATCCGGAGGCCACGACGTCGAGAATCTGGTCGAAGGGGACGACGACGTGGGGGAAGTCGCTGCCCAGGCACAGCCGCAGCGCCAAGTAGCCGGTCGTCAGTGTGCCGGGCACGGCGATCGTTTGTCCGGCTAAATCGTCGAGAGAACATTTCTCGCGGGCGACCAGCATGGGCCCATAGCCGTCGCCCATGCTCGCCCCGCAGGGGCATAGCATGTAGATCTCGGCCAAGTGGGCGTAGGCATGCAGACTGACGGCCGTCAGTTCCAGCTCGCCCGAGAAGGCACGGCGGTTGAGCGTTTCGATGTCGACGAGTTCGTGGACAAAGCGGTAGGGCCCAGTGTCCAGCTTGTCCTTGGCCAGGGCGTAGAACATGAAGGCGTCGTCGGGGTCGGGACTGTGGCCGACGTGGATGACGTGTTTGGCGTGAGTCATAAGCAAAATCTCGCGAAGGTGCGTGGCGTTATTGTCGCGCGCGAAAGGCTCGACGGGAAGGGGGGCGGAATGTCAATCCGAAGCGCAACGGGCTGCATGGTGGGGCGATGATCGGCCTTGACGTTTGGTGAAAGGTCGTGCCGCTTTTGAGGCCGATCATCGCCTCACCCTACATTTCCGATCATCGCCCCACCCTACATTTCTCACGGATGCTTGCTTTTGGCCGGCGAGTGCATCCAATGGGGCGGTTTGGTCGGTTCGGGCGTGGCGGCGGGCAGGGTGAAGAAAAACGTCGTGCCTTGACCCGGTTGCGACTCAATCCAAATTTGTCCTTGGTACGACCGGATGATCTTGCGGACGATCGTCAGGCCCGCGCCGGTGCCCTCGAATTCCTTCCGTCCGTGGAGCCGGCGAAACAGTTCAAAAACGGTTTCGTGGTGCTCGGGCGGAATGCCGATGCCGTTGTCGCGGACGTAGATCGTGCATGGCTGATGGGCGACCGTGCCGATCTCGACCAGCGGCCGTTTGCTCCGGTTGTACTTCAGGCTGTTGGAAATCAAATTGGTGAAAACCATGCCCAACAAGACGGGATGGCCGTGAACGGTGGGCAACGGGCCCTTGACGCGGACGGTGGCGCCGCGCCGATCGAGCACGGCGCGAAACGCCGCGACCTGGCCGTCGACCACCTCGGTCAGATCGACGTGGACGACTGAACGGCGCACCCGGCCGACGCGATAGAACGTCAAAAGGTCGCTGATTTGGGTTTCCAATCGGCCGCACATCGTCATGATCGCGCGGAGGCGATTCACGCCCTCGCGGTCGATGCAATGCTTGTAGTCGTCGGCGAACAGTTCGCAATAGGCGCGGATTCCGCGTAGAGGCTCCTTCAAGTCGTGCGAGGCGACGTAAATCACGTCGTCCAACTCGCGGTTCATGACGTCGAGTTCCTTGGCCCGGGCGCGGAGCTCGACGGCTTTTCGTTGCGTGCCTGACCGGGTTTTCTGAAAGATCCGAAGTCGTTGGCGCAGCTCGACGTCGATCTGTTTTCGGGCCACGGCGTGGCGGATGGCGCGGACCAGCGCGGCCTCGTCCAGATCGCTTCGGGGAATCCAGTCCTGGGCCCCTTGTCGAATCGCGGCGGGCGCCAGCGAGTCGTCATCGCCCAGGATGACGACCGGCGCGTCGGCGGCAGCCGAAAGAAGCCGCACCAGTCCCGCGGGCCCGGCCGTCTCGTCCGTATCAAAATCGAAGAGCATCACGTCGAACTTTCGCGATGCTTCGAGCAATCGGAGGGCGTCGGCCATGGACCGTGCCCTGGTCAGATCGAAGCGCGGCGAGCGTTCCACGGCCCCACGGCGCGCGTTCTCCAACAGCGTCTCGACAAGGCTTGTGTCGGACGACCCGGCGTGGATCAACAGGATGCGGATCATTTCGATCGCGGCTTGGCGGCGCAAGGTGAGGTTTCCTTGATAGTACGACGTCCATGCTCATCACGTTCCGCGTGACGTCTTGAATGACTCATTGGAGACGTGATTTTGAACCTCACGCGGAGCGCGAGGAGTACGTCTATTTCTATTTTCGGCGCAAACCGGCAAAGATGGCCAAGATGGCCGGATTGTGACCGGAGCGGCGGTTTGTAGCGGATTTGCGGCCCCCTAGCAGCTTGTTGAAAAAGGGGGACAGGCACCTCACGGCGATCGTTTTTCGTGGTGTTCGCACGGTCAGTTCGGAGCCAGTCCCCCTTTTTCAACGGTCCCCTAGCCATAACCCAATTGACGCAATTCGTCCTCGTCGAGCCCATGATGATGGGCCAATTCGTGGAGGATGGTGATGCGGATCTGGCGGCGGAGTTCGGCGATGGAGATTCGGCCGCCGGTCCCTCGGGCGGCCGCCAAAATGCCTTCGCGGTAGATGGTGACCACGTCGGGCAAGTTCCCGGATTGGCTGACGCTTCGCTCGGTGAGGGGGATGCCCGTATAGAGGCCGCAAAGTTCGTCGCGGCGTCGAATTCCGGTTTCTCGCAGAACCTCGCGCGAGGGATAGTCCTCGACGTGGAGGGGGACTCTTTCGATCAGCTCGTGGACCATGTGGGGAAGCTCTTCGAGCACTTGTTCGAGGAGGTCGTCAAAGTGGCGGCGATGGCGTGGATCCATAAAAATCATGATCGACCCGAGTGGACGCACACTTCAGGAAACCGCAGTCCGCTTTGCGGGCTGTAGCGATCGTATCGACGGATCGGGAGGTTTGAAGCCGAACCACCAGTATCTACGGCGAAAAGTCATCGAGGCCCCGGCGGAGCCGTCTGGGGCAACAACGCGGTGAACGGCGTCATCAACATCGTCGAAATCGGCGGCGTCAATCCCACGGAAGTGGAACCAGGGGTTTATGGAATGGTTTCCTGGCGATACTGATCGAGACCGTCAGTACGGCCGACTCACGAGGTTCTCATCCTTTAGACGACGGCGCGGTCTGGCGTTTCAAACGCTGCCGTGTTCAAATGGGATTCATAGTATCCATGTATCTATTTTTATCGGATCATGAAACACGAAAAAAGCCAAGCCGCCTTTGAACGGGCCAAACGTCTAATTCCCGGCGGAGTCAACAGTCCCGCCCGGGCGTTCGGCGCGGTGGGGGGCAATCCGATTTTCATTGATCGGGCCCAGGGAGCGTACCTGTACGACGTCGACGGCAATCGGTACGTCGATTACGTCGGTTCCTGGGGGCCGATGATTCTGGGGCATCGCCATCCAGCCGTGGTCGAGGCGATTGCGGCGGCATTGGAGCGCGGGACGAGCTACGGCGCGCCGACCGAGGCGGAGTCGGGACTGGCCCAATTGATTGTCGACGCCGTGCCGTCGGTCGAGAAGGTCCGGTTGGTCAACTCGGGCACCGAAGCGACGGCCAGCGCGATTCGACTAGCCCGAGGTTACACGGGCCGCGCGCGGATCGTCAAATTCGCGGGCAATTATCATGGTCACGTCGATAGTCTGCTGGTCGCGGCGGGCAGTTCGGCGGCGACGCTCGCCGTGCCCGATTCGCCGGGAGTCACGCCGGGCACGTCACAAGACACGCTTGTTCTCCGTTATAACGACGTGCAACAAGCCGTCGATGCCTTCCAGAAGCACGGCGACACGATCGCCGCGGTGATTTGCGAGCCGGTCGTGGGCAACATGGGCTGCGTGCCGGGGTCGATGGAGTTTCTCGCGGCGCTCCGCGAGTTAACCACTCGCCACGGCGCGGTGCTCATCTTCGACGAAGTGATGAGCGGGTTCCGCGTGGCCTACGGCGGGGCACAGTCGCTCGCGGGAATCACGCCCGATTTGACCACGCTGGGCAAGATCATCGGCGGCGGATTGCCGGTGGGGGCCTACGGCGGCCGGGCCGACATCATGGACCACGTGCTGCCCGCCGGCCGGGTGTTTCAGGCCGGTACGCTAAGCGGCAACCCGTTGGCCACCGCGGCGGGCATCGCCACGTTGCGCGTGTTGCGCGACACGGACGCCTATGACCGGCTCGAAACGCTTTCCGCCCAACTGGCCGAGGGTCTTGCTCGTGCGGCCGCGGAGGCCGGCGTTCCGCACACGATTGGCCGACGCGAGTCGATGATGACGTTCTTCTTCAATCCCGACCCGGTGACCGATTGGGACGCGGCCAAGCAATGCGACACGAAGCGATTCGCCCGATATTTCTGGGGACTGGCGGATCGCGGTGTTTATATGCCTTGCAGCCAGTTCGAGGCGTTGTTCATCTCGACGGCCCACACGCCGGGCGATATTGAAGAAACCATCTCGGCGGCGAGGGAGACCTTTGCGGAAATGCACAAGGTGTCATAGAGAGGCACGTAGGCCGTGTCGTGACCCGGCAACATTCGCCGTCACGACACGGCCTACGGTGAGAATGGAACGTGCGGCGTAATGCCTGCCGGTGGGCGGTGCCCACCCTACGGGCCGCATTTCTCCTCGGCGGCGCTGCGGCGGGAATAGTGGGGGACGAGTTGCCAGAGGTCGTCGCGCCGTCCGGCGGCGTAGTAGGTCGAGGCAAGACGGGCCACGACCGCGGCCGTGGGATGCCAGAATTCCGATGGGGCTAGAGTCAACGTTTTTGGCAGCCGGTTTTTTAGTTTGTCTAAAACCGGTCCGGCGACGACGATTCCCTCGGGCAATGCGGTCAGCCAGGCATCGGTATCAATGAGCCGCATCGGTTGCTCGAACTCAAAAAGCCCGTCGTCGCGGCGCCGGAGCACGGCCGCCGCGACTTGGCCTCGCTGGGCGTCGACCGCCACGGCCACTCGCCGTACGTCGGTGGGAAGGCCGCCGGCGATGGTTTCGAGCGTGTCGATGCCCAAAATGTCCGCCCCGACCGCGTAGGCGAATACCTTGGCCGCCGTCACACCCACGCGCAGCCCCGTGAACGAGCCGGGCCCGATGGTCACCGCCACCAGATCGACGTCGCCGGGCTGCCAGCCCACCTCGTCGAGCAGCCGGGCCATCGCCGGCACCAACGAGGCCGCGGACCGCAACGCCGGATCCAGGCTCACCTGGCTCAGGACGTTTGCGTCCTCGGCCGCCGCGACCGTGCCGATCCGTTCGGTGGTTTCGAAGGCAAGAATTTTCACAAAAGACCCCCTCAAGGGCTATTTATTTACTTTCACCAGGGGGAGGCTGGCTGGACCGAAACAACAGTCATGGCAATATCGCCTACTACCACTTTGCCTGGTTGTTGGAGTCGCCGCAAGACCCTCCTCGACTTGACCTTGCCGCGCTGCAACAATACACTGTTAAGTTTACGGTATGAGAGTCCTACCCTGGGTCTTGCGCAGTCGGTTTGCGCGGGCCACGGGCAGTTTCTTCGACGTTCAAAGGGCGGATGCCACGTTTGGCGGATCCATTCCGCTTGGAAGGCGGGTGCGCGTGAAAACGGCCATCATCAGCGACATCCACAGCAACCTTGCCGCTCTGACTGCCGTCCTGGACGACATCAAGACGCAGGGCGCGGAACGGATCGTTTGTCTGGGAGACATCGTCGGCTATGGGCCGGACCCCTGCCCTTGCATCGATCTGGTGATGAAATGCGACATCTGCCTGTTGGGCAACCACGATCAGGGGGCCCTGTTCGATCCCGAGGGATTTAACTCGGGCGCGGAACGGGCCATTTTTTGGACGCGGTCCCAATTGGAAGCCTCGGCCGCCCAATCGGGCGACGGCGACCGCCGCTGGGAGTTTTTGGGCGAGTTGCCCCGTACCTACCAGGACGGCGATTCGCTGTTCGTTCACGGATCAGCTCGCAATCCGTTGAACGAATACGTTTTTCCCGAGGACACGTACAATCGGCGCAAGATGGAAAAGATTTTCGCGTTGGTGCGCCGCCACGTGTTCCAAGGCCACACGCACGTGCCGGGCGTGTTCACCGAGGATTTTCGGTTCTTCAGCCCCGAAGACATCAATCACGAGTATCGCCTGACGAATAACAAGACCATGGTCAACGTGGGTTCGGTCGGCCAGCCGCGCGACGGGGATCCGCGATCCTGCTACGCGATGATCGAGGACGGTCTGGTCCGTTTTCGTCGGGTCGAATATCCGGTCGAGGAAACGATCCGGAAAATCTACGCCGTGTCGGAGTTGGACAATTATCTCGGCGATCGACTGCGTGATGGACGCTGATGCGGCAGGCAGAGGGCAGCAGGCAGAGGGCGGTAGGCAGTATTTTTTACACTCGGCTCATTTAGGAACCGCAATCGATGCAAGAGCAATCCGGGAGCAAGCCGAGTAATCTCGTCCTGTTCATAATATTGACGTTCGTCGTGCTGATGGTCCACTCGTGGATCACGAGGCCAAAGCCCGAGGCGAACAAGCCCGTTGCCGACGCGAAGGCTGAGGTCGGCAAGAAGGCGCCGGTGGCCGACGAAGCCAAGGCCGTCAAGCCGGACAAAAAAACGGCCGAGGAAGAGTCCGCGGCAGAACCGTCGCCGGAAGAATCGGAAGCGGAGCCCGAGGAGGAAGAAGAGGGCGAAGAATTGCCCGCCGGCGGGACGGCAGTCGTGCCCGAGGTGACTGGGCCGCCGAAATACTACTCGATCGGTTCGGCGGATCCCAACGATCCTTATCGCATGTTGGTCACGCTGACGGATCGCGGGGCGGCCGTCGCGCGGATCGAGTTGAACAGTCCTCGCTATCCGGCGCTGATGGACGACGACGGCGATCTTGGGCCCGAGGGCTATTTGGCCTACACGGGCGGGTATCTGGGTCGCGTCGCTTTGGACTGCGAGAAGATGGGCAAAGGTTGCCAGGTCCAAGCCGTCGGCCGCGGGACGCCGGCCGAAAAGGCCGGGCTGAAGCCGGGCGACGTGATCACCAAGATTGACGGAAAGAACTTTGTCGGCGCCAAGGAACTCAACGCGATTCTGGCCAAGCGCAAGCCGGGCCGCACGGTCGAGCTTGAAGTGGCGCGCGACGGCAAGAAACTCGCTTCGCCGCTGAAGGCCAAGCTCACCCGGCCGCCGATGCAGGTCGTTCGGCCCGAGAACGGCGATCCGCTTTCGTTCTTGATGACGCTCAGCCGGATCGACAATCGCAAGTTGCCCCCGACCGAGGTCGATCCGAGCGAGCCCAAGAACGAACGGCCCTTGGCGGTGGACAAGGAACTCAAGGGCCTGAATCTTCGCGGCGGGACTTGGAAAGTCGCCGAGCAAGGGCCCGACCGCATTGCGTTTCGTTGCGAGTTGCCTCGCTGGGGCTTGGAGGTTGTCAAGATTTACCGCCTCGAACCGGTTCCCAAGGACAAGCAGGCTGATCCCGATTATCCGGCCTACAACCTGATCCTCGACGTGAAGGTTGGGCTGCTGGACGGCGAGAAGAAGACCCGCGCGATCGCCTATCAATTGGACGGCCCGACGGGACTGCCCATCGAAGGTTGGTGGTACGCCAACAAAGTAGCCCGATGCTGGAGTTCCGGCTTGCGCGACGTGATCATTTCGCGCAACGGGGAGACGCCCGGCATGGTCGGCGGGATGACAATTGCCAGCGACAAGGTCCAGGATTTCGTCTTGCACTACGATGACAAGCCGATGACTTACATCGGGGTCGACGCGCAGTATTTCGCGGCAATTCTGATTCCACGGAAGAGCGACCCGGCCGACTTGTGGTTTGCCACGTCGCAACCGCTGCGCGTGGGCAAGGTCGATCCGAATATCACGAAAATCGTCGACGTCACGTGCCGCATGCGCAGCGTCACCGCTGAGTTGACGCCCGACGGCAAGCCGCTTGAGCACAGTTTCACGGTTTTCGCCGGTCCCAAGCGTCCCGAGATTATCGCGCCGTACGGCCTGAGCGAGTTGGTTTATTACGGGTGGCCCATCTATGACTTCACCGCACGGCCGATGGCGGCGATTCTGGCGTTTTTCCATCGGCTGGTGGGCAACTACGGTCTCGCCATATTGTTGCTGACCGTGCTGGTTCGCGGGCTCATGTATCCGATGAGCCGCAAGCAGGTTATCGGCGCCCAGAAAATGGCCGAGCTCCAGCCCGAGATGAAAAAGATCCAGGAGAAGTACAAGAAGGACATGGAGGCCCGCACCCGGGCCCAGCAGGAGTTGTTCAAGAAGCACAAATACAACCCGATGTCCGGTTGTCTCGTGATGTTCGTGCAGTTGCCGATATTCATCGGGTTGTATCGCGCGTTGATGGTCAACGTCGAACTGCGGGGCTCGCCGCTTCTGGGGTGGGGCCTTCGCTGGTGTTCGAACCTGTCGGCGCCGGACATGCTTATCGACTGGCATAAATGGTTGCCCGGGTTTTTCACCGAGGGCATCAGCATGTTTTCGCTGGGGCCCTATTTCAATTTATTGCCGATCGCCACGATCGTGCTTTTCCTGCTTCAGCAGAAGATGTTCATGCCGCCGCCGGTCGACGATCAGCAGAAGATGCAGCAGAACATGATGAAGTACATGATGCTGTTCATGGGCCTGATGTTTTTCAAGGTGGCCAGCGGGTTGTGCGTCTATTTCATCGCGTCGAGCCTCTGGGGTCTGGCCGAGCGTAAGCTGCTTCCGAAGACCGCGAAGAAGGACGACGGGACCGCGGCGTCGCAGGCGATGTTGCCGAAAAAGTCGCCTGACGCGGGCGGCAACGGAACGGCCAAGAAATCCGGGCGCGACAAGTTCCGGCGTCGAAAGTGAGCCGGTTGACCCGTGGCTTATCACGAGGACGAAACGATCGTCGCCATTGCCTCGCCGCCGGGCGGCGCGGCGCGGGGAATCGTGCGGCTGAGCGGGCCGGGAGTTTTGGAGTGCGTCGCAGGACTGTTCCGTGCCGGTTTGCCCGAGAATCCGAGTCTCGACCGCGAGGAAGCGGAGCCACTCACGACGGATATTCGAACGGTGAATCACCCGACGGCGGTCGCCGGCTGCCTCCGGATTGCCGGGCTCCATTCGCCGTTGCCGGCCGAGTTGTATTTTTGGCCCGACGCGAGGAGTTATACGGGCCAGCCGGTGGCTGAGTTGCACACGTTGGGCAGCCCACCGCTTCTGAGCGAGGTCGTACGCGCGGCGTGCGGTTTCGGCGCGCGACTGGCCGAGCCGGGCGAGTTCACGCTCCGCGCGTTTTTGGCCGGGCGGATCGACCTGACCCAGGCGGAGGCCGTGCTGGGCGTGATCGAGGCGACCGATCCCCGTCGGCTTGACGCGGCCCTGGAACAGTTGGCCGGCGGACTAGCCCGGCCGTTGACGCATCTTCGGACTGCACTGTTGGAGCTATTGTGCCACCTCGAGGCGGGCCTCGACTTTCCCGAGGAGGACGTGTCATTCGTCACGTCCGAGCGGATTGCTGCCCAACTCGCCGACGCCCGGCGCGAGACGGCCCAGTTGCGGCAACAGCTTCAGTCGCGTCATCGGGCCGGCGAGCACGTTCGCGTCGTGCTGGTCGGTCGGCCCAACGCCGGCAAGAGCAGCTTGTTCAACTCGCTGACCAAAGGAACCGGCGCGATCGTCTCGCACCATCCGGGCACGACCCGCGATTACCTCGTGGCCGAGTTGGATCTAGATGGGGTGCGTTTTGAACTGATCGACACGGCGGGAATCGTGGAGGACATTGGCGGTCCGCGCCATCCCGCGACGATTTCGACAAACGAGACCGGGGACTCGTTTCTCCACCAGGCCGCGGAGGAGATTGCCCGCCGTAAAAGTGCCGCCGCCGACATTCGAATTCACTGTCTTGACGCCACCGAGTTACGAGCTTCCGAGATCGGGCGCCCGGGCCATAGCGAAGCGGCGGCCCGGAATGGGCAGGGGCACGACCTCCTGGTTCTCACCAAGGTGGACCTGATTGCCCCGTCGGACGCGCAGCTTTTGGGTCTATCCGTCAGCGTCGTGACGGGTCAGGGGTTTGACGCACTTCGCTCGCTGCTGCGCGATGCGGTGCTTCAGTCGCAGTCGCCGCCCGAGCGTGCCGTTGCGTCCACGGCCGCCCGGTGCTGGGAATCGCTCCACCGGGCGGCGGAGTCGCTTGCGCGGGCCGTGGATCTAGCCGGAGCCGGAGCCGGCGACGAACTGCTTGCCGTGGAAATCCGCCTGGCCCTGGAAGCGATCGGCCGAGTGGCCGGGGCCGTTTCGACGGACGACGTGCTCGGCGAGATTTTCGGCCGGTTTTGCATTGGGAAGTAGGGTGCATCTGGACCTTAGGTTTACCCACATTTTGTTTCCTGCGCGACGAGGTAGCCGTCGAGCATGGACTGCAGTTTTGTCCAACCTCGCCACAACACGAGCCAG
>Ga0209342_10006040_pt1 | contig 12349 bp, 11 predicted proteins | sample RifCSP16_2_FD_184023 | JGI IMG/M metagenome (GOLD analysis project Ga0209342, IMG submission 184023) | Soil microbial communities from Rifle, Colorado - Rifle CSP2_sed 16_2 (SPAdes) (version 2) | ecosystem: Environmental > Terrestrial > Deep subsurface > Rock core/Sediment | place: Rifle... | reverse complement strand
CGGCCGCAGTCGTCCCGGCAGCGTTCCGGGGCAAGGAAGCGCTGGCGTCGAGCGAGCTCGACGGCGAAGCCTACTGGAGCCTGGTCCGGGCCCAGTTTTCCTTCACGGAGGAGAAGGTCCCGATGAACGCGGCGAACCTCTGCCCCTCGCCTCGCGCGGTCGCCGAGCGGGTGACGGAGCTGACCGCCGACATCGATCGGGATTGCTCCTTCAACAACCGGGCGAAGTTCGCAGACCTGCTCGAAAGCTCGCGCGCGAAAGTCGCGGGGCAGCTCGGGGTCAGCCCGGAAGAGATCGCTCTCGTGCGCAACACCAGCGAGGCCAACAACACCGTGAACAACGGAATCGATCTCGATTCCGGCGACGAGGTCCTCCTCTGGGAGCAGAACCATCCGACCAACAACGTCGCCTGGGACGTGAGAGCCAAGAGGTACGGGCTCTCCGTCGTGCGGGTCTCGACTCCGAAGGAGCCGAAGAGCGCGAAGGATCTCGTCGATCCCTTCGTCCGGGCGTTCTCGCCCCGGACCCGGGTGCTCGCCATCACCCACGTGTCGAACGTAAGCGGCGTGAGACTTCCCGCGCGGGAGCTCGTCGAAGCGGCGCACGCCCGCGGGATCTACGTGCACCTCGACGGGGCGCAGAGCTGGGGCGCCCTCGATAACGACCTGAAAGACATCGGTTGCGATTCCTACTCCGCTTCGGCGCACAAATGGTTCATGGGACCGAAAGAGGCCGGGATCCTCTACGTCAAGGAGGAGAACATCCCCCGCATCTGGCCGAACGTGGTCGCTCCCGGCTGGGGGAACGACGCCGACCCCGACGTGAAGGGAGCTCGCAAGTTCGAGTCCCTGGGACAGCGGGACGACGCGTGCCTCGCCGCCGTCGGCACCGCCGTCGATTTTCACCGGTCGATCGGACACGACCGCGTCGAGTCCCGCATGGTCGAGCTCGCGAGCGCCCTCAAGAGCGGCCTCGCGGAGAAGGGTTTCTCGCTCGTGACCCCTCTCGACCCGGAAATGTCCGGCGGGGTTTGCATCCTCAGGGTGCCGAGCAAGAAGAGCCGCGAGGTGGTCGATCGACTCTATTCCAAGCACGGAATCGCGGCCGCGTCGACCGGAGGCTTGAGGCTCTGTCCCCACGTCTACAACACCATGGCGCACGTGGAGCGCGCGGTCGCCGCCGTCGATGCGCTTCGTGCGGTGATCGGCTGATACGACGATGCTGGAGAGGGGAAACAAAGCACCCGAGTTCGAAGTCAAGGATCACCGGGGGAATCTCGTTCGGCTGAGAGACTACCTCGGGAAGGTCGTCGTCCTCTGGTTCTATCCCAAGGCGGATACGCCCGGCTGAACGGCCGAAGGTTGCGGGTTCCGCGACAACATCCGGAAGTTCGAGGAGGCGAACGCCCAGATTCTGGGAATCAGCTTCGACACGGAGGACAAGAACCGCGCTTTCGCGGAGAAGTTCGACTTCAACTTCCCCCTTCTCTGCGACACGACTCGGGACATCGGGCTCGCCTACGGCGCATGTGACAACAGGGACGCCGCCTACGCCAGGCGGGTGAGCTACGTCATCGGCCCCGACGGTGACATCCTCGCGGTCTATCCCAAGGTCGACGCGGCGAGGCATCCCGATGAAGTCCTGAAAAGCCTCTAATTCGGGGTGCCACCCCCACGTAGGCGTAGTGCCCCCCCTACAGACGAAGGTGGGTCCGCAGCCGAAACCCGTTGTCCTGCCCGGACTTGGTCCGATAGTCCCGACGGTACTGCGCTTGCAGTCGTCGACTGCAAATGTCCAACCTCCCCTCCGGTTTTGCGATGCTCCTCTTCCTTGTCGCGGCCGAGCCAGAGCAAGAACGGCCGATCCAGCCGACTCAGGACGAGATCGAGGGCTTCGAGCTTCCTCCGACCAACCGGCCTCTCGAAGGTTCGATTCCAACTGACAACTCCCCGATCTTCGAGCTTTCCGGCGTGGGATTGTTCGCGGCCTCCGCCGCCGACTTCGCCACCACGGAATGGGGTCTCTCGCGGGGACTTCAGGAAGGAAATCCCGTCGCTTCCCAACGCGGGGTCCGGCTCCTGCATCACGTCGTCGGCCCCGCGGCGGTCTATTGGACGACCGAGCGGCTTCAGAGGAGCGGCAAGACCAAGCTCGCGCTCGGCCTCCGGATCGCCCTCATGGCCGCCTACAGCTACGCGGCCATCCACAACCTGCGCCAGGTGAACGGAGTTCCCGTCACGCCCTGATCCCCGCCCCGTTTCCCGCGAACCCCTTGACATCGCGGGACAAATACCGTTTCATACGAGAGTTCCGACCAGCTTGGGCATGAGGAGTCCGTGACGCGCTACGTGGGTTTCGAGCACCTCATCGATGATTTGAAACGATTCGCCGCCGGGGGATTTCCCGCAACCGACGTCCGCCAGTACCTGGCAGAGAGCCTCATGGACCCGGGCGCGCTCGCGCCTTACCTGAACTACTGCGACGAGCACTACACCCGGAACCTGGTACACAAGGACAAGGACTTCGAGCTCCTCGTCATCTGTTGGGGAAGGAGCCATCGGGCGCCCATCCACGGACACGAGGGAGAGCTCTGTTTCGCCCGGGTGGAGCGCGGAAAGCTTCGTTTCTCGAACTATTCGATGCTTTCCGAAGATCCGATCCGCTTGCGCCCCACCGGTGCGCCGGTGGACGGGGGCATCGGGTTTCTCGACGGCCCCGCCGATCTCCACGCGGTAGAGAACGCCGGCGCGTTCGGCGAGAACGCGGCGAGCCTCCACGTCTATTCGAGGCCCTACGCCGAATGCGATATCTATGACTCGGAATCGGGGCCGAGGCGCCGGGTCAAACTCGCCTACGACAGCATTCGAGGAAAACCGGTCTAGCGAGCCCGAGGCTGATTTGGTCGAGATCAATCACAAGGAGCGCTTCCTCCGAGTCAAGATTCTTTATTACGGACCGGCGGCGGGAGGCAAGACCACCAGCCTCCAGATGCTGCACCGGCACGCTAGGCCCGACCGCCGCCAGGAGCTGGTCTCCGTCAATACCGCCCAGGACCGCACCATCCTCTTCGATCTTCTGCCGCTCTCGACACCTGCCTTCCGCAGCTACGAGCTTCGGTTTCAAGTGGTGGCGGTGCCGGGTCAGAAGTTCTACGGCGCGACGCGCAAGATGCTTCTCAAGAACGCGGACAGCATCGTGTTCGTAGCGAACTCCGCGACCGATCGCTGGCAGGAGAACCTCCAGAGCATGAAGGAGATGACGGAGTATCTCCTCGACCACGGCATCGAGCCCTCGTCGATCCCGATGGTGTTCCAGTACAACAAGCGAGATCTCCCCGACACCACCGACCACAAGATCATGGAGCGCGGCCTGAACGCGCGTAGAGCGCCGAGCTTCGAGTCGGTTGCGACCGAGGGGCAGGGTGTGCTCGAGGCCTTCGGAGCGATGCTCGAGCGCACCATGACCGAGCTCGCGACGCGCTATAAGATCGGCGAGAACATGGGCGACGCCCGCTCGGCGAAGGAATGGGTGACGCGCGCCATGCTCGAAGTCTTCGGAACGACCCTCGATTTGCTCCAGCGCGCGAAGGAGCCCTTGTATCTGCCGGCGGAGCCCGCGCCCACGCGCGTCTTTCGGGTCAAGGCTCCACAGCTCTCTCCCGCGGTGCCCCCGTCCGGGAGTGATTCCGGTTTTCCAAACCAGGCGCCGCCGGTGCACTCCCCGCCCCAGGGGGCGATCCAGCTCGACACCAAGTCCGCGAATGCCATGGTGGAGAGCTACGCCGAGGCGGCGTCGAGCCTCGCCGACCACATCAGCGAGCTCAAGGAGCAGACTCAGCTCGAATCCCGAAGGGTCGAGACCTACCGCGCCGTCGCCGACGTCGCCAAGAAGCTCTTCAGGGCCGCGCCCGACGAGACCCCGGTGCTCCTCGAGGGGCTCGTGGGCTCGCTCGCCCGGTCGCTCCGATGCGGCCAGGCCTCGCTCAGCCTCATCCGGCCCGACGGGAACTTCGAACAGGTCGTAGGACTGGGTCTTCCCGTGGACCCTCTCGAAGGGGCGCGCACCCCGGGGGGACGGCCTCTCGCCCAGGCCGTCGTCGACGGCCAGAAGGCAATGCTCCAGCTGCGCGGCGAAGCGGGACCTCTCGAGGACGCGATGGATCGCGCGGGGCTCGACTGTGTCGCCGTCCTCGCCCTTCCCATGCTGACTCCGGTGCACGCGATCGGGCTTCTGACTTTCTATCTGCCGCAGGAGGCCCCGGCGCCGAACCAGGAGACCATCGAGCACCTGGAGCGCGTCGCCCTCGAGCTCACGATGGCGCTCGAGGTCATCTCCGACTCCCACGCTTCGGAGTCCCTGAAGCAAAGCCTGAGGAGCGCCTTTCGCGGAAGAGTGGCCGAAGGCGCTGCCTACGGGCTCGACGTTCCTATCTCCGGAATCGACGCCTCGCTCGTGCGCATGCGCGCCCGCCCGGACATCCCGCCCTGGATCCAGGGGGAGTTCTCTCAGGTCGAATCCGCGCTTTCGAACGTGAAGTTCATGCGCCAGACGCTTCTCGATCTGCGCTCGGGAAGACTCCCGGGCCGGGTGCCGACCCCTCTCAACGAGATCCTCGCGCAGCTCGAAAGCGAGCTCTCGCCCGCCATGACCGAGCAGGGCATTCGATTCCTCGTCGAGATCAAGCCCGGGGTGCGGCCGGTGTATGCCGAGCCCTATCTATTGCGAGGGCTCCTCGACACCATCATCGACAACTCGCGCCGGAGGCTCGCGGGGGCGGGGGGCGGAGTCATCCGCATCCTGGTGCAGCCCGATACCGACGGCGCGCGGCTCTCGATCTTCGACAACCTCATCGCAGTCTCGAACGCGCTCTCGGCGCCGGCGCGCTTTCTCTCCTGGCCTCTGGAGCGAAGGCTCACCGACGTCACCAACGAGCTCATGCGGAGCGTGGTGGAATACTTCCAGGGTCGGTGGGCGGAGGAGACTCGAGAGACGATCGGGACGGTGCGGACGATCGTTCTTCCGACGTCCTGAAGCCGCCGAGCCTCGCGGCGTAGATCGCGGCGGTGAAGAGCCCGCCGATCGCGGTGAACGCAGCGATTCCGATGAGCTCCACCCAGTCGGTGATCTCGGTGGGATTCCAGAGTTCTCCCGCCGCGCGCGAGAGGTCGAACCCGATCTCGGGCGCTTCGCGCATCGTCTTGAGAGCCGCGAGCGCCGCGATGGAGAAGATCGCGAGAACCCCCGCGAGCACCGCGCCCAACACTCCCCGCGCGAGAAGCTCGCCCGGGGACAGGGGCCGCTTGCGCTCCATTTCCTTGACCGAGAACTCGGGCTCCTTCACGCCGGGCGGTACGAACCTCGCGAGCATCACCAGCCCGGGGATCCCCATCGCGAGCGTCGAGAGAAAGAACGTCCTCCAGCCGACGGCATCGACGACGAAGCCGCTGATGGGTCCGGCGAGAAGCCGCGGGAGCGCGAAAAGGCTCGAGAACAAAGCGTACTGAGTCGCCGAGAACCTCTTCTGCGTCATGCGCAGAAGAAGCACCGAGAAGGCCCCCGTCCCCAGTCCCGACGTAAAGAGCTCGAAACCGGTGGCGCCGTACATGAAGGGAATCGAGGGTGCTTCGAGGCCTGCGAGAAAGAAGTACCCGACGTTCGAGAAGATCTGGAGGAGGCCGAAGACCCAGAGAGAGTGGCCAAGCCCCGCGAGGGTCGTCGTGACTCCGCCCATGAGGCCGCCGACGATCGTCGCCACCATGCCAATGGTGGAGAGCGCCACTCCGCGCTGGTCGGAGTCGTAGCCCATATCAATGAGAAACGGCCGTGTGAGCGCCTGGGCGAGCTGGTCGGCGAACTTGTAAAGGAACACGAAAGCGAGGATCTCGAGCGCGCGATGCCGCGCGAGAAAGCCGATGAACGGTTGCCAAACCGCTTCGCGGAGCGTCCTCGGCGCCTCGGTCTTCTCTTCGGGCTCGGGAGCGAGCCAGGTGAGGAAGAGCATAGCGACGTAGACGATCGAAAGGAGCGCATTCACCGCGGGCCAGCCCCACATTCCGGCGAGTGTGATCGAAACGCCTCCTGACACCAGCATGGCGGCGCGGTAAAACGCCAGCTTGGCTCCCGATGCCGGGCCCTGTTCGTCCTCGCGCAGAACATCGACGGCGTAAGCGTCGTAGGCGACGTCCTGCGACGCCGAGGCGAGGGCGATGGCGAGGGCGATGGCGCCCACGACCCAGATCGCGTCCGGATGGCTTCCAACGCCCGCGAGCGCGAGGCTCAGGGCCGCGAGTGCCAGTTGCATGAGCGCCATCCACCCGCGGCGCCGTCCCCAGAACGGGGGCACGTAGTGATCCATGAACGGCGACCACAGGACCTTGAACGCCCACGGCACCTGCGCCAGGGAGAACAGTCCGACGATGCGGATGTCGACTCCGATGGAGCGCATCCAATCGGGAATGGCGTACCAGACGAGCCCGAGAGGCAGTCCCGAGGCGAACGAGAGGAGCGCGACCGCGGCGGTGCGCCAGGAGCTCATGGCCCGCGCGAGGTTCGAAAGTGCCCCGTCGGCTCCGCTCACTTCAGCTCCTCGCCCGGTAGAACTCTTCCACCGCCTCGAGCTCCGAGCGCTTCTTTTCCTCGCTCCACCGAAGCTCCTCTCCCATGACGGCCGACGCGCGCTCGAGCGCCGTCCTTCCCGGGTGTCCCGCAGAGCCGAGCTCCGTCCGTCGAAGAACTACCGAAGAGAGATCGAGCGCCATCTCCTCCCGCACCGCGTACCGGACTTCGGCCCCGCTCACCGGGGTGGTGTCGCTGAGAGGGGTCGGGTCGGAGATCGCCAAGACCTCGCGAATAAGTGTCCCGTAGTTGAACGCGAGATGCGGAGTCTCGACGGAGCGGACGAGATCGGCGAAGCTCTCGAAGTCGCCCCCCACGAGGGGCGTCCTCGCCGACCGTGAGGGGACGTTCGGCTTTCCGATCCTCGCCATCACCCGGTCGACCGTCTTCTCCGCGACGTCTCTCGCCGTCGTGTATTTCACCCCCACGACCGAGAGAAGGCCATCGAGGGTCTCGTCGATCTTATAGCTCTTCACCAGGGTGAGCTCGCGTCCGTTCGATACAGCCGGAAGGAGACCCCGGTGGACCAGCCGGACGTCGGTCCGGACGAGCTCCGCCTTGGGATAGGCGCGGTTTACCCCATCGATAAGGCGCTGCACGTCTTCTTCCTTCGTGTCAAGAACATCGGGCGCGTCCGGATCGCCGTCGTAAGGAAGATGGAGCGTGCCCACGAGAGACACGTGGCGCCAGGGCGCGATTACCAGGAGAGGGCCTCCCCGCGTGAGACCGAGAGCGACGTTCTCGACCAGAGGCCGTGTCACGAGATTCATCGCCTTCGACGAGTGGAAGAGCGGCTTCCGCTTCCCTCCTCCGACTTTCTCGAGCAGTCGATCGACGGAAGGCCCCGAGGCATTGACCACCATCCGCCCGCGGATCTCGAGGCCGCGGGTTCCAGCGAGCGAGTCTTTGGCGACGATGCCCTGGATTCGATCCCCTCGGCGCACGAAGCCCTCGGCTTGGACGAAGTTCGCGGCGACCGCTCCCTGTCGCGCCGCGGACAGTACGAACGAGAGCGTGAGGCGATCCGAGTTGTACATCTGCGCGTCGTACCAGAGCGCGCCGCCGGTAAGGCCGGAGGGGTCGAGATCGGGCGCAAGCTTCAGGCACTCCTCGCGCGAGAGCGCCCGCCCCGGCGGCAGGTGTTTGTCCGCGCGGGCATCCCGGTTGCGGTCCCAGCTCAGGAGATCGTTCACGAAGAGCCCGAGGCGCAGAGCGGCGCGGCTTCGCCCCAGAGATCCTTCGTAGGTGGGAACGAGGAACGGAAGCGGATGAACGAGGTGGGGCGCCACCCGCATGAGATTCCGGCGCTCTCGCACCGACTCGCGGATGCGCTTCAGATCTCCGTGCTGGAGATAGCGAACGCCGCCGTGGATCGTCTTGAGGTTGTTGAAGGAGGTGCCCGAGCCGAAGTCGTTCCGCTCCACGAGAGCGACGGTGAGACCGCGCAGCGACGCGTCCCAGGCGATGGCGGCGCCGTAGACGCCCGCGCCGACGATCACGAGGTCGAACTCGCGCGAGGCGAGCGCCCCGATGTCCCTCTTCACGAAGATACTATAATACGCCCCTTGAGCGCCCTCCTGGAACGAGTCCAGCGATACTGGAACGAGCGGATCCATGACCTCGAGATGACTCGCCATGCTCCGGGGACGAAGGAGTTCTTCGACGAGCTCGACCTGTACCGGTTCGACAAGCTTCGTTACCTTCCCCGGCTGGTGGATTTCGACGGCTATCGGGGAAAGACGCTCCTCGAGGTCGGCTGCGGGATTGGCACTGATCTCGTGCGCTTCGCGAAGGGCGGCGCCGTCGCGACCGGGATCGATCTTTCGGAGACCGCGCTCGAGCTGGCGCGCCAGAATGCCGCCCACTCCGGGGTCTCCATCGATCTGAAGCTCGCGAACGGTGAGGCGCTTCCGTTCGAGGATTCCTCGTTCGACGTCGTCTACGCCCACGGCGTTCTCCAGTACACCGCGGAGCCCCGGCTCATGGTCGAGGAGTGCCGTCGGGTGCTGAAGCCCGAAGGCGAGGCGATCTTCATGGTCTATAACCGGGTCTCGTGGCTAAACGCCCTTTCGAAAGTGATGCGGGTCGACCTCGAGCACGGAGACGCGCCGGTGCTGAGGAAGTATTCGATCGGGGAGTACCGCAATCTTCTGTCGGGCTTCGGGAGCGTCCGCATCGTGCCCGAGCGCTTCCCGGTGAAGACGAGGCTCCATGGAGGGTGGAAGGGCTTCGCCTACAACAAGCTCTTCGTCTCCGCCTTTGAGGCGCTTCCGCGAGCCTGGGTGCGCCCTCTCGGATGGCACCTCATGGCGTTCTGCAGGAAAACATGAGCTCCGATAGCTTCAAGCTCTACGACCTCCGCGTCACCGTGGTCGAGATCCGCGGCCGATCCGTCTGCGGTCTTTCGGTGGGCGACTGGTTCGAGGTGCGGAACAGCAGCCAGCTCGTGCTTCCTCCGAACCGGCACTTCTGCATCTACGCCCTCGCCTCGGTGATTCCCCTGCTTCCCGCGAAACAGCGGGAGCTGTCGGAGAACGACTGGCTCGCCTCGGACAGCCTCGTCGCCTGTCCCGATCCCGAGGAGCAGCTCATCATGAAGATCGAGAGACTCGCACCCGTCGACCTCCGGAAAAGCAATCTGACGTAGCAGGGTGCCGAAGAACGCATATGCACCCTGCGCGAGCGGAGCGAGCACGGCGCGAATGCGCCCGAGAGTTCGAGGCCGTGGGGGTGGGGCCCCACGGCACTGATGGACGCTAGAACCATGCCCCGCGTCGGCATCGCCTTCCAGAGCGACAAGACGCTCGCCGAGTACCGCGAGCTCGCGTCGATCGTCGACCGATACGACTTCGCGACGGTGAGCGTCTATCAGGACCTCTTCTACCAGCCGCCGTGGCCGGCGCTCTTCCAGTTCGCCGAAAACACGAGGTTGCCTCTACTGGGACCGGCGGTCATCAATCCTTATCTGACCCATCCCGTCCTGGTCGCGGCAAACCTCGCTCTTCTCGATCGGACGAGCGGAGGTCGGGCGTACCTCGGCGTGGGCCGAGGCGCGTTCTTCGAGGCGATCGGCGTCCCTCAGCCGCGACCGCTAGCCGCCATCCGCGAGACGGTAGAGCTGGTTCAGAGACTCCTCGGGGGAGACCGCGCGCCCTATCGCGGCGAGATCTTCCAGGCTTCAGAACAAGCGTATTTGCGATTCCCCATCCCCGGGCGGAGGCTTCCGGTCCTTCTCGGTGGCTGGGGAGAGCGCATCGCGATGCTCGCGGGCGAGATCGCCGACATCTTCAAGGTCGGGGGCTCCGCGAATCCCGGGAGCGTCGCCTGGTTCCGGCAACGGATCGAGGAGGGCGCGCGCAAAGCAGGAAGAGATCCCGCCGCGGTGAAGCTCGCCTTCGGCGCCGTGACCGTCGTCGACCGCGATCGAAGCAAAGCGGAATCGATCGCGCGGCGTGAGGTCGCGATGTACGTGGGCGCCGTGGCCCGTCTCGAGCCCGTGGCTCCGCCTCCCGCGGAAGAAATCCGCGAGGTCGTGGCCGCGCTCGCCTCCGGCGACGAAAAGCGCGCGGGCGAGGCGCTCTCGCGAGAGACCCTGCGGCGCTTCGCCTGCTTCGGCACCCCCGAAGACATCGCCGCCCAACTGACGAAGCTCTTCGACGCCGGGGTGGATCTCTTCGAGCTTGGAACCCCCCACGGCGAGAACGAGCGAGAAGCCGTGCGAATGCTCGGAAACGAGGTGCTTCCACTGCTTGCTGCGTCGTGATAGTGTTCAATTGAATCGTTGGGTAATATTCGCGGCCCCTATTGCTTGTCCGCGGTCGAGGCGGTCGAACGGCTCCGCTCTCACGGATTCAAGGCCACGCGCCTCGAGGACGGCCTCACCGATTGGCGAGCCCGCGGCATGGACGTCCAAACGTGACCGCCTTGCACTCCGAGGCCTGGACCCGCCTCTCGTTCTTCGCCAGCGTCTTCGTCGCCATGGCGCTGTGGGAGGCTTTCGCTCCTCGTCGACCCTGGAGCACGTCCAAGGTCAAGCGGTGGTCCATCAATCTCGCGATCGTGGGGATCAACACGCTCGTGGTGCGCGTCTTGTTCCCCTCCGCCGCAGTGGGCGTTGCCTTGGTCGCCGATCGGCGGGGCTGGGGCCTTCTGAACAACCTCGAGCTGCCTTTCTGGATTTCCGTCGCCGGCTCGATCGTGGCACTCGACCTCGTCGTCTACCTGCAGCACGTGCTCTTCCACGCCGTCCCCGCCTTCTGGCGCCTCCACATGGTGCATCACGCGGACCTCGACTTCGACGTGACCACGGGGAATCGATTTCATCCGATCGAGATCCTTCTTTCGATGCTGGTCAAGGCCGCGGCGGTCGTGGTGCTGGGTCCGCCGGTCGCTGCGGTGCTCGCGTTCGAGGTACTGCTCAATGCGACGTCGATGTTCAACCACGGCAACGTACGCATTCCGAGCGGGCTCGACCGCGCCCTGAGGCTCCTCGTGGTCACCCCCGACATGCACCGGGTCCATCACTCGGTCGTCCCGGTAGAGACCAACAGCAACTTCGGATTCAACCTCCCCTGGTGGGATCGCCTGCTCGGCACATACCGGGCCCAGCCGAGATCGGGTCACCTGGAAATGACCATCGGTGTCCGGCAGTTCCGCGATCCCGGGTCGCTGACCCTGGCGCGCCTGCTCGCGCTGCCGTTCGTGGGCGAAATCGGAGGCTATGCCTTTGGGAACGCCGTAGCGAAGGGCGTAGAATTCGAGACCAGAGGATGAGCCACATAAAGCTCCGCGACACCGATCCCGACGCTCATCGCGTCCACATCGACCTGATGAGGCGGGCAGAGGGATGGCGAAAACTGCAGCTCGCCGACCAGCTGCACCAGAGCTTGACGATGCTCGCCCTCGCGGGTCTTCGAGCCCGACACCCGGGTGCGTCGCCGGAAGAGCTGAGGAGACGTCTCGCCGACTTGCTCCTCGGCGCCGAGCTCGCAGAGCAGGCTTATGGACCGCTACCGAATCGCCGGTGACCATTCTCTCCGAGCCGACAGCCGTCACCCTCCTCGTCACCGAGATCCTCGAGCGTCTCGGAGTGCGGTATGCGATCGGTGGTTCGCTCGCGAGCTCGCTGCATGGCGTCTTTCGCGCCAGCGTCGATGCCGACCTCGTGGCCGACCTCCGACTGGAGCAGGTGGAGCCGTTCTTCCGCGCACTCGGAGAGGCTTTCTACCGTGACGAAAACGCCATGCGGCGCGCGATCGAGCTCCGGCGGAGCTTCAACGTGATCCACCTGGATACGATGTTCAAGGTCGACGTTTTCATCCCCAAGGGGCGGGCGTTCGACCGGTCCCAGCTCGAACGAAGGGCGGCTCACGTGATCTCGAACGACCCCGAGCGCTCGGCATTCGTCGCCTCGGCAGAAGATACCGTCCTCGCCAAACTGGACTGGTATCGGGCGGGAGGAGGAGTCTCCGAACAGCAATGGCGCGACGTGCTCGGGATCCTCCAGGTGCAATCGGAGATGCTCGACCGCGATTATCTCCGTTCCATGGCGGCGTCGCTGCAGGTGGGCGACCTTTTGCAGCAAGCCCTCAGTGAGGCATCCGGATAGTCGCCCTACCGATCCAGTCCGCCGCGACTGCAAACGCGAAGGTCGCCGTCGCCCCGATGGCCACGTTCCAGGTCCATGCGACCGGCGAGATTTGAATGACGAGGAACGGGGCGCCGAAACCAATCG
>Ga0209342_10006039_pt1 | contig 12353 bp, 10 predicted proteins | sample RifCSP16_2_FD_184023 | JGI IMG/M metagenome (GOLD analysis project Ga0209342, IMG submission 184023) | Soil microbial communities from Rifle, Colorado - Rifle CSP2_sed 16_2 (SPAdes) (version 2) | ecosystem: Environmental > Terrestrial > Deep subsurface > Rock core/Sediment | place: Rifle... | reverse complement strand
GATGGGCAGACGTACCAATCCCCGACCTGCGAGCTGCATATCCTCGACCGGGTGGGCGGTGGGGACGGGTTCGCGTCCGGGTTCTTCTACGGGTTGCTGACGGGCGAAGCGGAGCAGGAAGCGGTCGTGCAGTGCCAGCAGCTCGTCGTCCTCGGGCAGCTCGTTCGAGGCCGCGAAGAGCGTGAGCAGCGGCACCTCCGTCACCTCCCGCCCGTTGTGGAAGCGGCGCTCGTTGATGAGCGTCAAGATGGTGTTCAGGATGGAGGAGCTCGCCTTGAAGATCTCGTCGAGGAAGGCGATGTGCGCCTCGGGGAGCTTGTGGGTGGTGAGGCGGCGGTAGTCGTCCTGCTCGAGGGCCTTCAGACTCACCGCGCCGAAGAGCTCCTCCGGGGTCGTGAAGCGCGTCAGCAGCCACTGGAAGTAGTGCGCGCCCGTGAGCCGCCGGCAGACCTCGTCGGCGAGCATCGACTTGGCGGTGCCGGGCGGGCCGATCACGAGCACGTGCTGCCCGGCCAGCAGCGCCACCAGCGCGCCGTCGATCAGCTCGGTGCGCTCGAGGAATATCTGCTGCAGCTCGTCCCGGATGGTGCGGAGCGTCTCGCGCGGCGACGACACGGGCGGCAAGATACCCGAGCCCGTGCGGAGGGGGAAGCTCGCAAAGGCCGGCGCTTCCCGGCACAATGGCGCCGACGTGCGTACGACGGCGACTCCCACGCTTCCCCCGAGACGGCGCCCGCGCGCCCGCCGCCGGAAGGACCTCCTCGCGGAGCTGCTGCCGCGCCTCCAGGGCGAGGAGGGGCTCGCGGTCGAGGAGCAGTTCGTCCGCGAGATGGTCGAGACGTGTCTCAAGCTCCTGCGCGACGGCACGCGGGTCGGGGACGTGAAGCTGCTGAACGCCGCGCTGCGCGAGCTGCGCTACGCCTTCAGCGTCTTCGCCCCCTACCGCAGCGTGCGCAAGCTGAGCGTCTTCGGCTCGGCCCGCACGCGGCCGGACGCCCCGGCGGCCCGCTCGGCGCGCGAGCTCGCGCGGCGGATCACCGCCGAGGGCTACATGGTCATCACCGGGGCGGGCGGCGGCATCATGCACGCCTGCCAGGAGGGCGCCGGGCGCGAGCGGAGCTTCGGCGTGAACATCCGGCTCCCCTTCGAGCAGGAGCCGAACGAGGTGATCGTCAGGGACCCGAAGCTCGTCACCTTCCGCTACTTCTTCACGCGCAAGCTGGTCTTCATCAAGGAGTCCGACGCGGCCTGCCTCTTCCCGGGCGGCTTCGGCACGCACGACGAGGCCTACGAGTGCCTGACGCTGGTGCAGACCGGGAAGACGAAGCCCATGCCGATCGTCTTCCTCGACGCCCCGCGCGGCACCTACTGGAAGACGTGGAAGCAGTACGTCGAGCACCACCTGCTGCGGCCCGGGCTGATCTCGGAGGAGGACATGTCGCTGTTCAAGGTGACGCACTCGATCGACGAGGCGGTCGAGGAGATCATGGGCTTCCACCGCGTCTATCACTCCTCGCGCAACGTGGGCCGCCAGCTCGTGATCCGCCTCACCCGGCCCGTGCCCCCGGCGCTGGTCGCGGCGCTGTCGCGCGAGTTCGCGGACCTGCTCGAGGGCGAGATCGTCGCGACCGCGGCGCTCCCCGAGGAGGCCGACGAGCCCGAGCTGGCGGACCTGCCGCGCCTCGTCCTCGCCTTCGACCGCACGCGCTTCGGTCGCCTGCGGCAGTTGATCGACCGGCTGAACCGCGACGGCTGATGGGGCGGCTGCTGCTCATCCGCCACGGCGAGAGCGAGGGCAACCGCGACCGCGTCTTCACCCGCTCGCCGGAGGTCCCGCTCACCGACGTCGGCCGCGCGCAGGTGCGGCACGCGGCCGAGTGGCTCGCCGCGAGCGGGTACACGAACCCGAAGAAGATCGCGATCGAGGGCGGCAGCAATGGCGGACTGCTGACGGCGGCGGTCATGCTGCAGCGCCCCGAACTGTTCGGCGCGGTCGTCTGCCGCGTGCCGGTCGTCGACATGCTCCGGTATCACCTGTTCACCGTCGGCCGGTTCTGGATGTCGGAGTATGGCAGCGCGGACGACCCGGAGCAGTTTCAGTACCTGCTGAAGTACTCGCCGCTGCACAACGTCAAGGAGGACGTGACGTATCCACCCGTGCTGATCGCGACGGCGGACACCGACGACCGCGTCTCGCCGGGGATGGCCAAGAAATTCGCGGCGCGGCTTCAGGCGGCCGCGCAGGGCGGACCGTTCCTGATTCGCGTGGAGACGAAAGCGGGCCACGGCGCCGGCAAGCCTGTCGCGAAGGTCATCGAGGAGGATGCCGACATCTTCTCCTTCCTGTTCAAGAGCCGTGACCTCTGATAACTTCAAACCTCAAACTTCAAACCTCAAAACGTTTGAAGTTTGGAGTGTGGAGTTTGAGATTTGGAGTTATTTGAAGATCCCCTTCAGCTTTTTTCCCAGTGTGGAGAGTAACCCCTTGAGAGCCCGGTTCACGCGCTGCTTGGTCGTACCCTGGTGGACCGGGCACAGGCGCGAAGGCACGTCGTCGCCCGGCTTGAAATATTCCGTGTACACAGGACACTGTTCGATCGGCCGCAGGTAGGATACGCGGCACAACTGCTCCTCGACGAGGCCACCCGGGTTCTCGAACGCGTCCGGCGTCCTTCGCCGCGCGGCGCGGCGCATGAAGTCGCTCCACAGCGGCAGCGCGTAGCGCGAACCGTAGGCGTCGCGTCCGATGGTCTTCGGCTGATCGAACCCCACCCACACGCCGACGACAATCGAGGATGAGAAGCCGACGAACCAGGCGTCCTTGAAATCGTTGGTCGTCCCGGTCTTGCCTCCGGCCGGAAAACGCACGCCCCACGTCCGCGCCGCGGCGCCCGTCCCGCGATCGAGGACGTCCTCGAGCATCGAGACCATCTGGAACGCAGTCTGCGGCGAGATCACCTTGTCGCTCTGCGGAGGATTGTCGTAAGCCGACCCGCCATCGGCATCGACCACGCGGATGACACCGCGCGGCCGGACAGCGAGGCCACCGTTCGGGAACATCGCGAACGCGGCGGTCAGCTCGAGTGGCGTGACTTCCCCGGAGCCGAGCGACAGCGACGGCACATCCGGCATGTCGCGCAGGCCCACCGAGGAGGCCAGGCGCAGGACCGGCCGCGTGCCGACTCGCTGCTGGAGCACCGTCGCGGCCCGGTTGTTCGATTCGATCAGCGCCGCGCGCAGCGTCAGCGCGTCGGCCGTCTCGCCGGCCGCGTTGCGCGGCGCCCACTCGTCGGGCCCCTGCGGCGTGATGTTCGCCAGCCCCTGCACCACGGACGCGGGAGAGAACCCGTGCTCGAGCGCGGCGGCGAACAGCAGCGGCTTGAACGCGGAACCCGGCTGCCGGCGGCTGCGCGTCGCCCGGTTGAACTGCGACTGCCGGAAGTCACGCCCGCCGACGAGCGCCAGAATGTCGCCGGTCGCCGGATCGAGCGCCACCAGCGCCGCCTGCAGGTTTCGATCGCCGAGCCGCCTCAGCCCGTCCTCCACGGCGCGCTCCGCGGCATCCTGCAGTTCGGGCACGAACGTGGTCCGGACCTCCCAGTCGGGCGGATGGTCGCCGCCGAACCGATCGCGGAACTGCTGCCGCAGGAACTCCTTCGCATACCCCCAGCGCGGCTCGGTCGCCCCGGGATACGGACGAATCTGAATCTTCGTCCGCTCGGCCGCGCGCTGCTGCGCCTCGGTGATGAACCCCTCCTCGCGCATGCGCCCGAGCACGACGTGGCTGCGCTCGATCGCGCCGTCCAGGTTCGACCACGGCGACAGCGCGGACGGCGCGCGCGCGAGCCCCGCGATGACCGCGCATTCGGCGAGGTTGAGGCTCCGAGCCGGCCGCCCGTAGAGGTGCCGCGACATCGTCTCGACCCCGTACACGCCGGCGCTGAGATAAATCCGGTTCAGGTACAGCTCGAGCACCTGGTCCTTGGTCAGCTCGGAGTCGATCATCAGCGCGAGGACCCCCTCGCGGATCTTGCGGATGTAGGACTTCTGGTTCGAGAGGAACAGCGTGCGCGCGAGTTGCTGCGTCAGCGTGCTGCCCCCTTCGACCGTGCCCGGCGATCGGACGTTCCGCACGATCGCGCGCGCGAGCGCGATCGGGTCGATGCCGGGGTGGCTGTAGAAGCGATGGTCCTCGATGGCGATGAACGCGTGCTGCAGATCCTTCGGAATGGCGGCGAGCGGCACGTCCTGCCGGTGCTCGTCCATGCGGAACCAGCGCCGGCCGTCCGCGGCGACGAACCACGTGTCGCCGACGCCGCGCTGAAGCCTGTAGACGGCCCAGGCCTGCCGCAGCATCCACGTCAGCGTGACGGCGGTCACGACGACGAGCAGCGCGAAGATCACCGCGGCGATCCGGTCGCGCACTGCCCGGACGCGAGGGAACGGCGCGGGGCGCAGAGGCCCCCGCAAGCGACCGAGCCGGGGTCCGGGGCGGAGCCCCGGCCTGAAGATGCTGCGTTTCACGATCGGCGGGAGTGAAGAACGAGCGACAGCACGGTGTAGTAGACGGGAAAGAAGAGCGATCCGATCAGCAGCGGCGCCGGCACTGAGGGAAGCGTCAGGACGATCGCCAGAACCATCACCGTCCACACCGCGACCAGTGCAATCGTGAGGCCGCGCAGAACCGGCGTGCGCGTCGGATAGACGAACCCGATTCTGACGAACACCAGGCCGGACAGCGCCAGGAGGACGCCGGCGTTGATTGCCGGCGCCAGACGCGCGGCATGGAGGTACAGCGCCGCGATGTTCCAATACGAGGGGAAGCCCGTGAAGAAATGGTCCGAGGTCTTCGCATCCGTCGAGGAGAAGCCGTAGGCGCTGCTCAACAGGACCGCCGACACGACGGCCAGACTCCAGCCCGCCGGCAGATCCCCCGCGTGGTACAGCAGGAGCGCCGGGACGAAGACAAACGTCAGGTAGTCGACGATGTCGTCCAGACGCGCACCGTCGAGCTCAGGCGTGACGGTCGATACACGCGCACGACGTGCCAGGAGGCCGTCAGTGGCATCGACAAGGGTGGCGGCGGTCATCAGCAGAAAGGCGTCGCGGTACCGGCCGTTGACCACCGCGAGCGTCGCCAGGAACGCCAGGACCGCTCCGGACGCCGTGTAGGCATGAACGGCCCAGGCAAAGACCCGATCGGCGGGGGCGTCCCACGTGCGCTGCTGAGCTGGGATCCGTTGAACTGTCATCGTTTGTTCGTCATTTACACACCACGAAGCCCGTTGTAGAATCTGAGCACATTCCACCCCCAGCGGAGTGCCCTTTTTTCTCTCTCAACTTATCGGTCCGGGGCCTGCGAAGGCGAGCGCGCGTCATGCTGCGCGTGTCAGCCGCGGTATCCCGCAGCTCGCCGGTGGACGACGTTTCATGAAACGGATTACATAGTGGCCTTACCGCGCTTCCGTCATCCCAGGTTCCTGGTTCCGGCCGCCCTCGTGATTGCGCTCGCGGCCGTTCCCGGCGGGGTGTACCTCGCCCGGCGCGCGCCGGCGCCTGCGGCGATGCCCTTCTCGGAGTTCCTGCAGCAGGTGGACGGCGGGGCCGTGGCCGCGGTCACTTTCGTTGACGGCGCGATCGACATCACGCTTCGCGACGGCCGGCGGGCGCACACCATCGCGCCGCCCGAGTTCCTCGCGGCGAACTCGTCGTTCGTGACCGACATGGTCAGGCGCCACGTCCGCGTCGAAGCGGCGCGGGCCGGCGATCCCGGGGCGATGAGCTACGGCGCGATCGTGACGGTGGCTGCGTTCTTCGCACTGCTCTGCTTCACCGTCTATCGCACGACCGCCGGGCGCATTCCGTCGATGTTCGGGCGCGCGCGCGAGGCCGAGCGCGGGAGCAACGTCATCACCTTCCAGGACGTCGCCGGCGTCGACGAAGCGAAGGACGAGGTCAAGGAGATCGTCGAGTTCCTGGCCAACCCCGGGAAGTTCACGGCGATCGGCGGCAGGATTCCGAAAGGCGTGCTGCTCGTCGGACCGCCCGGGACGGGCAAGACGCTGCTCGCGCGCTCGATCGCGGGTGAAGCCGGCGTGCCGTTCCTCTTCGCGAGCGGCTCGGATTTCGTCGAGATGTATGCCGGCGTCGGCGCCGCGCGTGTGCGCCGGCTGTTCAAGGACGCCCGGCGCCACGCTGCCTGCATCGTGTTCATCGACGAGCTGGACGCCATCGGCCGCAGCCGCGGCGGCTCGTCGCTCAGCCACGAGGAGCGCGAGCAGACGCTCAACCAGCTGCTCGTCGAGATGGACGGTTTCGAACAGCAGCGCGGCATCGTCGTCGTTGCCGCGACCAACCGCCAGGACATCCTGGATCCCGCGCTCCTGCGTCCGGGCCGCTTCGATCGGCAGGTCTCGGTCGGCAATCCCGACCTGAAGGGCCGCGAAGCCATCCTCCGCGTGCACTCGCGGAAGGTGTCGATGGAGCCGTCGGTGGACCTGCGATCGATCGCGCGCGGCACGCCCGGTTTCTCCGGCGCGGACCTCGCGAATCTCGTCAACGAAGCCGCGCTCTTCGCCGGCCGCGCCGGACGGTCCACCGTCACCGATGCGGATCTGTCGGAAGCGCGCGACAAGGTGCTGATGGGCGTGGAGCGCCGGTCGATCGTGCTGAGCGAGATGGATCGCGTCAACTGCGCGTACCACGAGGCGGGCCATGCAGTGGTCGCCGCGATGCTCCCGCACGCGGATCCCCTCCACAAGGTCACGATCGTCCCGCGCGGCCGCGCGATGGGCGTCACGATGCAGTTGCCCGAAGCCGACCGGCACACCTATACGAAGGACTATCTCGACACGCAGGTGGCCGTCCTGATGGGCGGACGCGTCGCCGAGGAGATCTTCATGAACCACATGACGAGCGGCGCGTCGAACGACATCGAGCGCGCGACCGACATCGCGCAGCACATGGTTTGCGAGTTCGGCATGTCGGAGCTCGGTCCGCTCGCCTTCAGGAAGCCGGGCAACGCATTCGAGTCGGATCGCGCGCACGCCCTCAGCGAAGCGACCGCCCAGCGGGTCGACGAAGCCGTCCGCCGCGTGGTGATGGACGCCTACGATCGCGCCCGCGCCATCATCGAGCGCGAGAAGGACGCCCTGCGGCTCCTCGCCGAGGAGCTGCTGGTCCACGAGTCGCTCGAGGCGGCCGAGATCAAGGCGCTGCTCGAGCAAGCTCATAGTCGATAGTCGATGGTCGATAGTCGAGCGGCGCGCGGTACAATCCGCTGCAGCAACCGCTCGAGGTCAGGGTGAGGCGCTAGTTGAGGTAGGTCGAGCCGTTGAGCCACGACTGGTCGGGATAGTAGGCGAACAGGAGCCCCCCGTCCTTCACGGCCTCGATCAGCGGACGGGAGATTTCCGGGCGGACGGCGGGGCACCCGAGGCTGCGGCCCAGGCGCCCTTGCGCCCGCGCGGTCGCGGCGTTCACGTAATCGGCGCCGTGAACGACGATCGCCCGATCGCGCGCCCGATTGTTGATGCCACGCTCCAGGCCGTCGAGCCGGAGCGAATAGCCGTGCTGCCCGATGTACGCCTCGCCGGTACGGTAGAGCCCGAGGCTCGATCGATTGCTCTCCGGCACATTCGAGAACTCGGTGGCGAAGTTCGCCCCGCTCCCCCGTCCATGAGCGACGAACTCTTCGAACAGCAGCGCGCGCGCCCGAAGGTCGTACACCCACATCCTGCGCGCGGTGGAAGGCCGGGAGAAGTCAATCACCGTCAGCGTGCCTGGATTCGTTGCGTCGCCACGCTCGACCGCGGCCGCGGCCGCCTGCAAGGCCAGAGAGAAGACGTCCCGATCCACGGCACCGAGCGCGACGGCGTCCCAGGTGGCCGCGTCAAAGGCCGAGCCCGCGTCCGCGTGGCGCACCACAGCGGAAGCGGCCGGCGCCGGTGCCGGGGCCTCGACCCGCACGGCGGGCGACTCGGCCGTTCGACCTGACACGGCCAGGCTCGGAACGATGAGCACAGCCACGGCAATGGCCAGCCGCGCGGTCACACGGGTATTCACAGGGGCCTTGCGTTGAATTGTCATTATTGGGTGTCGATCGCTATCGGCAGCGACCACACCATTCTACCCAGCTCCCGCTGCTTCTACAACCTGAGCAGGCGGCGGATCGCGTCGAGGTGAGCCGCTCCCGTCAGCCGCAGGCCCGCGGCTCCAGTGCTCGATGTGACGGGAGTCGCAGCGCTCAGCCGACCGAGAGCCGCTTGTCGATCTCGGCAATCGCGAGCTGGATCTGCTGCTGTCGAACCGGATGCGCGGTCGCCTCGGCCTGCCGCTGCAGGTTTGATTTCGCGAGTCTCAGCGATTCGAGCTCGCGCACGCGCTCCGGGTTCTTCGGCGCGGCTGCGCCGCTGCGGCGACTCCGCTCGGCTTCACGCTCGTCTATCTGTTCCTGGATTCGCGCTTCCGCGTCGACAAGGCCTTCTCCGGAATCACCCATAAGAAATGTTCAGCCCTATGACAGACGATTAATTGACGAGGGTACTCCCTGCATTCTGCCTGAGAGTGGCGCCGCGGGCAACAGAATCTCTTCGCCCCGCCGCTACAGTGACGCGAACGGCGCGGAGCGAGCGGAGCGACGTGAGCCAGGCGGGGTGCAGGGGCCCCGCCGCTAGAGGTCTTGACCCGAAAAACTTGCACTGAATGAGTCAAGTTTTTCGGTCAAGACCGTCCCCGCGTCAGCGGGGCGTTATCAAAGAATGCGCCCTAGAGGCGGAGCCTCTCGACGGTCTGCGGCGGAGCCTCGCTGATAGAGACGTGCTGTCGCTCTTCCACCCGGCGGTGGCCGAGTGGTTTCGCGCCTCGTTCGATCGGCCGACGCCGCCGCAGGTGCACGGCTGGCCGGCGATCGCGCGCGGCGCATCGGCGCTGATCCTGGCGCCGACCGGCAGCGGCAAGACGCTCGCGGCGTTCCTCTGGTGCATCAACCGGCTGATGTTCGAGCCGGCTCCCCCGCCGCCGGCGCGATGCCGCGTGCTGTACATCTCTCCGCTGAAGGCGCTGGCGGTCGACATCGAACGCAATCTGCGCGCGCCGCGCGCCGGCATCGCCAGCCGCGCGGCGGCGCGAGAGGACGCGCATCACATTCCGGCCATTGCCATCTGGACGGGCGACACGCCGGCGGTCGAGCGCGCCCGTTTCCTGCGCGAGCCCGCTGACATCCTGATCACCACGCCGGAGTCGCTCTACCTGCTGCTCACGTCGAACGCGCGCGCGGCGCTGCGATCGATCGACACGGTCATCATCGACGAAATCCACGCGCTCGTTCCCACCAAGCGCGGCGCCCACCTCGCGTTGTCGTTGGAGCGGTTGGAGGATCTCGTCCGGCTGAAGCCGGACGCGACGCCCTCACCGGCAGCGTCCGGCTCCAGGCCCCACGGACCGTCCGGCATCCAGCGCATCGGGCTCTCCGCCACGCAGCGGCCGCTCGACGAGGTTGCGCGGTTCCTTGGCGGGCTGCGGCACACGCGCCGGTCACGTGCGAAGGGCAGGCCCACGGACGCACGCGCCACTCTCCACGACGAATTCTCGGCCCCTCGACTTCGCTCGGGACAGGCCGGGCGTCCCCTCAATGCGGAGTGCCGGCCGGTCACGATCGTCGACGCTATCAGCCGCGGCGCCCGCCAACTGCTCGTCTACATTCCCGAGGACGAGCCGGCCCGATCGGCGGTCGCCCGCGCCCTGGCCGCGCGCCTTGCGCTCCTCGCCCGCCCCGAGGACGGCCGCGGCGGACTGCTCGTGTCGGAGATCACTGGAACGCCGGCCGGGGAGCATCCCTTCGCGACCTACCTCGTGGAGGCTGGTTTCACGCCGTCTGCGATGGGATTTCAAATGAGACGACGGACGTCGTAGCTCGTGGCTCGTGGCTCGTTGTTCGTGGCTCGATTCGTTACGAGCCACGAGTCACGAGCGACGACTACCGTTTCACCTGTCGCATGATCACGCGCATCACGCCGTCAGGCCCGAGGACACGTTCGATCACAATCCGCGAGCCCTGATCGGGCGGCGTCCCGCTCGTGCCGACGCTGCCCCGCAGGATTGAATCGACCGTGGGTGTCGCCACTGCTGCCGCTTCGAGCGGAGTTGTGTTGTGCAGCGGGCAGAGCTCGTCCGGCACGCTGCCAATCGGGAAGTAGTCCTCGTACACCGGCGTCTCACCCGGAGCCGACCGTCGGGGGGCGGACGCGGGAATCACGCCGTACGCCTGGTCGTAGGACGGAACATCGGCCGCGGCCGTCATGGAGTACTCGATCTGGTGGCGGCATGCGTCGGTCGCGCGCTCGCCGCTCAGCCGGCAGATCGCGATTTTCTCGACGCCGGGAGGCACGGGATACCAGTCGGCCGGCGCGCCAGAGGTCGCAGCCCGCATGAACCGGCCCCACGCGGGCACGGCGACCACGCCGGCAAACCCCTCACGCATGATGGGCGCGGGCCGATCGAGGCCGAACCAGATGCCCGCGAGCAGGTGCGGGGTGTATCCGATGAACCAGGCGTCGGCGAACTCGTCGGTCGTGCCCGTCTTGCCCGCGGCCGGCAGGCGGAAAGCCCGCCGCGCGCGCGGCCGTTCCCGTTCCGCTCGACAACACGTCGGCCAGCATGCTCGACATGAGGAACGCGGTCGTGGGGCTGACGGCCTGCGTGTGACGTTCCGGCGCCTCGTAGATCGGCGTGCCCTGCGCGTTCTCGATGCGTGTGATGAAACGCGGAGCCGCCACCAGCCCCTGGTTCGCGAACGCGCTGTAGGCGGCCGTGAGTTCCAGCAGCGTCACCTCGCCGGTGCCGAGCGCGAGCGATGGCACCATCGGCAATCCCGACTGGATGCCGAGCCGTTCCGCATAGTAGACGGCGGTACTCACGCCCACCTGCTGGAGCAGTTGCGCGGCCGCGCGGTTGCTCGACACCTTCAGCGCGCGGCGCAGCGTGTATTCGCTCCTCTCGTGCCCGCCTGATGGCAGCCACTGCGCGGTCCCGGAGTCAATGGGCGTGTCCAGATCGCTCAGAATCGTGCCTGGAGCGTAGCCACGCTCGAGCGCCGCCGCATAGATGATGGGCTTGAACGCGGAGCCGGCCTGGCGGTGGGCCTGCGTCGCCCGGTTGAAGCTGCTCGCGTTGAAGTCGCGCCCGCCGACGAGCGCGAGCACGTCGCCGGACCTCGGGTCCATCGCGACCAGGCCGCCCTGGAGGTCCTTCGCCGCGCGGCGCCTTCTGGCGATCTCCGTAATGCGCGTCGTCACCGTCCGCTCCGCCTCGCGCTGCAGCGAAGGGTCGTACGTGGAGTACACGCGCAGCCCTCCGCGAAGCATCTTGTCCGAGCCGACCAGCGCCACGAGATGCCGCCTGATTTCCTCCTGGAAGTACAAACCGGATGGGGATCCGCCGCCCGCGAGCACGCTGCTGCGGCCGGTGGGGCGTGTCGCGCGCTCGGCAATCGGCGTCGCGAGAGCCAGCCGGAACTGCGCGTCCGTCAGCTTTCCCTGTTCGCGCATCAGCCGCAGGACCAGATCGCGCCGCCGGAGCGCGCGATCCGGCGCGACGAACGGCGCGTCCTTCGACGGCGATCGCACGACCGCCGCAAGAAGCGCGGCCTCCTCGGGCTGCAGATCGACCGCGGATTTCCCGAAGTACCCGCGCGAGGCCGCTTCAATGCCGTACAGCCCGCCGCCGAAGTAGACCGTGTTCAGGTACTCCTCGAGGATCTGCGGCTTCGTGTACTGCTCCTCGATCCGCGCGGCAAGCAGCACTTCGCGCATCTTCCGCCGGTACGTCCTGACGGGGGACAACTGCGACGCCCGCGCGAGTTGCTGCGTGATCGTGCTCCCGCCCTGCACGATGCGGCCGGCGCGGAGGTTGCGCCACGTGGCCGCGAGCACGCGCGGCGGGTCGATCCCGTGATGAGAAAAGAACCGGCGATCCTCCACGGCGGTCACGGCGCGCACGACGTGCGGGGACACCCGGTCGAGCGGCACATCGACGCGCTGCTCCGCGAAGAACGAGAAGGCGGGACGGCCGTTCCGGTCGTAGACGATCGTGGCCTGCGCACGAGGCGCGATCTCGGCGAGCGCGGCCGCGGTGTCGAACTCTGCGGCAATCGAGTGAGCCGCCACGGCGACGCGCAAGGCCATGGCCCATGCGGCGATCGCTACAATCGCGACGAGCGATATGAGAATCCATTTGCGCACGCGTGATGTGAACCGCAAGGCGCGTGCCACAGGGATGGGCAGGCCTAAAGGCCTGCGCAACTGGATTGTGTCGGAAGGCAGCCCTTCAGGCGCGGGTTGCGCAGCCCTTCAGGC
>Ga0209342_10006037_pt1 | contig 12355 bp, 8 predicted proteins | sample RifCSP16_2_FD_184023 | JGI IMG/M metagenome (GOLD analysis project Ga0209342, IMG submission 184023) | Soil microbial communities from Rifle, Colorado - Rifle CSP2_sed 16_2 (SPAdes) (version 2) | ecosystem: Environmental > Terrestrial > Deep subsurface > Rock core/Sediment | place: Rifle... | reverse complement strand
CCCGCCTGGTCGCCCGATGGGCGCAGGATCGCCTACCGGGGTCCGGACGGGGACATCTACGTGATGAACGCCAACGGGTCCCACAGGACCAACCTGACGGACAGCTCGAGCACGAACCGGCGGCCTGCGTGGTCGCCGGACGGCGGCGCGATCGCGTTCGAGAGCGATCGCGACGGGAACCTCGAGATCTACACGATGGACGCGGACGGCAGCGACCAGACGCGGCTCACCGACGACCCGGGCGCGGACCGGTACCCGACCTGGTCGCCCGACGGCTCGGCGATCGCCTTTGCGAGCGACCGGGACGGCAACGACGAGATCTACGTGATGGAAACGGACGGCTCGGACGAGGAGAACCTGACGAACGATCCCGCGCAGGACGACCATCCGTCCTGGCAGCCGGTCTGCACCATCAGGGGAACCCCCCGGCGAGACTCGCTTTCGGGAACCCCGGCCGACGATGTGATCTGCGGTTTCGGCGGCGACGACGCGATCGAAGGCTTCGGTGGCGACGACGTCCTGCTCGGGGGCTCCGGAGCGGATGCGATCGAGGGCGACGAGGGCGACGACATCATCAACGGTGAGTCGGGAGCCGACGCGCTGGCGGGGGGCGCCGGCGCCGACCTGCTCCAAGCGCACGACCTCGTGGAGGGCAACGATCGCGTGAACGGCGGGACGGGTCGAGATACCTGCTTCCGGGATCTGAAGGACGGGATCAGGAACTGCCCGTAGGCGGGCTGCCCCGCGGGGAGGGCGCCGGATTGACCGCGCACCACGCGGGGGGTAGCTTCGAGACCGCACCCGGACCGTGGCCGAGGGGGGTATCCGGTGGGTTCTGTGGGACAGCGTCAGACGTCTTTAGCGCGTCGCATCCGAGTTCGGATCGGCCGGGTGGCGGGCGCGGTGGTGCTCGGCGGTGCGGCCCTGTCTTCCTCGGCCGCGCTTGCTCCGGCAGCTTCTGCAGCGGCACCTGCATCCACCGCGGCCGCGATCTCCGCCGGCTTCGACCACACGTGCGCCCTCACGAGCGGGAGCCCGAGTAAGCGCGGTGCCGTGCGGTGTTGGGGCGACAACGCCTACGGTCAGCTCGGGAACGGGACGACGAATGCCAGCTTCACACCCGTGGGCGTCTCGGGTCTGTCCTCCAAGGTCGCCGCGATCGCTGCTGGCACGCACTTCTCGTGTGCCCTCACCACTTCGGGCGGCGTGAAGTGTTGGGGAGATAACGCTCAGGGACAGCTGGGGAACGGGACGACGATCGCCAGCTCCGTGCCGGTGAGCGTTTCGGGTTTGTCCTCCGGCGTCGTCGCGATCACCACCGGCGCGTATCAGGCGTGTGCCCTCACCAACGGGGGCGGCGTGAAGTGCTGGGGCGACAACAACTACGGCAAGCTCGGGAGCGGGACGCTCGCCGACAGCTCCACGCCGGTGGATGTCGTGGGCCTCACCTCCGGCGTCGCCGCGGTCTCCACACAGGTCTGGGACACGTGCGCGCTCACCACGTCTGGCGCCGTCAAGTGTTGGGGGTGGAACTTCTACGGACAGCTCGGGAACGGGACGCTGATCGACAGCTCCACGCCGGTGGACGTCTCGGGCCTGTCGTCGGGCGTTACCTCGATCGCCGTCGGCGGCTACCACGCGTGCGCCATCCTGAGCGGCAGCGGTAGCGTGACGTGCTGGGGACAAGGCCGCTATGGCCAGCTTGGGGACGGCACGGCGACGGACAGTTCCACGCCGCTGATCGTCTCGGGGCTTTCCGGCGCCACCGCCGTCACCGGCGGTACGTACCACGCCTGCGCCGTCACCAGCTCGGGTAGCGCATCGTGCTGGGGCGCCAACAACGTGGGTGCGCTCGGGAACGGGACGGCGACGAACAGCTCCGTGCCCGTGAGTGTCTCGGGTCTTTATGGCGCCGTCGGGATCTCTGGCGGTCGCTTCCACTCGTGCGCGGTTACCGGCACCGGTCGCGCCCTGTGCTGGGGCGGGAACATCCGGGGCCAGCTCGGGAACGGTTCGACGACGAACAGCTACACGCCGGTCAGCGTGTCGGGTTTCGTGAAGTAAAGAAGCATGCCGAGGTTCTCGGTTGATGGCGTCGAGGAGACGTGGGCTGGGTCCTCCAAGGTCTCCCCGTTCGCCCGACGGATGATACCCTTGCCCGGTCGCCACAGACAGCAGGGGCGGTCCGCGCGCGTAATCCCGGGAATGGGTACCTGCCGAGGCAGCAAGGCCGTGCCAACGAGCGCGTCTCCGCTGTCTGCGGGGGCGCGTTTTCCATCCTCAGGAGGCACGATGCCCAACGCAACCAAGATCGAGCGGGTCGCGGAGCTCAAGGAGCAGATCGAAGGCGCCAACGCGCTGCTGCTCACCGAGTACCGCGGCCTCACGGTGCACGAGATTTCCGAGCTGCGCCGCAGCCTGCGTGAGGTCGACGCCAGCCTCGCGGTGATCAAGAACACCCTGATGCTGCGAGCGGCCAACGACGCCGGCGTCACCGATCTGGACCAGCTCCTCGCCGGTCCGAGCGCGGTGGCGTTCATCAACGGCGACGTCGTGGCGGTCGCCAAGAAGCTGAAGGATGCGTCGAAGCTGTACCCGTCGCTCGTCATCAAGGGCGGCTACATGGATGGCTCGGTGCTCGACGCCGCCGGCGCGAGCGCGCTCGCGGACCTCGAGAGCCGCGAGGTGATGCTGTCCAAGATCGCCGGGATGCTGCAGTCCGAGACGTCCCGCGCGGCCGCCGCATTCGTCGGCGCTCAGTCCAAGTTCCTGTCCCTGCTGGCGGCCTACACCGAGAAGAGGAGTCACGATGGCGAAGATCAGCACTGACGACCTGCTCGGCCACTTCAAGGAGATGACCCTCCTGGAGCTGTCCGAGTTCATCAAGCAGTTCGAAGAGACGTTCGACGTGCAGGCCGCCGCGGCCGGTCCCGTCATGATGGCCGCGCCCGCGGGCGGCGGCGGTGGCGGCGAGGCCGCCGAGGAGCAGTCGGAGTTCGACGTCGTGCTCACCGGCGCCGGCGACCAGAAGATCCAGGTCATCAAGGAGGTGCGCTCGCTCACCAGCCTCGGCCTCAAGGAGGCCAAGGACCTCGTGGACAGCGCCCCCAAGCCGGTCCTGGAGAAGGTCGCCAAGGACGTGGCCGACAAGGCCAAGGAGCAGCTGGAGGCCGCCGGCGCGAGCGTCGAGGTCAAGTAACGCCGATGCGCGTCTGTGATACGGTTCGCTTACGGGCGACCCGTCGGGGTCATCGACCGCCAAAGGAAAGGCCAAAGGAAAGGGAGGACCGTTGAAAGAAGGACGGCACTTCGGTGTTCGGCTGCGTGAGGCGCGCTTGGGCGCAGGCCTTTCGCAATCTGATCTAGAGGACATCTCGGGCATCCCGAAAGCGCGCCTGTCGCGTTACGAGAACGGGCACGTCGAGCCCTCGATCCAGACGCTGAACCGTCTGGCTCGGGCCCTGAACGTTTCAGAAGCCTCGCTGCTGGGCGATGAGCGCGCCTCCCTCGAGGAGTTCGAGGCGGTGCTCAAGGCTAACGGCATCAAGCTGACCTCCAAGGATCAGGCGCGTGAGCTGGCCGAGGCGTTCGTGGCCTCCCGCAAGGGACTCTCGAAGGTCTAGGGGTTGCACACCCGAGCCTTGCAGGGTGGCGCGGCCCTTCGGGCCGCGCCACCTTGCGTCCGGGTCGGTCACGCGGTAGCACGCTTCGGCTAGCGTGCGTTCTATGGCTCCCAGCCGTGCCGCAGGTTCCGTAACTACGGCATCCCGAAGATGGCGTGGGTTCCGACCCGCCGCCACACGACGTGCGCCTGACCTTCGACGACGGGTGCTCCGTAACTGAACGTCGCTTGCCCATCCGGAGCCCACGTGAGTTCGAACACACCCGGTGCCGCCTGCAGCCCTTTCACGCGGAGCCCCGGGGGCATCTGCCCCGCCTTGAGGCCCGCCACGAATCTCGAGACCGCGCGATCGAACGCCCTGCGTTGCCGTGTGTCGAGCTGGGTCAGGTCACGGACGAACCGCTCTGCGACGTCGAAGGTCGGCACCCTACTCCTCGAGTGAGGCCAGGAACTCCTCGGCGGTGAGGTACGTCGTGACGCGCCCCGCAGCGATGTCCGCGTCGGCCTCGCGCTCGCCGGCCTGCCACTCGGGCGTCCAGAACCAGGCCTGGCTCGCGTCGATGACTTTCTTGGGCCGCATCAGGATGCCGTCGGCAGTGATCTCGAACTCGATGGGGTCCCCCTCTTCCAGATGCGCTGCGTCGCGGATCTCCCGAGGCAGCGTGATCTGACCCTTGCCGCGAACCCTAGCGGTCGGCTCTGACATGGATCCAGGATATCGTACTTTCCGACTTTCGCACACGAGTCCGGATCTAACCCGTTCGACGTCTTGACTCGGGGCTGATCCCGGCGTACCTTGCCCGCCATCCCCGGCCGGGGTCCTTTCCGGCGTGGTTGACGGACGTAACCACCGTGCGTACAATGCATGTTCGCCGTGCCGTCCGCTGCGCCCTTTGTCGTGCGCCCACTGCCACCCCGGGAGGGATCTAGGCCTTGCCTGACCAGCTCGTTCCTGTGCGCCAACGTGTCAGTTTCTCCAAGCTCGAAGAGGTCCTCGCACTTCCAGACCTCGTCGCCATCCAGAAAGAGTCCTTCGATCAACTATTGAACGAAGGCATCAAAGAGGTCCTCGACGAGGTTTCCCCGATCGAGGACTTCACCGAACAGTTCCAGCTGTACTTCGGCACCCACGAGTTCCGCGCCCAGAAGTACTCCGAAGAGGAGTGCCGCGACAAGGACATCACGTTCTCGCGCCCCCTATTCGTCGAGGCCACTTTCGTCAACAAGGTGACGGGCGAGATCAAGGAGCAGGAGGTCTTCATGGGCGACTTCCCCATGATGACCAGCCGGGGCACTTTCATCATCAACGGCACCGAGCGGGTCGTCGTGTCCCAGTTGGTGCGGTCCCCGGGCGTGTACTTCAGCCGCGAGCCCGACAAGACTACCGACAAGGACGTCTACATCGCCAAGATCATCCCGGGCCGGGGCGCCTGGCTCGAGTTCGACGTGGACAAGAAGGACACCGTCGGCGTGCGCATCGACCGCAAGCGCCGCCAGTACGTCACGACCTTCATGAAGGCGCTGGGCTGGACCGAGGCTGAGATCCTGAAGCTCACCAACAACGCCCCCTCGATCATCGCCACCCTGGAGAAGGACCACACCGAAACCCAGGTCGAGGCGCTGGAGGACATCTACCGCAAGCTGCGTCCGGGCGAGCCGCCCACGGCCGAGTCGGCCAAGACGCTGCTGGAGAACCTGTTCTTCAACCCTAAGCGCTACGACCTGGCCAAGGTCGGGCGTCACAAGATCGACAAGAAGCTCGCGGCGCCCCAGGGCGAGCTGCTCAAGCAGCTGAAGGCCCACTACAAGGCGGCCGGCGAGCTGGACAACCCCGACAAGAAGGCCTACGAGCAGTTCAAGGTCCGGGTGATGTCCGCCCAGACCAAGGACGAGATCACGGGCGGCCCCAAGTACAAGGGCACGCTCACCTTCGAGGACCTGCTCAAGACGATCCTGTACGTGGTCAACCTGCACGCCCGCGAGGAGGGCCACGACCCCGACGACATCGACCACTTCGGGAACCGGCGCCTGCGAAGCGTCGGCGAGCTGATCCAAAACCAGATCCGGATCGGGCTGTCGCGCATGGAGCGGGTCGTGCGCGAGCGCATGACCACCCAGGACGTTGAGGCGATCACGCCCCAAACTCTGATCAACATCCGCCCGGTGGTCGCCAGCATCAAGGAGTTCTTCGGCACCTCGCAGCTGTCGCAGTTCATGGACCAGACCAACACGCTGGCCGGCCTCACGCACAAGCGCCGCCTGAGCGCGCTCGGGCCCGGTGGGCTCTCCCGTGAGCGCGCTGGCTTCGAGGTCCGCGACGTGCATCCCTCCCACTACGGGCGCATGTGCCCGATCGAGACGCCCGAGGGCCCGAACATCGGCCTGATCGGGTCGCTGTCGAGCTTCGCGCGCATCAACCAGTTCGGGTTCATCGAGACCCCGTACCGGCGCGTGGACAGCGGCAAGGTCACGACCAAGATCGACTACCTGTCCGCCGATGAGGAGGACCGCCACGTCATCGCGCAGGCCAACACGCCCTACGACCCGAAGACGGGCAAGCTCGCCGAGTCGGTGCTGGTGCGCCGCAAGGGCGGTGAGGTCGACTCGGTGCCGCCCGACGAGGTCGACTACATGGACGTGTCGCCCAAGCAGCTGGTCTCGATCGCCGCGGCGCTGATCCCGTTCCTGGAGCACGACGACGCGAACCGGGCGCTCATGGGCGCCAACATGCAGCGCCAGGCCGTGCCGCTGCTGCAGTCCGAGGCGCCGCTGGTCGGCACCGGGGTGGAGTTCCGCGCCGCGGTTGACGCCGGCGACGTGGTCATCGCCCTGGAAAACGGCATCGTCGACGACGTGTCGGCCGACGACATCGTGGTCAAGGACGCCAAGGGCGCCCTGCACGTCTACGACCTGATCAAGTTCCGCCGCTCCAACCAGGGCACCAACGTCCACCAGAAGCCGATCGTGGTCGCCGGCGACAAGGTCACCAAGGGCCAGGTCATCGCCGACGGGCCGAGCACCGAGGCCGGCGAGATCGCGCTGGGCAAGAACCTGGTGGTCGCCTACATGCCCTGGGAGGGCCACAACTACGAGGACGCGATCATCCTGTCCGAGCGGTTGGTCAAGCAGGACGTCCTCACGAGCATCCACATCGAGGAGCACGAGGTCGACGCCCGCGACACCAAGCTCGGCGCCGAGGAGATCACCCGCGACATCCCCAACGTGTCCGAGGAGATCCTGAAGGACCTCGACGAGCGCGGCATCGTGCGCATCGGCGCCGAGGTCAGCCCCGGCGACTACCTGGTCGGCAAGGTCACCCCCAAGGGCGAGACCGAGCTGACGCCCGAGGAGCGCCTGCTGCGCGCGATCTTCGGCGAGAAGGCGCGCGAGGTGCGCGACACCTCGCTGAAGGTGCCGCACGGCGAGCAGGGCAAGGTCATCGGCGTCCGGGTCTTCAACCGCGACGACGGCGACGAGCTGCCGCCCGGTGTCAACCAGCTGGTGCGCGTCTACGTGGCCCAGAAGCGCAAGATCTCCGATGGCGACAAGCTCGCCGGGCGCCACGGCAACAAGGGCGTGATCTCCACGATCCTGCCCGAAGAGGACATGCCATTCCTGGCCGACGGCACGCCGGTGGACATCATCTTGAACCCGATGGGTGTGCCGAGCCGCATGAACCTCGGCCAGGTGCTGGAGGCCCACCTCGGGCTCGCGGCGCTGTGGGGCTTCACCAAGGACGGGGTCGAGTACGAGGGTCCCGCGCACGTGGCGACGCCGGTGTTCGACGGCGCGCGCGAGCACGAGATCCTGGAGTCGATCCGCTCGGTGCGGGCCAACCGCGACGGTGTGCAGCTGGTCGACGCGGTCGGCAAGGCCACACTGTTCGACGGCCGCAACGGCGAGCCCTACGCCGAGCCGGTCACGGTCGGCGTGTCCTACATCCTGAAGCTGCTGCACCTGGTGGACGACAAGATCCACGCGCGTTCCACCGGGCCGTACTCGATGATCACCCAGCAGCCGTTGGGCGGCAAGGCCCAGTTCGGCGGCCAGCGCTTCGGCGAGATGGAGGTCTGGGCACTCGAGGCCTACGGCGCCGCCTACGCGCTGCAGGAGCTGCTGACGATCAAGTCCGACGACGTGCTCGGCCGCGTGAAGGTCTACGAGGCCATCGTCAAGGGCGAGAACATCCCCGAACCGGGCATCCCTGAGTCCTTCAAGGTCCTGATCAAAGAGATGCAGTCGCTGTGCTTGAACGTCGAGGTTCGCTCCTCGACCGGTGAGCAGATCGAGCTGCGCGAGACCGACGAGGACGTCTTCAGGGCCGCGGAGGAGCTGGGCATCGACCTCAGCCGCCGCGAGCCTGCCGGGGCGGATTTCGACTAGCGCTGGAAAGGCGGAGCCCACGTGCTGGATGTGAACTTCTTCGACGAGCTTCGGATCGGTCTCGCCACGGCGGACCAGATCCGCGCATGGTCGAACGGTGAGGTCAAGAAGCCGGAAACGATCAACTACCGCACGCTCAAGCCGGAAAAGGACGGCCTGTTCTGCGAGCGGATCTTCGGGCCCACGCGCGACTGGGAGTGCCACTGCGGCAAGTACAAGCGCGTGCGCTTCAAGGGCATCATCTGCGAGCGCTGCGGCGTGGAGATCACGCGCTCCAAGGTGCGGCGCGACCGCATGGGCCACATCGAGCTGGCCGCCCCGGTCACCCACATCTGGTACTTCAAGGGCGTTCCGTCGCGCCTGGGCTACCTGCTGGACCTCGCGCCCAAGGACCTCGAGCGCATCATCTACTTCGCGGCCTACGTGATCACCCGCATCGACGACGACCGCCGCCACAAGGACTTCCCGAGCATCTCCACCGAGCTGGAGACCGAGAAGCGCGAGATCGAGGCCGACCGCGACGAGGACGTCAAGAAGCGCCTGGCCGAGCTCGAGGACCGTCTGAAGGAGCTCGAGGGCGAGGGCGCCAAGGGGGCCCAGCTCACGGCCGCCAAGCGCGAGGCCCAGCGCGACGTGGAGAAGATCCACGAGGCCGCGGGCCGCGACGTCCAGCACCTGGACGACGTGCTGGCCGCATTCAAGGGGCTGAAGCTCAAGCAGCTCGTGGCCGACGACAACGTCTACCGGTCGCTGCGCGAGCGCTTCGGCGACTACTTCGACGGCGGCATGGGCGCCGAGGCGATCAAGCGCCTGCTGACCGACATGGACACCACGGCCGAGGCCGACAACCTCCGCGAGATCATCGAGACCGGCAAGGGCACGAAGAAGCTCAAGGCGATCAAGCGCCTGAAGGTCGTGTCGAACTTCGCCGAGGGTCGTTCGCTGCCCACCGGCATGGTGCTGGACGCCGTGCCCGTGATCCCGCCGGACCTGCGCCCGATGGTGCAGCTGGACGGCGGCCGCTTCGCGACGTCGGACCTGAACGACCTGTACCGCCGCGTGATCAACCGCAACAACCGGTTGAAGCGGCTGCTCGACCTGCAGGCCCCCGAGATCATCGTCAACAACGAGAAGCGGATGCTGCAGGAGGCTGTCGACGCGCTGTTCGACAACGGCCGCCGGGGGCGTCCGGTGACGGGCCCGGGCAACCGGCCGCTGAAGTCGCTGTCCGACATGCTCAAGGGCAAGCAGGGGCGCTTCCGCCAGAACCTGCTCGGCAAGCGCGTGGACTACTCGGGCCGCTCGGTCATCGTGGTCGGTCCGGAGCTCCGCCTGCACCAGTGCGGGCTGCCCAAGCAGATGGCGCTGGAGCTGTTCAAGCCCTTCGTGATGAAGCGGCTGGTCGACCAGGCCCTGGCCCAGAACATCAAGAGCGCCAAGCGCATGGTCGAGCGCGCGCGTCCCCAGGTGTGGGACGTGCTCGAGGAGGTCATCCGCGACCACCCCGTGATGCTGAACCGCGCGCCGACCCTGCACCGCCTCGGTATCCAGGCCTTCGAGCCCGTGCTGGTCGAGGGCAAGGCGATCAAGATCCACCCGCTCGTGTGCTCGGCGTTCAACGCCGACTTCGACGGCGACCAGATGGCGGTGCACGTGCCGCTGTCGGCCGAGGCGCAGGCCGAGGCGCGGATCCTGATGCTGTCCACCAACAACATCCTGTCCCCGGCGCACGGTCGCCCGATCGCGACGCCGACCCAGGACATGGTGCTGGGGCTGTACTACCTGACCTACATGCCCGAGTCGGCCAAGACCCAAGAGCAGATCCCGGCGTTCGGGTCCGAGGCCGAGGCGTTGCTGGCGCTGGACGCCGGCTACCCGATCCACGACCCGATCCGGATCCGTCTGGAGGGCAAGACCATGCCCGCCGACATGCTGCCCGAGGGGCACGACCCCAAGTCCGGCCGCTCGCCGGTCATCCACACGACGATCGGTCGCGTGCTGCTGAACGAGGCGTTCCCCGACGACTTCGAGTACCGCAATCAGCAGGTGCTGAAGGCCGACGTCGCCCGGCTGGTCGACGAGGTCGTGCACACCTACGACCGCGCGACCGTCGAGCAGGTCCTGGACAACCTGAAGAACCTGGGCTTCCACTACGCGACGCGCGCGGGCGTGACGATCGGCATCGAGGACGTGACCACGCCGGAGTCCAAGGCCGCGATCCTGGACGAGCACGAGAAGCGCGCCAGCAAGGTCGAGCAGCAGTTCAAGCGGGGGATCATCACCGACGACGAGCGTCGCCAGGAGCTGATCGAGATCTGGACCGAGGCCACCGACGAGGTGCAAAAGGCCATGGAGGCCCAGTTCACCCCGACCAACCCGATCTACATGATGGCCAACTCCGGCGCGCGCGGGAACGCGATGCAGATCCGGCAGGTGGCCGGCATGCGCGGGCTGGTGGCCAACCCCAAGGGCGAGATCATCCCGCGCCCGATCAAGTCCAACTTCCGCGAGGGCCTCACGGTGCTGGAGTACTTCATCTCCACGCACGGCGCCCGCAAGGGCCTTGCCGACACGGCGCTTCGCACGGCCGACTCGGGGTACCTCACCCGACGGCTCGTCGACGTGGCCCAGGAGGTCATCATCCGCGAGGAGGACTGCGGCACCGACCGCTCGATCCCGATCCGGGTGAACGTGGCCAAGCCCGACGGCACGGTGACCAAGCACGGGCACGTCGACACCGCGCTGTACGCGCGCGTGCTCGCCGAGGACGTCAAGGTCGGCGGAAAGAAGATCGCCAAGGCGGGCGAGGAGCTGTCCGACGAGCTCGCGGCCACCGTGATCGACTCCGGCGTGCTCGAGGTGCGGGTGCGCTCGGTCACCACGTGCGAGGCCGAGGTCGGCGTGTGCGCGGCGTGCTACGGCCGCTCGCTCGCGACCGGTCGCATGGTCGACATCGGCGAGGCGGTCGGCATCATCGCGGCCCAGTCGATCGGCGAGCCCGGCACGCAGCTGACGATGCGCACGTTCCACACCGGTGGGGTCGCGGGTGAGGACATCACCCACGGCCTGCCGCGCGTCCAGGAGCTGTTCGAGGCGCGCAAGCCCAAGGGCGAGGCGCAGATCACCGAGCTGACCGGCGAGGTCTCGGTCGAGGACGACGACGAGAAGCACGTGCGTCGCATCCGCGTGACCGACGACACGGGCGACATGGTCGAGTACCCGGTGTCGTTCCGGGCGCGCCTGACGGTGTCGAGCGGCGACAAGGTCGAGGTGGGCCAGCAGCTCACCGAGGGCTCGGTCAACCCGCACGACATCCTGCGGGTCAAGGGCATCCTCGCGCTGCAGCAGCACCTGGCCGACGAGGTGCAGCTCGTGTACCGCTCGCAGGGCGTCACGATCCACGACAAGCACATCGAGCTGATCGCGCGACAGATGCTGCGAAAGGTCCACATCATCGACCCGGGCGACACGGACTTCTTGCCCGGCGACCTGGTGAACCGTCGCGCGTTCGAGGACCGCAACGGCGAGGTGGTCGAAAGCGGCGGCACGCCCGCGTCGGCCCGCCCGGTGTTGCTCGGGATCACGAAGGCGTCGCTGGCCACCGATTCGTGGCTGTCGGCGGCCTCCTTCCAGGAGACCACCAAGGTGCTGACCGACGCCGCGATCGGCGGACGGTCCGACCCGCTGCTGGGCCTCAAGGAGAACGTGATCATCGGCAAGCTGATCCCGGCGGGCACGGGCATGAACCGCTACCGCAACGCGCAGGTGCGGATCAAGCCCGAGGCGATCCCCGAGTACTGGCTGCAGCGCCAGCGCGAGCTGGTGGACGCCGCGGCCGACGTCGAGGGAGGCTACGGCTCCGCGACCGGCGAGCCGGCGCTCGTGGGGCTCACGCGCGAGCAGGCCGAGCGGATGCTGGGCGGCGGCGAGGAGTAGATGCTGGCGCGTCCGCTCCGCGCCTTCGCCGCCCTCGCCCTGGCGAGCAGCGCGACCGTGCTCGTCGCGACCCCGGGCGACGCGATCAGCAACGTGTGCCTGTACGACGGTGGCACCAAGATCGTGACGGTGATCTACGCCGGCGGCGCCAACGAGTTCCGCACGCTCAGCAGGGAGGCCGGCGGCACGCGCATCCTGTATGAAGGCGCCGCCTGCGGCGCGGCCCGGGTGACCAACACGAAGCGGATCGATCTCACGACCGGCGCCGGCGCGCAGACGCTCGACATCGACCTGTCCAACGGGGCGTTCGCTCCCGGCGTCGGCGCCGAGCCCGCCACGAGCGAGATCGAGTTCGACGTGGATCTCGGCGCCGGCACCGACGTGATCCGGGTCACCGGGGGTTCCGGAGCCGAG
>Ga0209342_10006036_pt1 | contig 12358 bp, 12 predicted proteins | sample RifCSP16_2_FD_184023 | JGI IMG/M metagenome (GOLD analysis project Ga0209342, IMG submission 184023) | Soil microbial communities from Rifle, Colorado - Rifle CSP2_sed 16_2 (SPAdes) (version 2) | ecosystem: Environmental > Terrestrial > Deep subsurface > Rock core/Sediment | place: Rifle... | reverse complement strand
GGCATTATGATCGCTGATCCAGGAACGGATGCGGCGCGAATCGGGAATGGTGCGCACCGCGAAAACCCCCGGCGAGTCCACCCCCGGCAGTGGCGGCCGGATCGGCGCCGCGCCGGGCGACAGCACCAATACGTCGTAGCGCTCCGTCCGGCTGTCGCCGGTGCGCAGGTCGCGCGCCACGATCGTGCGCGCGCTGCGATCGATGGCGGTAACTTCCGTTTCCGTCTGGACCTCGACGTTGAAGCGCTGGAGGAACAACTCGCGTGACGCCACCAGCAGCCTGCGCTCGTCGGAGATGACGTTGCCGACGTAATACGGCAGGCCGCAGTTGGCGAATGAAACGTAAGGACCGCGGTCGAACATGACGACCTCGACGGACTCGTCAAGCCGCCTCAACCGCGCCGCGCAGGACGCGCCCCCCGCCACACCGCCAACGATGACGACGCGACGGCGAGCGCCGTTCTCAGCCGGAGAAGCGGATTTCGGCTCGTTTTGGTGATTCATATGAACTCCCAAGAAGACGGTTGTCGGTATCGTACCACGCCGACGGGCAATAAACCCGGCGGGGAAAAAAATCGAAGGTATGACTGTGCACCAGAGTCGCTGCTGTCCGCGTGGCCACCTGCGGAATTGCTATTCCTGGGCAGCCGGCTGCGGATTGCCGAAACAGCAGACGAACCCATCAGCGCGCTTTCACCGCCGGTGGACCCCATTCATATTCAACCCCCGGCGAGCAGTTGCTTGACCGCGCCTGCAGGCTGGCACGGTAACCCTTGCCCACCGTGGCCGGGAACATCAGCTGCACTGGCAGGCTGCCGTCGGCCAAAGCGTTGAGCGGCAAGCTCATCTGCTCGCCGTCCGAGTGCGATGTCATCCTTACCAACTCGCCCGGAGCAAAACCTTCGCCGTGCGCCGAGAACGCCATGCCGTCGGGCGACAACACTTCCAGCCACAGGCGGCACGGCCCATCACGCCCCTCGATCGGGAAAGGGGTTGCGCTGGCAAACGATTCGGCGCTGCCATCGGTAGCGACCAGCGCGGCCATGATGACCAAGCCCCTTTGGAACTGGCCTACCAGCATATGGTGGCTTTCGAGCGGTTCGCCGCTGCTCTTCGAGACCAGTCGACCTTCTGCGTTGTAGGCAAACCGACCGATCTCTCGCGGCTCAGAGACAGTGTTGCGCCCGCGGAGGATATATTCCTTGCCACGGGGCTGACCGCTGGCCCGCGGCTCGTACTCGATGAGGGTCGTGCCGTCGTCAGCGATGCGCCGCGCGACCTCGATCAGTTCCAGCGTGGTCCCGGGCGTCGAGCGCCGCGCCTCCCATCTCTCGCCCAGGCCAGTCATCTTGGGAGCATATTGGCCAGCGCCGCAACCGCCGAGCAACACTATCACCAATAAGAGCGCTAAGATTTTGTTCAGCATGGCTACCTCCACGCCACGACAATCCTAACAGTCGAGGGCGCACAGGCGGTTTGACCACGGCTCATGGACGCCTCGAAGGTTATGCCGATCTTTGTTTCGCTCAGCGTCTCCATTCTCATTCGTCGCAGCGCTGGAACTGGGCGGCGCGGCAGGCTTCGGCCATCGCCTGTGCTTTCGCCAATTCCTGGGGCGTCATGCTCCGGGTCAGTTTGGCGAGCATTTCCGTCGCTTCTTTCTTAGAGTTTTCAGGCAAAGGCGGCGCGCCGGCGAGACTCAAGCTTAACCACATGTAGGCACGAATCGAATCTTTCGGTACCCCGTGTCCCTCTGCATATAGGCTTCCCAGGCCGTAATGGGACGAACTATCTCCCTGTTCGGCTGCCTTGCGATACCATTTGAGCGCCTCGGCGTAATCTCGCGGCCCACCCAAGCCCCAGTGAAACATGTGGGCCAAGAGACTTTGGCCGCCAGCATCACCTTGTTCGGCGGCCTTGCGAAACCAGTGGCGCGCTGTGACGAGGTCAAGATTGGCCAAGGACAACGCACCCACGTGAAATTGAGCCTTTGGGTCGCCTTTTTCCGCAAGCGCAACTGTTTGCTCGTCAACCGGAGTTCTCTTGAGCTGAACGATCGTAACTGGCGCGCATGATGCGAGGATCAACAGCATGGCGAGACAGTAGAGCTTGGTATGCATAGTTCCTCTCTTTGTTTCACCCGACAAACGCCAATATCTATGGGAAATCATCATGCAATTTGACAACCAAAAAATTGTGACGATCGTGAAGCGCGATCCTCTCTCGCCGGCCAAAGCCGTGCAACTGACTTGTCATGCGGCACTTGGCGCAGTGCTTGAGTCGTTTAAAGGTAGCTTTCAACGTGTATTAAACCGTCTAGTCGCAGGCGGATTGCGCCGGGCCGGGCTTGTTTAGAAACGTGCGAGGGGCCGGATCTAGAATCAACAAAAACATGGCGCTAAGTGAAGCAGCCAAACATACCGAAATTCTTTTGCACCCCTGCAAACTACTCCCACAATTTTTGGCGAAGGTGCGAGGACTCGACCTAAAAACCTGTCTATTAGAAAGCCGGCAGCGCTGGCACCCTCGTTGCAGCACTTAAAAAACCTAACGTACACCACCGCGGGCAACCGGGCCGGAGGGTAAGCACATGGTTAGCCCAAACCCTGGCCTTTCTTCCATTTCGACAAAGTTCTTGCTCCTTGCATCTGCGCTGGTTTGTCTTGCGCTTCTATTTTCCAGTGCTCTGTTCGCCCAAAGTGAAGAATTGCTGAGGCTCAATCAGCAAGCGCTGGTCTTGCAGCTAAAAGGCGATTACAAAGGTGCCGCGGAGCTGGGCCGCAAGGCGCTCGATATTGCTGAAAGGGAGTTTGGCTCGGATCATCCCAATGTGGCCGTAAACCTGAACAATCTTGGATTGCTTTATCGAGCACAAGGCCGGTACGTGGAGGCCGAGCCCCTTTTCAAGCGAGCGTTGGCGATCAGGGAAAAGGCGCTTGGCCCTAATCATCCCGACGTCGCCATTAGCCTGCAAAACCTCGCGGAAGTGTACACAATCCAGGGTCGGTACGCCCAGGCTGAGCCTCTCTATAAGCGTGCACTGGAAATGGCGGAAAAAGCGCTCGGCCCAAACCATCCCGCTGTGGCCGCGAGCCTGAACAATCTCGCATGGCTTTATTACTCCCAGGGCCAATATATTCACGCCGAGCCGCTCTACGAACGCGCGCTGACCATTTTGGAGAAGGCGCTTGGGCCGAATCACCCTGATGTGGCAGCTACTTTGAACAACCTTGCGGAGCTTTACAGAACTCAGGGGCAATACAACCAGGCCGCGCCATTGTTCAAACGCACGTTAGCCATCTTGGAGACAACGTTAGGCCCGGATCACCTCAATGTAGCGGTTTGTTTAAGCACTCTCGCGGCACTTTACACTACTCAAGGCCAGTATGCGCAGGCAGAACCGCTCAACAAGCGATCGCTGGCGATCAGGGAGAAGGCCCTTGGCCCGGATCATCCGACAGTGGCCACGTCAGTCAATAACTCTGCACTGGTCTACTATTATCTGGGGCGGTACGCCGAGGCCGAGCCACTGTACAAGCGCGCGATTAGCATTTGGGAAAAGACTCTGGGGCCTGAACACCCCAATGTAGCAGCGGCTTTGGAAAACTACGCCGACTTACTTCGCGCAACCGAGCGAGAATCCGAAGCAAATCAAATGGCGGCTCGTGCCGCTAGAATCCGGAGAGCCATTGCCAGTGGCACCAACTCATCCGAACAGGTCGCCGCGCTCAAGGAGCGCGCTGAGAAAGGCGATGCACAGGCGCAGTATCAGTTGGGACTCATGTACGCTGAAGGGCAAGGCGTGGCGCGGGACGAACCCGAAGCAGTGCGCTGGTATCGCAAGGCTGCTGAGCAAGGATTTGCTCCGGCTCAAAATGATCTAGGGGCGATGTATGCTCGCGGGCGAGGTGTGAAGCAGGATTATGCCGAAGCGCTACGCTGGTATCGCAAAGCAGCCGAGCAAGGAGAAGCACAAGCGCAGAATAGTATTGGCGCTATGTACTCTTTGGGACAAGGAGTGGTGCGCGATGATATGGAAGCAGTGCGCTGGTTTCGCAAATCGGCTGAACAAGGATTTGCTCTGGCGCAAAGCAACCTGGGCGCGATGTACGCCGACGGACGGGGAGTCGCTCAAGATGGCGCCGAGGCGGTGCTCTGGCATTCGAAAGCGGCCGAACAAGGAATCGCTGCAGCGCAGTACAATCTGGGTGAGTTGCACGAGCTGGGAAAAGCAGCGCCCCGGGATGTCATGAGGGGATGTGATGAGGGTCAGTGATGAGGGTCAGTCCTTTAGTTTATAGCGCCTCAACACTTGCGCCATCCTTGCACTCGTCTTCCCATGCTCAATCTTGGTTTGGATCTGTGAGATCCTTGCAGGCGACACCCCAACACGCCCGGCGACGTCCTGCAATGAAAGATTTCCCGCCCGGCGCATTAAATAGACCGCCAACCAATACGCCTCCACGTGGCTCCTGTCGAGCACCTGGAATGCTGGAATACCATAAGCCCGCCCGACCGTAGCCACAATCTCGTCCACACTAGGACGTAGTGGTTTTGTTTGCGCCTTGGCGATCCCGTGCACCACTTTCCCGTCCACTAGGTTTTGCATGCGCCCCAGAAAATCCTTATCCCCAAGATAAATCTGCCCTTTCAGTTCGTCCCAAACGGACGGTTTGGCGATTCCCTCGGTTACAAACTTCCGGTAGTTTGCTTGCTGGCCCGTAAAAAAGCTCTCCACCTTTTCCACCGCCAACCATTCCGGTGGCGTGATCTTGCCCGCCGTCCCCCGATAGCTCGACCACTTCCAGTCCTCTGGTCGTTGAACCACCTTTGCCCGCACCGGGTTGAGCACGACATAGCCGCATAGTTCCAAGAGGTAATTATCCTTGTCCACCAATATCGCTTTATAGCGGCCTTGAAAAATGTGACCCACTTTTTTATGCCGGCGATTAAAGCCTTGGGGGTACACACCGTTCAGTCGCCGCATGCCTCGAACCAGGTTGGGCTCTGGAGTCTCCATCACCAAATGGTAATGATTGCTCATCAGGCAGTAGGCATAACAAACCCATCCTTGCTGTCTCACTTCCTTGCCAAGCAGATCGAGAAAACTTCGCCTATCAGCGTCATCAAGGAAAATGCTTTCCTGCCGATTACCCCGCGAGGTCAAATGGTAAAGGGCACCGGGAAATTCCAGACGAAGAGGACGTGCCATACACGGAACATAGCGAATCTGGGACTATAAAGTAAAGCACTGACCCTCTGACCCTCTCTCTGACCCTGGCCCCTTCTTTTTCTTTTTCTGGCCAGCCCGCTGAGCCTGCTTATCGTTGCTGTTCGGAAGGGGACAACGCTTTCAGAATTGCGTCGCAGTCCAGCGAGGACGACACGGGTGTAGCGACGAGGATCGAAATGGGCGGCCCGGCGGCAAAGCCGGCCGGAGCATACATCACCAGGCTGTACCGGATGCGCTGATCCTTTATGCTATCCGGCATTTGGAAACTTTTTACCGCGTGATCAGTAGCGGGTTTCTCGCTCTCCATCTCGAACACCAGCGCTTCCCCTTTGGCCGCCTCCCGCTTCTCGGCGCGCGTCATACGCAGGGGGACATACTCTTCCCCAAAGTGCCATATGCCTTTTACATTTACGGCAACAATGCGCGGTGTCAGTTGTGACATGTAAAAGAGGTGGGCGTCGCCCTCGATTCCTTTCAGGTCCCAAAGGTACAAAGTCTGCGTCTTTCTGCCCACCATGGCCTCCGCCATATAACGCCCGGCTTCCTGGTGGTAGGATGCAGGAAACAGAAACATATTGTTCACCAGAAACCGCGCGAAGCGCGGGTGCGGCGGCTCGCCCCAGAACGTTTCACTAGCCTGCATATTGGACGCGGATATCTCTTTTGGGTCGAAGGTCCTTTCGTATCGCTGGATATGCATGAGGCTTCCCGTCGAGCGCTCAAAGAAAGCGAACTTCTCGCGCAGCTTCTGCTCGTTGGTCCATTCGGGCCGTGGCTCCCACTGGCCCGCTAAGGACAAGTTCAGAACTGAGGTCTCGATGACCTGGGCCCTTGCCGTGGCCGCGATAAATACGCCAGCCAAAATCCATTTAGCGATTACAGTTGCTCGCATTGATCCAACTCCACCACGAAATCGAAGCCCTGACTTGTGATGAGTCTTGCAACATTTATTCCAAAATAGAAGACTACTTATTCTGATCGCTGGTCAGACTATTTCGTTTTATCCGCTCTTTCTCCCGATAAAACTGTTCTAAAGACTCTCCGGTTTTAAGCCCAGACAGCAAGACCTCCCGAAGTTCTTTAGCAACCTTGCGAACTTCGGCGAGGAGATTTGCCAGTATTGCGGGCAATTCATTGATAACCCTGCGGAAAGCAGTGGGCATAACTGGCGCTCGAATTGCACTTACGTGAGCAGACAACATAGGAAATCACGGGCAACCGGATTGGGGGAGGGGGGAATATGGTTCGCCCAAGCAACCCTCGTACTTCTTCCATTTCGACAAAGTTCTTGCTCTTTGCATCTGCGTTGCTTTTTTTCGCGCTCCTGATTTCTGCCTGTTTAGTTGCCCAAAGCGACGAGTGGACAAGGCTGAATCAGGAATCGGTCTCCCTCTATCAACAGGGCGATTACCGGCGCGCCACGGAATTAGCTCAGAAGGCGTTGGAACTCGCCGAGCGAGAACTTGGGCCGGAGCATCCGATTGTAGCCGTAAGTCTGAACAATCTCGCTGAGTTCCATCGAGAGCAAGGCCAGTACGCGCAGGCCGAGCCGCTTTACAAGCGGGCATTGGCCATCGAGGAAAAAACGCTTGGGTCGAATCATCTCTCTGTGGCCAGGAGCCTGAACAATCTTGGGTCGCTGTACGAAGCGCAAGGCCGGTACGCCGAGGCCGCGCCGCTGTATAAGCGGTCGCTGGCGATCGTCGAGAAAACTCTGACTCCCTATCATCCTATTTTGGCAACGAGCCTGAACAATCTGGGGTCGCTGCATGAAAAGCAAGGCCAGTACGCCGAGGCGGAACCGCTCTATAAGCGGTCGCTCGCGATCCGGGAAAAGACTTTGGGTCGGGAGCATCCAGACGTGGCCTTGAGCCTGAATAACCTGGGGCTACTGTACCAAAGGCAAGGCCGTAACGATGAGTCCGAACCTCTCTACAAGAGTGCCTTAGCGATTTGGGAGAAGGCCCTTGGCCGGAATCATCCCTTGGTCGCAATAGCGCTGGCAAACTACGCCGCACTACTTCGGGCGACAGGGCGCGAAGCCGAAGCCAACGAAATGGAGGCACGGGCAAAGGCAATCCGGGCGAAGGCAGTTAACTGAATAATTAACGAGCGGGCTCGCTCCGCCTTGGGCGTAATCTTCGCGAGAGAGAATGCCGAGGGCAAAACTCATGAAGCGTTATTTATTGTTTGTTGGTCTTGCTTGCGTGTTTACCGCTGGCGCTGCTGGCGCGAGAGTCTTGACCCATCCGTCTGCTGAAGGCTTGTCGGGCAGTCAGGTAGCAACACTGCTCGGACCTAAGTTCGATGGAACCACGCGCGGCGCCATAGCCCTGGTGCGCGAGCGCTCTGCCGACGCATCGTGGTATCCCCCTGGTCCGGTCAAAGCAGGAGACACACTCTATAGCGAAGCCGTGGTTGCTCCCGGAAGCTACAACGTCGCTGTCGCATGTATAGCCGCTCGATGGAGCCGGGTTTTTACTGTGGATCTCGATGCGGCAGCGGGCCGCGTTTACAGATTTACCTGTGAGGTCATTCCGATCGACGAGAACCGTGTCGCGGCGAAAGTGGTGGTTTCTGAGGAAGGCGCCCTTGACGAGTTTGCCCTACTCAAGGGACGCGCCGAGAAAGGCGATGCCGTGGCGCAGAATGACCTTGGGGCGATGTACTCTTTAGGACAAAGTGTAGAGCGCGACGATGTGGAAGCGGTGCGCTGGCTTCGCAAATCAGCGGAACAAGGATTTGCCTCAGCCCAGAGTAATCTGGGCGCCATGTACGCTGAAGGACGAGGAGTCGCCCAGGATGGCGCCGAGGCGGTGCGCTGGTACGCAAAAGCAGCGGAGCAAGGGCTCGCCGCAGCGCAATACAACCTAGGGGAACTTTACGAACTGGGAAGAGCAGTACCGCGCGACGTCGCTGAAGCCTACTACTGGTTCGCACTGGCTGCTGCCGTCGAGCCGTCGGGTCCGGTCCACGACGAGGCAGTCAATTACCGCGACCGGATCGCCGCGCAGCTAACTCCCGCCCAGATAGCCGAAGCACAAAAGCGGGTACAGGCATGGCTAAAAGCCCATCCTTTGCGCAAGCCAATTGCCGCCGGCTGGGCAAAAGAGGTTCCGAGTTCGCCGCCGAGCGCGCAACCCCCTCCCTCTCCGCCTCCCAGTCCTCCAGACACCGGCGAAGCAGAAGATGTGGTTGCTCTCAGGAAACGAGCGGAGCAGGGAGTCGCGCAAGCACAGAATGACCTCGGGGCCAGGTACGCCGAGGGACGAGGTCTCCCGCAGGATTATGTCGAAGCAGTAAAGTGGTACCGTCGCGCGGCCGAACAAGGGTACGCGGGCGCACATTACAACCTTGGCAACATGTACTTACTTGGAAACGGCGTGCCGCAGGACGATGCGGAGGCGATGAAGTGGTACCGTGGCGCTGCGGACCAAGGGCTTGCGATCGCGCAGTACAACCTTGGTTTGGCGTACTTGAAAGGCCAGGGCGTCCCTCGCGACCAACCGGAGGCGGCGAAGTGGTTCCGTCGGGCTGCCGAGCAGGGACACGCCGACGCGCAACACAGCCTTGGAGTTATGTTTATCAACGCACTAGGGGTACCCAAGGACGATGCGGAAGCAGCCCAGTGGTTCAGCCGTGCTGCCGTGCAGGGACACCCACATGCGCAGACTCAGCTTGGCCTTATGTACGCCGGGGGACGGGCCATGCCACAAGACAACGTCGAGGCTATGAAGTGGCTCGGTCGCGCGGCCGAGCAGGGCGATGCGCAGGCCCAATTCAATCTCGGCGTGGGCCACTTCCGCGGACAGGGTGTGTCACAGGATTACGTGGAGGCCTACAAGTGGGTGAATCTAGCTGTATCGGGCGCGGCTAAAGCCGATCATGAGAGGTACGTAAAGGCACGGGAGACAATCGCAGCAGCAATGTCTGCCGCTCAGCTCGCCGAGGCGCAGCGGCGAGCGAGCGAGTGGAAGCCGAAGCCGGAAAAACCGTAGCACTCGCGCAAGGAAGACGCGGAAAAGCGACGCTTTGCTTTTCCACGGTTACTCATGGCGCAACGGGCCGTTCGAGTGAGTAACGGATGAGAGAAACAAAAATGATCGCTCGCGGCAGACCACAGTTAATAGGAACGTTGTACAGCGTGGTGATTTTCGGGCTGGCACTGCTCGTTCTGACAAGCTGCACGACGATGCAGGCGTATCCCGGGCCGAAGCTGTCGCCGGAAAAGGTCGCCGTCATCGAGCGAAGAGCGCAGATCTTCGCCTTGATCTATGGCATGACGATTTATATCGGTACCATCGACGGCGCGGTGGTGGATGCGACAGCGTCGGAGGTCGAAGTTTTACCGGGCTTGCATGAGCTGACTTTGGTCGGTCAAACAAGTCATCCCTTGTGGGCGACTCCGTTGGTTTTGATGATTAACCCCAAATTCGGACCAGGCAAATTATCTTTTCGCGCGGAAGCGGGTCGGACCTACAAATTGGCCACGGTCGAAGTGGAGACTGGGGTTTATGCGGTCTGGGTTGAAAACGACGCCGGTGAAGTCGTCGGAGGCATAAGACCTTCGCCCAAGGCTCCACCAAAAGAGAAAATGGAAAAAGAAATCCGCGACGCGGAATGACAAGGCGCATGCAGACAATAATAATATATGATTTTTCTCTTCGCCCGGCTTCTTGGCCATGGACCGTGGACCGGGACCGTGGACCGTGCCAGGCTTTGATTATTTGATATCGGTCGAATTGTTTCCACTAAAAACAAACAACAAAAGCCCGGCACCAACACTTCACTAAGAGATCCGGTGGAAACGTTACCTGGATTAGGACGATGAGACGAACGAAACCCAATGGGAAACAGTTTGTCGTGTGTATAGATAACTCCGACTATCCGGCCTCGCTTGAGCTTCACAAGATCTACCAAGTTCTGCCAGATGAACGAGCCGCTGAAGACGATTTTCTTCGCGTGATCGACGAAAGCGGTAAGGACTATCTCTATTCTGCTGATCGTTTCGTTCCGGTTGAATTGCCGCAAAAAGTAGAGCGGTCGGTAATACGCACAACGAAAGCGTCAACCGTGCTGACTCCCAACGCGATACGACCGCCGCGCCACGTGGCGCGTGCCCCCGCCTCCCCTCGCGCTCACAAAACTCATGCCCGACGCGGCTGATCGCTCGGCCGGTACGGCGCGTAGCCGATCTTCCGCTTTAATGACCAGGATTTCCCTGTGGCCGGGAGCGCATCTTTTCGAGCCAGAAGGTGAGTGCGAGGCCGACGACGCTTGCGCCCGTGATCGTGTAAAAGCCCGAGCTGAAGTGACCGGTCTGGTCCTTGAGCGCGCCGAGTAAGTAGGTAAAGCCGAAGGCGCCCAGGTTGGCGAGAAAGTTTCCGAAGCCCGACAGCGTCCCCATCAGCCGGGCGCCGTACCGTTCCAACGGGAGAGCGAAGATCGGCCCGAAGTAAAACTGCACGAACATGGCGTTGATCATTATCAATGCGATCAGCAGCCCGCCCCAGCCGACCGGAATCAGCGCGGCCGTGGTCACGGCGAGGACGACGAGCGAGATCGCCATGATCGCCGTCGGTTGGCGCAGCCGGTCGGAGAGGTAGCCGCCTAGCATGTTCGATGGCGCAATCAACAGCGTGCGCAGCGCCAGGATGAATCCGGTCGTCCCCAGCGCCAGCCCTTTCTCGTCGATCAGCAAGCTGGGCAACCAAAAGGCGATCCCCTGAATGGTGCCGAGCCGGATAAATTGGATCAAGCCACAAACCAACATGAACGGATCGCGGAAAAAGCGCAGCGCATCGAGCACGCCGACTTGCCGCGCGGGCTCTACGCCGGCGGGTCCGCGACCGTGCCATAGATAGGCGATCGACGAGAGGATTCCGACCAGGCCGAAGGCAATAAAAGGAAAACGCCAGTTGAAATGCCCGGCCAGCCAGGGAGCGGTGCCATTGATCAACAGCTGACCGGAGAAGATCCCGACCAGGGATAGCCCCATCGCAGTGGCGCGCCGTTCTACGCCGAAGCGGCTCGCCAGCAGAGCGAGCCCGGACTGAAAAAGAAACGCGTGAAAGACGCCGGCCAGGGTCTGGTTGAGAAACGCTTGGCCGTAGTCGGCGACCAGACCGAAGGTCAGCAAAAGAACGGTGGTGCCCAACGCGCCGATCAGAAAGGTCTGCTTGAGCCCGTAGCGGTCGGCGAGATAGCCCGCCGGGATCTGCATCAGGGCGTAGGAAAAAATATTGGCGGCGCCGAGCGAACCGCTTTGCGTAAAGGAGAGAGACAGATCGGTCCGAATCGCGGGCAACAGCAGCGCGATGGCGCTGGCGGCCATCGTCTGGAAACACTCCAAGAGGAGAATCAAAAAAATCTGCACGCCCGCTCCACCGTTCGGATCGGCGCAACGGGCGCCGGCCTTATCGCCCCTTGCCGTTTTCTTGGAGCGCCAGCAGGATTTTTTCCGCGCTGAGAGGAAGCTCGAAGATCCTCGCGCCGACGGCGTCGTAGATCGCATTGGCGACCGCCGCCGGCACCGGAACGATGGATGGCTCGCCGATCCCTTTGGCGCCGAACGGCCCGCCCTCGGCGGCATGCTCGACCAGATGCACTTCGACGCGCGGCGCATCGAGGGAACTGAAAATCTTGTAATCGAGGAAAGTGGGATTGAGCATCTTGCCGTTCTTGAAGACGCACGCTTCGCTGAGCGCCTGGCCGAGTCCTTGAATCACCGAACCCTGAATCTGGCCGCGCGCCGATAAGGGATTGATCGCCGTGCCGACATCCTGAGCCGCGACATAGCGCAGGACTTTGACCTGGCCGGTTTCCGGCTCCACCTCGACGTCCGCCACATGGACGGAGAACGCCGGCTGGTTGGGGAATTGCGCCGCCGATTGAATGCTCACGATCGGCCCGCGCTTGTGCGTCATGGACAGCTGCGCGACCTGCGCGAGAGAGAGTCCTTTTTCTTTCGTGCCTTTGACGTAAACCCTTTTCCCCTCGACCACCAGATCGCCAGCTTCCGCTTCGAGCTTGTCCGCCGCCACCTCCGCGATCTGTTTCTTGACCTCTTCGGCGGCCAGCTTGGCGGCGGTTCCCATGCTCCTCAAACCCTGGCTGCCGGCGCTG
>Ga0209342_10006035_pt1 | contig 12359 bp, 10 predicted proteins | sample RifCSP16_2_FD_184023 | JGI IMG/M metagenome (GOLD analysis project Ga0209342, IMG submission 184023) | Soil microbial communities from Rifle, Colorado - Rifle CSP2_sed 16_2 (SPAdes) (version 2) | ecosystem: Environmental > Terrestrial > Deep subsurface > Rock core/Sediment | place: Rifle... | reverse complement strand
CGTTCGGCGCGCGCCTGCGTCACCGCCCCTCGCCCCGGACCGGCGAGGCTCAAACGCTGCCCGGCCTCGACCGCGCGCTCGAAGTCGAACTCCACGCCCATGGCCTTGGAAGCGCGCGTAGCGAGGCGCTCGAGGTAGATGCCGAGGCCGCAGCCGTCATCGAGGACAGAACCCTCGGCTCTCGCGCCAACGGCCTGCAAGATCAGGCGAAGCCGCCTCTCCTGTCCGGCGCGCCAGACGTGGGAAGGTTCCCCGATCCGGGCGGCCTTGGCTAGATCATGCACGCTCAAGTTGCTCCTCTCAGCGGTCGCCATCGATCCATGATGAGGGGTCCCTCACCACCGTTCGCGCAGACCTCCGGCTAATTGTATGCCGGCCGGTTGGAGACTACCACCCGGCTCGAAAAACCCTCTTGCCCGGCCTCGCTGGCGCGGGCAGTCAAAGCGACGATAATTCCCTGCCTTGTGGAGGCGCCTTGAAGCGAAGCACGATCTGGTTGACGATAGCTCTCTCGTTGCTGCTCCTGGCGGCAGGCTGCTCTTCCCCGGGACCTGAGGTTGTGGTCTACACCTCAGTGGATCAGCCGTATGCTGAGCCGATCCTTGCCGAATTCGAACGCGAAACGGGGATCCGTGTCCGGGCCGTCTATGACGTCGAGGCATCCAAGACCACCGGCCTGGTGAACCGGCTCCTGGCAGAAACCAGCTCGCCGCGGGCCGACGTCTTCTGGAGTTCTGAGGTCGTTCAAATGATCCTGCTGGAGGAGAGAGGCGTCCTCGCCGTTTATGAGTCGCCTCAGGCGGTGGACCTGCTTGATCAATACCAGGACCCCGAGGGCTATTGGACGGGTTTCGCCGCCCGGGCTCGAGCGATCATCGTCAACACCGATCTCGTCCCGGCCTCGGATTTCCCCCGCGGTCTCGCGGACTTCCTCGACCCGAGCCGGCCCGGCGAATCCATCGCAATCGCTTATCCCTTCTTTGGCACGACGGCGACTCACGCCGCCGCCCTGTATGCCCTTCAGGGCCCGGAGGCTGCCCTGGGATTCTTCGAGGAGCTGGCGGGGCGCGGCGTACGCGTCGTCGACGGGAATTCTGTTGTGCGCGATCTCGTGGCGAGCGGCGAACTGGCCTTCGGCCTCACCGACACCGATGATGCATGCGGGGCGCTGAGGCGGGGGGAGCCTGTGGCCGTGATCTTGCCGGATCAAGACGGGCCAGGGACGCTGGTGATTCCCAGCACCGTCGCCTTGATCGCCGACAGCCCAAACCCGGAGCAGGGGAGAGCGCTGATCGACTACTTGCTGCGCCCCGAAACCGAAGAAGCCCTGGTCCGGGCCGGGTATAGCCATGTCCCGCTTCACCCCGACACATCGCCGCCGGAGACTTGCATCTCCGGTGAGGTGGCGGCGATGGAGGTGGACTACCACGACCTCTACGATTACTTTGCGGTGAGCCAGGAACATCTCCGAGCTGTCTTCCTTCGCTAGCCACCCGATGAAACGCTTGCGGCCTCCCACAGCCATGCCAGACGCCTCACTCCCCGGCGGGCCGCTCGGGCAGGCGCTGGCGCTCGGAATCTACTTGCTGGTCGTGATGGGGCCGCTCCTGGCGCTGACGGGGCTTACCGTGAGAAGCCTCCTCGGCGGACAAGCCGACGAGCTGGCCCTCGTTCTGCCGACCGGCCGCCGGCTGGAGTTGCTGGCCAACAGCCTGGCCCTCTCGGCCGCGGTGGCGGCCCTGGTGACCGTGGAAGGATGGCTGGCGGCTACTGCCATTTGGGCCATGGCGCGCTCCCGGGCCAACGCCCTGCTTTTCCTTGTGCTGCCGCTCGCGGCACTCCCCCCGTATCTCTATGCCCTGGCCTGGTTTGGCCTCGTTCGGGGCCTTGAGCCTCTCCTGGCCCTCCTGGGGCTCGGAGCGCCCGCCCCCTATGGATGGACTGGAGTGCTGTGGGTGCAGGGCGCGGCTTTCGCTCCCCTGGGCCTGGGTTTCGCCTGGCTGGGGCTGCGCAATCTAGATCCGGACTTGATCGATTCGGGACGCACCGCGCGTCACGACGCCGCCGTCCTGGCACGAATCGCGCTTCCGATGAGCGCGCCCGCCCTGGCGACGGGCGCCGGAATCGTCTTCCTGCTCAGCCTGCTGGACTACAGCGTGCCCTCCTTGTTCCAGATCAATGTCTATCCTCTGGAGGTGTTCGCCGACTACAGCGCAACGAACAGCCCGGAGCGAGCGCTCTTGATGACGATCCCATTGCTGCTGATTGCAGGCGCGGCGGCGGCGAGCCTGCTTCGCCCGATCCGGGCGTTGACCACCCGAATGCCGAGTGGCGGAAGGCGCTGGTCGTCCCCGCCGCACTGGCCGGTCGGGTTGATCACGCTTCAATGGTTGGCCCTCGGGTTGCTCAGCCTCCAGGCCCTCGCTCCGCTGGGCGTCCTGTTGGCGCAATCCGGCGGGCTTGGCGGAATCGGGCTGAGCCTGGCATCCGCCTGGGGCGATTTTCGATCGTCGCTCTGGTCGGCAGGATTGGCAGGCGCGATGAGCGCGCTTGTCGGGATGGGGTTGGCGCGCCGGCTCCGGAATGAGACGGGCGGCGGGGTGTGGTGGTTGCTGGCGATGGCCCCGCTGGCGATCCCGGCATCGCTGGCGGGAATGGGCTTCGTTGTCGTGACGGCCCCCCTGGAGGGCTCCTTACGGGGGGCGCTTATTCTTGGCCCAGCATTGGTGCTCTTCGGCCGGTTCGTGCCACTCTCGGCTCTCATCCTGTTGGCCCAGATGAGGCGGCTTGATCCGCTCCTCTTCGAGTCGGCGCGTCTCAGCGAATCCTCGGCCTGGCGGCGGGGGATCCTGGTGGAGATCCCCCTCCTGGGCGGGGCGCTGCTTGCCGCCGCGGGGCTCGTCTTCGCCCTCAGCCTCGGCGAACTGGGCGCGACGCTCCTGGCAGTCCCCCCCGGCATGGGCGCGCTGAGCATCCGGATCTACAACTACCTTCACTATGGCGCCTCGGAGACCGTCGCCGGGCTATGCCTGGTCCTGGAGATCTGCGTTCTGGCGGCTGCCGTCGGGACGTTGGCGCTGGCGGCGCGCTGGGAGCGGCGCATCGCCTCCGGGGAGGCGAGATGATCTCCCTTCACGGCGTGAGCAAGTCCTTCGGGCCGATCCAGGCTGTGGAGGCCGTGTCGCTGGAAGCGCGACAGGGAGAGATCGTCGTCTTGCAAGGACCTTCGGGCGGGGGAAAGTCGACGCTACTGCGGTTGATCTCTGGCCTGGAAGTCCCCGACGAGGGCGAGGTCTGGCTCGATGGCCGTTGTGTCAGCGCGCCGCGTGGCTGTGAGGCGCCGCACGCCCGTGGGATCGGGATGGTCTTTCAGCGCTCGGCGCTTTGGCCGCACATGACGGTGGCGGGGAACATCCGGTTCGGGCTCGGGCGGTCCGCGCCTAAGGAGACCCAGGCGCGGCTGAGCCAACTCTTCGAGACGCTTGAGCTGGGGCCTTTGGCTGGCCGCTATCCTTCGCAACTCTCGGGAGGCGAGGCGCGCCGAGTAGCCCTGGCGCGAGCGCTCGCTCCCAGGTCGCGCCGGCTCCTACTCGACGAACCGCTGACCAGCCTCGACCCCGCTCTCCGAGAGCGAGCCCTGCAGGCCATCCTCCGGCAAGTCGAGGAGACGGAAGCCACTTTGCTCTACGTGACTCACGACGCCGACGAGGCCACGCTGGTGGGCGGCCGCATGGTGCGAATGGATCATGGACGATTGGCGGCCGGATGACCGAGAATTGGGCACCGACCGCCGGCCGGACGTCCGTGCTATGAGAATCAGGACGCTCCTCGCAGGGGTCGTCGTCACCGTAGTCTTCCTCGCCGCGGCGCTTGTATGGATCCTGGCGGCTCCGAGGCCCGGGCCCCTGGCCGTGCTACCGGGCTGGCAGACGATCCGCCCGCCCCACGAGGTCTCGGCGCTGGCGATCCAGGGTGACGCGGTCTGGGCGGGAGGCGACGAGGGTGTCTTCCTGATCGACCGGGTGAGCGGGGAGTTGCGCGGTGCCCTGCCGCACGACCCGCCCTTTCGACAGGTCCGCGCCCTTCTGGTGGACCGGCAGGGAAGGCTTTGGATCGGGTCGCAAATGGGATTGTGGCGATACGATGGGCAGGAATGGGAGGCCTACTCCATCGAGGACGGCCTTCCCGACGTGCGGGTCAATGCGCTCATGGTAGATGAGGCAGGCCACATCTGGGTGGGGACCTGGGGCGGGGCTGCCGTCTGGGACGGGGGCCGCTGGGGGCTCGTGACCACCGCCGACGGCCTCCTCGACAACATGGTCAACGTCATGCTGGAAGACCGACAGGGCTGCTTGTGGTTCGGGTCGTACGTGGCCCCGCGCGGCGGCTTGAGCGTGCTTTGTGGCGACAGCTGGCAGCACTTCACCACCGGACAGGGGCTGCCGCACAACAACATCACCAGCCTGCTCGAGGATTCCGCAGACCGGATATGGGTGGGCACCGGGCTGCTCGACCGGGGCGGCGCGGCGACGTTCCTCCGGGGCCCGGGAGGCTGGCGCCTGGAGCGGACCTGGGGGCCCGTAGACGGGCTTGCCGGCGAAAAGGTGCGTTCCCTCTTCGAGGATGAGGCCGGTTTCCTGTGGATCGGATCTGAGTATGATGGAGTGGCTCTCTTTCAAGCTCGCGTTCAACGTGTTCTGGCGGAAACGGATGGGCTGGCCGATCCCGAGGTGAAGGTGATCATGCAGGATGAAGACGGTGGCCTGTGGTTGGGGACGAGGGATGGCTTGAGTCGCATTACCGCCCAAGGGTTGGCAGAACTCTACCAACACCTTGGGACCGACTGAGGGAGGGACATGACCGCAATCCCGGTTTCACCCCCCGAATCGATCAGCGCCCGGCCGCGGCCGCCGCTGGCCCCGCGGCGCGGGAAGCCGGAGCAGGCGCCGCAAACATTGGCCCAGCTCTTCGCCCTGGTCGTGCGCAGCACAATGAAATCCTGGCTGTGGCGGATCCCGCTGGCGCTTGTTGGTTCGTTCGCCGTGTGGTTGTTGCACACCTTTCTCTTGGTCGTCGCCAACGATGGTTTCAACGCCGGTAACAACTGGTTTCTCGACATGATCCTCGCCCTTCAGGGGCGGATGGCTTCGGGAACGATCTTCTGGACGCTTTTCGGCGGGCTGCTGAGTGGCGCCGGGATGCGTTTCCTGAAAGGCCCGGCGAAGTTCATCCGGCAGTTGACGGAATCGCCCGCGTTCATTCGATCTTGTTTTGTTGGAGCCGGGCCGGGGAGCTTCCCTCTGGGCCTGCTGGCCGCCGGTGGGGCGGGGGCACTCCTGGCAAGCGCGATCCTGGCCAACCGCCTTGCCAGCCTGTTGCTGGCCCTGACCGTGTTTTTCGTGCTGGCCTGGCGCCTGGAGGATTTCTGGGTCCTGGTGGCCCGGCTGGCGTGGACCGACGCCCAGCGAGTGCTCAATCGCCAGCGAGCCCCGCGTCCACTCAACCTGGGTTGGGCAGGCCTGACCGTCCTGGGGGCCTCCCTGGGCTTTCTCGTCGGGATGATCCTGCCCTGGCAGCTTTACTGCGGCGGCGCTGCGTTTCTCGTCCTGGCTGCGCTGAGCGTCGCCCTCATCGTGTCCTCGCTCTCGCGCGGGAAGGGCGCCAGGGCTGCTTCCGTCTTGCTCTTGGTGATCTTGTGCTCGGCGTTCGCGGTGGCCGGCGCCTCCGCCGACGACGGCGGATGGTCGGAGGCCGGCGGGAGCTTCGCGGCGTGGATCGCCAGCGAGGGAGCCATCCGGGCGGTGGCGATGGGTTTCCCGGCGGCGACGGGCATGTTTCTCGGGCTGCTGGCCGGAGGCCTCTCGGGCGTTGCGGGCGGCCTCAGCGCTGTTCCTTCCGTCCCCGTCCCCCCGCCGCCAGCGGGCCCGCCCGGCTTGCAGGTCAACGACAAAGGTCAGGTCTGGTATCAACCGCCGTGGGACGAAGGCGGCCCCGGCTGGGTGGATCGGGCCGAGTTCGAAGTGATCCAACGCCGGCAGGCTGAGGGCATGGTCTGGAACAACACCTACGGCTGGCTGCCGCCGGACGAGCTGGCACAGCGCCGGGCGGACGTTGACCGTTGGAGGGAGGCCTCCAAGGGGCCTGGGATCATCAGCAAGGAGATCGAGCGCGATCGGGCGGAGAGAGCGCTCCGGCTCGAGCAGGCCCGCAGGAGCATGCCACCGGAGACGCTGGGGGCCGAGCCCGCAAAGAAGGTGGAGAAAGAGGAGAGCTTCTTCGATCCCGAAGTGGAGCTGGAATTCTCGCGATCGAGAGACCTCCGCGGCGGGGACCCGGACAAGGGGGTGAGTCTCGGTGTCAAACTGGTGGATGGGGCATACTACGACGCCGACGACGTTACAGGGCAGGCGATGGGGATTGACTACAAGGCGGACGTCCAGCTGGGAGCAGGAGAAGCGGGCTTCGGGTTTTCCAGGGACAGCAAAGGCGAGGTGTTCGTCGGTGCCTACGGCGAGTTCAAAGCTTACAACCTCGAGGCCGAAGGAGTCTATGGGAGTAGCGATTTGGCCGTTACGTCGGGCACGAATATCAGCGCCGGCAAGCTCGGCGGCAGTTTTGGCTACAAAGACGGCACGGTTGGGGGCTCATTTGGGGGGTCGCTAGTCTCGGGCGAGGTGGAAGTGGGGGCCAACGTGGCGGGAGTGAACGTCGGAGTCAATGCGGGTCTCTCGTTCGGATTCGAATTGGGGCTGCAGCTGGGGAAGAAGACCGAGGTCAAGCTCGGGCCATTCACGATTGGCCTGTCGTTTGGGGCTGCGAAGACGGCGAACTAAGCTGGACCGGGCGGGTGCCCGCAGCCGCGGACGTGGAGGAGCAAACGTGCAGGATGACGCGAAGAACGGACGATCCATCCAGCTGTCCCGCAAGGAATTCCGATTCTTGATGGACCTCCTGCAAGTCTCGACGATGATTGGCCTCGAGGCGCCGGCCGACGATCCGACGGTGGCCAATCCTCAAGCCAGGGCGAGGACGATAAGGGAAGGGCGCGAGTCTTTGGTCGCCCGGGGAATGATCCGGCCTGGAGGGTCGGGCGAGAAGGACAAGGTGCAGGGGAAACTGCTGCGGCACGCCCTCCCCTGCTTCTTTCCCGAAAAGGCGCTGTTGATGATTCGTGACCTGCCGCAGGTGGGGCGGCAGATCTTGATCCTCTTTCGCCGCGGCGCCTCGACCGTCGTGCACACGTTCCCCGATCCCGCGAGCCACCGGCTTGAAGAGATGGAAGGAGCGGAGGATGTCGCCGCTCTGATCTTGAGCGTCTTCCCGCTCCAGCCGCAGGAGGTCCGGCAAGGAGGAATCTCCATGCCCATCCAAGCCTTCGAGGCGCTGCGCCAGGCGGCGGAAGCAAGGGATGAGCGACAGGCCTTGAAGGTCCTTGCGGGCGCGCCGCTGACGGAGGAGGAGAAGCTTGCCCTCGTCCGCGCGATCGAGCACCGGGTCATCAGCGGATCGTTCGCCATGCTCACGTGCCAGGGCGAGACGATCACCGATGCCCAGTCGCTGGCGCTTGTGGCCGATACGATGAGCGGCTGGATGATCAGCCAGCCGAAGGACGACCCAGCGGGCAAGACGGCCGGCGTCGAGCGGATCGGCAAGTTTGACGGCCTGGCGGGGATGATGGCGGCCTGGCTGACGGGTCCGCTCGCACCGGCCTCCGGCCAGACCCCATGACGGAAAGACGAGGCGGCTGAATGGACTTCCGTGAGGCAATGGCGCAGTACTGGAAACTACGGTCGCAACATGAGGCCGGAGCGCTCGGTGATGCGGAGTTCGAGGCCGCGGTTGGCGATCTGACGGTGGTCGATGCCCAGGGGGACGCGTGGCAAATCGGCGTGAGTACCGGCCGATGGTACCGCTTTGATGGCCAGACCTGGGTGGAAGGTTTCCCTGCCCTGCCCAGCGAGGATCCGAGCCAGGCACTCTTGCTGCGGCCAACGCCAGGGCCTGCATCGCAGCCACGAGTGCCCCGATCCGGGCCCGCCTCTCCTCCGCCCGGCGAGTTTCCGCAGATGCCCCCGCCACCGGGCTGGCGGTCTGGGCCGGGGGCCGGGCAGCCCGGTCCTACCCCACAGGCCCCGCCCCCGTCGAAGTCGCGGCTCCCCCTCGCCGGGATCATCGTAGCCGTCGTGGTGGGCTGCCTCTGCGTGGTGGCCTGCGTTGCGGCGGTCATTCTGGCCAAGCCCGATATTCTGCCCGACGGGCTGCCCTTCTTGCCGTCCGCCTCCCCGGTGCCTGCTCCCGGCACGGCGGCGCTCCGCGTCGAAAACCGGGCAAGCACCGACATCTGCTACATGTTGATCAGCCCTTCGACCAGCAGCGAGTGGGGCGAAGACTGGTTGGGGCCAACGGAGACGATCCCGCCCGGCGCTAGCCGCGACTTCGCCGTCTCGCCTCCACAGAACTACGACCTGCAAGCCCTGGACTGCAATGCCTCGGTCATGGCTGAGCAGTACGGCGTGAACATCGGCGCGAGCGGGGCGACCTGGTCGGTCGGGCCGTAACCGGCAAACAGTGCGCGAAAGCGGAGCCCCAAAGGGGTGCTGCGCGAAGGGGGGAAGAAGGTTTAAGGACGCGTCCTTAGGACCTCCCTCCCCCGGCAGATCTTCATCGACAGCTGATTCGAGCAAATGCCGGGGGATGGGACGGGGGCCGTCCCCCGCACCTGTGGTTCGGGGCAGGTGTCGCCCCTGCGGGCCGCATCGTCCCGACCCAGCACCTGTGGTTCTGGGCAGGTGTGTCCTTCGGGAGGGCTTCGCGGCCCGAACGGGGTGGGGGTCGTGGATGGGGCGCGCCAGCCGAGGCAAGAGTCCCTGGCCTCACAACGCGCGAATCAGTTCACAGGCTCCAAGTGCCGGGGCACTTGCCCCGGATGCTAGTGCCGGGGGCCGCAGTGAGAATAAGGCTCTTTCGGGCGCCTGCTAGGGAAGCGTCCACTCCTGCTTGAAGGCGAAGCCGCGGCGGTTGTCGATCAGCCGGATCCAGGATGGCGTCAGGCGGAAGACCTCGCTGGAATGGACAGCGTCGACCAGGTCGGCGACGAAGGGGAAGCGCCTGGCATAGAGAGCCAGAGCCTCCTCCCGCTCTGCGCCCGCGAGGGGGCTGACCGTGCCCTGGATCTGAAGCCCGCGAATCTCGCGCCAGTCGCTCACCGAAGGGAAAAGGCCCGCAGCCGCGCGAGGCTCTCGGGCGAGGTTCTGTGAGTGGCGGCTGCCAGCTTCGGAGAGGAAGTAGAGGCAGAGACGATCGTCTGCGGCGAAGAACAAGGGGGTGGCTCGAGGCCAGCCGTCTTCGTCGAGGGTGGCCAGCGTGAGGGCGGTCGTCTCGGCGATGATCTCCCCGGCGGGAGCGAGGTCGGGCTCGGGGGATGGGACGTGGTCCGCGCTCACCGCGGCGCCACCTAGAGCCCCTCCCAGCGCGGATAGCCCGGGTTGTCGATGCCCAGGCGAAGCAGAGCGCGGCCGACCGTCGCCGTGACGACCTCGTCGAGGGTCTGCGGCTTTCCGTAGAACGCCGGGACGGGCGGGAAGATCACGGCCCCGGCCGCGGCGGCAAGATCCATCAGGCGGATGTGGCCTCGATGAAGCGGCGTTTCGCGGACCAGGAGGACGAGGGGGCGGCCCTCCTTGAGGCAGACGTCGGCTGCGCGCGTGATCAGGTCCCCGGCGTAGGAGTTGGCGATGGCCGAGAGGGTCTTGATCGAGCACGGAGCGACGATCATGCCGCGGGTGGGGAAGGAGCCCGAGGCTAGGGGCGCGGAGATGTCGCCGGGGTTGTAGTGAATGTCGGCCAGCGCCTGGACATCGTTGACCGATCGGCCGGTCTCCTGCGAAATGGTCAGGCGCGAGGAGGGGCTGAGGATCAGGTGAGTCTCGATCCCAGCTTGGCGCAGGAGCTCGAGAGCGCGCAGGCCGTAGATTGCCCCAGAGGCTCCGGTGATGGCGACAACTACGCGGGCGGGCGATGCAGCGGGGGAAGGAGTCATCGTGGGCGATGAGTGGCCATTGGATGGGAGGGGTGATCGGTTACACGGTGATCGGTTACACGGTGATCGGTTAGTCGGTGATCGGTTAGTCGGTGGGCGGTTACTCGGTGATCGGTTCGTCGGTGATCGGTTGGTCGGTGGGCGGTTACTCGGTGATCGGTTCGTCGGTGATCGGTTACACGGTGATCGGTTCGTCGATGATCGGTCCCTCGGCAGTTCGTTGCTTGGGCGCCTAGGTGCCCGGGCGCCTTAGTCACCGATCACTGATCACAGATCACCGTTCACTCCGCCCCCTCCCCCTTCCTCCCCCAATAGATCGCAATCGTGCCCAGCATCCTGCGCACAAAGCCCACCTCCTCAAGACCGGCGCGGACGAGCATCTCGGCCAAGTCTTCGGGGGCCAGGAACCGCTCCGTCGAGTCGGGAAGGTAATTGTACGCCTCGGCATCACCCGTCACCAGGATTCCCAGGGCCGGGATGACGCGGTGGAGATGGAATTGCAGGAGGGGGCGGAGTGGGCCGGGCTGGGGTGGGGCCGTGTCGAGGGCGACCAACCGGCCGCCGGGCTTGAGCACGCGGGCCTGCTCGGCCAGCGATCGGTCGAGGTCGGTGACGTTGCGCAAGAGGAAGCCGGAGACGAGGGCGTCCAACCCCTGAGCGGCGAAGGGGAGGGCATGGGCGTCGGCGATCACCCACCCGAGGCGCTCGCCGCCCGGGCGGCGACGTCCCAGGGCGGTCATTTCGGGTGTGAAATCGGCGGCGACCACTCGGGCGCCGGGAGTCTGGCGCAGGGCCTCGAGGGCAAGGTCGCCCGTGCCGGCCCCGAGGTCGAGCAGACGGGCGCCGCGCCGCAAGCCCGCGCGGCGGATCACCTCTCGGCGCCAGCTGAGGTCCCTACCGAATGTCATCAGGCGGTTCATCAGGTCGTATCGTCCTGCGATCCGGGCGAACATCCGCTGGACGCGGCGACTCTGGCCGGAGGCACTGCCGAGCGGAATCACGGCTCGGGATCGCCAGGACCCCAGCCGGTCGGGGTCACCGGTGAAGATGTGGAGCCGGTCGACCGTGAAGGTGAGGCTGGGAGCGGGAGGAAGGGCGAGCGCCTCAAGCTCTTCCGGCCTCCTAAACTCAGCCAGGGTCAGGTGAGGCCGGAGGTCGTTCCCGAAGGCGCCTTCGTAAGGCGGGTATTTGGGGAAGGCTTGTGAGAGGCGGCGGAAGAGGCTGAGGAGCGGCCCGGGGTTCTCGGGCTCGAGGAAGAGGGTCGTCTCGAAGCGGCCATACTGGTTGAGGGTAGTGGGAAAAGGGCCGATCTCCGCGCAGATGCGCTCGAGGGTTGGGATGACCGCCTTGAGTTTCCGGGGAGGGGCGAAGGGGTAGAGGAGGGTGATGTGAGGGGGAACGCGCTGGATGGCCGGCTTGCCCCCCAGGCTTTCTGTGGGCGGCGCCGTCCCCGGAGGAACAAGGATGACGAGAGCGCTTTGGACTGCCAACACTCAACCCACGAACTGCCACGGGCAAAGGCGCCGGTGAAGGGCGTCGACGGCGAAGTAGAGACCGAGGCCCAGGAGGCTCATCGCCACCACTCCGGCATACATCTTGGGGTAGTCGAATAGGGTGCTTCCCGCCAGGAAGATGTAGTAGCCCAGGCCACGCTGCGTGGCGAAGAGCTCGGCGACGTAGAGCACGGCGACGGCCGTCCCCACCGATTGGCGGAGGGCGGTGAGGATCGCGGGCAGGCTGGCGGGGAGGTAGACGAAGCGGAAGAGCGCCCGCCGACCGGCGCCCAGACTGCGGACGGAGTGGACCAGCTCGGGGCGAATCCCCGCCGCCTGGTCGCGCACCAGGACAAGGATCTGGAAAAAAAGGATGAGGAAGATGATGACGATCTTGGGCAGATCGCCGACACCGAGGAAAAGCAGGATGACCGGGATGAGCACGACCTTCGGGATCGGCAGAAGGAGATAGAGCAACGGGGTAAAGACCCGGTTGAGGCGCTCCGACTGGCCCAAGACAAGGCCCGCCGGGACGGCCAGGGCCACAGCCAGCGCGGTGGAGGCGACCACGCGCCACAGGCTGGCCAGGAAATGGAGCCCGAGATCGCCGGCCAGACCAGTGAAGAAGGCTTGGAACACGAGGATCGGCGAAGGGAGGATCGGCCGGCGGACAATCAAAGCCAACGCCTCCCACGCCAGGACAAGCGCAAGCGCGGCGAGCGCCACCTGGGCGGGGAAGCTTCCGAGAATATGCCGTGAATCTGCGCGCGGCCTGCCGGGAGGTCCGACTCCTGCGGTGCGGCCGGACGAGCGCTCGAGCGGCGCCT
>Ga0209342_10006034_pt1 | contig 12360 bp, 14 predicted proteins | sample RifCSP16_2_FD_184023 | JGI IMG/M metagenome (GOLD analysis project Ga0209342, IMG submission 184023) | Soil microbial communities from Rifle, Colorado - Rifle CSP2_sed 16_2 (SPAdes) (version 2) | ecosystem: Environmental > Terrestrial > Deep subsurface > Rock core/Sediment | place: Rifle... | reverse complement strand
TGCTCACCGCGCGCGGCGAGGAGGCGGACCGGGTGATGGGACTCGAGCTCGGCGCCGACGACTACATGGCGAAGCCCTTCTCTGCTCGCGAGCTCCTCGCCCGGATGCGCGCGGTCGTCCGCCGAGCGCGCGGTCGCGCTGGTCCTTCACTGGAGGTGCTGCGGGTGGGCCGGCTCGTCATCGATCCCGGCGCGCACCGCGCGACGCAGGGCGGAGCCGAGCTGACGCTCACCGGGTACGAGTTCGCGCTCCTCAAGGCCCTGGCGGAGCGCGCCGGGCGCGTCCTCTCGCGCGAGCAGCTCATGGAGATCGCCAGGGGGTCGGCGGAGGAGGCCTTCGACCGATCCATCGACGTCCACGTCTCGCGCCTGCGCCAGAAGCTCGGCGACGACCCGAAGCGGCCCCAGCTCATCAAGACCGTTCGGGGCGCGGGGTACGTGCTCGCGGCGGAGGAGCCGTGAGCGGCCGGCCCGTACGGAGCCCGCTGCCGGGCCGCCTCTTCTGGCGCGTGTACCTGAACGGCCTCTTGCTGCTGCTGCTGGTGGCGATCGCGGTGGCGGCGGTGGGAGCGGCGCTGCGCCACGTCCCCGCAGGTGGTGGGCGGAACCCCGAGCGCTTCGCGGCCTACGCCGCGGAGCGGGTCGCAGAGCTGCGCGGCGACCCGCCGGCGCTCGAGCGCGAACTGCGCCGGGTCCGCGAAACCTTCGGGGCAGAGGTCACCGTCTACCGCGCGGGCGGTGTCCTGGCGACGAACGTCGAGCCGCCGCTCCCGCCGCTCGACGGGCGCGACCGGCCCCATCTCTCGACACCCGCAGATCTCCGCCCCGGCCACCACGGCGCGTTCAGGGTGCACAGGCGCCACTTCACCTTCGCGGCGCCGGTCCCGGACGACCCCGACGTCTACGTCCTGCTCTCGGGGAGCTTCCCGCTGCCCTCCCTGCTGCGGGTGACGTCCCTCCTCATGGCCGTCCTCCTCGCCCTGGCGGTGGCCTCGATCCCGCTCGCGAGGGCGATCTCCTCGCCGCTGGAGCGGCTGGGCCGCGCCGTGCGCGCGTTCGGCGCCGGCGACCTCACGGCGAGGGCGAGGCTCCGCGCCCGTGGCGAGGTGGGCGAGGTCGCGGGCGCCTTCGACCAGATGGCCGATCGCATCGAGGCGCTCCTCCGGACCGAGAAGGAGCTCCTGGCGAACGTCTCCCACGAGCTGCGCACGCCGCTCGCCCGCATCCGGGTCGCGCTCGACCTCGCGGCCGAGGGCGACCACGACCGCGCGCGGCGCTGCCTGGCCGAGATCGGCGCGGACCTGGGCGAGCTGGAGCGGCTCGTCGAGGACGTCCTCACGGCGGCGCGCCTCGATCTGGCGGAGGGGCGCGAGGGCGCGCCCCTCCCGCTCCGGAAGGAGATCGTCGACGCGCGCGCGCTCGTCATGCTGGCGGCGGAGAGGTTCCGCAGGGAGAACCCGGAGCGCGCGCTGGAGTTGAGCGTCCAGGGCGAGCTCCCGCCCCTCGACGCCGACCCGGCGCTGCTCCGCAGGGCGCTCGAGAACCTGCTCGACAACGCGCGCAAGTACTCCGACGTCGGCCAGGCGATCACCCTCTCGGCGCGCGCCGACGCGCGGGGCGTGTCCGTCGAGGTGAGGGACCGGGGGATCGGCCTCGACGCCGCCGATCTGGAGAGGATCTTCACCCCGTTCTTCCGCTCGGACCGGAGCCGCGCCCGGGGGACGGGCGGGATCGGCCTCGGCCTCGCGCTGGTGAAGCGGGTCGTGGAGGCTCACGGTGGGTCGATCACCGCGGAGAGCGAACCTGGCCGAGGGACGGCGATGCGCTTCACCGTCCCCGCGACTAGCCCGCCGTGACGCCGAGAGCGTCCGCGTCTTCGCTCCGAGGCAGTGCACCGCCCGCGGAGGAGTCGTCATGGACGTGGAGCGCCGGCAGCGGCAGCGTCCCCCGGCACGGCACGCCGTCATGCGATGCGTCGTCCGGGGATCTCTGGAGCCTCCCACGCCGAGAGCACATGAGGACGGGGCCGTTCCGGCCGTTCGTCATCACCGTCCACGAGCCGCACCTGGGGCAGCGTAGCCCGTGATCTGCGGCAGCCAGGGCCTCCAGCGAGCGGATGATCTCGGGCAACGCCCGCGCGAGGGCGGGCGCGGAGCTGGCTCGATGGATGGGCCCGATGAACGATCCCCATCCTGCGTCCTGCGTGAGACCGACGTCGAGGTGCCCGTCGTGGCCGATCTGGGCCTGCAGGAACCATCGTCCTGACGCCTTGCGGATGTAGACCTCGAACTCGAGCAGGCCCCGCACGACATGGAGCCGAAAGCCGGCATCGAGGAGGGAAGCGACATACTCGGGGTTGAGCGAGAGCCGGGCCATAGGGTGCCACGCGTCCTTGTTCTACATCGATGGTGACAGCGCGCCCGATGGCGAGCCCGCGCTCGCGGGCTGGCGCGCCGGCGGCGTGGTCAGCGGCAGCTCGACGTTGACCTCCAGGAGCGAGCAGCCGCTCTCGCGCTGCAGCCTGACCGCCACCTTGTCGTCGTCGATGGCGAGGTACCGCTTGATGACCTCCAAGAGCTCCTTCTGGAGCTGGGGCAGGAAGTCGGGGGCGTGGCGGTCAGCTCGCTCGTGCGCCAGGAGGATCTGCAGGCGCTCCTTGGCCGTCGCGGCGAGCGTCGGGCGCCTGGGCGCGCGGAAGAACTCGAGGATGCTCATGCCGTCCTCCGCAGCAGCCGGTCGAACAAGCCCCTCCGCTCCGGGCAGAGGAAGCGGTGCTCCACGGAGTCGCCGAGGAAGCGGGCCACCGCGTCGGTGTAGGCGAGGGCGGCGTTCGAGCTCTCGTCCAGCACCACCGGCATCCCCACGTTGCTGGCGCGGAGGACGGCGGGGCTCTCCGGGACGACGCCCAGGAGCGGGATCGCCAGGATCTCCAGCACGTCGTCCACCTTCAGCATCTCGCCTCGCTCGACGCGCCGGGGGTCGTACCGGGTGATGAGCAGGCGCTCGCGCACCGGCTCCAGGCCGTGCTCGGCGCGGTAGGACTTCGCCTGGAGGACGCCCAGGATGCGGTCGCTGTCGCGCACGGACGACACCTCGGGATTGGTCACGATGATCGCGTCGTCGGCGAAGTAGAGCGCCATGAGCGCCCCCTTCTCGATGCCGGCCGGGCTGTCGCAGATGATGTAGTCGAACTCCTTCCTGAGGGCCTCGAGCACGCGCTCCACGCCGCTCCTGGTGAGCGCGTCCTTGTCGCGGGTCTGGCTGGTCGGGAGGATGAACAGGTTCTCGACCCGCTTGTCCTTGATGAGGGCCTGGTTGAGCCTCGCCTCGCCGTTGATGACGTTGATGAAGTCGAACACCACGCGGCGTTCGCACCCCATGATGAGGTCGAGGTTCCGGAGGCCCACGTCGAAGTCGATGATGCAGGTCTTGTGGCCCTTCAGTGCGAGGCCCGTTCCAAACGCGGCGCTGGAGGTGGTCTTGCCCACGCCACCTTTGCCCGACGTCATCACGATCACGTTGCCCAAGAGCGCCTCCTGGATGGGTTGCCATCCGGCTGTCATGGTTTCACTGCGGTCGAAGGTCAAAGGAGCAGGGGGTCGATGCGCAGGTACCCATCCCGGACGTGAACCTGCACTTGTCGTCCCTGGACGTCCTTGCCCATGTCCTCGCTGACGAGGTAGAGGCCGGCGATCGACACCAGCTCGGCTTCCAGGCTCTGGCAGAAGATGCGGGCGCTCTCGTCCCCGGACGCGCCCGCGAGCGCTCGTCCCCGGAGCGCTCCGTAGACGTGGATGCTCCCGTCGGCGAGCAGCTCCGCGCCGGGGCTCACCGAGGCGCAGACGACGAGGTCGCCGTTCGGGGCGTGGACCTGCCGGCCCGAGCGCACCGGCTCGGTGATCATCCTCGTGGTGCGCTGACGCGGGTGCTCGGACTTCTCCGCGGCGCCTCTGGCCGCGGCCTCGCTCCGCTCCTGCCGTGCTGGCAGCAGCGCGAGACCTGCCGCGAGCGCGCTCTCCTGCTGCTGCCGGGTCCCCCCTTGCAGGCCGACGACGAACAGGCCGTGGCCGCGGAGGACGCCGGGGAGTCCCCGGAAGTCGAGCTCGGCCCCCGGGGGAAGGGTCTCCAGATCGAGCACCACCGGCGTGTTCCGGAAGAAGCCGGGCGCCTGCCTGACCTTCTCCTCCAGCAGGGAGAAGAACTTCGGGTCGCCCGGGTCCAGCACCTTGAGCGTCACCATGGTGAAGCTGCCGCCGCGGAGCTGGAATGGGTCGGTCTCTTCGTGAATCACGCGCGCAGTGTAGACGAGCGATATCGGCCGGCAACTTTTCGGCCGGCGAGGCCCCAATTGTGTGCTTTGCGGAGGTGGGCAATCGAACGCGCTGCGCCATTGGGCGTGACCCAATCGGGCTCCGCAATCGGGCTGATGCTGCACCGCGATGGGGCGGCGATGCGCTTCAGCGTCCCTGGCGCAGCCAGCCGACGTCGCGCACGCGTTCGGAATGGCGGGCGGGCACGAAGAACCGGAGCCACCCGGCGAGGAGCAGCGTGGAGAGCGCGAGGAGCGCGAACACGCCGAGGGAGATCCGCACCGCCCTGGGCACGCGCTGGGTGATGAGCGTCGTCACGCCCTCTCTCCTTGCACGCTGCGGGCCACGCCGCGTCGTCCGGCGCTGCATCGCCAAGCGCCCGATCCTGCGGGGGACCTAAAGGGGACGAGGCCATGGGTGTTGCCCTGTCGGCACGGAACCCGAGTCATGGTTGCCACACGATCGATCGCGGCGCTGGTCACCACTCGTTCTTGCACCTGCGGCAGCGGGCCCTCCGGAACATGAGGTCGGCACCCATCCCCGTGCATGTCCCGCACTCAGGGCACACGAGATCGTAGAAGCCTCACCCCTGCACCTTCGTCCGCGCCCACCGCTTGACAAGGACCGACAGGCAATGCATATCGATATGCATGAGAACGACGCTCATCCTGAAGGACGACCTCGTGAGCAAGGCTGCCGAGCTGACCGGCATCTCGGAGAAGACCGCTCTCGTCCACGCTGGCCTCGAGGCTCTCATCGCGCGCGAGGCAGCGCGCCGGCTCGCGGCACTTGGAGGTTCGGAGCCCCAGCTCGAGTTACCGCGTCGTCGCCGATCCGAGGAGCCGCACTCGTGATTCTGGTCGACACCTCGATCTGGGTGGACCATTTTCGGTCCAGCTCCACCGAGCTTGCGCGCGCCCTCACGGAGGGCGTCGTGCTAGGTCACCCCTGTGTCGTGGGGGAGCTCGCCTGTGGAAATCTGCGCGACAGGCAACAGACGCTCGAGCTCCTCCGGGACCTGCCACAAGCGGTGCGGGCGACCGACGAGGAGGCGCTCGCGTGTATCGAGAGGAACAAGCTCCATGGCCGCGGTATCGGCTGGATCGACGTTCAGCTTCTCGCCTCGGCCCTGCTCTCGTCGGCTCGTCTGTGGACCCTGGATGGGCCGCTCTCACGCGAGGCGAAGCGCTGCGGCGTGACTCGCGAGTGATCGGTGACTGCAACGCCTCACCCCTCCGCCTCCTCGCCCGCGGCGAGCCCGTACTTCTTCAGCTTGTCGTGCAGGGTCACCCGCGAGATGCCGAGTGCGCGCGCGGCCTCGGTGCGGCTCCCCCGGGCCGCCCGGAGCGCCTCGACCACGAGCCCGCGCTCGTAGGCCTCCACGCGCTGCTTGAGGCTCAAGGGCGGAGGGCCCGCGGCCACCTGCCCCAGGCCGGGCAGGAGCGCGAGGTCCAGCTCGCCCTCGGGCGAGAGCGCGACCAGGCTCTCCAGCGCGTGCTCCAGCTCGCGGACGTTGCCCGGCCACGGGTGGCCGGCGAGACGAGTCAGCAGGGCCTCGGAGGGCGCGACCTTCTCCACGCCGAAGCGCTCCGCGAACCGGTCGAGGAAATGCCGCGCCAGGACCGGTACGTCCTCCGGCCGCTCCCGAAGCGTCGGTACACGAAGCGTCACAACGTTCAGGCGGTAGTAGAGGTCCTCGCGGAACTGGCCCCTTGCCGCGAGCTCCTTGAGATCGCGATGGGTCGCGGCGACGACGCGGACGTCGACCGTGCGCGCGCGGTCCTCGCCCACTGGCCGGATCTCGCCTTCCTGGAGCACCCGGAGGAGCTTGGCCTGGGCGCCCGGGGCGAGCTCGCCCACCTCGTCGAGGAGGAGCGTCCCTCCGTCCGCCTCGCCGAACAGGCCCGCCCGCGCGCGGACCGCGCCGGTGAACGCCCCGCGGGCGTGCCCGAACAGCTCCGCCTCCGCCAGCTCCGGCGCGAGCGCGGCGCAGTTGAAGCGGACGAAGGGCCGCCCGGCGCGGCGCGATGCCCGCCAGATGGCCTCCGCCACCCGCTCCTTCCCGGTGCCGCTCTCGCCGACGACGAGCACGGTCACGTCGCGCGGCGCGACGCGCGCCACGAGCTGCGCCAGGCGCCTCATGGGCTCCGAGGCGAAGACCATCGAGCCCGCCAGCGCCAGCTCGCCCACGAGCCGCTCGTTCTCGGCCGCGAGGCGCACCGCCTCGAGCGCGCGCCGCACCACCGCCAGCAGTTCGTCGTTCTCGAAGGGCTTGCGGAAGTAGTCCCACGCCCCGGCCTTCATCGCGTCGACGGCTTGCCGCTCCGAGCCGTGCGCGGTCACCAGGACGACGCGGGGTGCGGGGGCGCGCGCGAGCAGGCGCCGCAGGAGCTCCATCCCGTCCATGCGCGGCATGCGCAGGTCGGCGATGACTAGCGGGACCGGCCGGGCCTCGTAACAGCGGAGCGCCTCCAGCCCGTCCGCGGCCTCCTCCACCTCGATCTCCTCCGAGGCGAGGATCTCGCGCAGCGTGTACCGGACGCCGGGGTCGTCGTCGACGACGAGGACGCGCGCGGTCACGAGACCGCCTCCGGGGTACCCGTCGGCGCGCTTCGATCGGGCGCGCGCCGATGGGTCGGCGCTCCCACCCCGTCGGCGGGGAGCCGCACCACCGCCGCGCAGCCGCCGCCGCCGCGCGGCCCGAGCTCCACCTCGCCGCCGTGCTGGCGCGCCAGGGCGCGGGCTATGGTGAGCCCGAGGCCCGAGCCGTGGGCCTTCGAGGTGACGCCCGGCTCGAAGGCGCGCCCGCCCAGGGCCGGATCGACGCCGGGGCCCTGGTCGAGGACGAGGACCTTCGCCTCTCCCGCCGCTGGCTCGGGGACGACGATGTCGACGCTCATCCCGTCATCGCTCGCCTCGATGGCGTTCTGCACCAGGTTGATGAGGAGCTGCTTCACCTTTCGTGGATCGCAGCGCGCGGCGGCGGCGGACGCGCGCACCTCCAGCCCGACCCCGCGCTCCTGCGCCAGCCCCTCGTGCAGGGCGGCGACCTCCCGCGCCAGCGCGCCCAGGTCGACCCGGGCGAGCGCGAGCGGCACGAGGGGTCGGGAGAAGTTGAGGAACTCGTCGAGGATGCCACCCATGCGATCGACCTCGCGCCGGAGGACCGACAACCGCTCGGCGCCCTTGCCGACGGGGAGGTGATCGGCGAGGAGCGCCCCCAGCCCCTTCACCGACGCGAGCGGGTTCTTCAGCTCGTGGGCGATCTCGCCCGACAGCGCCGTCAGCTCCTCCGCCCGCTCCGCGTGGGCGCGCAGCGCGTCCTCCTGCGCGAGGAGCGCCTGGGCCAGCATGCGGTCGAAGACCTTCCGCACCGCGTGTCCGGCGCGCGACCCGATGGCGAGGACGGCCGAGAGGACGGCGGCAGTCGTCACGAGGTGGGCGCCGCCATGGCCTGCGCGCGGGCCGCCGCCGAACGCGGCCAGGTTGAGATCGGGGATCGCTCCCGCCAGCTCGACAGCCGCCATGCCCCACACGCCCGCCACCTGGACCCCCACCAGCGCCCACCGGACTCCGGGCGCGCCGAAGATGCCGATCATCACCGCCAGCGGGACGAAGGCGTACGTGAAGGGGCTCTCCAGCGCGCCGGTGGCGAAGGCGAGACCGAGCTGGCCCACCACCGCCGCGAGGAGGTTCCAGAAGACGGCCTCGGGGCGGAATCCCGAGCGCCGGAAGCGGACCGCCTCGGAGACGAAGTAGGCGCCGATGGGCGCGACGAGCGCGCAGAGGAACACCAGGCGCCACCGCGCGGGGTCGGTGAGCGCGACGAAGGCGGCCAGGGCCAGCGCGACCGGGATGGCGACGAGGCGGATCCCGACCATCTTCCCGAAGAGGCGCGCCAGCTCCTGGCGCTGGATCTCCTCGAAGCCGCTGGGCGGGTTGAGCGGGCTCTCCGCGGTGCACCTCCAGCTCCGGAGCATAGAGCGGTCGCGGTGGGGGCGCACGTCAGCTCCTCCCCGCGGCGCGGTCGAGCGCCGCGAGCGCGGTCCCCAGGCGCGCCCGGGCCTCGGCGAGGCCCACCTCCGACTGGTAGAGGCGGTCGTTGGAGTCGAGGACGTCGAGGGAGCTCGCCACCCCGCCGACGAAGCTCCGCCGCGCGGTCGCGGCGGCCTCCGCTGCCAGCTTCACCTGATCCTCCGCCAGGCGAAGCCTCTCCGCGGCGACCCCGACGTCGCGCGCGGCGTCCTCCACCTCCTGTCGCACGGCCACGCGCTCGGCCTCGAGCCCCGCGCTGGCGCTCGCGAGCGCCCCTCTCGCCTGCCGTGCCCGGCCATAGCGCGCCCCGCCGTCATAGAGGGGCCAGGCGAGGTCGACCGTCACGCGCCAGCCGTCTTCTTTCCCCGTGGGGAGCGGCACGTCCTGGGCGAAGGCCGACGCGCTGGCGGAGAGCTGGGGCAAGAGGCGCAGCCGCGCCGAGGTGAGCTGGCGCTCGGCGGACTCGAGCTCGGCCGCCCGCGCTCGCACCTCCGGCCTGCGGGCGAGCGCCTCCTCGGCCATGGAGCGGGCGTCGACGGCGGCCGGCGCGTTCGGGGCGCCGAGCGGGATCCTGAGCGGCTCGGCCCGGCCCAGGATCACTCCCAGCGCGAGCTGCGCGCGGCCCAGGTCGGCCCGGGCGCGCGCGAGGTCGCTCCGGCGCTTCACGGCCTCCGTGCGGGCCTGGAGGACGGACAGCGGCACGCCCGTCCCCGCCTCGAGCGCCGCCTCCGCGCTGCGCGCCTGGTCTTCGGAGCTGTCGACGGCGCGCCTGGTCGCGGCCACGACCTCCTCGCCGGCGGAGGCGGCCCAGGCGGCCTGCACCAGCGCGGTGCGCAGCTCGAGGCGCACGGCGCCTGCGCTCGCCTCCGCGGCCCGCTGCGCGCTCCGCGCGGCGGCGGCGTCGGCCCAGATGCTGGGGACCACCAGAGGGACCCTCACGGTTCCGCTGGTGGCGAACACCTCGCGCGGCTGGATCACCAGGTCCGGCACGGACGGGGCGGCGGGATTGACCGCAGAGAGGAGCCGGCCCACGGGCGCGACCGCCTGGTCCCGGTTGCGGGTGTAGCTGCCCGCCGCGGTGAGCGTGGGTAGAGCCGGCGCGAGCGCCTGGCGGAAGAGCCCGGCGGCCTCCTCGACCCGGCCGCGCGCCTGGGCGAGCGACAGGTTCCGCGCGTCGAGTTCCTGGAGCGCCTCTTCGAGCGAGAGCGTGCGCGGGGCAGCGGGCGCCTGGGCGAGCGCTGCCGTGGCGGCAAGGACGAGCCCGAGCGGGGTGGCGAGCGCGAAGCGGAGGGTCATGGCTCGAGCGGGAGCAAGGAGGGTGCCGGGGCTGCCGCGCCTGTTCAGCGCGGAGCACGCAGAGGCCACGGAGCCTCTGCGCGGGTCTGGCTCTCATCCTGATCATGCCGCTCGCGGAGCCTTAAGAAGCGGCCGCAGCGTGAGATAGCAGAAGGGCCGCGGTCGCGGTCCCGTTCGGAAATCCGAACGCGCCGTCGGATCTCCTTACATCGGAGGTCCATCGGGCGCGTCGAAGGCTGGCAACAACCGGGGCGCTGGGCCGGCACGGCGCTTGCCACCGCATGGCCCGGAGCCCGAAACGAGGAGACCACACCATGCGTCGAATCGCCGTCGTCCTCGTCATCCTGGTGGCGGCCCTGTGCGGGCTCCTCGCCTGGCGTCTCGCGGCGCAGGCGGCCGTGTCGCGTGGCCCCGCGGGCGGGTCGGGAGAGATCGAGGGGACCGAGGTGGAGCTTTCTTCCCGCGTTCTGGCCCGCGTCTTGGAACTTCGAGTGAAGGAGGGTGAAGGCGTGCACCGCGGCGATCTCCTCCTCACGCTCGACTGCGCCGACATGGAGGCCCAGCTCGCCGAGGCGGAGGCGCGGCTCGCCTCGGCCCGGGCGCAGGCGGCGGCCGCCTCTGCCTCGGTCGAGGCGTCGAGGAGCCAGCGGGAGGCGGCAGCGGCGGCGAACCTGGCGGCGCGGGCGCAGGCCGAGGCCCTCGCCGCGCAGCGCGACGCCGCGGAGCGCCAGGCGGGCCGCCTGGAGAGGCTCGCCTCCGACGTGGCGCTCGCGAACAGGGATCAGAGCAGGGCCAGCGCGCAGGGCCTGGAGCGGCAGACGAGGGCCGCCTACGCGCAGGCGACGGCGAGCGAGGGGCAGGCCAGGGCGGCCGTGGCGGCCATCCGCGCTTCGGGCGCGCAGGCGGTGGCGGCGGAGGCGCAGATGAAGGCGGCCGAGGCGGCGGCGGCGCGCGTGCGGCTGCTCGTCGACGAGTGCCGCGTCGTCGCGCCCCGCGACGCCATGGTGGACGACCTGCCGCACGAGCTGGGCGAGCTCGTCCAGCCGGGGCAGACGCTGGTGAAGCTCGTGGATCTCCAGGACGTCAAGGCGATCTTCTATCTCCCCAACGCCGAGCTGGCGGCGGTGCGGCCGGGCGCGAAGGCGATCGTCGTCGCCGACGCCTGGCCGGGAGAGCGCTTCGAGGGCGTCGTGCGCACGGTCGCGCTGGAGGCCGAGTTCACCCCTCGCAACATCCAGACCCGCACCGATCGCGACCGCCTCGTCTACCCGGTCGAGGTGCGGATCGCCAACCGCGACGGCAAGCTGCGGCCGGGGATGCCGGTGCAGGTCTCGCTGCCGGGGACGGAGCGCCGATGACCCTGACGGCGACCGTGACCTCGACCGCGACGTTCTCGCGCCAGGCGCCAAGTCGCAAAGAGGGTCTTCCTTTGCCCCTTTGCGGCTTTGCGCGAGCCCCCGACCGTGACCTCGACCATGGCCCCTGACCTCGTCCCCGCCCTGGAGGCCCGCGCTCTCGTGAAGCGCTTCGGCCGGGTCGAAGCGCTGCGCGGGCTGTCGTTCTCGGTCGCCCCCGGGGAGCTGTACGGGCTCGTCGGCCCCGACGGCGCGGGCAAGACCACGGCCATCCGCGCCTTGGCGGGGCTCCTCGTCCTCGACGGCGGCGAGGCGCGGATCCTCGGGCAGGACCCGCGCTCCGGCGGGGCCGAGCTACGCGAATCGATCGGTCTCATGCCGCAGCAGTACAGCCTCTACCGCGACCTCTCGGTCGGGGAGAACCTCCAGTTCTTCGCGCGCCTCTCCTGCCTGCCGCGGAGCGTCTTTCGAGAGCGCTCGGACCGTCTCCTCGCGCTCACGCGGCTGACACGCTTCGTGGACCGCCGCGCCGACCAGCTCTCGGGCGGGATGTACAAGAAGCTCGCCCTGGCGTGCGCGCTCCTGCACCAGCCGCGCGTGCTCATGCTGGACGAGCCGACGAACGGCGTCGATCCCGTCTCGCGGCGCGAGCTCTGGGCCCTCTTGCACGAGTTCGTCGAGGGAGGGATGGCCGTCCTCGTCTCGACACCCTACATGGACGAGGCGGAGCGCTGCGGGCGGGTGGCGCTCGTGCACCACGGCAAGCTCCTGCTCGAGGGCGAGCCGCGCGCGCTCCTGGGCGAGCTCGAGGACGAGGCGTGGGAGGTCACCGGTGGCGACCGCGATGCGATCGACCGCGCGCTCACCACGATGTCCGAGGTGCGGGCCGCCTCGCCCGCCGGCTCGCGGCTCCGGATCGACCTCGTCCGCGGCGGCGCCGAGCGCGTGGCGGCGGTGCTCGAGCCGCTCGGCGCCGGCATGCGCCCGGTGTCGGCCGGGTTCGAGGACCTCTTCCTGGCCAGGATCCGGAAGGAGGCGACGCCATGAGCACTGCGGTTGCCGCGGCCATGAGCGCGAGCATCGAGGCCTCGGGGCTCACGCGGCGCTTCGGGGGCTTCACGGCCGTCGACGGCGTCTCGTTCCAGGTCCCCCGGGGCGAGATCTTCGGCTACCTGGGGGCGAACGGCGCGGGGAAGTCGACCACGATCCGCATGCTGACGGGCCTGCTCACGCCCACGTCGGGCGAGGCGCGCGTCGCCGGTCACGACGTCGGGCGCGAGTCTGATCTGGTGAAGGCGTCCATCGGGTACATGTCGCAGCGGTTCTCGCTCTATCTAGACCTGCCGGTCCGGGAGAACCTCCTCT
>Ga0209342_10006032_pt1 | contig 12362 bp, 11 predicted proteins | sample RifCSP16_2_FD_184023 | JGI IMG/M metagenome (GOLD analysis project Ga0209342, IMG submission 184023) | Soil microbial communities from Rifle, Colorado - Rifle CSP2_sed 16_2 (SPAdes) (version 2) | ecosystem: Environmental > Terrestrial > Deep subsurface > Rock core/Sediment | place: Rifle... | reverse complement strand
GGTGCCTGCGGGAATCGAGGAAGAGCTTTACCTCCGCGTCGTCGGCATCGGGAACGGGCGTGCCGTCCGTCGCGACGTTGGCGACCATGCGGATGTAGAAATCATCGGGTTTTGTAAAGTCCTGTCCCGGTCCGAACCCGTCCTTGCCGTAGCCCTTGAGCCCGAGCTTCTCGGCCAACGCAAGCTGGAGCGCCTCATAGGAGCAGGGCATCTCCTCGCCGAAGACCTTCACGGTCTCGGGAATCGGCGCGATCACGGGCTGCCGGATGGGCTGGACCTTTGCCGGCATGTTCGGGTGCGAGCCCTGCATCTCCCAGCGCTCAAGGTATGAAAGGTCCGGGAAGATGTAGTCCGCGTACATGGAGGTCGTGCCGATCAGGATATCGGAACAGAAGTAGAGCGGGATCCTGTTCACATCCGCCAGGACCTCGATGTTCGTATGGCCCGCCGGAAGCGAGTAGGTCGGCGCGCCCATGTAACTGAACAGCGCCTTGACGGGGTAGGGGTACGCGTCGCCGATCGAGGGGATGATCTCCTCGTAGATGTCGCTCGACAGGGGCCACCAGTTTCGTTTGGCAGGATATCCCGCGAAGACCGTCGAGTCCTCGTACTTGATGTCGTGCCGGATGATGCTGATGCCGAACCTCGACGTCTTGCCCGGCTTGGTCTTGTCGAGATTGAAGGGCTGACCGTCCTTGGTCCCTGTCGTATTATACGTGGACGCAACGATCATCCCGCCCTTCCAGTCGAAGTTGCCGAGCAGCAGATTGATCGTCATGGCCGAGGTCACGTTATAGAAGCCGTTCGTGTGCTGGGCAATGCCTCGGTGAACGTCCAACACGGCCTTCTTTCCGTGGCTTGTGAGCTCCTGGGCCGTACGCTCGATGTCCTTGACGCTGATGCCGCAGAGATCGGACCATTCATCCATGGTCTTCGAATTCGCCGCGTCGGCGATCACCTGCAGGCCGCTCTTCACCTTGATGCCGCTCACCTCGGTGTTCACCAGCAGGTCGCCGGTGACCGCGGTCTTTTCGTCGTTCGGATCGACCGCAACGGGCTTCCCGTCTTTCATGACCACGAGGTACTCGAAGTCATGCTCCTTGCCGTCCTTGTCCGCGCGCTTTTCGGGCTGGGCGAGATTGATCTCCTGCGCCCTCAGGAACTTGCCCGGCTTGCCGTCCTTGTCGAGTTTGACCAGCAGGGCCGCGTTCGACCAGGTGGGTTCGTTCGCCGCCTTTGCCGCGGCCTTGTTCGCATTGGCGAGATACTTGGCGTCGAATTTCTTGTTCTTAACGATCCACTGGATGAGGCCCGCGAAGAACGCAGCGTCCGTCCCCGGATTGATCGGCATATAGCGATGGGCTTTTGCCGCGGACTTGTTGAACCTCGGATCAACAACCACGAGCTTCACCTTCCCCTGGCTGATCCTCGGGATCAGCCGCACATTCCGGTTCGACGGCCCGTAGTTCGCGTCGAAGAGGTTCGACCCCACGGACAGGATGTACTCGGAATTCTCGAAGTCGCCCTGCCAGTAGAACTTCTGGCCGCCGGAAAATTTGTTGTACTCGTACTGCTCGCTCAGGGCCTTGCAGGTGAAATAGAGCGAACCCTGACAAACCGTGGTGTGGCCGTGGGTGTTCGCCGTGCCGAAGTAATCGCCGAAGAACCTGCCGGAGAAGTCGCTCCTGCCTCCCTTTTTCCTGCCCCACATATACACGAGCTGGTTGTTCTTGGGCCCGAAATCAGGATGCTCGGGATCGATGAGATAGTGAAGGTTCGCGGCATGCTTGGCCTTGAATTCCTCCACCGCCTTCTTCTTGTCCTTTGCCTTGGCAATGGCCTTGGCGTCCTCACCCATGGCCTTGGCGATCGCGGGGTCCCGAAGGGCATAGATGTCCTTCAGCCCGGTTACTTCCCGCCCCTCTTCGCCGGGTACCTGGGCAAAGAGCTTTCCTCCGTTCACGATCTCGTTCACCGCCTGGTCAAAGGGGACCGTAGTCCACTTGTTCTCGCCCCGCTTGCCCGCCCGCTTCAAAACCTTCGTGATCCGGTACGGATCGTATGCGGTCTGGACGCCGCCCTGGCCCTTGGGGCAGATGGCCATGTCCACCGTATTGAGCTCGGTCGGTTTGGTGGTGTACGGCGCATGCGGCACCGCCACAAAGGGATTATAGGCGTTGCCGTCGATCTTGAGCGCCACGGCCGTGTCGCCCTTTCTGAACAGCTTTACCTTGATGCCGCAGCCCGTATTGCACTGAAGGCAGACGGTGTAAAGCGTGTTCTCAGCCTTGATCAGCTCGTATTCTTCCTCGGGCGTAAGCGTGCCCGCCTCAGCCCTGCGCATGAGATCGGAGGTCCACTCCACCTGCGAGGCAAGGAGGGCGCCGCCGAGCACTGCCGTACATTTTATAAAGTCTCTTCTGTTTAATCCCTTGTCGTTTTTCGTATCGTCCATGAGATCCGCCCTCCTTAAGGCAGTATGTAGAATACCCTGGGTTTGGTTTTTGCGGCATCGGCGAACACCGGCACGCTTCCCGGATATCCGATCCGCTTCGCGATCTCTTCCGGCGACTTCCCCTTGAGGTCAGCGGGCTTCATCGGCGTTTCCCCCGCGCCCTTGACCAGCGTCAGGACCTTCACCTTGCCCTTGTTCTCCTTGATCACGCTGTGGATCAGGCTCTTGCTGTCCGCGGGATCGCCGAAATAGTTCGCCCTGCAGATGCAGGTGCTGACGCACATCGGCACCATGCCGTTCTTGAGACGGTGGAGGCAGAAGTGGCACTTGCGCGCAACGCCCACGGGCAGATGGTTCTTCTCGCGCGGCCATTTCCTCCCATATTCCCATGTCGGCGCGGTGTCGTACTCCTGGATCTGCGGCGTTCCCTCGGTATGAAACGCGCCGCCGTCAAGCCCCCGCGCCTTGTAGGGGCAGGCGATCACGCACTGGCCGCAGCCGATGCACTGCTCGTAGTTGATCATCACGATTCCCGCGCTTATTCCTTTCGTGCTTTTCCACGTGGCCTTGCCCTCGCCCTTGTTCGGGCAGGCCGCGACGCAGGGGGGATCATCGCACTGCTGGCAAGGCCTCGGCGTGAACCGTCTTTTCACAGCCGGGAACTTCCCCGTCTCTTCCTCATACACGGGCCGGTACATGATGCCGGGAGGGCTCTTCTGCTCAGCCACGCATCCCGCTGTGCATGACTTGCAGGCAGTGCAACGACGGAGGTCGATGAGCATGGCCCACCGGGTCTTCCGGTTGCCCAGCGCCCGCTTTATGTCTTCCTGAATAACGGTCAGTTCGTCTCTGCCTTCGAACATTGATCTGCCTCCTTTTATTTTTTATGACAGCTCTTGCAGTTCCCTTTAACATCGAACGCCTTCTTCCCGTTGTGGCATGCGCCGCACGACTTGCCCTGCTTCATCTGCGCCATGGTTGTCTTTTTGTGTTTCCCTTTCGTACCATAGAGAGAAGCGTGGCAATCCGTGCATTGAAGTTTGCCGGCGCTCACGTGACTGTCGTGGCTGAACATGACATTGTCCGACCCCTTCACCTCAAAAGAGATGTCACCGCCGCCTACTCTTGCCGATACCATGACTGCAAATAACAAAACAGCAAAAAATCCCAATCCGGCACTTTTCATATATGCTCCCCTTTCGTTCAAGGTTGAATGCAGTATGGACTGTTAGATAACAGAACCGCTTTTTATGTCATGCAAATATGCACAGAATCGGGCAGACGATTAGGTCGAAAGTATTCCGCACTTTTGTCTTGTGCATAGAAAACCGCATCTTGATCTTGGATTTTCGTGATGAGTATACCAGAAACTATTTTATTGTTAAAGAGAATTTGCAATTTTTTTTATCCCATCCGTCATAACCACCCTGCCCTTATCATCCACAAAGATGGCATTATAGCCGAGCTTCTTGACGATCTTCCTGCCTTGTTTCGGTCCGAGGATGAAGAGCGCCGTGGCAAGCGGGTCACCGTCCGATCCGCGATCCCCGACGAGCGTGACCGATTCCATGCCCTCCGAGGGCTTGCCGGTGCGCGGGTCCAGGATATGGTGATAGCGCTTCCGGTGAACGATTTGATACCGCTCATAGTCCCCCGACGTGGATATAAACTTGTCCGAAAGCTCGAGAACGGTGAGGGTCTTGGCCGAGTCCCGCGGGTGCTGTACGCCGATCCTCCAGGAACTGCCGTCCGGCCGGTGACCCATCACACGGATATCACCGGCGAGCGCAACAATCGCATTATCGATGCCCCGTCCTTTGAGCAATTCAGCGACCCTGTCGGCAACGTACCCCTTGGCGCAGCCGCCGAAATCCATGATCATCCCCGGCTTCATCAGAAAAAGCGTGGATGCCTTTTTGTCCGTGATGATATTCCGGTATCCCACGCGGTTTTTAATGCTTTCAATTTCCGTCTCAGTCGGCGCCGCCCCTTCCTTGAGGCGCATCTGCCACAGCACGACGAGCGGACCCACCGTGACATCGAACGCTCCGTCCGTAAGCTCCGATATTTTTCGGGCGGCTTCCACAATCTCTATCATCTCGGGAGAGACCTCAACCGGGCCCTTCCCCGCCGCCAGGTTCACCCGCGTGATCTCGCTGTCGTCCTTATAGAGCGACATCATCCGGTCGAACCGTCTGACCTCGGCCATGGCGGCGTCAATGGCCGCCTCGCCCTCTTGCTCGGTCTTCGCTACGACGGTGATGGACACTTGCGTGCCCATGATCGTTTCGGTCTTCTGAACGGTCTTGGGTCCGGAACAACCCGCGATGAGCGGTAAAAATATCAGAACAATAAAAGAAACGCGCTTCATAACAATCTTACCTTTCCGGTGATATTTAAAATAAGGAAAGTCGCTGCCCCAGCGCTCAGGCCTGCCATAAGCGACAGGCGCTGTAAGCGTGCAAGGCAAAAAAATTATAAAACTGCCCATGCTGCGGGCAAAAGCACCGGCGATGCCGAATTTCGAGGCTTTATAGCACGTTAAGCGACAGAGCGAATGGCTGACCTGAGTAGTGAATAAAAGAAGGAAATCCCCGGGATCACTTGCCTTGCGTCTTTTTTCTTTTGGCGATCAGCCCCCTTGCCGCGCTCCTCACGGCCTCGGTCACATTCTTGCTCTTCTCGACGATGGCAAGGTCCTTGTCGGTCAACCTGTTCACGAAAGGCACGGAGACGCCCGGAGGCGTTTTTGGATTGTTCACCAGCGCCACGGCCACGGAATATTTCTTGGACCAGTCCGCGTTCATTCCGATCGTGCGGATCACATCCTCGCCCAAATTCGCCGATTTCGCGAAAGCTTCTATTTCCCCCTCGGTCAGCCGGGGATTATCGAGGACGGCAAGAGAGATCTGCTTGTTCGACTCTCTGATCAGAAGTCCCCGCGCCTCCTTGGCGCCCCGCATGGCGAGCCGCATCTTCTGCGGCGTGGTCATGCGCTGGACCTGCTGCATAATATTCAGCTTTTTCTTTTCCCTTTGCGCGCCCGGCGTTTTCCTCTCCGTTGAAGCGGCAAGCGCGGTCTCCGTTTTGGCCAGAGCGCCTGCGGCATCGTCCACCACCACAAGGTCCATGACGCGGGTGCCGGAAATGAAAGTCTTGATCTCTTCAGAAGCCGTCAGGACAATAAACGCGAGGGCGGTCTCGGACAGGTTGGGACATCGGACAAGATCGCGCATGATGTCTTCATCATCGCAATAGACGTGGGCAATGCGTTCGAGGACGGAAGCCGGTGTTTTTATGTCGAGAAGAATGTGCCGGAGGGCGATAGGCGAGCAGTGTTCAACATCAAGAGGGAGCTGCCTTCTGAACCTGGCAAGGAGGTATTTCCATATGGAATACGGGTCCATCTGCCGCCTCCGGAGTTACCGTGTGGATGGCCAGCTGTTTCTCTGCAAAACCTGACATGTTCGCGCGAAGGGTTACTGCTTGCGGCTAAAAACTTTATTTCCCCAGCAGCCGCTTTGCCACGAGCGACGCCGTGCCCTTCGCGCGGAATGCGATAATGAACTCCGAGGCGGACTTGTACGCCACGTCCTCGTTCTTCTTCACGTATTCCTTCGGAATGGAATTGATCTCGGAGAGGAACTGCTTGGTCGCGAACTTGATGTCCTTATTTTCTTTCTTCGCCCATTCCCGCATCGTATTCATAAGATCGACAGGCAGGCAGTCGTGCGCTATGTTCTGCCAGTTGGTGCCGACGTTGCCTTTCCGTATCCCGTAGTCCGCAAACTGGCCGACGAGGTCGAGCGGCGTGCCGGTGATGCCGTGCTGCGCAATGCAGGTGCCCCACTTCCTGATCGCGTTGTAGATGTCGCCCGTGCGTTTGAGCTCGATGTGGACTTCCTCGCCGGGCTTATAGTTGCCGTGTTTGGAGCCGTTATTCGTCGCCAGGAGGTCAACATGCACGCCCTTCTTCTCCATGCCTTCAATAAATTCCACGGCCTCTTCCACCGTCGTGATCTCGCCGCCTTCCTTGATGGCCTTGATCTCGCCGACTTCCGCCTCGAGGCCCACGCCCGCATCGAGCACCATGCGGCCGAGTTCCGAGCTGATCTTGATGTTGTCCTCGGTCTCATTGAACGATGCATCAATGGCGATGGACGTGTACCCCGCCTCAAGCTCGGCCTTGATGAGGCTGCGGGAGCTGTCCACCACCGCAGGGTCCGGGCTCTTGGTGGTCACGTGGTCGCCGTGGATAAAAAAAGGCTTCGTGAGCTTTACGGATTCCGCATAGCCGAACACCGTATCAGCAAAAATCTGCGGTGTCATGCCGGTATAGCCGCCCTTGAGGTCCCCCTCGCTCTTGGCAAGCTCAAAACACACGATCGCGTCGAGGTCCTCCGCCGCCCGCATGATGCCGGGGATCACGTGCTTGATGCGCGTATTGCACGCCATGATGATCACCTTGTCATCCTTGAGCACCCTGAACACATCGTGCGAAGACAGCACGTTCAGTTTGCTTCCGCCTCCCAGCTTCTTTTTTGCGTTTGCAGGCATCAGATCATGGAATGTCTTTGCCATCACGGCCTCCTGGAAAAGATGTAGTTGAAAAACCATTGAAATTATACTGTTAGAAACCTGCATTGTCAAGCAAACCGGCGGCTTTCTCTCGGAATCGAACGAACTTCTATGAACCCGACGAAACGACCTTGTACCCGGCTTCCACAACGGCAAATGAGAGCTTTGCCGGCGTGACCACGGCGTCATCATATACCACGACGGCCTCACCCTTCTGAAGGTCCACCTGCGCATCCTGTACGCCCGGTACCGCCTTAAGCGCCTTCGCCACCCGCATGACACAGTGATTGCACGTCATACCCTGAATTTTGAGCGTTGCCTTTGCCATGAGATCCTCCTTCACATCGTATGATGAAGCATGATACACGATTTATGGACGAAGTTAAAGTTCTTTATCGTTCTCCGGAAACCGCGACGGGCATTCCGTAATGAGCCAATCGATGGACCGGTCGGCAGCCCCGGAGCCCGTGCGCGCTTCGGCGTGCCCAATCGCCTCCTGAAAGACCGCCGCTCGCGGGAGGCAAAACCCGAAAACATCGCATGCCGTCTTTTGCACGGCACGTGTGCGCGACCGGGTGAAGCGGGCGACCACCGATCCATCGTCCCTCTTCCTCATCCTTTGTCTATTTGATCCCGTATTTCTCCATCCGGTAGATGAGCGTCGGCCTCGTGATGTCGAGGTACTCCGCCGCGCGGGTCTGATTGCCTTTATGCCGTTCGAGCGCCTTGATAATGAGCTTCTTCTCCAGGTCTTCAAGCGAGATCCCTTCATCGGGAAGATTGAGAATAATGTTCTCAACGCCTGTTTTTTCTTTCCTGAGCTTATCAGGCAGTTCGGCGGGCGTTATCGTATCTCCCCGCCTGAGCACCGAGGCCCGCTCGATGGCGTTCTCGAGCTCGCGGACATTCCCCGGCCATCCGTAGGCCGTAAGTACATCGAGCGCTTCCCGGGTCACGCTCACGTTCCGCGATGGGTTGAATTTTTTTACAAAATGATCAACAAGCAGCGCAATATCGTCCTTCCGCTCCCGGAGCGGCGGCATCTGGAGAGGGATCACGCTGAGCCGGTAGTAAAGGTCCTCGCGGAAGCTCCCATCCTTCACGGAGCGCTCGATGTCCTTGTTCGTCGCCGCGATCACGCGCACATCCACGGGGACCGGGGCGGCGCCGCCGACACGGTCAACGTGCCGCTCCTGGAGAACGCGAAGTATCTTCGCCTGAAGGTCGATCCGCAGGTCGCCGATCTCGTCAAGGAACAGCGTCCCGCCGTCCGCAAGCTCGAACTTTCCTTCTTTATCTTTAACGGCCCCGGTAAACGATCCTTTCACGTGGCCGAACAGTTCGCTCTCGATCAGGTTCTCGGGAATCGCCGCGCAGTTCACGGCAACGAACGGGCCCTCCGCCCTGAGGCTGTTGTAATGGACCCCCTTCGCGAGGAGTTCCTTTCCCGTGCCGCTCTCGCCGGTGATAAGGACGGTCGCGTCGCTCGCTGCCACGCGCCCCGCCATTTCGAGCACTTCCCTGATCTTCTCGCTGCTGCCCACGATGCTGTCGAAACAGTACCTTCCCTTGACCTCGGCCCGTAGTCCGACGTTCTCCTCTTCCAGGCGCCTCATCGTAAGTGCGCGGTCAAGCGTAAGCCGGAGCTCGTCGCGGTTAAAGGGTTTGGTGATGTAATCAAAAGCGCCCTGCTTCATGGCTTCGACCGCGCTTTCGATCGTTCCATAGGCCGTGATGATGACCACCGGCAGGCGGGCGTCTTGATGACGTATCTTCGCCAAAACTTCCATGCCGTTCATGCCCGGCATGGTAATGTCCGTGATCACGGCTTCGAACGAGTCCTTTTCGAACAACCGAAGGCCTTCCTCGCCGCTCGCCGCGGTCTGCACCCGGTACCCGCTCTCCGCCAGGCTGAACTCCATCACCCGGCGCAGGCTGTCGTCATCATCTATGAGAAGGATGGAAGGTTTTTTCATAATAAAACATATTTGCCACAAAGACACTAAGACACCAAGAAAGCAATGCAAAAGTCAAATTTCAAAATGCAAATTGAAAAATTTTGCGGAATGACGTTACGATACGACATATTCTTTCATTTTGAATTTTGCACTTTGCATTTTGCATTAAAGATATCCCCCGTTCGTTTATACCGGTATCCTCACCGTGAACCTCGTCCCCTTCCCCGGCTCGCTCGCGACATCGATCCTGCCGCGGTGGTTCTCGATGATACGGTAGGTGATCGCCAGGCCGAGCCCGGTGCCGTTCTTCTTGGTGGTAAAAAAGGGGCTGAAGAGCTTCTTCCGGTTCTCCTCGGGGATGCCGACGCCGGTGTCGGAGATCGTCACCTCGATCGTGCTGCCCTTAATGCCGCTCTCCACCGTCAACACGCCGCCCCCGGGCATTGCCTGGATCGCGTTCAGCACGAGGTTCAGGAACGCCTGTTTGAGCAGGCCCGCGTCCAGGCTCCGGCTGCCGATCGCGGGATCGAGGCGCTTCTCCACCCTCACGTCTGCCTTCCTCGCCTCCTGCGTCGTCAGGGTGAGCACGGACTCGATGGCCTCGTTCATGTCCGCCGGCTGAAGCTCCGGCTGTTTGGGCCTCGCAAAACCGAGAAACTCCTGGACAATACGGTTCAGCCTGTCTGTCTCCTTCAAAAGTATCTGGATGAACTCGTATTTGGCTTCGTCCTCCCGGTAGTCGTCCTTCAGGATCTCCACGGCGCCCTTGATGGAGCCAAGAGGGTTCCCTATCTCGTGCGCCATGCTCGCGGATAGCTCGCCGAGCGCGGAGAGGCGGTCGGCCCTCCTGAGTTGTTCTTCGGTCTGGAAAAGGACGTCCGTCTGTTCCTTCAGTTTTCGGTGGGAATCATCGAGCCGGACAAGGGCTTGTTCATAGCGCACGCGCTGATTGCGCTCCATCTGGCTCAAAACGCCGGTTACGCCGCCGAGCAGGAGGAACAGAAATATCTCGACGAAATTGTAAACATCCAGGAACGGGTCGGTCCAGTGGAGAAACAGGTGCGGCGAGTAGAGGACCGTTGAAGCTATGGAAACGAACACGCCGCCCTTCATTCCATACCAGTATGCCCCCATGATGATCGGAACGATGTAGAGGTGCCCGAGAATGCTGTGAAGCATGCCCGCGCGCGCCCCGCCCACGAGATAATGAATGAGGGTGATAAGGGCGAGGAGGCCGGCGAGGACAGGGATCCGTACGCCGCGAAAACGCCTTGTGAGTATTTCAATCATATTCTAATGAAGAACGATGGACACTTTTTCTTCCTTCTTCCCTCGTCCTTCGTCCCTCTTCTCTCGTCCCTCGCTGCTTCACCTTGCATCCAGATTAAACGTGGCCATGGAGGCGGGCCTGCCCGGCCGGGCCACGGAGACCTCTACCTTCCAGCCGCCTTCCATCGGGATATTCGCCGAGACCGCGTACGCATCGCCCCTGAGCATCGCCTGGCCGCTGAAATCCATGGGGGCCATGCCCGGCATCGGCGGCATATAGTAACGCACATCCATTTTTGCGTCGCTCACCGCTTTTCCCGCAGCGTCCGTCACCTTCACGGTCAGCGTATTGTCTCCTTTGACGAGCGGATAGCTGCCGACCGTGAGCTTGATCGTCAGGTCGTCCACGGTCTTCTGGGACTCATACCCCTTTGTGCAGCCCAATACTACGAGAGCACCGATCACCGCAACCGCAATTGTCCGATAAATTCTTGTCATCGTGTTACCTCCTCATTGCAGATGGTTGAATAAAAAAACCGTCCTGTAAAAGAACGGGTCGCCCTTGCAGCTTCGCCTCTCGTAAAGGGGAACGATCAAACAAACCGGCCCCCTTTACTGAGTTCAATCTAAACAATTCTCCCCTCTTTGTCAAGGCAAACTCCGACATTCACCCGACGAGCGGGCGGGCTGTCGACCGCTCACGCCCTTTTCTCGATGAGCAATGTCATCCGGTTCAGGTGCTGCCTTTCTTCTTCCGACAAGGCATGGAAGACCTGTTTTGAATGTTCTTCGCCTGCAGCCCTTTCCATTTTCATGTAAAGATCGAATGCATTCGATTCGAGGGCGATCGAAAGGTCGAGTATGTCGGCTATATTTTTTCCCGCCGTCCATGCCAATGCCTCATCCACGCGCATTCCTCCTTCCATGATCTCTCCGGCGGGCCTGTCAGGAACAAGGGCCTCCGGGCTTTTCGATGCATACGCATCATGGGCGATCTCATGAAAGAGCTTGAGGAGGGTTGATTTGTGTTGCTCTTCCGCGCTTACGAGCCCTTGGAAGAGAGCGACCGCGTCGCGATCTTGCGTCTTTCCGGCCACGCCGGCATAAAAACGGCGTGAGCCTTCCTCAAGCGCCCATGCCAGGGCAATAAGCTTCTCCGATCGTTCTTCCTGCGGGAAATAGGCCATGCCCGCTTCCGGAGGTCCGCTTGCCACAAGGCCCTTCCACGCAAGGATCCCGCCTTCCATGCCGATGACGTCTTTGAGTCCCGCGTCAATAAGCATGCCCGCAGCGACCCGGCTGCGGTTGCCTGACCTTCAGTACACGATCGTCGGTTTCGCACGGTCAAGCTCGTTGATCCGGGACGATAAATCTCCCAGAGGGATCAGTCGGGCCCCGGGAAGGTGACCCTGCTCGTACTCCGCAGGCTGGCGCACATCGACAAGATTATACGACGTATGATCCTTATTGCCGAGAAACTCCCTGATCTTGTCCGGCGTCCAGCTCGGTATTTCTTTAAAAAAAGTCTGTGGATCCATAGCACACCTCAATTGATAGGGGTACGGAAACGATATTTTTCAACTATAGTGAATTCTGTTTCAGATAATGTTCGGACAGGCTTACTTATATTGTAGCAGGAATTACTTCGTCAGAGCGTGACCGGATCTTTTTGCGGGTTGTACAGGCAGGCTTTTGCTTCAGCACATCATGGAGGACGCGACCCGCCCCCTTTTAATCCCACGACAGATGCAGTCTCCTGGTTTTTTGCAGCTCTTTCACCAGTTCTTCTTCAGCGCTCGCCCCGTCCTCGACCGCATCAGGGCAGAAATCCTCCAGGTCTTCCACAAAGGACCTCGGGTTTTTCGGCAATTTCTTGAACTCTATTTCGATCCAGTCGTTTTCCGCGCCGATGATCTCAAAAGGTGAGCCCTTTTCCCACTCCCTGAGCCTGGCGATAACGTCTTCATTCGAGATGTCTTCGTTTTCCCCGTTGGTCTGCATAACTCTGAGGATATCATACGGATCAATGCCCTTGAGGACTCCGATCTTGTCGGTCTTGATCCCATCGTTCACCTCGACGATAAAGGCCATATACCCTTTTT
>Ga0209342_10006031_pt1 | contig 12363 bp, 14 predicted proteins | sample RifCSP16_2_FD_184023 | JGI IMG/M metagenome (GOLD analysis project Ga0209342, IMG submission 184023) | Soil microbial communities from Rifle, Colorado - Rifle CSP2_sed 16_2 (SPAdes) (version 2) | ecosystem: Environmental > Terrestrial > Deep subsurface > Rock core/Sediment | place: Rifle... | reverse complement strand
ATCCCTATGGGGCTGCGCATCACGCAGCCGGCCTTGATGTTAGCGCAAAAAGCAAAGGTCGATCTTGGTACTTTACCCATCGGCCCAATTATCACCGAGCAGCATCTTCGAAAAATGCTCAAGCAGGGTGCAGCGAGCCCCAAAATCGAGCTCCCGCCAATGACCAGGGAACACAACGCCATCATCGTGTACGGCGGCGGCGGGCATGGCAAGGCCGTGATCGAACTACTGCGAGCGGTGGGCGGACATGCCATCATCGGGGTGATCGACGATGGGCGCGAGCCCGGCGAACAGGTGCTGGATGTGCCAGTGCTCGGGGGCGAAGGGGCGCTAACAGCCGTCCTGGAAGCCGGCTGCCTGCAAGCTGTGAATGCGGTTGGCGGCATTGGGGCGATGAGCAGCCGCATCGCCGTATTCGAAAAACTGCGCGCCGCTGGCTTTGAGTTCCCCACCCTGGTGCACCCCAGCGCGGTCGTGGAAGCCAGCGCCAAGCTGGGCGCCGGCGTGCAGATCTTTCCGCATGCGTACATCGGCTCCGAAGCCGAGCTAGGTTTTGGTTGTATCGCCAACACGGGCGTCATCATTTCGCACGATTGCGTGCTGGCTAATTATGTCAACCTGGCGCCCGGCGCCATCCTGGCGGGTGCGGTCGAAGTTGCCGAGGGTACCCTTATCGGCATGGGCGTGACGGTAAACCTCAATGTACACATCGGCGCGGGAGCGCGGATCGGCAATGGGGCCACCGTGAAGGGCGATGTTTCCGCCGGCGGCATTGTGCGCGCTGGGGCAACCTGGCCCGGGTAGCATTTCTTGCCGCGGCGCGCGGTTTGAGTTAAAGTGTGGTATGCCTGCCAAGAAGGCCACCAGCAAACCGCGCAAAGGGACGCACAGCTCCTCCTTCGGGGCTGCGGGGCGAGTGAACCACGATGCCAGCGCGTTTTACAAGAGCGCTCTTTATGCTGAGCAGCCGGTCGAGCGTGCCGCGACTGAAGTCGAGAATCCCTTCCCCAAGTCAGCCCGCAACCGAATATTCGCCCATAGCAGCCAGGACATGCAAGAGCTGCCCGAGGGCTGCGTGCACCTGATGGTCACCTCCCCGCCGTACAACGCGGGCAAAGAGTATGACCAGGATCTGAATTTGGATGACTATCTGGCCATGCTGCACCAGGTGTGGGCCGAGACCTGGCGCGTGCTGGCGTCCAGCGGCCGCGTCTGCATCAACGTGGCTAATTTAGGGCGCAAGCCCTACATCCCGCTGCACGCCTATATCATCAGCGACATGCTTTCATTAGGATTCCAGATGCGCGGCGAGATCATTTGGGACAAGGCGGCCAGTTCCACCACTTCCACGGCGTGGGGTTCCTGGCGCAGCGCAAGCAACCCTACGCTGCGCGATGTGCATGAATACATCCTGGTCTTCAGCAAAGGCAGCTTTGGGCGCAAAAAGCCAAAGGGTCGCCGTTACACTATTGGCAAGGAAGAATTCCTGCGGAGTAGCAGAAGTGTATGGACCTTCCCTGCAGTGTCCGCCAAAAAGATCGGACATCCGGCACCTTTCCCGCAGGAATTACCAAAGCGCCTCATCCAGCTTTATAGCTTCACCGGGGAGGTCGTGCTGGACCCTTTCATGGGCAGCGGCCAAACCGCGCTGGCCGCGCTGGCCATCGGGAGAGTTTACGTCGGCTATGAGACCAATAAGAATTACGTGAAGCTGGCTGAACGCCGTATCCGGGAAGAGGCGGACAAATGAAGATCACGGTCTTTGGCTCCTCGTCTCCCTCCCCGGGCGAGCCGGCTTACGAAGAGGCCCGCCGCCTGGGCGAACAGCTGGCTCGCGCCGGGCATTGCGTGCTCACCGGCGGCTATATGGGCACCATGGAGGCCGTCTCACGCGGGGCCGCCGAGGCCGGCGGCCACACCATCGGCGTGACGTGCGAACAGATCGAAGTCTGGCGCAATGCCAAAGCCAACGCGTGGGTGCGCGAGGAGCGCCGCTTTGCCACCTTGCGGGACCGCCTGTATACGCTCATCGAAACCTGCGACGCCGCCCTGGCTTTGCCCGGCGGCGTGGGCACCCTTGCCGAGATTTCCGTTATGTGGAGTCAGATGCAAACATCCGCCATGCCGGCCCGGCCCTTGGTGCTCATCGGCCGCGGCTGGCAGAAAGTATTCGAGACCCTCTTCACCGAGCTGGAAGGGCATATCCCCAACGCCCATAGAGGACTGCTCCACTTTGCGCCGGATGTTGACGCGGCGCTCGCAATTGTGCAAGAAAAACTAGTCGCTTAAGCATGCCCACTATCGAACTGGCGCGCCTAAAACAGGAGACCGCGCAGCTCTCAGAATATTTTTCCGAACCGGTCACCTACCTCCGCGGCCTGGAGCGTTTGCTGCAGAGTTACTCGGTTCCAATACATCGCGAGGGGCGAGTCAAAGGCCTGCGCCCAGTGCTGGTAAGCTACGAAATCCCCCCACCACTACTCAAGCATCTCCAAACTGAACTAACTGAACAAGCCAAACAGTCCCCCGAGGCGGCGCTGGCTGTTGCGGATGGCTTGTGGGTCCGGCGCACAATAGAAACGCGCCAGCTGGCGGCCCGCCTGTTGGGAGCCATTCAGGCCGAGTCCCCGCAGCTCATTGCCCGGCTGGAGGCCTGGGCGGACGAGAACCGCGAGCCCAGCCTGGCGCCAGAGTTGGCCCACCAGGGCACGCTGGGCCTGTGCGCCGATTTTCCCGAGGAGCTGGTTAGCTTTGCGCGTCGGCTGCTAGCCAGCCGCGAGCCGCGAAAAGAAGCCCTGGCGCTGGGGGCCCTGCAGACTCTGCTGAAGAACACACATTTCGCCAATCTGCCGCTGCTTTTTGAGATCCTACTTGAGGTCTGCAAAGCCGCCGACCGCAGGCTGCGCCCGGACCTGGCCAACCTGCTCACGGCGCTAGCCCAGCGCAGCCCCAAGGAGGCGGAGTATTTTCTTCAGCAGTGCCTGGAAGCCGGCTCCAACGCGGGCCTCGCGTGGGTAACCCGCCAGGTGATGAAAGTCCTCCCCGAAGATAGCCGAGCGCGCTTGCGAACTATACTGAAGAGTTGATCCCACAAAAGCAGAGGGTCCATAAGTGGACATTGGCAGGCTCATAACCGCCGGTTGAAACCGCGGGCCGAGTAAGGTGGTTAGTGGCGAAATCAGCCGTTTAGGACCTGATTGTAGACCTGATAGTAACTCGCCACCATCTTGTCCAAGCTGAAGCGTTCGACAATGCGAGCGCGTGCCTGCAGCCCAAGGGCGCGCCTTTCCTCGAAGCTCGTGCGCAGAATCTTCATGCAGGTCGCGGCGAGGGCCGCGGGATCCTTTGGAGGAACGACCAGCCCCGTCTCGCCCACTAATTTGGCAGCATCCCCCACATCGGTCACCACGCAAGGCACCCCGGTGGCCATGGCCTCGCCCACAGAAAGGGGAAAGCCTTCCGACCGAGAGCTTATGGTGTAAAGAGTAAGGCCCTCAAGTAAATGGGGAATGTCAGATCTTTGTCCAAGCAAATGAACCACTTGGGCGAGGCCGCGAGAATCTATGTCCGTAACCAGGGCCGGATTGTTTGTATCCACCTGGCGGCCCGCCAGAACGAAGTGGACCTCGGGCAGCTGCCTGTGGACCAGTTCGGCGGCCGCTAGAAAGTTGGCATGGTCCTTCATAGGATGGTACCTCGCGAAAAGACCTACCAATAGGGATCCTCGCGGTAAGCCGAGTTCGACCGCGAGTGCGGATCCTGCGGCTTCATCTTTTTTCAGTTCGGGGATCTCGAAACCGTTGGGGATCACTGTGAACTTCTCGCGGCGATAGCCAATTTCCACGTGGGTTTCCACGGCCCTCTCCGACACTGAGATGATGCGGGCGGGATAGGACTTTGAGAAAACCGTTCCCATTTTGATCACCGCCATGGTGCTCGGCTTGATCCAACTCCGATCTGTAATATCCTGGTGTAAGGCCCATACGACTGGAGGGCGGGCGGTACCATTGATGAAGAGGGCGGCCAGCAAATTGGCATGGTACATCCAGGTTTGGATCAAGTCCGGCCGAAATTCATTAACCTCTTGCTTCAAAGAAAAGAGCCGGATCAAACTGGCCGGATTTTTGGGCGACACTCGCAAGGTTCTTGTGCCGATGCCCTTTGCCTCAAGTTGAGCGCCGATAACTCCTGGCGCTCCTAGACACACTACGCGATGGTCGACCCCTTTTGACAAGGGGTGCAAAAGCAATTGGCTTAAGACGATTTCCGCGCCCCCCACCCCGAGGGCGGGAATAACGTGCAGGATTCTCATCTAATCGCTGCTTTTGTCGCCAGAGGACAACCAATGGGATAGGTCTCGCCCCAACAACGCCTGTAATTCCGCGATCTCGGTGGCGAACTTGCCGCGCAATTCCACCCGGGTGTGCACGTTCATCTCCGGGTAGGCAAAGGTCCTCGTGTTCCTATCCGTCAGATATTTCTTCAGGGAATATCTGAAGCGGAAAGGCAACAGCCGTTTCGCCGTTTCTTTGACTCTGGATTGGCTGCGGAGCCAACCCTGGAGAGTTCTGGAATAGGGCAGGGTCGAGGGATTCCTTTTGGCAAGAGCGTCCCCCACGAGATTGGCGGGGAAACCAAGGAAGCCATAAAGACTCGTCAAGGCTTCTGATTGCGGGGAACGCAGATCATCCTGCAACAAGAAGTGGAAGCTTTCTCTGGGGAATACCTTCAGAAATTCCTTGATCTGGCGTGCATACATACCCCCTTTTTGGTAGCCGAATATCATCGACCCTTTGGATCGTAAATCTCCGTCGTTACTTTCCAATCGTTCGGGTTCCCGGGCCAGCGCGTCCTCAAACGAAAGGTCTTCTTCGCCCTCCTTAATCATGTTCCAATACCAGGAATAGGCGCGCTCAACCGGGTCACGCAAAATGACAATGAATTTGATGGGGGCATCCGGCATACTTTCACGGATCCGGGGAGCCACCTTTTCCGCCCAATACAAATAATGAGGAGTTGCCTCCCCACGGACGGGATAGGCTTCGCTGTTCGCAAAGAAGGTCTGAGCGTACCATTGCAAGCCACGTTGAAAATAAGCGTCCCTCGAAAAGAACATAGGTTCCTTGACGAAGGACATGTAGACTTTTTTGTGCCCAATTAATAGATCGTAGAGAGTGGTGGTGCCTGCCTTGGCCGCTCCAATAATGAGTAAATTCGGTAGTTGCATGTTCCGTTTAATTACTCTTTACGTAAGGGCATCAGGCTCGAGGCAGGTCGAATTGAGGAAACAAGTCAATGTAACCTTGGACAGCAGTAGACGAAAGAAATCTGCGGGCTTGATTTATTAGGGCTTCAGGCTCCTGGGGGTGTGAAAGACAATAAAGAATACCGTCCGCCATGGCATCAACATCTCCAACCGGGATCAACTTTCCAACCTTGCCATCCTCAAGGATCTCCCGCGGGCCGGCGGGACAATTGGTGGACAACACTGAAGTGCCACAAGCCATGGCCTCAACTAGCACACTTGGTAAGCCTTCCCAAAACGAAGAAAGTACAAACAAATCTGCCCTTTTTATATAAGCGAACGGATTCTCTACGTACCCGGGCATCCACACCTTCCCACCCAACCCCAAATCGTGTGCAAGTCTTTCCAGATTTGCCCTTTCCTCCCCCTCGCCAAGGATCACAAGCCGGGCGGTATTCACTTTATCCACCTTTGCCATGGCTTGAATAAGGTTGGCAAAGCCCTTTTGTGCCGACAAACGGCCGACGCCTATCACCACAGGTATTTTTGAGTCCTCAAACCAAGGGTGGTCAACCACGAGGTCCTTCTCTTGTAGAACATTAGGATCTATGATCGGGTTATAAACAACCTTAATTCTCTCCCTATCAATTCCGGAGAGCCTCGACAAATCGGCTGCCACCTCTTCAGACACGGCCAAGATTTCATTAGCCCAGGGATAAAAGACCCTTGCCCATAGAGGCCGCAAACGATCCACCCACTTACTCTCGCTCTTAATCACGGAAGACATATGGTTGTGCTCTACGACAATCAAGTAAGACGGGCCACCCGATATTTTATTTGCAATGGAGCTGATGGCATTGAGATGGGTTTGGCCCGAGATAAAAACAGCCGGCCGTTCGACCTTGAAGAAACGGACAAGGCGGCTGATGCCAAACAAAACCCTGCTTGATTTCAGATCCCTAATTGTTACCTGAGGGGAAACTTTTGCCCGCAGCGGCCCCTTGCCGGACACGGCGACAAGGGCAACAGAAAACCCCCTTTTGGTGAGTTCATTAGCCATATTAACCATGATCCGCTGGACGCCTCCGAGAGAGAAGGAGGAGATCAGTAGAGCGATATTTGGTGCGGCCATGAAATGATAGGGTCCGGCTTTAAGGTCTTAGTTGAACGGTTGTTAGGGTAAGTAGTGATTATACTAAACGCACCCTCTAATAATAGACTTGGCTAGACAAATCACTTAGGTCGCGAATAAATGGTTAGAACGGGGGCCATCCCCAGAACCTTGCGGCCATGGCGACGTCTTTTGCCCATTGTTAGCTCAGGTATTAGCCATAAGGTATAATCATCTTTGACTCGACCTGCGGTCGGTGAAAAACTGACCGACAGGAGACCTGCCAAAGGAGTGCAGACGTCATGCCGTTAGCGAAAGAAAAGAAAACACAGGTTGTAAGCGAATATCGCAGGGCGGATGGGGACACGGGTTCCCCCGAAGTGCAGGTAGCACTGCTCAGCAGCCGCATCGAACAGCTCACCGGTCATTTGCAAACCCACACCAAGGACCATGCCTCGCGGCGCGGATTGCTGCAGATGGTTGGCCAACGACGGCGACTGTTGGAGTATTTACGTAAAACCAATTATGAGGTCTACGTTTCCCTTGCCGACCGCCTCAAGATCCGCCGCAAGAGCTAATAGAGGGGGCAAGCAACTGAGCAGTTGTTTGCCATCTGTATTCCCTATCAGGTGGGAAGGAGGCAAAACAGCCAAAGAGAACTTATAATCAATCATTCCAATCGCTCGCTGGTCAGGGCATTGGAATTTGCCGACAAGGTTACTTTGCCGGCAAATTCCAGTTCCTGGGCTGGCGGGCTGCTAGGCTGGGCTATACACCAGCCTAAGGAGAAACTATGCAACCCGAATCCAAGAAGTTTTCCGCAAAAGTGGGCAATCAAGAGCTCACCTTCGCCACCGGCAAACTGGCCGGTCAGGCTGGCGGGGCGGTCACGGCCCGCCTGGGTGACACGCTGATCCTGGCCACCGCCACCATGTCGCCTGCCGCCGCGCACCGGCATAGACTTTTCCCCCTTAGCGTAGATTACGAAGAGCGCATGTACGCCGGGGGCAAGATCCCCGGCTCGTTCTTCCGCCGCGAGGGCCGTCCCAGCGAAGGCGCCATCCTCACCGCGCGCCTGACGGACCGGCCGCTGCGCCCACTATTCCCCAAGGACCTGCGCAACGAAGTGCAGGTCATCATGTACTCCCTTTCTGCAGACGACGAGAACGTGATCGATGTCATTGCTGTAAATGCCGCCTCAGCGGCGCTGATGATCTCGGACATCCCCTGGAACGGACCGGTAGGCGCGGTGCGCGTGGGGCGTGTGGATGGCAATTTCGTGATCAACCCCACCTACCCGCAACTGGGGCAGTCCGACCTGGATCTGCGTGTGGCGGGCACGCGTGAAGCCATCCTCATGGTGGAATGCGGAGCCAACGAGGTCGAAGAAAGTGTGATCGTCTCCGCTCTGGAGCAAGCCCACAAAGCCATCCAGCCCTTGATCGATATGCAAGAGAAAATGGCCAAGGAAGTTGGCAAGGCCAAACGCGACTACCAGCGCTTCAGTGTTGCCGACGAACTTAATGAAAAAGTGCAGACACGCGTCCAAGCTGAACTTGAAGCCATCTTCAACCAAACCCTGGGCAAGGCCGATCAAAACGTGGCCGTTAGCGCCCTGCGGGATACCCTGATCGCCGAATTGGCCCCAGAAGACGTGGAGCTGGCGGGGAACGTGAAGGAGGCCTACAGCTCTGCCGAAAAGGCCGTGGTGCGCCGCCGCATCATCGAGGAAGGCAAGCGGCCCGACGGGCGCAAGCCCACCGAGATCCGACCCATCTGGTGCGAGGTGGATTACAGCCCGCGCGCCCACGGCTCCGGTTTGTTCACCCGCGGCGAGACGCAGGTGCTTACCATGGCCACGCTGGGAACGCCGCGTGAGGCGCAGGAGATCGATACGCTCTCCCCTATCGAAACCAAGCGCTACATGCACCATTACAACTTCCCGCCCTTCTCCACCGGAGAGGTAAAGTTCCTGCGCGGCTCCTCCCGCCGCGAGATCGGCCACGGCGCCCTGGCAGAGCGGGCTCTGCTGCCAGTCATCCCGCCCGAAAAAGAATTCCCCTACACGCTGCGCCTGGTGTCTGAGTGCCTGTCTTCCAACGGCTCAACCTCCATGGGCTCGGTGTGCGGCTCCACCCTGGCGCTGATGGACACCGGCGTGCCGATCAAGGCGCCGGTTTCCGGCATCGCCATGGGCCTGGTGACGGATGGCACAAAATACGCCATCCTGAGCGACATCCAGGGCATCGAAGACCACCTGGGCGACATGGACTTCAAAGTCGCCGGCACCGATAAGGGGATCACAGCCCTGCAAATGGACATCAAGATCTCCGGCCTCACCACCCAGATGATGGGCGAAGCGCTGCAGCAAGCCAAGGCCGGGCGCAAGCACATCCTGGACAAGATGCTGGAAGTGCTGCCCGCGCCGCGGCCGGAACTGAAGCCGCATGCCCCACGCATCACCATCGTGATGGTACCCATCGAGAAGATCGGCGCGATCATCGGCCCGGGCGGCAAGACCATCCGCGCCATCCAGGAAGAAAGCGGCGCCAAGATCGACATCTCCGACGATGGCTCCGTGTTCATTGCCTCGAATGACGCAGAGGCGGCGCGCATCGCCCGCGAACGGGTCGAGGCGCTGACCGAAACGCCGGAGATCGGCAAGATCTACACCGGCAAGGTGGTGCGCATCACCGATTTCGGTGCATTCATCGAGATCATGCCCGGCACGGACGGCATGGTGCACATCTCCCAATTGGATAGCGGCCACGTGGAATCGGTAGGTGACGTGGTGAAGATGGGCGATGAGGTGACCGTGATGATCACCGACATCGACCCCAGCGGCAAGATCCGCCTCAGCCGCCAGGCGGTGCTGGAAGGCTGGACGCCCGAGGAAGCCCGCGAGAAGGACCGCGGCGGACGCCCCAGCGGGGGCGGGGGACGCAGGCCAAGCGGCGGACGAGGCGGCGACCGGGGGCGCGGTGGGGACCGCGGCCGCGGTGGCGACCGTGGGGGACGGCGGTAGAGCTGCTGAAGGTTTAATGTTCAAGGGTAAAGGACGGGTTCCGTCCGTCCTTTTTGTTGGCGCAGACACGGATCCTCCCCCTGTGAAGCTCCAACATACCCATTCCAACATCGACACACAGCTATGTTGGAACTTGACAAGGTGATAGGTGATAGTTGATAGTTGATAGGTCGAGACACAGCCTTCTGGCAACTTGGTCTTGTTTCTACTGAGACAACGCGGCCTCGACCTAACTTGAAAGGCTCAAGCAGCCCTACCTCCGACGCTCTCCCACTAGGGGGAGGGAAGAAAGCGAATAGACCATTAAAGGGGTGATTCGGGTGGGAAAAGGACAGGATGTCAAGGAAGAGGCTAAAGCGGGCTAAATATCCCACGAAACACCCTGAACCCTTGGGACATGTATCGCGGTAAGGGTGGCGTTTGACCCTACAAGTATGTGAATATATGCACATAATGCCTAATTGATGGCGGAATCGCCGCCACAGAGGAGAAGCCATGAATAAACAGTTCACTTTCTGGGGAATCGCGGCACTTGGGGCCGCGTTCGTTATTGGGGGTTTACTCGTGATCTGGCTCGGCCTGCATTCCCGCGGGGAACTCCAGCAGAGCCTGGTCGACGAAAAAATCACGGGAGAAGACCCAGCAATCCTGCTTACCTATGAGGGAGGCCGCGCTCCCGAAGGGGTAGAGGTTCCTGAGGTCTTGATCGATACCTCTGGGGAAGCCCACAACCAGGCCATGCTGATCCGGATGCATACCCTGGCCGTCACTGGAGGAAAGACTTATACAGAGATGGATCGCGAAGATCCCGCCCGGGCAACCTACATCACCAGCCTGACGCTGCAGAATTCCCTTCACATAGCCCACATTGGTCTCGAGCTTAGCCTGTTCGTGATAGGGACCGGATTTGCCTTCGTTGGCCTGGGCGCCGGCACCCTGGTGCTGGGATTGCCGCTGGTAAGGAAAGTAATTGCCCTGAAGTAAAGACCCTAACAAAAGACCACTATTGGCAAGAAATTAAACCCACCAAAATCTTCGTAACAGGAGGCAACAATGGTGCTAACCGCAAGAGAAATCTGGACAGCGCTGCACGGCATGGTTTTTGGTGCAGCTTACCTGCTCGCCTTCACGGCAGGATTGGTAGGCTTATATAGCCTAAGGGAGAGCTGGGTAACGGGCAAAGGTATCGTGGAGCGCGTAGTGCGGCTTAAGTGGGAGACGGGCATCATGGCCATCCTTTCTTTCCTCACCGTCTTCAGCGGCACCTACATCGTTTACCCCTGGTATCGAGCTACCCCACCCGAAGGCGCCAACTTAATCGATTTCCCGCGCTCGTTTCTGCTGGCTGATCCGAACCTGGCAGGCTGGCACACCTTTGGCATGGAATGGAAAGAACATATCGCCTGGTTCTCCCCCATCCTGACAGTGGCAGTCCTGTACTTGATCTTCAAGTATGGGCCGTCGCTGGCGCAGGAAAAGAACAAGAACCTGCGCTGGATGATCGTTGTCCTTTTTATCCTTTCCTTCGCAGCTGCGGGGGTTGCCGGATTGTTTGGCGCCCTGATCACCAAAGCCGCGCCCATTCTTTAGGCGCCTAACGACAAGGAGAAACCATGAGTGCAGAAACAAAATCCATTCCCAGCGGTCCCGCAGTGGCCGCGATGATATCCGCCGCAATCGGTTGCTTGACGATCGGCGTGCTTACCACCGGGGCGGTGCTAAGCCTGGACCTAAAGAACGCTTTGAACATATACAATCCGAGTGGGCCCCTCTCCGGAAAGGCTACTTTGGGAATCGCTGTCTGGCTAATCAGCTGGCTGCTGCTGGGATTCCTGTGGAAAGATAAGGAACTCGATCTCCGGCGCAGCTTTATCATCACCATGGTCCTGATCGTGGTGGGGCTGCTGCTAACCTTCCCGCCGTTCTTCGAAGCCTTCGAAGCTTAGATCGACGAATTTCATAACAAAAAAGGACGGGCTCTCGCCCGTCTTTTTTATTAAGGTGGTGCAGTGTTGTCGATGTTGTCAGTGTTGTTGGTGTTGTCGATGTTGTAGGTTTTTGACCACGGGAGAAGCGGTTCGGTGGCACGGGCATAGACCTCCAGGTCAGTTTCGTTCTCGGCTGGAAAGTTGTGGATGAGTTCATCCAGAAATTTATTGATGGCTAAGCGCTGCGATTTCTCCAGGGGCGTGTCTACAGCCATATAGAATACGCCATTTGGCTGCATGAACTTGATGGCAAAGCCCTTGCGGACAAGAGCGGCCATGCGGCGATGAGTGTTGGAACGGTCCTGAAGGAGAGCAGAGCAGAGTTGAGGCAGCGATGCGGTGTGCTGGGACGAAGAGCCAGCAGGGCTTCCTTCTGACGGTAGCTGAGGCCGCGGATGCTCATCACAGGCAAAACATTGAGCAACGCCTTGCGCAGCAGGTTGCGTCCATCCGGCCCCAGCCGGAAGACGGCGTAGCGGAGGGCGGTTACCGGGTCAGCCCTCTCCTCGCGGGCCCTTGAGGTGCTCGAGGAATTTTTCGGGCAGGCCGAGGATGATGGCGTAGAGCATGTCTCGTGAAATCATGCCCGCATTATCCGATAAATGGCGAGCGCGGTGGGCAAATTGGGCGGAATGTCAAGCTGTTGGACAGCGCAGAAATCAGAAGTGAAGTTTTTGGGGGCCCTGCCCGCGTTGGGTTGCGCAGAATGCGGTAGTTCGGAGAGATGCGGTTCTATGGATTCTTCACTGGGCTTGATTCGGCGGTCTGGTGAAGGTTTATGTACCCGTCCAGAATGACACAAGAGTTGCGGCCGCTCGGAATGACAGGATTTAACTTAGGTCTTTAAATACCAGCCCAACACGCGCAAAGCGCGCAGGGTATTCCAGCGGCTGGGTTGGCCTTCCCCGTCTTCCAACTTCAGGCCCACAGGATCACGATGGGGGTTCTCCAGCAGCCAGCGGCCGTCTGCGCCTTGCTTGCTAATGACGAGATC
>Ga0209342_10006029_pt1 | contig 12363 bp, 11 predicted proteins | sample RifCSP16_2_FD_184023 | JGI IMG/M metagenome (GOLD analysis project Ga0209342, IMG submission 184023) | Soil microbial communities from Rifle, Colorado - Rifle CSP2_sed 16_2 (SPAdes) (version 2) | ecosystem: Environmental > Terrestrial > Deep subsurface > Rock core/Sediment | place: Rifle... | reverse complement strand
GTGGTGGGGTGGTTGTAGGGAAGGATGCGGGAGGCGAGGAAGAGTTCTATGATGGCGAGGATGAAGATGCCGGTCGCGCGCACCTGGTCGGATAAGCGGGCGCGCAGGAGGGGCGCGAGGAGGCTGAGTGGCAGCAGCCAGCCCACGAGGTCAGAGAGGTGTGGAGCGCCGAGCGGGCCGGTTTCTCCAGGCGGGACCAGGTTGTTGGCAAGAGGGGAGACTAATATGAGGAAAACCCCAAATCCCAAAGACCAAATCCCAAGTGAGCGGCGATGAGACAGGTCGTCGAGGCCGTAGCCCGCGAACATGGCGAGGCTGAAGACGAAGAGACAGAGCCAGCGCGCCGGGACGCGGAAAAGGTTGAAGGGCGGGAGCGCGGCGAGGGCGGCGTAGAGCGGGTTGTAGAGGCCAAGGGCAAAGGCCAGGCCGACGACGCCGAGGGCGATGAGCGCCAGGCGCTGCGGCGCGCGTCTGACGCCGGGCAGGGCCAGCGCGGCGAGCGCCAGGCCGACGACGCCGGGGTAGGCGACAAATTCGCTGAACAGGCCGCGCGAGTAGCCGGGCAGCAAGGCGCGCCCGAGGAGGCGCGGGTTGAGAGAGAACGAAAGGGCTTCGCGCAGGGGCAGGCCGCCGCCGCGCAGGGATTGGCGCGAAAGCTCAAGGGAAGGGAGGAGTTGGGCGGAGGCGAGGAGGAGGGAGAGAATGACAGGTGTGAAAATGAAAAATGATACGGCGGCGAGGCGGCGGGGTGAGGTGAATCGAGGTTGGAGGTTGGAGGTTAGAGATTGGAGATTAGTGATTGTGATGACGAATGCGTAGAGGATCGCGCCAGAGAGGACGATGAAGGCCGACTGGCTATGACCGGCGAGGAGGATGAAGGCAAAGATGATGGATGAAGGCAGAAGGTTGAGGGCGCGCGAGGCGGGCGGTAAGCGGGAGGCAGGAGGCGAAGAGGCGTTCTGACGACTGGCGGCTGACGACTGAAGACTGAGCAAGAGCCATGGAAACCACGCCAGGCCCTGGAGCTGGTTGATGTGCTCAGCTTGCGAGGGGAGGTAGCCGCTCAGGGTGAAGAGGAGAGCCGAGAGCAGCGCGGCGAGGCGCGATTGGCCGAGGGCGCGGCGGGCGAAGAGTTGCGCGCCGCTGGCGGCGATGACAAGGTGCAGGAGGATGGAAATTTTAATGGCGACCGGTGCGGGAAAGAAAACGAGCGGCCAGTTGAGCGGGTAGAGCACCCCGGCCTGTGGATTAGCCAGGAAGGGCGCGCCCATGAAGAGGTAAGGATTCCACAGGGGCAAATGGCCGGAGAGCAGAATGCGGGCGCGGTAATCCCAGTAAGGGTAAAAGTAGAGGAAGGCGTCGCCGCGAGCGAGGATGAGGTTAGTAAAGGCGAGTTTCCAGAAGAAGAGGAGGATGAGGCAAATCCCAAAGCCCAAGAACCAGATCCCAATGGAAGCAGGCGCAGGAATGAGGGAGGAAAAGCGGCGCATGGGGCGCGGTGAATTATTTGAACTCTTCGCTGATGAAGGCGTCGGCCTCGATCTCGACCAGCATTTCGGGGACGATGAGGCGGCTGACCTCGACCAGACTGGTGGCGGGCCGGATTTCGCCGAAAAACTCGCCGTGCGCCCGGCCAACTCTTTCCCAGTCCTCGATGTTTGTCACATAGATGCGGGTGCGGACGACGTGCTTCAAATCGGCCCCGGCGCGGCCCAGCGCGGTCTCGATGTTCTTGAGCGTCTGGATCGCCTGCGCGTAGGGATCGCCCAACCCGACGACTTTGCCGTCCGCGTCTGTCGCGGTTGTGCCGGAGACGTGGACGAACGGGCCGATGCGCACAGCGCGCGAATAACCGACGATAGGCTCCCACAGTGTGCCGGTGGCAAAGTTCTTTCTCTCCATGGTCTATCTCCTTGTTGAGAATACGAGTCGATAAACGACAAATGCCGTCGAGCCATCGCGCCGCTTGGAGGCGTGCAGGGGCGTGAATTCAAACCCGGCGTGCGCGGCGGCGGCGCGGACCTCGGCGTCGGCCTCCCAGGATGGAACGACCAGATAACGGGGTGACATGCGGCCAAAGGCGGTCAGGTCGGTGGTCAACGCCTCGGGCGAGGGAAACCACGCGACATAGAGTGGGCCGTCGAAGAGATAGAAGTTCCATTCCCAGCTCAGCCAGTGGTCGTAGAGCACGCCGCCCTCCGGCAAAGTGTGGATGAAACGCGCCGCGTCGTCAATGCCCTCGTATGCGCCGTGGTCCCCGCCGATGGGGTAGCCGGAGCGCGCGGCAACAATGGCCGGGTGGATGAGGCTGAGGCAGAGAAGCAGCGGCAGGAGGTCGAGGGACAAGCTCCCAACTCCCAAATTCCAAATCCCAAAAGAGGGGGAGAGGTGGTATGAGAGGCGCAGACCCCGATGCGCTATCTGCCATATGCCATAGGCTATTTGCCACGCGGCGCGGGCGAAGAGGATGGCAAGCAGGGGCAGGATGGGGAGCAGGTAGCGGTCCCACACGTTGAAGGCTAACAGCCAATACCAGGCGAGATACAGCAGCAGGTAACCGGCGAGGAGCAGGTCGGCCAGGGCGGCGCGCGCGGCGCGGCGGGCGGCGTTCAGCAGCAGGGCCGGCAGGCCAAGCAGGAACAGCGTGTTGAGCGCGGGCGCGGCAGTGAAATAGTGCAGCCAGTCGAGCCAGGCGCGCGCGCGCGGCAGGACTTCGTTGGCGCGGATGAAGCGCCCCGGCATGTTATCGCTGTAGCCCTGCCCCCAAAATCCGATCGGCGCGCGGCGGACAAAGTCCCAGCCGAAGACGACGAGCGCGGAGATGAGCAGTGCGACGACGATCGGGCGTGCGTTCGTCACAAGCTGGCCGAGCGCCTGCCTGGGGGAAGTGGCTGATGGCAGGGCAAGCAGCGCCAGGCCCATCGCCAGCGGGAGGAAGATCAGCGCCGTCTGTTTGGCGGCGAAGGCCAGGGCGAAGGCCAGGCCGGCTCTTCGGGATCGCCGACTGGCCGCCTCCCAGAGACCCCACAACCCGAAGGCCGTGATCAGGGGGTCTATGAACACCGTGATGGAAAAAAGGATGGCAAAGGGCGAAAGCGCGAAGGCCCACGCGGCTATCTGGGCGGTCGGCCGGTCGTACAGGCGGCGGGTCAGCGCAAAGAGCAAAGCGACGCTGATGAGACTGGCGAAGAAATTGGGCAGGCGCGCGGCGAGCTCGTTGCCGCCGAACACGACGAGGCTGAGTCCATTGACATACATGGACAGGGGTGGCTTGTCCACGATCACGCCCGATAAGAGGGGATCGCGCCCCGAGGCAATCAGCTGGGCGAACGAAGCGTACAGCGCTTCGTCCGGGTGAAACCGGTTGTCGAGCAGGGGGAGGGAGCGCAGGAGGGCGGCGACCAGCACGGCCAGCACAGCGCCCAGCCATTGCAGATTTGTGATGGTGGATGGCTGATGGATAGAGTGACCAGTCATCCATCAGCCATCCACCATCAGCAGTTTGAAGAAGCAGGTCGTCATTAGTCCAGGAAGCGGTACTTGAGCAGCGCCCAGACTGCCTCGAACGCATCCCGCAGGCCGATTTTCTTGCCCTCCGAGTATTCGCGCGGGTTGAAGGAGATGGGCACTTCGTAGATGCGGTAGCGGCGTTTGAGAATTTTGGCCGTCACCTCCGGCTCGAAGTCGAACCGGCGCGAGCGCAACGGAACGCCTTTGAGGACTTGAGCCTTGAAGACCTTGTAGCCGGTTTCCATGTCCGAGAGGATGGTGTCGTAGAGGACGTTGGTCATCAACGTCAAGAGCATGTTGGCGACCATGTGCCAGAACATCATGGTCTTGCGCGGCCCGCCCAGGAAGCGGGAGCCATAGACGACCTCGGCCTTGCCTTCCTCGATGGGGCGCAGGAGCGCCGGATAATCGCGCGGGTCATATTCCAGATCGGCGTCCTGAATGAGGATGACGTCGCCGGTAGCCGCGGTGATGCCAGTGCGGACGGCCGCGCCTTTGCCTCCGTTCTGCTCGTGGAAGATGATCTGGAGATTGGGTTGGGTCGTGATCTGGTGGAGGAGGTTGCGCGTCCCGTCGGTAGAGCCGTCGTCCACGAGGATGATTTCCGCTTTGGGCGCGGCGGCCCGTACGTTGTGGAGGACTTCCGTCACGGTTTGATGTTCGTTATAACAGGGGATGACGATGGAGAGGCGCATGGAAATGCATTATAGGGGCGCGGAGAGGCGGAGGCAAGGCGCGCTTTTGCTTTCGATTCCGGCGGGTGCTATAATCTCAAAAGAAGGATGCTAATCAGTGAATCGAGGAGAAGTGGAATGACCAGTCGTCCTGCTGCGCCGGCCGCGGCCCGGCCGCCAACCCAGCCGTTGGCGGCGCCGCCCCCCAACTCCGCGCGTGCCGCTCCGCCCCCCAGCTCCGCGCGTGCCGCACCAGCGCAGGCAGCCGCCCCGGCGAGCAGCGATAAGTTTATCCCGCCGCCGTTGAGCAAACTGGAAGACACGGGCCTATCTCTGAATTACCTGTCGGATCTGGCGCTGAAGATTCTGTACAGCAGCGGCTACCTGACCGGTTTTCGCATCGCCGATTTGATGACCTTGCCGTTTATCGGCATCGTGGATCAAATCCTGGAATTTCTCAAGCGCGAGAAACTGGTCGAGGTCAAGGGGGCCGGTGGTTTTGGCGAAGGCGCCTATCAGTACGCCATCACCGGCCTGGGGATCGAGCGCGCGCGCGAGGCGATGGCCCGCAACCAGTATGCCGGACCCGCGCCAGTGCTGATTGAGACTTATAACAGCGCGGTCCGCAGACAGGCCGCTAAACGCATCCAGGTGCATCAGCGCACCATGCGCGCGGCCTTGTCGCACCTGGTCGTCAGCGAGAAGACGTTCGCCCGCATTGGCCCGGCGGCCAACTCCGGAACTTCGCTGTTCCTCTACGGCGCGCCTGGCAACGGCAAGACCTCGATTGCGCGCTCGATCGGCGAGATGATCCTGGGGGAGGATATGTACATCCCCTTTGCTGTGGATGTGGACGGGCAGGTCATCAAGGTCTACGATAACGTCAACCACGTCGAAATCAAGGAAGAGGAAGTCCACACCGGCAACACCGGCTCGCTGCAAGCGAGCAAGCTCAAACGCGATACGCGCTGGATCAAGGTCAAGCGGCCTTTCGTCGTGGTGGGCGGCGAATTGACCATGGCCGGATTGGACCTGCAGTTCGACGATGTGAACAAGTTCTACGAAGCGCCGTTCCAGATGAAGGCGAACGGGGGCATGTTCCTGATTGACGACTTCGGCCGCCAGCAAGTCCGCCCGCGCGACTTGCTCAACCGCTGGATCGTCCCGCTCGAAAATAGGATTGACTTTCTGACGCTGCACACCGGGCGCAAGATCACCATCCCCTTCGAGGTGCTGGTCGTCTTCTCCACCAACCTGCCGCCGAAGGACCTGGTGGACGAGGCCTTCCTGCGCCGCATCCGCCATAAAATCGAGATCGTGGACCCGACCTTTGAAGAGTATCGGGAAATTTTCAAGCGCATGGCGATTGCCAAAAAAATCGCCTACGACGACAAGTGGTTAGTCTACCTGCTGCAGGAGTGGTACATCAAGCGCAACCGCAAGCTCCGCTCCAACCACCCGCGCGACATCTGCGAGCAGATTATTGACATCGCCTCGTATCTCAACCTGGAGCCGGCGTTGACGAAGGAACTCATTGACCGCGCGTGCGAGGGGTACTTTGTGGAATTGTAGTTTTGTAGCGCAAATTGGCAATTTGCGCTACAAACGCTTAACGCATTTCTAGCAGAGCCGCCCGGGCGAAGGGATGCACAGCGCCTGCGCTGCTGGTCAGAATGCTCACAGCCTTGTCCAGTTGCGGGTCGCGCTCCGCAGCGTGATCGTCTTCCGTCATCTCGACCGCGACATCCGGAGTAATGCCTACCTGGTGAATGGAACGGCCGCTCGGCGTCAGCCAGCGGGCGATGGTCACGCGCACCGCGCCATTGTCGCCGCGCAGCTCGCGCCAGTTCTGCACTGAGCCTTTGCCATATGACTTTTCGCCGACAATCGTCCCGCGCCGGGTGTCCTGGATGGCGCCGGCCACAATTTCGGAGGCCGAGGCCGAGCCTTTGTCAATCAGCACGACGAGCGGGATCTGGGTAGCCAATCCGTCGGGGATGGCTTCATAAGTTCGCTCGCGCCCGTCACCGTACTTTTCGCGCATCACGACGCCGTCCGAGATGAACTGTGACACGACCTCGATGGCTGTGTTCAAGTAGCCGCCTGGATTGCCGCGCAGGTCGAGCACCAGCCCGACCGGCTGATTGACCTCAAGGGATTTGAGCGCGTCTTTCAACTCCGCCGTCGTCTTGTCTCCAAAGTCATTGACCTTCACGTAGGCCACGTTGCCGTCGAGCATTTTGCTCTCTACCGAGGGGATGTGAATCCTGGCGCGCACGAGCGTGAATTCGAGCGGCTCCTTTTCGCCTTCCCGCTGAATGGTGAGGTGAACGGTGGTCCCCTCGGGGCCGCGCACCCGGCTGATAATCTCAAACTCGCCTAATCCGGCCACATCCACGCCGTCAACTTTGATAATCAGGTCGCCGGGGCGCAAACCGGCGGCCTCGGCGGGCGAACCCGGGAAGGGGGAAACGATGCGCAGGTAGTCCCCGGCGGCCTCCACGTAGGCGCCGATCCCCTGCAAATCGCCGGATTGATTCGAAACCTCAATCTCGTACTCGGTCGGATTCATGTAGCTCGAATGCGGGTCGCCCAGCGCGGCCATCATGCCGCGGATCGCGCCCTGGGCCAGCTTCGTATCGTCCACCGGCTGGTCAACGTATTCCTGGTGAACCAGGTCCCACGCCTCCCAGAAGGGCGCCATCAACTTATCTTCGGCCGCGGTCGGGCCGCTCGCCTCGAGGTTGAGGAGCAGATCCAGTTGGGGGGCCGTGTCTGCCGGCCGGGCCGTGAAATGCCCGAGAGCAAGGCCGCCGGTAAACAGCGCCATGCTCGTGATCACGATCAGGCCGCAGGTCAACGTACCGCGCAAAATTCTGTTCATTCCCGGTCTCCTCGTTTCAATCCCCTGCTTGTCCGAGAGCAAGGGTATCTGAGTGTACCCTTAGTATATAAGAGTCAGATGAATTTGGACTAAGATGGGGTTAAAGCAAAAGCGCCGGGCCGTAGCCCGGCGCCTCAGGCGATCATGCATTACGGATTGACGGTGAGGGTCCCGACCATCCCCGCCTCTTTGTGGCCCGGCACGTCGCAGTAGAAGGTGTAGGTTCCGGCCGCCGAGGGGGTGAAGGAGACGGAGCCGGTCTGACCTGGCTGAACCCCCTCAAGCCTCACGCTGAATTCGTCAATGATGAACGAGTGCTCCAGCGCGCCCGCGTTCTGCAGGTTGACGGTGACCGAGTCGCCCACTTTGGCGGTGAGGGTGTTGGGGGTGAACTTGAGATCCTCCGCTTTCACGGTGACGCCGGTCGTCTGCCCGCCGCCGCCGCAAGCCGTCAACACGACCGTGGCGATGACCAGGACAGCTAGATAAATCTTTTTGCTCTTCACTTCTGTTCTCCTTGGAAAGTTTTGCGTTTCTGCCTGCGCAGGGCAAGCCCGGAAATTATATCACCAGTCGCCCGGCGATTGGAAATCGCGGGTGCAGTGTCAACGGCCGCGTCAAGGGAGCATGGAAAAGCCCTCTGATTGTAGTATCTCCCCCGCCCGGCGAAGCTGTGCCCGCACAGCTTCCACGCCCGCGCCGCCGTCGGCCAGGCGGCGGTTCACCGCCGCCCGGAAATCCCACACTTCGGCCGCATCCTCCTCGAAGAAGGGGCTTAACTCGCGTAATTCCGCGATACTCAGGGCTTTTAGCTCACGTCCTTCTGACTTCTGGACGGCCTGCCCCACAATGTGATGCGCCTCGCGGAAGGGCACGCCCTTGCGGACGAGGTAATCGGCAAGCTCGGTGGCGAGTAGGGACGAGTCGAGCGCCGCCGCCATACGGTCGGCGTGCACGGTCAGGGTGGCAATGACCCCGCCTAGGACGGGAAGCATCAGGTCGAGCGCATCGAACGCCGCGAACACGGGCGGCTTGTCCTCCTGCAGGTCTTTGTCGTAGGCTGAGGGCAGCCCCTTGAGCGTCGAGAGCAGCCCGGTGAGATGGCCGATCAACGTTCCGGCTTTGCCGCGCGTGAGTTCCAGCACGTCGGGGTTCTTCTTCTGCGGCATCAGGCTGGAGCCAGTGGCGTAGGCGTCTGCGAGGGTCACAAAGCCAAACTCGGAGGACGCATAGATGATCAGAGCTTCGGCGAGGCGGCTGAGGTGCGAGGCCGTGAGCGCGGCGTTGAAGAGGAACTCGGCGGCGAAATCCCGGTCGGAGACGGCGTCCAGGCTGTTTTCGGAGGCCCGCGCGAAGCCGAGGTCAGTTGCGAGGGTGGCGCGGTCAATCGGGTAGGCTGTGCCTGCTAAAGCCCCAGCGCCGAGCGGACAGACCGACGTTCGAGCGGAAGACACGCTCCACCGGCCGCGATCCCGTTCGAGCGCCCAGAAATGTCCCAGAAGCCAGTGGCCAAAGGTGATCGGCTGCGCGCGCTGCAGGTGCGTGTAGCCAGGCATGAGCGTCTCCGCGTGGGCCTCAGCCTGCATGAGGAGCGCACCTTGCAGCGCGCGCAGGTGCGCGATGATCCTGGCCTCGGCTTCCATCACCCACAGCCGGAAATCGGCGGCGACCTGATCGTTGCGGCTGCGCCCCGTGTGCAGTTTGCCTCCCACCGGGCCGGCGATTTCGATGAGCCGCCGCTCGACGGCAGTGTGGATGTCCTCGTCCGTGGGAGCGAAGGCGAAGACGCCGGCCTTGAACTCGTCGTGAATCTGCTGCAGCCCGGCGACGATCTGCACGCTTTCGACCGGCGTCAGAATCCCGGCGCGCGCCAGCGCCATCGCCCAGGCAGTGCTACCGCGAATGTCCACGTCCCACAGCCGCTGGTCAAAAGACAGCGAGGCGTTGAACTGATAGGCGAGGGGGTCAGTTTGTTCGGCGAAGCGGCCGCCCCAGAGCTTGGTCATGGTGGGTCTTTGTCAACGAATAGGAAACGAATAAACGAACGCTCTGCCGCCGTTTTAATCCCGTTTGAATTTGGAATAGTCCGGCTCAGCATAGTGTAATCCAGCTTTCCCGGCGATGTTGAGCAGGGCGGTCACTTTCATAGGCAGTCCGAACAGGTGGATGAAGCCCTCCGCGTCGCTCTGGTCATAGACATTTTCCTGGCCGAAGGTGGCGAAGTCTTCCCGGTACAGGCTATAGGGGCTGCTCCTTCCGGCGACGACGACGCTGCCCTTGTAGAGCTTGAGCCGCGCCAGGCCGTTGACGTGAAGCTGGGTCTGGTCAATGAAGGCCTGCAGCGCCACGCGCAGCGGATGATACCACTGGCCGTAATAGATCAATTCGGCGTAGCGCCCGGCGATGATGTCTTTGAAGTGCAGGGTCTCCCGGTCGAGGCAGATGGACTCCAGCTCGCGGTGGGCCTCGAACAAGAGCGTCCCGCCCGCCACCGCGGCGGGCGGGAATTAGGAAACGCAGGAGCCGCCCCGCCCCATGGAGAGCGACCGCCAGTTGTTCCTGGTCAAGGCCCGCGCACTGCTGGCCTGCTACACGACCAGCGGCGCCGGCTCCTTGCTCGCGATCGTCCTCATGCGCGACGTGGTCACGGTGGACCAGTCGAGACTCCTGACTACGTTTCTCCCCGCGGCGGGAATCTTGTGCTTTACGGGGTTCGCCCAGTGGTGGTTCAACGAGCGGGCGTTCGCGCCCATCGTGGCCTGCCTGCGCGGCCAGGCGCCCCCACGGGAAGGCGGGGGGAACCAGGGCCTCAAGCGCCGCATCGCGTTCCTCTACCTCGTTACGGCCGTAGCACCCCTGGTCATCGTGGGGGTCCACACCGGGTGGCGCGGGCAGGGCATTTTCGCCATCGCGAAAATCCTGGGGATCTTGAGCATTGTCGGAATGGTCGGAGCGGCATTCCTCTGGTTCCTGGTCTCCAGATCCGCTTCCGCGTCTCTGGCCGCGCAAGCGACACCGGCCGAGGCCCTGCAGGCCGCCCTCGCCTTCCCCATGCGTTCGGCCCTTGCCTCGCTGGCCCTGTGGACGTTCTCCACGCTCACGATCCCCCTGCTCTTCCACTTCGTGGCCGGCTACAGCGTCCGCACCTCCATCTATTTCGCCTTGCTCATCTGCGGCGCCGCGCTCATCGCCTTCCCGGTCCAGTATTTTCTCTTCAAGCGAGAAATATCCCCCTTGGTGAGCCGCCTCCTGGATCTCGATCCGGAGAGCCTTACCTACCAGCGCATTTCGGTGCCGTTCCGCTTCAAGTTTTTTTTCTCCACTCTCGGCCTTGTCCTATGCGGCATGGGCATCGCCACGGTGCGCAGTTTCGCCGGCATCGAACAAATCCTTCTCGATACGACCGCCGCTGCTTCCAAGGCCCGAATGGCCGCCTGGCAAGAGCGCATCCAGTCGGAGGAAGGGGCCGATCCGGCCTCCTGGGGCGAGGCCCTGCAAGAGGCAGGGCTCTCCTGGGTGGACGCCGCGGGCGCGGCCCATGGCAGCCGCGAGCCCTGGTCCCCCGGAGGCCCCTCGCCCGGGCAAGTGGCCGAAAAACTCCCGCCGTCGGGGGAACTGAGCATGCCGTTTCAGTCAGGGTGGGTCGAGGGCCGTCTCCTGGCCCGACGGGTCGGTCCGGGCGTGCTGGTCGCGGCCGTTTACCCCAACACCGAAATCCTCTCCCGCCTCCTCTGGCCCTCGATCGAGACGCTCGCCGTCGTGCTGATGATCGGCCTTCTGCTGGCGGTCTTTTTCGCCCGGGACGTCTCGGCGACGCTCCAGGCGCTGGGGGACTACACGCAGGACCTCGCCCAGGGCGTGCTCACCGGCACGCTGCGCGCCGCCTCCGACGACGAGCACGGAGACCTCTCCCGGCTGCTCCGCACCACGGCCGAACGGCTCGAAGAGCTCCTCCTCCAGGTCAAATCCCTGGCCGACCACGTAGCGCAAGCCGCGGCCCAGCTCTCGGTTCATTCGAGCGACCTCTCGCAAGGAGCGACTACGCAAGACACGCAGGCGCAAGCCGCGCGGCAGCGGATCACTTTGATGGTGGAAATTTTAGGCGAGCAAGGCCAAGGCGCCGCCGAAAGTCTCAAACAGGCCGATCAGATGCGGGAGGCGGCGGTAATCGGGGCCCAGGCCGTGCAAGTCTCGGTCAAGGGAATGCACCAGATCCAAACCGTGGCGGGCGAATCCAAGCGGAGGGTCGAGGACCTGGCCACCCACGCCGCGCAGATCAGGAAAATCACGGAGACCATCGTGGAGATCGCCGCGCAGACCAACATGCTCGCCCTCAACGCCTCCATCGAGGCCGCCCGGGCCGGCGAGCACGGCCGCGGTTTCGGCATCGTGGCCGAGGAAATCCGCAAGCTCGCCGAGAGCGCCTCGGGCGCCGCCCAGGAGATCGACAAGGTCCTCTCGCTGATCGGGGCCGAAACCCAGTCGGCCCTGGACGCCAACCGGCGGTAACGGAGGAAGTCGTGGGGGGGCTCGAGCGCGAGGTGCAAACGCAGCAGGCGTTCCACTCGATGGAGGATTCCATCGCCAGCTCCGAAAAACTTGCCCGGCGCGCGGCCGAGACGACCAGGGAGCAAATCACCCACGGCGAGGAAATCGAAAAGCTCGTAGGAACCGTCGTCCAAATCGCCGGCACCCAGCTCGATTCGGCCCAGATCATCGCCGAAACGGCAAAGGACCTCTCCAGCCGGGCCGAGGCTCTGCGGACGCTGCTCTCCAGGTTCCGGACGCAGAAGGCTTAGGTGAGGAGGCCGCGTCTTTTGGCCGCGCCCCGCCCAATCATCCGCCCGCGCTCTTCTTCACCTTGGGGCGCAAGATGGCCAGCGTTTCGCGAACTTTTTCGAGTTGTTCTTCGAGGCGCACGGCCAGCCGATCGGCGCTGGCAAAGACCGAATCAATGGTCTTTTGAAGCTGCCGCTCGACTTCCCGGGCGCGCTTTTCGACGTGGCGGCGCTCGGCCTTGTAACGGGCCTGCATCTCGCCGAGGGCCCTTGTCACGGGCGTCGGCCCCAAGGCCCCCGGACCCGACCCCGGCGGCCGCCCGGGCCCCCGTTTGCCCTTCTTCGCGGGCGCACGGCCTTTTGCGGTCTTTCTCTTTGCGGGCATGGCTACATCCTCCTTGCGGTTTACAGAAAACGATCCTAGGCACGCGGGCTAAAATCCGCCATGACGAAGCGCAGCCGCTATTTATTGCCGGATTTCCCTGATTGAACGCCAATTACGCCCTAAGCGAAATAC
>Ga0209342_10006027_pt1 | contig 12365 bp, 12 predicted proteins | sample RifCSP16_2_FD_184023 | JGI IMG/M metagenome (GOLD analysis project Ga0209342, IMG submission 184023) | Soil microbial communities from Rifle, Colorado - Rifle CSP2_sed 16_2 (SPAdes) (version 2) | ecosystem: Environmental > Terrestrial > Deep subsurface > Rock core/Sediment | place: Rifle... | reverse complement strand
TTGATCAGTCCCAGTAACCGGTCCGCGTTCTTCCTGACAATGGTCAGGCTCCCGCGCTGCTCTTCGGCGATCTGCTTGTCCTCGATCAGCAGCTCGGCGTACCCCTGGATCGACGTGAGCGGGGTCCGCAGCTCGTGCGAGACCATCGAGACGAACTCGGTCTTCAAGCGGTTCGCCTCCTGAATGGCGCGGTTCTGCTGCTCGAGCTCGTAGTTTTTCCGGCGAAGCTCTTCGTCCAGGAGCCTCAGCTCGTGCGCCCGTTCCAGCGAGTCGGCCATCTGGTCGAAGGCGCTAGCGAGCTGGCTCAGCTCCCCTTGCCCACGGGGAAGCCCGGTGCGCGCGTGGAGCTCCCCGGCCGCGAGCCGCTTCGTCGCGCCGACCAGGGCCTGGACCTGGCGCACGATGAACAGGTTTCCACCCACCCAAGCCGCGCCGAGCGCAAGGCCGGCGACGAGCCCGAGCGCCACAAGGTTGCGGGCGAGGATCTGGTTGGCGCCGGCAAAGGCGACAGCCGTCGGGATGCCCACGCTCACGTGCGCGCCGGCGCTTTGGGGAGCGCCGCCGAACGGCGCGAACGAAAAGAGGCGCGGGATGCCGTCCGCGCCCGGAGCCTCGGTCGTGCCGCTCCCTTGTTGAGCGGCGATGGCCTTCAACACAAGCGACTCCGGCAGGAGCTTGCCGACCCATTTCGCCTGGTCCGGGTAGCGCGACAGGATCGTGCCGTGACGGTCGATCGCGGTAAGCACCGACCCTGGCGGCAGCCCCGCTTGGCTGGCCAGCTCGTTGAGCCAGGCCAGATCGAGCGCGGCGAACACCACAGCGCGGACACGGCCCGCGTCGTCGAGGACAGGATATCCGAAGTTGATCGTGGCCTTGCCGGTGATGCGGCCAATCTGATACTCGCCGATCGCGAAGTCGCGCGTGCGCGCGGCCCGCTCGAACCAGGCGCGATCGGCAACGTTGACGGGCCGGGTCATGGGCAGGGCGCTGCAGAAGACGTTGCCACCCGCGTCAATGACCCCCAGGTTGGCGTACGACGAATGCTGCGTGAGCAGATCGGCGAAGAGCGCGTTGCAGGCGGCGCGGTTGCGATCGCGCACCGCGCCGAGTCGCGCCAGGGTCACGAGGAGCTGGCGCGCGTCCTCGATCAGCCGCTCGTGGTCCGCGGACACGATGCGGGACAGCCTGAGCGCGTGCTCCTGCACGTGCTGCTTTCTGAGCTGGCGCTCTTCCAGGTTCGTGTAGAGCGTGAGCCCCAGGGCCGGAATCACGGCGAGAAGGACGAGCAGCAAGAGTCGGACCCGCAGGCTTGAGAAAAACAACCGCGCCATGGTTCACGTGCCCTCTGTGCCGGCGCGGGTCCGCATCAGCCACGCGTACACGCGCGAGCGGATGTGCGTCGGCTTGAATGGCTTGGTCACGTAATCGGTCACGCCGGCCGCAAATCCCGCCGCGGTGTCCTCTGCCTCCGCCTGAGCGGTTAGAAGCACCACGGGCACATCGCGGAGGCGGGGGTCTGACTCGGCGCGCAGAGCGCGGCACACCTCCAGCCCGGTGCGCCCGGGCATATTCCAGTCCAGCAGAAGAAGGTCAGGCCGCTCGGCCCGGGCGATCCTCAATGCTGCGTCGCCGTCGCTCGCAGACAAGAGGCGGAAGCCCTCCGGCCGCAGCGTCATGGTCAACAGACCAAGGATGTCCGGGTCATCGTCAACGAGCAAGATGGTCATTGTCGTCCGCGCGGCTTCAACGCCGCCGGCAACGGCGGCCTCGGGTTGCCTCGTCGCGCGTGGCGCGACGGCCTCCCGCTCCGCCAGCTCGATCATCTGCCCCTCGGCCGCGGCGAAGACGTCGAGCCCGCCGGCAGCGGCGCGCCGGCGACAGGTCTCCACCAGTCGGTCCAGCGCATCGTCATTGCGGAAGGGATCATGGTGAAAGAGCGCCAGCCGCTTCACGCCCGCGGCGAGGGCAAAGTCCACGGCCAGCTCAGCCGGAGTGTGGCCCCACATCAGCTTGCTCGGATACTCTTCCAGCGTGTACTGCGCGTCGTGGATCACGAGGTCAACGCCGACAAGGAACTCGACGTGCCGTTGGTCCTCACGGTGGACCGGGACAGCCTGAGCTGGGTCAGCGACCTCAGGCTGATGGCGCGAGTGAGGCTCGTGATCGGTGGCGTAGACCACAGCCACTCCTCCGGCTTCCAAGCGATACCCCAGGGCGAGCCCCGGGTGGTTCAGGTAACGGGCGGTGACCCGAACGGTCCCGAGGTCGAAGCTCCCCTCCACAAGCTCGTGGTAGCGGATTGTTGCGCCGAGCTGGCCAAGCGTCACCGGGAAATACGTGTACTCCATCTGCCCCGCGAGGGTATCCTCAAGGCGCCGCCCCAGGCCCTGCGGCGCGTAGACGTCCCATTCGTTCCCAGGGACGAAGAGCGGCGCGAAGAATGGAAAGCCCTGGATATGGTCCCAGTGAGTGTGAGTCATCAGGAGATGCCCTCGGATCGGGCGCTCGCCCGACGTCACCAGACTCTGGCCCAGCTCATGCGCGCCGGTGCCGCAGTCCAGGACAATCAGCGTCCCGTCTGCCGCGCGCGCCTCCACGCACGAGGTGTTCCCCCCGTAGCGAATCGTGCTGGGCCCCGGCTTTGCCAGCGAGCCGCGCGTCCCCCAGAACCGAATGCGCATCCTGAGGCCTCCTCACTTACGTCCGTGTCGGGAGTATAATTCGTTTCAAGAGCGAAGCACATGGGCAGCTTCACGGTCAAAGCGACTCTGAGCCACCCTGAACGTCGGAGCAGCCAGCCCACACTGGATCTGCTGGTGGACACCGGAGCCACCTGGAGTCTCATCCCTCCCGACGCCGCTCGCTCCTTGGGTGTGGAACCTTCAGAAACCCGACCCGTGAGGACTGCGGATGGTCGCCGGTTCGATCTTCCCCTCACGGAGGTTCGCTTCACCATCAATGGCCGAAGCCTGACCACCCCCTGCCTGATCGGCGCCTCCGACGCTCCCGCGCTGCTCGGGGCGGTCACGCTGGAAGCCTTCGGCCTCGCCGCCGATCCCGTGCAGAAAATTCTCGTCCCTGTTACGGGACTCCTCCTCTAGCCACGATCGCGCTCCCCGTCACTTTCTCCCGAATCTTCCGAGCGTCGTCGCGCGCCTCGATCTGAAAGTAGGCCCGGAGAAGTTCGACGACGGGAAGATACGCGGTGGCCTTGCCGTAGGACACTGAGCCGCTCTCGAGGATGACCCAGCCTTGGGTCCGCTGCGAGTGCGTGAACTCCCAATAGAGCCGGGACTTGCCGACGCCGGGCTCGCCGACCACGGCCACGACTTGGCCGTGTCCTGGCCTGGTGCGCTCAAGAGCCTGTCGCAGCTGCTCCAGTTCCGCGTCACGCCCGACGCTCCCTATGGAGTGTCTATTCCAGATCGCGCTCTAAACGCGACTCGCGCAGGAGATCAAGGAACTTCTCGCGCACCGCCGGAGCGATGCGTTCCGCGAACGCCTCTGTGAGGCCGTTGATGCGGATAAGCCGCTGCACGTCGGCGAGGTCCTGCGCGCGGTGACCCCAGACGCCGCTGGCGATTTTGAACTCGACGAGCGCCTCGAGGGTCGGCAATCGAAGCCCGGCAACATCGACGAAGGCTGAGGAATCCGGCGGAGGGTACGCCACGGGGCTTTCCGATGACCCGGCATGCTCGCCAGACGTCACGACGTCGATATCCACCTGGTGCGTCGTTTCGCGCAGGCTCTTGCGCAGCCCCGGCCCTCGGGGTGCCAGGCCCTGTCCGACGAGCGTGGCATGCATCCTGTCGAGCCCTTCGTGCGTTGTGAGAATATCGATGTCCTCAGTGTGACGGACATAGCCATAGTACCGGAGCGCCAGCGCTCCGATTACCGCGAACGGGATGCCTTCCTGCGCCATCCGGCGCCGTAGGGATTCGAGAACTGTGGCGATGTCACGGGAGTGCACGTGATCTCTCTGGAGCTGTTCGATGAGCGTACCGTGAATTGGTCGAGCCACACCAGCATTATAGACCAGGGCGGCTCGGATCGGGCGGAAGGCGAGGCCGGCTCGGGATAAACTTTTATGAACCTTCCTTGACCTCGATGATCTCGTCCGCGACGAGACCGTGGGCCTCCCGGTGCACCGCCGCGGCCGCCTCTTTGCTTGGGGCCTCAACCAGACAAAACACTTTCCCGGTGCCCTCGTCGTACCAATACCTCAGATAGCTGACCCCGTACTTGTGCTGGACTTGGAGGTCTTTCTGGTGGGCTTCTCCAACGGCTTCACCGGTCAATCCCTCGATCTTGTGATGAATATCGAGATAGCGTGGCATACCTGTCGCCTCCTTTCTGATGTCAAGCACGGATGGTTGATGGTTCTCGAGCAAGCGAAACGATCACTGCCACTGCCTCGGCCTCAATATATGGCATTGCCTCTCATGGGGCAACTCTGTGACGAACCGTCTTTCGCCACGCTTAACCCTCGCTGCTGGCCTGCACCCGCTCCATCCAACATTGCATGTCCATTTCGCGCAGCAGGAGAGTCGCCGTGGTCAGGTACTCGTCGGCCTTTTGCCCGCTCCCTGCTCGGCGATACAGTTGGCCGAGGCCCCAGCGGCATAGGGACACGAGCGGGCGCATGTCGAGGTCCTCTGCGAGAGCCAAGGCTGCCCGGTAGGAGGCTTCGGCCTTCTCGGACTGCGGCGCGTCGCCGAGCGATTCGATGTCTCCGAGGAGCAGGAGCGCATAGGCTCGGTGTCCGTGCTCCTTGTGCTCACGGGAGAGATTCAGAGCCTGCCCCGCGAACTGGATCGCGCGATCTACCTGGCCGGCCAGCAGATTCGCTTCGCTGAGCCGTGCGAACCTGAGCGAGTGATAGGCCATCAATTTCATGGAGACAGCCTGCTCAACGCTCCGCTCCAGAAGCGATAAGGCTTCGGCGACTCGCCCGCAACGGGCGTATGCGGAGCCCAGTGGCGAGGCGATAAAGGGGAACAGGACAGGGATGTTTGCAACCTGGTCGAGGACCAGGCCACGTTCCAGCGCAGAGATCGCCTTAACGAGATCCCCTTTTAGCAGATACAGATTGCCCATTCCAACACACGCAACGATCAGGCTGTACGTGTCATCCACTTCCTCGGCAATCCGAACTCCCTCCTCTCCGCACGCGATTCCCTCCGCGAACTCTCCACATTCAGCAAGGCACGAGGCCAACCAAGCACGAGAGAGCACGGAAGGGAGACCGGCCATGTCGAAGCGTTCATGGACCAGCTCACCGTCAAGGGCCTTCATATTTCGCTTGAAAAAGTCTATCGCCCGAGGATAATCGCCCAGGGCGTGGTAGACCTGGCCCAGGCGGAAGTTTGTCACCACCTTGAGAGCGAAATGCCCGAAGTCGGTGGCGACGATGAGGTCGCGCTGGCCCACCGTGACCGCTCGGTCATAGTCGCCCGTCCACCAGAGGTGACCTAAACTTTCAGGGCCTCCTCCCGGATCGGTGTCCATTCCTGGCGGAAAGGTGCGCTCGGTGTGACGGAGGTAAGTAAGCGCCTTATCCCAGACCTCGCCTCGGAAGGCATGATGGGCAAGCCAGTTCACCCGTTCGGTCACCCGATCGGGATACAGAGTTTCGAAGACCTCGACGATCCGAGCGTGAAGGGCACGCCGGCGCTCCTGAAGGAGACTCTGGGAGGCCACTTCGTGGGTCAGGGCGTGCTTGAAGGTGTACTCGAGGTCGGGGAACAGGCGTGCTTCGTACAGGAACTCGGCGGCCTGCAGCCGCCCGAGCCCCTGGCGGAGCGCCTCGTCCGGAAGGTCGGCGATCGCCTGGAGCAACGCGAACGGCACGTCTTTGCCGACGACGGAGGCAATCTGGAGCAGGCGTTTGTCCTCCGGGAGCAGCCGATCGATGCGCGCGGCCAGCATCACCTGGACAGTGGCAGGGACCTGGATCGCCTGGACCGGCTGCGTCAGCCGATACCGGCCTCGCTCCCCCGCCAGCGCCTTCGTCTCCACGAGCGTCCGGACGGTCTCCTCCAGGAAGAAAGGGTTCCCGCGCTTGACGAGGAGCTGCTTGAGCGGTGCCAGCCCGGGATCGTCGCCGAGGAGCGCATCCAGCAGCTCCCCGGCGCTCTCGGCCGGCAGCGCGTCCAGCCGCATCTGGCCGTAGTAGGTCTTGCTTCCCCATGGGTGCTGGTAGTCGGGCCGGTAGTTCACGAGCAGCAGCAGGCGCGCCGAGCCGAGGCTGTCGACGAGCGTGTCGAGGACGGCCTGAGTCTCGCTGTCGATCCAGTGGAGATCCTCGAAGATCAGAAGAAGGGGTTGCTCGCGCGCTTCCCGCAGCAGCACCCGTTTCACGGCATCGAGCGTACGCTGGCGACGCTCGGCCGGGTCGAGCGCCCGCCACCCGGCGGCGTCTACGGGCACGTCGAGCAGGGCCAGCAACGCCTGCAGCGTCGGCTCCAGCGCGCGGTCGAGCGTGAGCAGCTTGCCCGTCACCTTCTCGCGGATCTCGCGGAGGTCGTCGCGGTCCTGGATCTTGAAGTAGCCCTTGAGGAGATCGATCACCGGCAGGTAGCTCGTTGCCTTGCCGTACGAGACCGAGGTGCTCTCGAGGACCAGCCAATCTTGAAGGCGATGCGAGTGGGTGAACTCGTAGACGAGCCGCGACTTGCCCACGCCCGCCTCGCCGACGACCGCCGCCACCTGCCCGTGACCGGTGCCGGCGAGCTGCTGCGCCCGGCGGAGCTGCTCAATCACGGCGTCGCGGCCGACGAAGCGTGTCAGCCCGCGCCGGACGGCCGCCTGCAGCCGCGTCCGCGCCGGGCCCGCCCCCGTCACCTCGTAGACCTCCACGGGGTCGGCGAGCCCCTTCACCGGCACGGGGCCGAGCGGGTTCACCTCGACGTAGCCCTCGGCCAGCGCCAGCGTATCGGGCGTGATCATGATCGCGCCGGGATCGGCGAGCTGCTCCATCCGCGCCGCCAGGTGCGTCGTCTGGCCGACGGCCGTGTAGTCCATGTGGAGATCGCTGCCAATGGCGCGCACGACGACCTCCCCGGAGTTCAGCCCGACGCGGATCTTGACCACGGCCGCGTGAGAGCGTCGCACCTCGTCCGCGTACTTCTTCACGCTCTCCTGCATCCGCAACGCGGCGTAGCACGCCCGCACCGCGTGATCTTCGTGGGCGAGCGGCGCGCCGAAGAGCGCCATGATGCCATCGCCCATGACCTGGTTCACCGTTCCTTCGTAACGATGGACGGCCTCTATCATCCGCTCGAGCACCGGATCGAGGAGCTTCCGCGCCTCCTCGGGGTCGCGGTCAGCGAGCAGCTCCATCGAGCCTTTCAGGTCGGCAAAGAGCACAGTGACTTGTTTGCGCTCTCCCTCCAGCGCGCTCTTAGAGTTGAGGATCTTCTCGGCAAGATGCTTCGGCGTGTAGGTCTCTGGAGCGGCGAACTTGAAAGCATCTCGTGCTAGTGGTGTGATGGCCGCGAGCGGCTGACCGCACTTCTTGCAGAACTTATGACCAGGGGCGTTCGCCGTGTTGCAGTGAGCGCAAACGACCGAGAGCTTGGCCCCACATTCGGGGCAAAACTCTGAATCAGAGGGTGCCTCGATCTGGCACCGGGAACACTTCATGCTAGAATCTTCCTCTAACCGACATCGAGGCTGACTTTGACGGCGGTGTTTACCCGCTCGATGAGCTTCGCGGGGAGGACCCCAACGCGTCGCCTGAGGCGCAACGTATCTATCGTCAAGAGCTGCGCAAGGTTGACCATCGAGGGTCGTTTCAACCCCCCTCCCCTTTCATCAGCGGGACGGTCACCGGGTAGATCTTGACGGTCGACGTGATTGCCGCGACGATGGTGGTCGCGGCATACCGGTTCCCCACATCATTCTGAACCACCAACGCGGGACGAAGTCCCCGCTGCTCGCTCCCGCGACCAGGCGAAAAGTTCACCATCCATACCTCTCCCCGGCGAGGCCACGCCAGGGTCATTTGAAGGTTTCCGATCCAGCGGCCAGTTGGCGTTCAGCCGCCGCGCGGTCTTCTTCTGCCATCGTCTGGTATCCCTCCTTCAGAGCCTGCTCGAGCTGGCTGCGCTTCCACAGTTGAAGCGCTTCCTCTACCAGCCGGCTCCGGGGCTTCCGCTTTTGCCGGCTCGCTCTTTGGAGTTCACGGATGAGGGCTTCGTCTACGCTCACGGTGATCTTCACTTTGGATGCCATGCGGTACTCCAACACAGTCATACTTTTGGTAAGCCCATTATACCCGATGCGCCGCACCTCTCAGGACTCACGCCGCCAGGTTGGAGCGCGTCAGCATCGCAGCAAAGATCTCAGCCCAACACCTTCAGCTCAGCCTCAGGTTTCTCCAACCAGAAGCTCATCTCCATGTCGTCGGAGCAGCATCGTCGCGGTGATCGGGTGCTCCTGGGCCTCTGACCTCTCCTACTTCCGGACGGACTTCGCGGCGACGCGATCATAGAGCACCCCGGGGAGATTGTGGACGAGATATCGCATGAGAAAGGACATATGCCAGGGGAAATGGACGAGGCGCTGCTTCCGCTCGATCCCTCTGAGGATCCGGCGCGCCGCAACCTCCGTGTCCATGATAAACGCCATGTCCTTCGGGTCATTCTTGGCTGTCATCTCGCTCCTGATGAAGCCAGGACAGACGGTCACGACACTCACGCCGGTCCCGCGCAGCTCGAGCCGCGTCGATTCGAGCAACGTCAACACCGCCGCCTTGCTCGCGCTATAGGCGCCGGTGTTGGGGAGCCCCCTGAAGGCGGCGAGGCTCGTCATTGCTGCGATGGTCCCTTGCCGGGCCGCGATCATGTCCGGGATCACCGCCTCCAGCCAATTCACCACGCCCCCGACGTTCGTCTCGAATATCCCGTGGTACTGCTCGGCGTTGAATTTGCGGGCGTTCGTCGCGCCGCCCACGCCCGCGTTGAGGATCGCCCAGTCCAAGCCTGCCCATCGCTCGCGGATCAGCGCATAGTGCCGCGTGACATCAGCCGTACGGGTCACGTCCCCCAGCAGCGGAAGACATTCTCCCCCCGCCGCTTTAACCGCGTCAGCCGTCTCCATCAGCTTGGCCTCGCGCCGGCCGGTGATCGCGACCCGAGCGCCGCGACGGCCGAGCTCCACGGCGAGCCCCCGGCCGATGCCTGACGTCGCGCCGGTAATCAAAACCCTACGTCCCTGTGGCATCGAAGGCCTCCTTTCCAGACAACTCCGCCTCGGCCTGCTCCAGCCAGAAGCGCCTCTGCATCCCGGGCAACATCGGCGTCGGTCGTTACTCCGCGCGGGGGCCTCCATCAGCCGGAGTTACTGGATGACCTCAGTGGCCTGGATGAGGACGGACTGGGGGATTGTGAGGCCCAGGGCCTTCGCGGTCTTGAGGTTGAGCACGAGATCGAATTTCGTGGGCTGCTCAACCGGGAGATCGGCAGGCTTCGCGCCTTTGAGGATTTTGTCTACCAACAGCGCTGCCCGCCGGATGCTGTCGGCAGGGTTCGGGCCGTAGGACATCAAGCCCCCGACCTCGGCGAACTCTCGATCAGGAAAGATGCCGGGCAGTCGGCTCTTCATCGCAAAGTCGACGATACGCGTCCTGACGCTCCACAACATGCCGTCCCCGATGGTGACGAGAGCGCTGGGGCGAACGTTAGCCACAGTCTTGAACGCGCCGTCCAGCTCAGACGGGTTGCGCACCTCTATCGCCTGCACCTGGACGCCCAGCGATCGAGCCGCAGCCTCGGTCTCCCGTAGGAGGTCCACGCTGGCGGGATTGCTCGGGTTCCACATGACAGCGACAAGGGCGATCCTGGGGACGGCTTCTTTGAGCAGATCGAGCCGCTTCGCGCTCAACTCCGGGTCCATCTGCGTCAATCCGGTGACGTTCCCGCCGGGCCGGGCTAGGCTGGCCACCACGCCGGCCTTCACCGGGTCGGCGGCGACGGCCATCACGATGGGAATCGTTTGCGTGGCATGCTTGGCGGCCAGCGCCGCCGCGTTGCCCGCGGTGACGATGACGTCGACCTGGAGGCGAACCAGTTCGGACGCCAGGGCCGGAAGCCTGTCGATCCTGCCGTCGGCGAAGCGGAATTCGAGGACCATATTCTGGCCCTCGACGTAGCCGTGCCCTCGGAGTCCTTGCAGGAATACTTCCACGGGCGGCGTGGCACGTGCGAGCCCAACCGTGAGGACTCCGATCCGGACGACCTTCGCCGGCGGCTGCGCATCCGAGGCGAGCGGCGCCGCGAGAACCACCATAGCAACTGAGAGGGTCAACAACTTGCGCAGGATGCCACGCTGCATTCGCCAATCGAAAATCCAAAATGGAAAATCCAAAATCATTGAATGACGTGGTCGGCGCGGACGAGGATGGAGTGGGGAAACGTCAGGCCCAGGGCTTTCGCGGTCTTGAGATTGATCACCAGCTCGAACTTCGTCGGCTGCTCCACCGGGAGGTCCGCCGGTTTAGCCCCTTTCAAGATCTTGTCTACGTAGGCGGCGGCGCGCCGGTACGAGTCGGGAATGCTCGCCCCGTAGGAGATCAGGCCTCCACTCTCCACGAACTCCCTTATGCCATAGATCGCCGGCAGCCGATGCTTGGCGGCGAGTTCCACGATCCGTGTCCGGTGAGTGTAGAAGAGGGCGCTATCCGGGACAAAGAGGGCTCCGGCGCGCGCCCTGATTGCGGCCTGAAATGCGCTCTCCAGATCGTTGGGACTTCGTACCTCCAGAGCTTGAAGCTTTACCCCCAACGACCGAGCCGCGACCTCGGCTTGCTTCATTTGGGCTGGGCTCGTCAGATTGGCGGGGACCGAAAGCACACCGATGCGGGACGCTCTGGGCACGACTTCCTTGAGAAGCTCCAACCGTTTCCCGGTCAACTCCGGGGCAATGAGGCTCAGTCCCGTGATGTTCGACCCTGGCCGCGCGACGCTTGCGATGAGCCCGGTCTCCACGGGATCGGCGGTGACCGCCATGACGATGGGAATCGCCTTCGTCGCTTGCTTGGCAGCCTGGACCCCCGACTCTGTTGCCGTCACGATGACGTCAACCTTGAGACCCACCAGTTCAGCCGCAAGGTCGGGAAGTTGTTCTGGCCCACGCTCCGGGGATCGGATGATGAGCGTGATATTCAGTCCCTCCACATAGCCCAGCTCGCGCAAGCCCTGCCGAAATGCTTCCCAAAGGTGCATGCGCGGAGAGATGGGGCCCGGCGGAAGAATACCGATCCGGTAGACCTTCCCCGGCGGCTGCGTGTCGGCAGCGAGCGGCGCAGCGAGGATGCCGAGGGCGACCACGACGACGAGGCCGAGTCTTCCGATCCTCATCTCTTACCTCCTCAGACCTTTCCAGCGCATGTTCCGCGGAATTTCATCTCTTCCCGGTTCTCGTGCTGGCAGATTGGACAGTGGATCATCATTCTCCAGGCCTATCGCCGCTCGTCCGACGGGGACCGGGGCTCGGGATCCGGGGACCGCAGTCCGGGAATGGTGTGTCGGGATTCGAGTTAAGGGTTCGCATTTCAGGTCCCCAATCCCGAATCCCGAGCCCCGAACCCCGAACCCCGAAAACTACGTGATCTTTTCGACCGTGACCGGGATCCCGTTAAGGATGGCGTTCCCCGAGAGCGGATCGACGGCCATCTCGTCCGCGAGCCGGTTGCTGTTGACGCCGGCGTGGGCAGCGGCAACGCGCATCGCACTGCCTGGCTCACCGTGGCCCCACCCGTGAGGGAGGCTGACCACGCCCGCCATCACACTCTCAGTGATCTCCACCGGCGCCTCGACCGTGCCGACCCGAGAACTGACGCGCGCGGCCTCGCCGTCTGCGATCCCGAATCTGGTGGCGTCATCGGGGTGTATCTGAAGCGTGCAGCGATTGTCGCTCCCCTTCACGAGAACGTTCAGGTTGTGCATCCAGGAGTTGTTTGACCTGAGCTGCCGCCTGCCGATCAACACGAGGGGCGGCAGGGGCCGATCAAGCGAGGCGCGCAGCCGCTCCACGTCGGCGACAATCGGCTCGGGCGCCAGCTCGACCTTTCCAGATGGTGTCCGAAGCACATCCGGGAGGCGCGGTTCGAGCGGTCCCAGGTCGATGCCGTGCGGATGCGCCGCGACGTGATCAAGTGTCAGGCCGCTCGGATCCTTGCCGAAGGCGTCACCGTAAGGGCCGGACCGGAGCAGGAAATCCAGGACGCGCTCCGGCCCTCGGCGTGCGCCGAGCGCCGCAAGAAGCTCCTGAGGGTCGCGCCCCTCGAGTCGCGAGCCGGGCGTTTCCACTTCGCGTTGAACGACCTGGGCGGTGATGAAATCGTCAATGGTCGAGAGATCGGC
>Ga0209342_10006025_pt1 | contig 12369 bp, 5 predicted proteins | sample RifCSP16_2_FD_184023 | JGI IMG/M metagenome (GOLD analysis project Ga0209342, IMG submission 184023) | Soil microbial communities from Rifle, Colorado - Rifle CSP2_sed 16_2 (SPAdes) (version 2) | ecosystem: Environmental > Terrestrial > Deep subsurface > Rock core/Sediment | place: Rifle... | reverse complement strand
TCTCGAAGACTTCCTTGATGTTTCCGTACTCGAACATCCTTCCCGCGTACATGATGCCGATCTTCTCCCCCACCTCCGCGACCACGGAGATGTCGTGGGTGATGATCATCATCGCGATGTTGAGCTCCCGCTGGAGGTCGCGGATCTCCGCGAGGATGCGGTCCTGCATGATCACGTCGAGCGCGGTCGTCGGCTCGTCCGCGATGAGCAGTTGCGGGTTGCACGAGAGGGCCATCGCGATCATGGACCGCTGGCGCATGCCCCCGGAGAACTCGTGGGGATACCCGTCGACGCGGGACCGGTCGATGCCGACGAGGTCGAAGAGCTCGAGCACGCGCTGGCGCCCCTCGTCCTTCGACATGTCCGGGTAGTGCGTGAGGAGCGCTTCCATGATCTGGTCCCCGACGCGGTAGACGGGATTGAACGCGTTCATCGCGCTCTGGAAAATCATGGCGACCTTCGACCAGCGAACCGCGGCGATCGCGCGCTCGATCTCCTTCTCCCTCCGTCGTCGGCGGCGCGACGCCCCGAAGCCCCGCAGGTGCTGGGCCGCGACCTTCTGGAGTTGTCCGCGGAGCTCGTCGTCGGGCATCGTCCCGCGCTGGGCGAGGAGGCCGTTGATCTCCGTGTAGACCGCGAACTCGTCCTCCATCTCCTCTTGGGTCTCGAGGACCTTCCCGCCCCCGGCCTGGTACGCCGCGAACTCCTGCTCCTCCCGCTTCAGGACCTCCTGGAGGCGCGCCATCCAGTCCGGGTGGCGGAGAAGTTCGTCCATCTCGGTCGGGAGGTCGGAGCGGACGATGACTCCGCCGTCGAAGACGACCTGGCCGCCGACGACGCGGCCGTTGGGCGGAAGGAGTCGGGTGACCGCGAAGGCGGTCGTCGTCTTCCCGCACCCGGACTCGCCCACGAGGCCCATCGTCTGCCCGCGGTTGAGCTCGAAGGTGACGTCGTCCACGGCGTGGACGGTGCCCTTCAGGATGCGGAAGTACACCTTCAGGTGGTCGACCTTCAGGAGGGGGTCCATGGGTTCACCTCTTCCGCAGGCGCGGGTTCACGATCTCGTCGAACGCACGGCCGACGAGGAAGAATGCGAGGCTGATCAGAGTGATCGCGAGCCCTGGCGGGAGGAGCCACCACCAGGCCTTCAGGGCCTCGGACTGCGACACGAGCTGCAGCATGATGCCCCAAGACATCGTCGCGATGTCTCCAAGGCCGATGAAGCTCAGCGCGGCCTCCGTGAGGATCGCCCCGCTCACGGAAAACGTCATGTACAGGAAGGCGAGGGGCATCACGTTCGGGGCGATGTGGCGGAAGACGATGCGCGTCGTGCTCGCGCCCGTGACCCTCGCGGAGTCGATGAACGGCCTTTCCTTCAGGGAGAGCACCTCCGCACGAATGATCCGCGCGACGCCCGGCCAGCCGAGGAGGGAGATGACGAGGATGATGTTCCAGATGCTCGCGCCGAGCACCGCCGCGAGCGTGATGATGAGGGGCAGGCCGGGGAGCACGAGGATGACGTCCGTGAAGCGCATGAGGATCGACTCCGTCTTCCCCCCGACGTACCCTGCGATGAGGCCCACGATGACGCCCAAGAGCACGGTGAAGAAAGCGCTCAGGAAGCCGACGAGCAGGGCGATGCGGGAACCCCAGATCACCTGGCTGAAGATGTCGCGGCCTTGGCTGTCAAGGCCGAGCCAGTACTGGTTTCCGCTCGGATAACCCGGGCATCTTCGGCTGGGATTATCGGAGTCCCCGCAATCGTAATCATGCGCCCACGAGGGTTCGGACGGAGCGAGGAAGAGGCCGACCGTGCTCAGGGCGATGACTCCATTGATGCGACCCGCGCCGCCATAGGTGACCCAGACGGATGGATGGATGGCGCCGGGGGAGCTCGTCTGCTTCCACGATTGCGGCATCCCGCTGATCGTGGAGGGCATCGACCGCTTCCATGACACGTTTCCCTGGTCGCCGCGTATGGAGTAGAGGACGCCGCGGTCGTCCGACGGATCGGCCGCGGTCCCGTTGTTATGGTTCGCCACCGCCAGAAGGACGAGGCTGTCGCTGACGAAGAACGGCGCTGCCCGAAATTGCGGGTCCAGCCCGAGCAGGGTTGGATCCTCGTAGATCCAGCGGACGCTCGCCGGGGCGAGGTTCCACGTGGGGTACTCACCGCGACCGTCCCGGCGAACGGCATAGAGCCGGCCCTTTGACGATCCAAAATAGATGTTGTCCCCGTCGACGACGGGCTGCGTCAAATCCCCGCCGTCCGTCGTGATGTTCGTCTTGCCGATGAACGCCGAACCATTGTACCCGGGGAACTCCTGCAACCACTGTGAGAGCGGGCGCGCATCGTCCGCGTAACGGACGACGAGCAGGCTCTCGGGGTCAGAATTGTTCCCATTCCAGAAGTCCCAGTTGACGTGACTCGTCGTCGCGTACAGGAGTTCGGAATCCTTCGGGGGCCCCTCCGAGGCGAACCGTACGATGGGGGCGGTGTGCCAAGGCGACCCCATCCAGAAGTGCGATTGGGGCGCGTTCCACCAGAAGTTCCCGCCGTCCGTCGTGTTCAAGGAGAGGAGCAGGCCGTCCTGGGTTCCGAGGAAGACCGCAGCTCCGGTGTCGCCGAACGCCGGGCTGTACGCCGCGTAGGCGCCGATCTTCGTCATCGGCCCTGCCGCCAGATGCACCTCGGAGCCGACGCTCGTGTTCCACCGGATTCGGTAGTCCCAACGCGAGACAACCTTGGCCCGGTCGAGCCGCTGGAGCGAATCTGGAATCGAAACTTCGATCCCGTACACGTTCCCCGTCTCGGTGCCGACGACGAGGATGTCCTCGGTGGATCGACCTGTGCGATACGTATAGAACCCGATGTGAGGCCGCCCATTAGCGTCGAACCTGAGGCTGTTGTTGAAGCCGGTATGCCACTCGGACCGAATCGTCGTCAGTCGCCATCCGGAACCGGTGTCGTTCGCGAACTTGAGGTCGAAGTTCGTGGCGTCTTGGTAGGCGATCGCGCGCTCTCCAGTCGTCGGGCTGAAGGCGAGGCTCGCATGCCGGCCGACATCGTTGGGGCCGGGGTCGACCATTTCCGCAGGTCCCCAGGGACCGAGCTGGGACAGCTGACGAACGAAGCCCAGCGAGCCGTCGCCCTGGTAGTAGGCAATCGCGGGGACGTCGGATGGATCCGTCGGATCGAAGGCGATGGATGCGTACTGACCGACATTCCCGCCGACGATCGTCTCGTTCTGCCAGATCGGTCCCGCCTTCCACGCGTGCTTCAATCCCCCCGCAGCATTGTAGTAGGCGATGTGCGGGCTCCCCGATGCATTCAGCGCCAGAGAGGCGTACTGCCCGACGTCGAATCCGGGACTTACGTCCGCGAACTCGGGCTGGCCCCAGGTGATCCCGTCTCCTGAGATGTACTTGAGGTTTCCCGACGCATCGTAGTATGCGATGTGGACTCTATCCAGCCCATCCAGCGCGAGGGAGACATACTTGCCCACGTCGCCGTCGTTATCCAGGTATGTCGTATTCCAGGCCGTGCCGTTCCACCACGCGAACTTGAGGGCTGTGTCCGTCTGGTCCTGGTACGCGACTCGGGGCAATCCGTCCGACCCCACCGCCAGGGACGTGAAGAACCCGAGGTTCATTTGCGAGTTCGCGGTGAACGGTTCCACACCCTCGCCCTGATTCGCGAGGAACTCCCAGCGGTTCTCCATCCGCGCGCTGACCTTCGGGATCCCCTTCGTCACATCGTAGTATGCGAGGAGGGGTTCCGCGGTCGAGCCGTTCATCCTCAGAGCGAGAGACGCGAACTCGCCCTCGTCGCCCCTGACCGCGCCGGGAATCTCCTGATAGGCCCAGTCGGTCCCGAGGCCGTCATAGGTCACGTAGTTCGCACGGCCGATCACGAACTCCGCGCCGTCGGCATCGTGGGTGAAAGCCGCCATCCCCGTGACCCGACCGGAGAGATTCACGAACGGTTCCGGTGCTGGCACCCGGAACCCCGCGTCTCGCAGGATCACGACCCTGCCGTCGTCCGTGCCCAGATACATCTCGAAGTCGGGGGGGGCTTGATAATGGAAACCGTAGTTCATCACCAACGGCGGGACCGAGATCGCTCGCGGCGTTCCGTCGATCCGTGTGATGTTCAGGTGCTGACCAAGGCCCCAGGCGTTGCGCCGAACGTCCCCGGCCTCCGTGAGAAAAGCGTACAGTCGATCGCCCGCAGGAATGTACACCCGGTCCGAGCGAGGTTCGATCTCGACCGGGGGATTGATGCGGAACGCGACACCCTGCGTGATCGGCGGTGCCGTTGCAAGTTCGGAGCCTCCCTGCGCCGAATTGACCTCCCAATACTGGGCGACGTCGATCAGGTCCTCGTCCGGGGCGGTCCACCGGATCGGGTCTCGGAGGCCCATGAATGGGGCTGCGAGCGCGAGCAAGACGAACGCGATCATGATGGCAAGGCCGACGACCCCGATCCGCGACGCCTTGAACAAGTTCCAGTTCAGGACGAACAGACGCCGCCACTGGAGAAGCTTCTCTCGGAGCCGCCGCCAGAGAAGGCTCTGTGGTGTCGCCACGCCTTCTCCGACCGCCATCCTACAGCCTCACGCGGGGATCGAGGAACGCGTAGAGCACGTCCGCAACCAGGTTGGCAAGGATCGTGAGAAGGGCGAGGAGGTAGAACGCTCCCTGAACGGAGGGGAAGTCCTGCGCAATCGTGGCGGTGACGAGGAATGCGCCCATCCCGGGCCACGAGAAGATCGTCTCCGTGAGGACGCCGCCGCTGATCACCCCGCTGATGCTCAGGGCGAACGCGGTCACCACCGGGAGCATCGCGTTTCTGGCGGCGTGACGGTACATCACGCGCCGCTCGCTGATCCCCTTCGCCTTTGCGGTCGTGATGTAGTCCTCTCCCATGACCTCGAGCATGCTGTTTCGCATGAGGAGGATCGTCCCCGCGAGGCTGAGGATGACCAAGTTCAGAAGTGGGAGCGCCATGTGCCACAGCACGTTCCCGATATACGTGATCCCGCCCGCGTTGTACGCCTCGATGTCCGCGAAGCCCGCGAGGGGGAACACCTTCCACTGGAACGCGAACGCCCACAGGAGGATGAGGCCGAACCAGAACACGGGCATGCTGTAGAAGAAGAGGCTCACGACGATCGAGCTGAGCTCCATCTTCGAGCCGCGCCGCCATGCGAGGACCGCCCCCATGATGATCCCCAGGAGGTACGAGATGATCGTCGCGCTCCCGAACAGGAGGAGGGACGGTCCCACGCGCTGCGAGATCTCGTTCCACACGGGCTGCCGCGTGTACAGGGACTTCCCGAAGTCGCCCTGGAGCATGCTCGTCATGTACGCCCAGAACTCCTCGAGGATGTTGTTCTCCACCACGATGAGCGGATGGGGCAGGGTAATCTCCTGGACGTTCCCGGTCGGCGCCAAGACAGACGCGCGTACCAGAGAGATCAAGGCGCCCGCCGACGTCACGTTGATCGTCAACTGTGTGCGCTCTCCGGTCCCCATTGGCACGGCGCGGAGGTTTTCCTCGACCAGACGGAACGAGCCCGTATCCGCGTGATTCACCGCGATGCCCGCAAAGCCGGTCAGGTTTCCGGACACACTTCCGGCGGACGTGACCTGTACCGAATAGGCACCTTCGGGACCCGCGGTCCAGCTGAACGAACGGGAATCGCCGATGTTCTGCGGGGGGAGGACGACGATGCCGCCAGAAGATATCGTGATGTTGGTGCTGAACACCTCGGAGGGGCCCACGTTGACTAGCCGAAGGTCGATTCTCACGGATTCCGCCGGATTGACCTCCCAAGACGTCCCCTGGGGCTCAACGACCAAACGCGGAGCGGACCCTCCAAGACGCGACTCGCGTGTGTGGGTGTAGTAGAAGACGGCGTTTCGGCTGCTGCTGTCGGTGACGTTGATGCGCGTCTCGTACGTTCCTGCTACGTCAGATGCGAACGAGGCCGTGTATCCATTGCCGGGCGCCGGCACGCGTTTGGAAAAGCCAAAGGCCACGAGGAGGTCCTGCCGGTCCGTCTCTGTCTGTCCCGGACGGATGAAGAACCGAGTAGGGTCGCCCGGCATGAGGCGGAAGATCACGAATAGGAGGACGAGGACGATGACCAGGGTGATCATCGTGTGGACCGCCCGCCTGATGAGGAACGTCCGCAGCCTCATGTCCTTACCTCCGGTCTTCGGTCACCACCCCGCCACGGGGAAAGGGAAAGAAAGGGAGGACGGAGCGTGGCTAGCTCCGTCTCTTCCGCTCGGCCGCCACGCCCGCGACCAGGGCCGCGATTCCAATCCCCGCGAGGATGGGCAAGACCTCAAGGCCCGGCGTGCTGACGGTCGGGCACGTCTGGTCGACCGGATACCGCCTCCCGTCGGGACACAGCTTGGTGTCGGGTCCCCCGACCGGTACGATGGTGATCTGACGGCCGTCAACCCCGTCCTGATAGCCCGTCTTGATTGCCGTGACCTGAACGTCGTAGTCCGTCTCTGCGGTCACGGACGAGGCCGCCGACAGGCTGACGGACGACATCGTCGAGGACGTGCCGCTCGCCGGGCTCGGCGTGAGCTGGCCTGCCGGGTCGACGATGATGCTCACATCGGCGTCCCCGACGAGCCCGCCATCCTGGTCGCGTACCGTCACGCGTAGGGGAAGCGCGGAGCCCGCGGTCACGCGGTCCCCCGCGAGCAACTCCAAGGTCAGGGACAGGAATTGCACGCCGGCGGGGAACACGCGGATCTGCGTGCTGCGCTGCACGAGGTCTGGGAAGGTGGGTCGCCCGTCGACAACCGCGTCGATGATGACCGGCGTCTCCGACGCGACGGTGTCCGCCACATACGTCGCGGTCACCTCACCGTTCAGGTCCGTCGTGTCCGTCACCGTCCGCGCCGTGGTTGCGCCAATCGTCAGGTTCCCCGTCGCAACCGACAGGGTAACCGTCGCGCCCGCAAGGGCCTGGCCCGTGTTGTCGAACACATTGACGGTCACCGCCTCCGTGCCCGCTGAGCCCATCGCCGACGCGGCTGTGATGACGACCTGCATGGACACGGTCGATGGCGGCTTGATACCCTGCAGGGACCAGAAGTTCCAGATCGTGCCCGAGGAGACGGTCCAGTTCGTGTACCGATCCTGGCGGTAGCCTTCGATGTTCGTCCGGTAGTACAGGACGTCGTATGGACGCGCTTCCGCGAGGAGAACCTGCGCCTGGTAAATCAAGCCCTGCCGCACGTTGCGGTCCAGCTCCGCCCGGGAGGCGTCGATCACCGAGTCGAACGTCGTGTTATAGAAGCCGGGATAGTTCTGTCCCGTCGGCCCGTTGCTGCTGTGGAAGAAGCTGAACAGGTAGTCGGGGTCCGTCCCGGTGATCCGCCATCCGAGGATGTACAGGTCGAAGTCGTGGATGCCGATCCGGGATACGATCTCCCCGAATGCCGTCGGCCGGGAAACCACGTTGATGCCCACCTGGCGCATTGCGTCCGCAATCATCGCGCCGGCGGAGGCACGGATGGGGTCGTAGTCCGCCTGGGGCGTCAGGATCTCGAATCCGGTGTTCCCGATCACGGGGAGCGACCGGCAGCCTCCGGGGTTGTCTTTGTTGCAAGCGCCCGCCGGGTCCAACGAGTATCCCGGCACTGTGTACTGCCCGCCCGCCGTCGCGAGGTCGTCCAGGATCGCCCTGGCGGCCGCGAGGTCGAACCCGGGCTTCGGGATGTTGTCGTTGTACCAGAACGTGTTCGCAGGGCTCACGGTGCCGTGGCCGATGACGCCGAAATTCTGCAACAGGTTCTGCACGATCGATCGCTTGTCGATGAGGTGCGACACCGCCTGGCGGAACCCGATCCCGACATCGTTCGTGATGACGCCCCCTTCGTAGCCCCAGGGGGAATCTCGCATGTTGTATGCCAAGTAGAAGAAGCCTGGCTCCGCGTTCGACTCCACCGCAATCTCAGAGATCTTCACGAGGTCCGGCACGAACTCCGCGCCGACGTTCCAGTGATAGAAGTCGACCTCGCCCGCCTGCAAGGCGAACACGCCCAGTTGCGTCGTCTTGTACACCTTGTACCGGATGCCCTCGATCGTGGGCAGCTTGAGGATCGACGCGAGTCGCGCGTCGTAGACGTCCCCCGTAGTCGCGTCGACGCCTGTATAGAAGCCGGCGTAGCGGGCGACCGAGGCCTCGATGCCGGGAACCCACTGGCCGAATGTGAACGGACCGTGACCAATGACGTCTGCGTTGCTCGGCGCCCAGCCCTCTGCAGCGGCGTAGGCGTAGGGCTTGCTGCCCGTCACGGTCTCCGTGGAGGCGATGCCCTTTCCGTGGGTCGCGGAGTTCGCGTTCCCGCACTCGGAGATGCCACGCGCGGTCGCCTCTGCCTGCGGGATCCACACCGCGCAGCCGAAGTCCACGGCGTGCCGGCCGCCGCCCGTGCGGGACCAGATGTGCATGGGCATTATGACCGGGGCGATCGTGGACTCGTAGAAGAGAGCGAACGAGGACGTCAGCGTGAACTTGACGGCGATGCGGAGGGGGTTGTTCTGACCGCCGAACATCGTGCCCTCGCCCTCCCAGTTGCGCTGGATCCCGGGCGTGACCGTGTCGACGTCGAAGAGTTCGACGTTGAGCTGTCTGCCGCCCGCTTCGTACCCCGCCGGGTTCGGGAACAAGACGCGCATGTCCGTGTTGAACCGCGAGTTCTGCGCGTTCACGTGGTAGGAGAAGAACAGGTCCCACGGGGTCATCTGCGTCCCGTCGTGCCAGCGGACGCCGTTGAAGTCGTAATAGATGACAATCGTAAGATTGGACGTCGCACTCGGACGCTCCGCGAACGTGTCGTACTCGGACGCTTCAAACGTCCCGTCTTCGTCGAAGTCCACGCCCTTCGCGATCCACGCGAGGGGTCGGTCCTCCGTTGGGTGTCCTTGGATCATGCTGTCGTACACCCGGAAGATGACGTCCGACGTCCACACATCGTTCGCAATCGATGGCAGAAGATTCCGCGTCTTCATCTCGTCCTGACCGCCCACGATCAGGTCGAGGCCCGTCGCACGGGTCTCGCCTTTCGCCGGCGTGTACGCGGCGCTCAGCCCTGGGATCCCCGAGAGGACCAGCAAGGCGACCAGGCACACGATCACTGACGCAAAGAGTCCTTTCATTCGTCCGATTCGCATTGGTTCCTACCTCCTTCTCCCGCGCCCTTTGGAAAGGGTCCGACCGTTCCTCCGCGCCCCGCGAAGGATTGGCTGGCCCCGGCAACGCCGCGGACCGTATAAAAAGCGATTTGTACGCGCGTTTGTGGAGTATTAGGCCTTTGTGGCGCAGTCTCTTGTGCTTTTCCCCGTCGTATGGCGGGACTCATGTGTCCATCGCGGGGAGATCCGCGGTGAAGTACCGTTTCATGCGTCCCTCCTTCTCCATGCGGACGAGGCCCTCGCGGTTCAGGTGGCGGAGGTTGTACGAAACGGTCTGCTGGCTCACGCCCAGTCGGACCGCGATGTCCTGCTGCGTCGGCCCGCCGTCGGAGCGGATCATCGTGAGCATGTGGTGCTGCAGGTCGCTCAGCCGGATGCCCTTGTGCCGCGGGATCTGGACCTCGACGGGATAGAAGCGCTTGAACACGCCGTCCCGGTCCGCCTTGATGAACCCCTGCATCTCCAGCGTGCGCAGGTGGTGCGCGAGCGTCCCGTTCGTCACCTTGAGCGCGTCCTTCAGGGAGTTGTAGTGCTCGCCGGGGTGGGACATGATGTACCCGTAGATCTGCCCCCGGACGAAGTGGTCGAGCACCTCCTCCTTCTTGAGGCGCGAGTACAACGGGAAGAGGATGAGGTTCGACAGCCCGTACTTCCCGAACTCCGTGCCCGCGAGCGCGGCCAGGACCGCTGCTCCGATGCCGGCGCCCAACGCCGTTTCCGTCCGCGTGAGAATCGGGCGCGGAGGCGGCGTCGGGATGACGACGAGCGCGTACTCCGCCTCGTCGACGAACGCGTCCCCCTTCGCCACGTCGAAGTGCACGGAGACCTCGACGGCCTCCGCGGTCTCCATCCGGTACGTGAACCGTGCGAATCCGTCTGCGTCCGTCGTCGCCACCAGCGGTGTCACCGTTCCCGCCGCGGGGACCGCGGTGACGCTCGCACCCTCCACGGGGCTTCCGAACTGGTCGAGCACGCGCACGCGGATGATGGCGGCGTTGCCGCTTTGCACGATGTCCCCGGACGACGCGACGGACGCGAGGAGCTGCAAACGGTCTTCGCCGCCGCCCTCCAAGCCCGGAGCTTCTGCCGCCACGGAGAACGAGGACAGCGCAATCGCTGCCGATGCCGCGAAAAGGGCGAGGACGACGAACCTTCCGGTCCGCATGCTCTTTCTCTCCAGCCCCGTGCTTCCCATCGGAATCCGCGTATTTAAGAAGATTGGGGCGCCCGTTTGTGTGCTCCTTCTCGTTCCTCGGCCGCCAAAGGTTTTAGGGAGTGCCGTTCATGCGCGCCGCCATGGTGGAACGCGCGCGGGGGACCCGGGACCTGGACCCCGCCTACCTCGCGCGGCACGGCCACGTCGAGGCGGCGTTCCGCCGGACCGCGAGCGCGTTCGGCTTCCGCGAGGTCCTCCCGCCGACGTTCGAGCCCCTCGAGCTGTTCCACCGGAAGGCCGGGCCGGGGATCGAGGCGGAGATGTACGTCTTCAAGGACAAGGCCGGTCGGGACCTCGTCCTGCGCCCCGAGCTCACGGCGGGGGTTCTGCGCTACTACGTGAACGATCTGACGAGCGCGCCAAAGCCCCTCAAGCTCTCCTCGTTCGGACCCGCGTTCCGGTACGAGGAGCCCCAGCACGGACGGTACCGGGAGTTCTGGCAATTCTCCTGCGAGATCCTCGGGGGGTCCCCCCTCGACGCCGACGCGGAGGTAATCGCGTTGGCGGTCAAGTCGATCGCCGCCACGGGGGTGCGTCAGGTCACGACGCGGATCGGCCACATCGGCATGCTCCGCGCGTACCTGAAGATGGACCGGGAGCGGCAGAACCGGATCCTTCACGCGCTCGACAAGCGGAACTTCGAGATGCTCCACACGGAGCTCGACGCCGTGGGGTTGCTCGACATTGAGGGGACGCTGCGCGACCTGATCGCGATTCGCGGCGGCCCCGAAGCGCTCGCGAAGGCATCGGACGTCCTCGGCGGCGTTGGCGGTGAGGGCTTCGACCACCTCCGGCGGATCGCGGAGCGTCTGGCGGCGTACGGCGTCCGGGACCTCGTGTTCGACATGGGCGTCATCCGGGGGTTATCATACTATACAGGAATGGTGTTTCAAATCCACTCGCCGAACCTCGGCGCGGAGGACCAGGTCGGGGGCGGCGGGTCCTATGCGCTCGCGGAGCTGTTCGGCGGCGATCCAATCTTCTCGACGGGGTTCGCGATCGGCGTGGACCGCATCGTGCTCGCGTCCGAGGTGGAGGGCGTGGCGGTTCCGCCGCCAAGCCTCGACGCGTACGTCATCCCGATCGGGGACAAGGTCCGCGAGAAGGCGTTCGAGATCACCGCCAACCTGCGGACGACGGGGCTCCGGATCGACGTCGATCTCGTCGGCCGCGGTCCCTCGAAGAACCTGGACTACGCGAACGCGATGAAGGCGCGATGGGCGGTCCTCGTCGGCGAGAAGGAGCTCGCGAACGGGAACGTCGCGCTCCGGAACATGGAAACGGGAGAGCAGCGCGAGGTGCCGGTGGCGGAGCTCGCGAGCGTGCTCGGGATGGACAAGCCCCACTTCCCGCACGGTGTGGAATTTCACTAGTTCCGAAGGATATGTTCGATAGATTAAGCCGGGTCCTCGGCCTTGGCGGACAGCCGTGGCAGCGTCGCTCGAGTCACTTCCCCCCCGCATGTTCTGGGCGGACCGCTTCTCGGTCGCCGCTGGACTGCTCGCCCTCGGCAGTGCCTTCCTCCTCCTGGGAGCGTGGGCGTTCCAATTCGTCGAATACTCGTTAGTCGATTTACCCTCATGGGTGTTGATGGGCGGGAGTCTGTTTGCAGTCCCGTTGCACCTGCTCGCTTGGCATGCTCTATGGGATGCAGTCGACGGCGTGAGTGTGAATGGCTCTCGTCGCTTCATGAGGCGTGTCTTTCGCTTCTCCCTGGCGGCGTTCGCGGCGGGATTGGCGATTGTCCTGATCCTCGCGCCCTTTGGCTGGTTGACGTCCATGGGCGGATTCTTCCCATACATCCCGTTCGTGTGGGCGCCCGTGGTAATCTGCCATTCCGTGATCTTCGTGCACGCATGTCGACTCCTTCGCGCCGAACGCTTCCCGGTTTGGCTCGGCTCCGGCGTTCTCTTCGGAGTGGCGG
>Ga0209342_10006024_pt1 | contig 12370 bp, 12 predicted proteins | sample RifCSP16_2_FD_184023 | JGI IMG/M metagenome (GOLD analysis project Ga0209342, IMG submission 184023) | Soil microbial communities from Rifle, Colorado - Rifle CSP2_sed 16_2 (SPAdes) (version 2) | ecosystem: Environmental > Terrestrial > Deep subsurface > Rock core/Sediment | place: Rifle... | reverse complement strand
GATTCTGGATGCTTTAAGAGAAGGTAAGAGGATTAAGCTGAAGAACTTGAGTAAGAATTTTGAAACCGAGCTGACTTATGAGCTGACTACAAGGCAGGTGCAGATACTGCTGAAAGGAGGGTTGGCGGGACTGTTGAAATCTCAGATGTGAATGACTAACCGACCGGTGCTTCCCGGAGACAGACCACTCGTAGTAATAGACGCCGTTGCGGAGGACTAAGCCCATTAGAAAGAGAAAGTAAGTAATAATTTTTGAGATTTATGGCTGAGAAAGTATCTTGCTCGAAGGCTTTTATTATATTGAGTGGCACTACGAACTGCATCTGCAATAGCAAAAGAATGAATTACGCCAGGCAGAACCCAAAATATTCTTTCATTTGGATTAAGTATTATTAAAGTTAAGGCACCAACCTCAGCCACATTTAAGAGAAAAAATTTACTTTCTTCATCATTATAGAGTTGACCGAGACCAGGAAGGAGCAGAGATAAAAGACCTGCTGCCAACGGGTCTTTTTTCTCCATTTTATACCGCATAAATCTGTAATTGAAGTCTGTGTTTCTGTAAGTGTAATCTGTAGTGTCTTGTTGTTTAATAACCGGCAGATTGTCGTAGATGGGATCATAGACCTGAGGCGAGGCAAGCGAAGTAGTAAGAAGCAGAAAGAAAAGTATCAAGTATTTCATAGTTCCTCCTATGTTGTTTACTCGAATTGTCTCCAAGCCCAGACCACTCGTAGTAATAGACGCCATTACGGATTACGAGTCCCATAGATTATCGAAAAGAAAAGTTTTCCCGCCAATCGAAATAATAGACCCAGCCAAGTTAAGAAAGCGCATTAAGTCTTATTTAAGTTTTGTGCTATCCTGTAATAATTTACGCTCTTCGGAAAAACGTTCAAGTTCGGTTTGTTGCCCGTGTGTTGGACAAAAAGACCAGTAATACTGTTCAATTGCTATTGATTCCGGGAAGGGTTTTCCAAGACCGAGAAAACTATATATATGAGAGCGTAGTATCCATGTTTGTCCCGATTGATTATCGAGTAGAAATGTCTGATATTTGTCTTGTTCGGTTGGTACGGAAATTATATTCCAGAATCCAGCATAATCTCTGCTGGTCTGGGCCGTCAACAAAATAATGACCAGGATCGAGACCAGTAAAATCGCAAGGACTTTCCATCTGTTTTGCATGACAACCTTCTATCTGGGTATTATGGCATACACCTTATGTAGAAAAATCAAGTCTTTTTTGTGGTAAATCTCCGGCGGATAAGCTGAGTTCACAGAATAAAGCTGGATGATCTCCCCATCAAATTTGACCTTCTTCAGCTTCACATTCTCGGCCACGTCTTTAGCGATAACAAAATCTTAATTCCGAGGATTCGATTTGTGAAATAATCTATTTCTTCCTGCTGATAAGCCTTTCCAGACCAGCAAACCCCCCATACCCATAATACACCTGCACCAGCAGCATGAGCATAATCAAATCCCGGATGATAGTATCCCAGACCACCTTCTCACTGGAGGGAGAAGTAGAAAAGCAACCGCAGGTGATATCCAAACCCCGAATCACAGCCGAACTTAAGGCCATGATGAAAATCACCAGCAGAAATCCAATGATCAAAGCCGCCGATTCTACAAATAGCCCTAAAATCAAAGCCATCCCAGCCAAAAGCTCCACCCAAGGTAAAATTATAGCAAAAACATTTATCGCCGAGCCGGGAAGAAAGTGATAGTAGTAGACAATCTTGGCAAACTCCCCCGGATGGGCGATCTTGTCTAGGCTGGCATAGACGAAGACACCTCCCAGGATTAACCTAAATAAAAAGGCCAGATATTTACTTTTAAGAAAGCCTTTTAAGACCGCCATACTAGGGATTTTCTCCTTGTACAGCGGGGAGACCGGCTTCGGTCCATTCCTTCCAGCCCCCGAAGAAAATCTTGACTTTAGTGTAGCCTTCGGCTTCCAGGTTGCGGGCTAAGAAAAGTGACAGTTCGCATTCATCCCCGTCACAATAAGTGATAATCAAAGCCTCTTTGGGGAGTTTAGCTTTGACCAGAGGATATTCCACATCGAATTCCTCCATAAATAATTGCAAAGCACCCTTAATATGGCCGGCTAAATAATCTGCCTTCTTGCGGGCGTCTAAGAAGATAGCTTGATTGGAGTTATAGATTCCCATGGCTTCAGGCAGGCTGATTACCGGAGCATCTTCACCCGAGCTATAAGAGGGGGGTGCTACTACTCCACCAGGCAAAATCTTAGGTGACCAGGCTCCCAAAAGGGAGATTCCGGAAGGAGAGATTAGATTGTAGAGCAAGCCTATGAGGGCTGACAAAAGGACTAACCATACTGCTTGTTTTAGTACCTGGTCAAGATTGGGGCGTATATACATCAGGACTAAGATAAAGCAGGATTTGAACTTGTCAATTAGAATCACAATGGCTGAACCTAAGAATGCCTCAAAACCCTCATACATTTATCGAAAGGTTAACAGATTTTTGCCGATGATTATTAAGTGATAGCTAATATGTCTAAGCCTAAGATTTGTATACTAATACTCGTTTTACTTTTCAGCTTAGCGGTGATCTTTGCCTGCACTAAGCGAGTGGTAGTATCCGATTCTCTGCCACCGGTAGTGGAGATAACCAACCCGACCAGCGGGGACACCCTGACTGCTGATACTTTGGGAACAGACACGGTTTTTGTTACTGTCTCTGCCTCCGATGATAAAGGAGTGGCCGGAGTTCAGTTTTACGTGGACGGAGATTCTGCCTTCACTGCTTTTTCGGCCCCTTTTAGCTTCCCCTGGCTGATCTTAGTTTACAATGATAATACTGTTCACACCGTCGTAGCAGTCGCCTTTGACCAGGCGGGCAATACTGCTGCCGATACCATCTCGGTCACTATCAGGGTGCCACCCGGGTTTTACTTCATCAGTTCTGCTGCTACCAGCGGGGTCATTTATTATAATCTATTTGTGTGGGGAGACTACCTGGCTGTAGCCGAGCAGGGCAATGGTGTGGAAATCTTCGATATCTCCAATCCGGCCAATCCGGTCTTTCTCAGTTCCTACAACATAGGGAGCGGGTCAGCTAACGGCCTATTCGTTGACACTTCTGCAAATCGCATGTACGTGGCCAATGGAGCAGAAGGGCTGCTGGTCTTGGATGTCTCTAATCCGGCTGTACTTTTGCCGGATACCAGCTTCGTCATCGGCGGAGGAGCAGATATTGAAAATGTCTACGTCAAAGGAAATTACGCCTATTTAGCCGCCACGAATTCCGGGATGTATATAATCGATGTTTCCGATATTGACTCCTTAGTCCAGCGCGGGCAGCACGATCTTGGCGGCATTGCTTACGATATTAAGGTCCTTGATACTTTAGCCTATATTGCCTATGGTGACGTGGGCTTGGAAATTGTCAATATTAAGATCGATTCCCTGCCTACTTTTGTGGGGAGATACACTCCATCCGGCTCTGCCATTGTCAGAAGATTAGACGTGGTCGGCAATCGGGCCTACTTAGCCATGCAGAACTCTGGCCTGGAGATCGTAAATATCGCCAATCCTGCTTTCCCGACTCAGTTAGGAAATTACAACACTTTCAACTCTTTCTTCACAGGAGTTGATGTGGTTGGGGACACTGCCTACTTAGCCAACCGCGATGACGGTGTCGAGATTGTGGATGTAACCAGTCCAGCCACCCCTTCATCTATTACTTTCTTCAACACCGAAGGTCAGGCTAACAACTTGGTCTACCGCAATAGTTTCATTTTTGTGGCCGACCAGTCCTCCTTGACTCTCCTGCGCTACGTCCCTTAATTGCCTGTCTCGATTAAGAGACAGCCTTGAGTCGAAAAGTATTTCAAGAAATATCTAGAGCTCTCACCGAACAGCGCCACCCCAAAAGTTACAAGCTGGATACTCTCTCCACTCTCCAGATTCTGAAGCTCATCAATTCCGAGGATAGAAAACCGGCCTTAGCAGTTCAAAGAGAGTTGCCTCAGATTGCTGAGGTGGTAGAAATTGTAGTTAATGTTTTCAAAGGAGGGGGCAGGTTATTTTACATCGGGGCGGGAACATCTGGCAGATTAGGGGTCTTAGATGCTGCTGAGTGCCCGCCGACCTTTGGCACCGATCCGAAGATGATTCAGGGCATAATCGCCGGAGGTTATCGGACCCTGATACGCTCCCGCGAAGGGGTAGAGGACGATTCCAAGGCTGGAGCCAAAGACCTGAAGAAAGTTGAGCTAACTAAGAAAGATGTCGTAGTCGGCATCGCGGCCTCTAAGAGAACCCCCTATGTTTTAGGAGCGTTGCAGTATGCCAAAAATATCGGCTCCTCGACTGTATTCATCTACTGCAATCCCAATTTCAGGGCGAGTTTCAAAGCTGACGTCGAGATTTGTCCTAAAGTGGGACCTGAAGTAATTACCGGCTCAACCAGAATGAAGGCCGGCACCGCCCAGAAAATGGTGTTGAATCTGATTTCGACTACTGCCATGCTAAAACTGGGCAAGATTTATGAGAATCTAATGGTCGATTTGCAGGCCACCTCCCAGAAATTAGTCGAGCGCTCCAAGCGGACAATCATCCTGGTAACCGGAGTAAACTACCGGACCGCAGGGAAGTATCTAAGATTATCTGGTGGTAGTGTAAAGACCGCTCTGGTGATGATTCTGGGCAATTGCACCAGAAAAGAGGCAGAGCAGAAACTTAAGAGAGTCGGCGGCTTTGTGCGTAAAGCGGTAGAGAGAAAGTAAGATGCCCTTCTGTCCGGACTGCAAGTATGAATATGAGCCGGGAACAAAAATCTGCCCGGACTGCGGTTCTGTGTTAGTGGACAAGCTGCCAGAACTTCCGGCTGACCAAGAGCCGGTAAAATATATTTTCCTGAGGGACGTCCCTTCCCGGCTTTATGCTGAAATGCTGAAAGGAGCCTTAGAAGAGCAGAAGATTGACTGTTTTATTAAGGGAGATGATATTGGCATTATGCTGGGGAGTTATTCGACTACTTCGCCGGTGGCGATTAGTGTCTGGGTGGACAGGAACAAGCTCTTTGAGGCTAAAAAGATAGCCCAAGAGATTTTAGGGGATATTTAGTGTTCCCTCTCCTTTTAGGGGAGGGTAAAGGGAGGGGTCAGTATCTCAAACATTAGAAGCGTAGGCGGGGTTTTCCAACCCTGCCGGAAGTGAACCCGTCATTGCGAGGAGTAAACGACGTGGCAATCCCCTTGAATTGGCACCGTCGTTTAACTGCGGGACTGCCACGCCCCGACCTGTCGGGGCTCGCAGTGACAGCCAGACCCAGGACTCCGTCGACCCAGGTGGGCCTGCTGCTTTATGTTTCACAACCTCATTGCAGCAATGATCTTCAGAATTATTCAGAAACAGCCGAAATTTCCTCTCCGTTCCCGGCTTTCAACAATAACCTTGTGCACCACCTGTCGGTCTTGTTAACAGTTCTTCAATTATTCGGTCCAAATTCCCTTTTGAGAAGTTCAGCTAATTCTACTTCCCAGCCACCCAGTGGTGTCAATCTTCCAAAGAAGAACCTCAGGACCGGGGGCTCCTCCACAAATTTTAGTCCCTTGACCAGGTCTTTATGTTTATGTAGCCAGGTAAGCCGGTCAACCACATAGTCAATGTGTGAGACAGTGTAAACCCTTCTGGGCACTGCCAAGCGAGCTAATTCTAAATCTGAATAGACTTCATTACCCTCCTTGTCACGGTCCATCGAGATAGTGCCCCTTTCCATACTCCTCACTCCCGAGGAGATGTAGATTGCAGCTACTAGGGCTCCTGCCGGATATTGGGATTGAGGCAGGTGAGGCAAGAAAAGCTTAGCATCGACATGACAGGCCAGACCGCCTGGTGGGGTTACTATCGGGACTTTGTTTTCTATCAGTCTTGCTGCAAAATACTTTACGAATTCGGGGGCACTGCCAGCCACTTCTATGTCAGTCATCTCTCTTATTCCTACCGCCATGGCCTCAATCTCCTTAGTTGACATACCCCCGTAAGTCAAGAAGCCCTCGTAAACCGGAAGCCAGGGCTTAAGCTGCTCATAATACTCCTTGTTGTTGGTGGCAATGAATCCACCTCTTACGCAGGTGCACTTTCTTCCGGAGAGGTAGAAAATATCGACAAAGTCCATCATCTCTCGCATTATCTCTTGAATGGACTTATTCTCATATCCCTTTTCTCTCTTCTTTATGAAATAGGCGTTCTCCGAGATCAAGCTTCCATCGAAGACCAGAGGGATTCGATTCTCTGAGGCGATTTGCTTCACCTCTTTTAAATTGTCTAAGGAAAAAGGTTGTCCGCCTAAAAGATTAGTGGTGGCTTCCATTCTGACAAAGGGTATTTTGTCTGTCCCATACTTTTTAATCGTATCTCTGAACTTCTGAAGGTCTAGGTTTCCCTTGAACGGGTTACTGCTCTGAGTATTCAAAGCCTCGTCTGTATAAATTTCCAAGACTCTTCCGCCGGCTAATTCGAAATGGGCCTTGGTGGTTGTGAAATGATAGTTCATGGGCACAACATCCCCCGGCTTAACAAAGACCTTGGCCAAAAGATGCTCTGCTGCCCTCCCTTGATGCACAGGAAGAACATAGTTGAATCCCAAAACCTCTTTTATGGCCTCAGCCAACTTGTAAAAACTTTCACATCCTGCATAAGCGTCATCCGAGACCATCATAGCCGCCAGTTGGTTGTCACTCATCGCATTAGTTCCGCTATCGGTCAGCATATCAATGAAGATATCTCTGGAGCGGAGGGAAAAAGTGTTGTACCCACCTTCCTCAATGGCTTTTAGCCTGCGCTCAATGGGTACAAAAGTAGTCTTTTGCACAATTCTTACCTTGTGCATCTCTATTGGAATCTCTTTGCCGTTGGAAAGCCTTACCAGCATTTTGACCTCCTTTGTTTCAAGATTGAATTCTTACTTTGTGGTTCAATTCCTTGGGTGTGTAAGTGTATCTCTTTTAGTCTGTCCAAGTGGTAGTGCTGACAGATATCTTCAGTGGATCAGATGCCTAATTATGAAAAACCTACTCCATTTGTCTATCGGAACAGGTCTCAGTCAAGCCGCCCCGCTTACGTCATCTTTCCGATATCCACCCCATACTAGCACTGGGCAGACTCGGCTGGGAACCGTTCCTTGTGAAAAATGTAACTATCTTCTGCCTTAATCTAACCTCCTTTCCCCCTGTGTCAAGCCCAATCTCGAACCTCACCCCAACCCTTCAGGGTGAACTTTCAGGGTGAACCCTCTCCTCTTAGGAGAGGGAGATAGCTTTCTTCCCCTAAAAGGGGAGGGAAAGGGTGGGGTTAATCAAAATTGTTGCACGTGAAACATTTTCTGAACATCCGTTCAGCATAAAGACTTAGCCAGCCAAACTCACAATAAGAATCACCTCACCCCAGCCCTCTCCTCTTAGGAGAGGGTGAATTCTTTCCTCCCCTAAGAGGGGTTCACCCTGAAGGAAGGATTAAGGTGGGGTTAATTCCCAACGAACCTCGTAGGCGGGGTTCTCTACCCCGCCTCAATCCTGCTGACATTGCGAGGAAGGCAAGCCTCAACTTTTCTCCTTAACCATCCCATTCTTCTGTCGATAAAAGACTTAAGAAGATTATAATGCCTGAAACCCGAACCAGCTGGGAGATAACTTCCCAGGAAGTATCCTTAGTTGCCCCGGAAAAGCTCAGAATGGTCAAAGAGTTTTTGGCTTTTGCGGTGCGCACTCTTAAGACCATGCTTTTGTATCCCCAGAATAACCCCATCCCCTCTGAATTTAAGAAAAACCTATTCGAAAAATTCAGCAACTACCTAGATGAATACGAGGAGCTAAAATTAGTAGCCGAGCAAAATAAAATCCTCTTATCCGGGGAAGTGGTTCACGAGGATCCTCCCCAAGAGGAGGGGCTGGCTTTAGCCCTGTACCGGGATGGAATCCGGGAGCTCATCTTCAAAAACGGGCTTAAATTGGAGGAACTGGAGAACTTTTTGGAGGCTATAAAGGTGGCCCTGCAGAGCAAATCCGGAGAGGACGATTTAGTCACCTTGTTGTGGGAAAAGGATTATCTCCACCTCCGCTATACCGTGATCGAGCAGGCCTCAGATTTGCCAGAGCCTCTGCTTTTGGAATCCACCAGCACCGAGGAGCTTGAAAAAATCTACTACTCCGAAATCTCCCTGGGTGAAGAGGAGCTGGCTCCCCTGCAGGAGGGGAAGCCCATGCTGGAGCTGGCAGACTTGGTTTCTGAAGAGATTGCCCGGCTGCTCAAGAATATAACTTCCTTTGAAAGAGAGGAGTTAGCCGAGATAAACTCCCTCTTGCAGATTGAGAGATTCTACCGCCGCCAGGCCGAGGCCATCCCGATTCTATTTGAGATTCTACTGCAGGAAGAAGACTCGGCTGGCTTCAATGAAGTCTTAAGTTTAATAGAGAAAATCTTAGAGGAGTTTTTAGCCGACTGCCGCTTTGACCTGGCCGCCGAAGTCCTCAAGCAGTACAGAAAAAACCAGGAGTACTTTCGGGGCCGGCTGCCGGCCCGGGCCGACCGTTTAGCTTTGGCGGTGGAGCACTGGGGGGAGAAAGACCAGCTTTCCAAGCTGGCCGGACTCTTAAACCAGGATAAAGAACTTCCCACTGATCAAATTTATCAGTACCTGGTTTTGCTCTCTCCCAATTCTATTCCCCAATTTATCGGACTATTGGGAGAGCTAAGGACCTTCTCCTCCAGGAAACTGCTCTGCCAGGTTCTGGAATACTTTGCCCACAATCACCTGGAGCAGGTGGCCTCAGGCATCTATGACAAGCGCTGGTATGTGGTGCGAAACCTAGCCATGATTTTAGGCCGCACTCAAGATCCTCGTATAGCTACTTACCTGAAGAGGACTCTGAAACATTCTGATTTCCGGGTGCGCAAGGAGACCATCTTAGCCCTTTCCAGGTTGAATACGGCTGAGGCTAATCTTTTGCTGGTGGAGAGCCTGGCTGACCCGGATCGAAAAATCAGGATAAATGCTACCCGGGCTCTGGCCGCGGCCCGGGAAAAGAAAGCCTTAGAACCACTCTGGTTGCAGATTAACCGCCCAGACTTTTGGGAACGGGGGGAAGATGAAATCAAAGAGAGCTTTGAGGCCCTGGTATCAATAGGTGAGGAAGAGGGCTTGGAATATGTTTACAATTACATCCGCAAATTTCAGCTCTGGCACCGAGCTAGGTACCAGGAATGTAAGCTCTTAGCCTTAAAGGCCCTGGAAAAATCCAGTAATCCCAATCTTTCCGGCTATCTGGAGAAGATGACTAAACTGAAGAATAAGACCATCCGGACTGCCGCCCGCAGGCTCTTAGACCATCTGACTGCCAAGAGTCAGAGAAAAAAGGAACAGACAGATGCCGGAAAAAACTGATTTTGGCGCGGTGATTCCAGGCCCGGAAACAGATCAGACCAGACTAGTCGAGCTGGGAAAGATTTTGGTCAATCAGCTCTACGTGACTTTTAAGACCGCCCAGATCTACGAGCAGAATAATTTAGCTTTTTTGAAGCAGAGCCAGAACCTAGCCCGGGTGGTGGAAAAAATATTAGACCAAAATCAGCAATTGTATCTGCAGCTTAAAAATGGGTATCTATTCTTGAACGATACCCGCCTGAAATTTGATTTTGCCGGCTATATCGGCAACAAGTTTTTTATCGAAGAGATGCAGCGAACCCAGATCGGGTCGATTTACATCCAGCCGGGAGTGACCCAGAGGGAGCTGGATAAGTTCACTTACCTGTTGGTCCATGCCGAGGCTCAATCCCAGAGCCTGTTTGAGACCATAGAGAAGAGACTCTCCGACATCGGAGCCAATCACATAGTCTTGGAGGAACTCCCGCCGGAAGAGTACCGCCCCACCCCGGACCAGGAGCAGGACAGCCGCTTGATTGCCAAGAGAACTTTCTTTAAGGCCATCTCCGTAGTGAAAGAGGTCATGAGCAATGCCCGGGAGCAGAAGCTGATCAATTTAGCCCGGGCCAAAAGAGTGGTACAGTCTTTGGTTGACCAGATCCTCAAAGACCAGAAGCTTTTTTTGGAGCTTTCTACGATCAAGAACTTTGACGAGTATACTTTCGTACATTCGGCCAATGTGGCGGTCTTGTGCATAATCTTAGGATTAAGATTAGGGCTGGACCGAAAGGAGCTGGCTGAATTGGGATTTGCAGCGCTGTTCCACGACATCGGCAAGGTCAAACTGCCGATTGACTTGATCAACAAGCCCGGAGAGTTTGACGAGTTCGACTGGGAGCAGATGCGCAAACACCCCACTATGGGGGTCAAGACCTTGATTTCAGCCCGCAGTTTGGATGATTTCACCACCCGGGCCGTGGTGGTCTGCTTTGAGCATCACTTGACCTTAGATTTAACCGGTTATCCCAAGATTAGAGAAAAACGAATCTTGAATCTGCATACCCGAATTCTGCAGATAGCCGACGCCTACAATGCCATGACCTCTGGCCGGGTTTATATGAAGACTTCCATTGCTCCCTTTGAAGTCTTGCGCAAAATGTGGCGCCTGGCCGGCAAGGGATTTGACCCGGTTCTGCTGAAGCTGTTTGTGAACATAATGGGAATCTATCCGGTGGGGTCTTTGGTGCTTCTGGATACGGAAGAAGTGGCAGTGGTGTATCAGGCCAATGCTGATAATATCTATCGGCCCAAGGTGAAGATAATAGCGGACCGAAGCGGGAAAAAGCCTGCTCCGATTTCGGTGGACTTAAATGAGACTATTGGCGGGGGGAACTTTTCTAAGTCGATAGTCAGGGTGCTGGATGCGGAGAAGTATGGGATAGAGGTGGGGAGTTATGTGGTGGATTATTGAGCAAGACCAGAAGAGGCCAGGCTTATGCAAAGAAGACTTCCGAGTTTGCCCAAAGCGGGAAATGTTTGTGGTCTTTTCTGAAGATTGAGCAGAATCGATAGCTTCTAAGAGGCTTGCCGGGAAGAAGATAGAGGGGTTCACCATAAATAATTCGTTGAAACACAAATAGTTACAAACTTCTTGTTGATGGTAACGTATACAGTATACAAGCTTACATTTTAGCCCCCCAAGGCAAACGCCTTCCTGTCTAAGATGCCTTCCCTAATAAGCTAAAAAGCCAGAAGTACTGGTTTTGAACCGGAGCAGTAGGCAAGCTACACCCCTTCTAAAGGGGGAGTTAGCAGACAGATTCGGGGGATTTTAAGAAAGGCGTGCCAGCAGTATTCAGCAGTAAAAAAAGAAACAAAAAGGATGGAGGTGAAAAAACATGATATCAAACAAACAGTCAGCATCGAATCCAGTTAAGAGAGTTAGTAACGATCAGGTTGGAATGACTTGCCGTTTTACTGACATCAATACTCTGGGTTTTTGGGTCAACACCGAGACTGGTGAGGGATATAGAATCACCGAGGATTCTTTAAAGGCCGGACATTCGCCGGTAATCGGTTACGTTTCCAACAATGACCAATTTACTCTGGTGAGTTCTGACCCCTACGCTCCGATTAGCAAACTCCGTCAGGAGACCGCTAATCTGGATCTACCGGTAGGGTTTTAAGGTAGTAATTCCTGGCTCCTGCGCCGGAGCTTAAAAAAGCATAGGCCACCCGCTCATAATCTGACGGGTGGTTTACTGTTTATAGGCTGTCCAAGGCGATTGTGCGGGTGTTAGATGCGGAGAGGGATGGGTGGCTCGACAGGCTCACCACAAGTGGAGGTGGGGAGTTATGTGGTGGATTATTGAGCTACTTCAATAAGGTCATTTTTCTAACCAAAGTACTTTCATCTAAACTTAGTCTGTAAAAATAAACCCCACTGGCTACTTCTTCTCCTGTATTATTCTTTCCATCCCAGACTAAAGAGTGAGTCCCGACTGCATAGAAATCGTCCGCCAGAGTTACCACTTTCTGCCCCAGCAGATTATAGACCTCCAGCTTGACGGAGCCAGACCTCAGTAAAGTAAAGGAAATTTTAGTCTGGCTGTTGAAGGGGTTGGGAAAATTCTGATAAAGAGCAAAAGTGCGGGGGAGAACTTCAGGGCCAGGTCCGTTTACATCTGTACCACCTAAGAAGAGGCTGTCATACAGAAATTGAGCCCACATAGCTGAGGTCACGAGGTCAGAGAAATCATAGTAAGCCAACTCCGGCTGAAGGGAATCATAGGGATAGGGATTGATAGAATCCGGAGCGTGAAAGTGCTCACCGATGATGGTGGCAAAGGCAAAATGCATGCTATCCCCAGAAGCAAGAGTGAATGGGCCGACCGAGAGAAGAAAAGTAGGTGCATGGCTGCCGTTAGAGATACCTAAGGCATTGCCCGGCGGAGCCAGCCAGCCTTCT
>Ga0209342_10006021_pt1 | contig 12371 bp, 10 predicted proteins | sample RifCSP16_2_FD_184023 | JGI IMG/M metagenome (GOLD analysis project Ga0209342, IMG submission 184023) | Soil microbial communities from Rifle, Colorado - Rifle CSP2_sed 16_2 (SPAdes) (version 2) | ecosystem: Environmental > Terrestrial > Deep subsurface > Rock core/Sediment | place: Rifle... | reverse complement strand
CAAACCATTAAGTCTTAAGCGAATAAAAAACAGCAATGTTATAGCTTCTAATAAAGTTGCAATGGAGTTTGCTAACGCAAGACCACCATGAGGCATCCAACCAACTTTGGAAAATAGCGCTGATAAGGAAAAGCTTAGAACAACATTGAGCAACATTGCAATTATTCCAATTGTTACTGGTGTTCTTGTATTATGTAAGGAATAAAAAGCACGCGCAAGAATTTCAACCAAGGAATGACCAATTAGTCCTGTTGAATACCAAATCAATGCCCAGGCAACCAGATCGGTAGAATGACTAGTAAAATTTCCCCGCTGATAGAGAAATGTAATTAATGGTTTTGCCATGATGATCAATCCAACCGATGCAGGAACTGATAATAATAGAACTCCCCGCAATGTCTTTGCAAGAGAATCTCTCACTTCGTTAATCTTTCCCAAAGCAAATTGCGAGGTTAGAGTTGGCATCATCGCCGTTGCGGCTGACTGAGCAATAATAGCCTGTGCCATTAACATTAGAGAAAATCCATAATCAATACCAACAAGACTTCCAGCGGTCATATTTGTTGCCAATGCTGAATTCACCCAGAAGTTCAGTTGAACAACTGCAACACCCAGAAGTCTTGGGATCATTAATTTAATGCCCTGTCCAACATCTTGATTCCCAAAACCAAAACTGAAAGAATATTTTTTTACTTTTTTAAAAATGCTGGGAATTTGCAACAAAAGGTGAAGAAATGCACCTAAAACAACTCCCCAGGCTAAACCATAAATTCCCAGATGAGGGGAAAACAAGTAAACACCAATGATCATTCCCACCTGATACATTGCGGGAGTTAACGCTGGAACCAGAAAAACTTGATGAGAATTGAGAATTCCCATCATCAGACCACTGATTCCAAATAAAATTGAAGATACAAGCTGGATTCTTAATAGTTGAATTGTTAATTGAAACAAGTTGGGATCAGAAGCCAATCCAGGGGCAAGTGCATACTTAACAATCTGAGGAGAAAATATAAATGTAACGATTGCTAACAGGGTTAATATTAATGTTACAAGATTACCTATGGATGAGGCTAATTTCCAAGCACTTTTATTATCACCTTTTACAAGGAAAGAAGAATATATTGGGATAAAGGCTGATCCCAAAGCTCCACCTGCAATGAGATTGAATAAGGTTTCAGAGACACGGTTTGCTGCTATAAAAGCATCCAGTTCGATTGAGGCGCCAAATAACCTGGCAACGAGTATTCTGCGAAATAATCCAGCTAATTGGCTGAATATAAACGCAACCATGATGATCCCAGTTGCTTTCGCTATTTGACGGTTGGGGGATGAAGGAAAACTCACAGGATGGATTATACTGCTTTGTATCTTCATCCTGACCCGGGTCCAGAAAATGAAAAATATTCTTATTCTTGCAATTATGTTAATAATGGTGAGTTGCTCAAACGCTTCTTCAGATGTTTCCACAACCTACGAAGTAATGAGCGGGTATAGTGATATCGAGGTATTTTTTAGTAACCCAACAAAAATTACAGGAGAAGCCTATACCTATGGTCCTGAAATGGAGATGATAAGAGCTATTGAATCTGCGAGAATATCAATCGACATGGCAATTTACAGTATTAATCTATGGGATATGAGGGATGCATTATTGGATGCGAATGATAGAGGTGTACTTGTCAGGATAATTACTGACAGTGATAACCTTTCTGATGATGTGATCCAGGAATTGCTGGATGGTGGGATCAAGGTGTTGGGGGATAGTAAGGAAAGCCTAATGCATAATAAATTTATTGTAATAGATAGACAGGATGTTTGGACAGGTTCCATGAATTACACAGTGGGAAGTGCTTATTATGATAATAACAACCTCGTACACATCCATTCAATTAAATTAGCAATGGATTATGTGTCTGAATTTAATGAAATGTTTGAAATGGATATGTTTGGGGATGATATTATGCCATTTACTCCGGAACCAATGGTCATAGTCGGAGGTAAGTTGGTCGAAGTATATTTTTCTCCAGATGATGGCGTTTCCCAAATAATAGTAGCTCAAATTAATCGAGCACAAAATAGTATTGTTCTTTTGGCCTATACATTAACTTCAGATAAGATTGGTAATGCGATTCTTGATAGATTTCAGGAAGGAATTACAATAGTGGGCATTATGGATTCAGGACAAGCAAAGGGAAATCAGGGTTCAGAATTCGAATCCTTTCAAAAAGCAGGGATTAATTTGTATTTAGATGAGAGTCCAGGTTTGATGCATCACAAAGTAATCATTATTGATAACCAAATTGTCATAACTGGATCATATAATTTCAGCAACAATGCTGAATATGAAAATGATGAGAACATATTGATTATTCATGATCCAAAGATAGCAGATTTATTTTATGATGAATACCTCAATTTACTTTCTATTATTGAAAAGAAATAATCACAAAGGAATTAAAAAAACATATGAAAGCCGGAATTATATGAAAAGTGTTTTTATCATCTGTGTTGCTATATTCGTATGGGGTGCTTTGCATTCAATATTAGCTACAGACAAGAGCAAGTTATTACTTGGTAATATCAGTAAAACGATGAGCAGGTTTTACCGAATATTCTATAATATATTTTCAATTGTTAGCTTATTTCCTATTGTTTATCTCGTTATTTGGTTAGCGGACAAGCCAATCTACACAATTACTTATCCATGGATTCTGGTATCTTTTTTAATCCAAGTTGCAGCGGCAGGTTTAATGATTATCGGCATTAGACAATCAGGTCTCTTAATATTTTTAGGCATTGAATTCAAAAGCAATATGGATTTGAATTCAAAAGAACAGATGATAACCGATGGTTTATATCGTATAGTCCGACATCCACTTTATAGTTTAGGGTTGCTGAATATTATGGCTAAATCCAGTTATGACGATGAACAGATTGACATTAACAATAGGGTTAACCATATATATTGTAATTGGTGCTCATTTCGAGGAAAAACGACTAGAAAAAAAAACTTTGGAAATGATTATGGAATATATAAACTGCACACTCCAATGTTTATCCCAAGTCTTGCCCTGAGAAGAAAAACCAAGATTCAATGAAAAGTGTATAATCTCGTCATGGCTGACCCTATCTTTCAATCAAAAAAACCAATAATAAATTACACAAAACAAATAGCTATGGCATTGCTTATTAGTCTATTACTAATTCTGGTAGTGGCATTTGTCGTAATAACAATTTACCAAAGTAACTATGAAGGAAGAATTATTTCTGGAGTTACAGTTTCAGGGATTGATATTTCTGGTTTAACTATTGATGAAGCATCTAAAAGAATAACTGAGGTAATAAATTACCCATTGGATGGAAGAATTTCATTTATTTATGGTGACCGTCGGTGGGAAGCAGCACCAATTGAATTAGGTTTGTTGATCAATATTCCGGAGACTATTCGCCATGCATATCAAATTGGTAGGAATGAAGGATTCATAAAAAACATTGCAACTCAAACAGGAGTTTATTTAAAAGGTCTGAATTTACCAGCTATGATAATTTATGATGAGAGAGTTGCTTCAGGATATTTGAAAAATATTGCTAACCAAATAGAGACTCCTGTTGTGGAAGCTGATCTTTATTTGGATGGTGTTCAAATAATTTCCTCTAATGGAAAGATTGGTCGAATTCTGAATATTGATAAAACACTTGTAAGTGTGTCTGATTCTTTAAAATCTTTACAGAATGCTGAAATACCTTTACTGGTTGAAGAAGTTCATCCTTCAATTCTGAATGTGGATTCCATGGTTACCGTATTGAGTAACCTATTAAAATCACCCATGATCATTAAACTTTCAGATCAATCTGGCGATGATCCCGGACCTTGGATGATTGAACCAACCACTTTGTCTAATATATTGAGGATTGAAAGAAAATACACAGGTGAATCAGCAGAATTCCAGGTAGGTATCTATGACTCACAATTAATTCCATTACTAAACCAGATTGGTGAAACTATTGAGAGAAACTCACAAAATGCGAAATTTATATTCAATGATGATACTCGCCAATTGGATTTAATTCAGAATGAATTAGTCGGAAGAAAAATAAACCTTGAAGGTACATTAAATTCTATTCGCGAGGAGGTCAATAGAGGTTCAAATCAAATATATCTGGTTCTGGATATTGACACTCCCCAAATTGGAGATAGTGTAACTGCTGCAGAATTGGGAATAACTGAGTTGGTCTCATCAGTTTCCACTTATTTCTGGGGATCAAGCAACGAGAGAATACAAAATATTCAGACTGCTTCTAGTCGATTCCATGGTATTTTGGTTGCTCCTGGTGAAACCTTCTCTATGAGTAATGCATTGGGTGATATTAGCCTTGACAATGGATATGCAGAAGCGTTGATCATCTATGATAACCGTACAATTGTCGGTGTTGGAGGCGGTGTCTGCCAGGTAAGCACTACATTATTCCGAACAGTTTTCTTGGGTGGTTATCCTGTTGTTGAGAGGCATCCTCATGCATACAGAGTAGGGTATTACGAGCAAACATATTCAGGTGCAAAGGACAGCAAATGGGCTGGGCTGGATGCAACCGTCTATGTTCCCCTAGTCGATTTTAAATTTACTAACGATAGTCAATATTGGCTTCTAATGGAAACCTATGTGAATGTTCAATCACATAGTCTGACCTGGAAATTCTATTCGACCAACGATGGACGATCAGTGGTTTGGAATACAACAGGATTACAAAACATTAAATCTGCTCCTGATCCGATTTTTCAAGAAAACCCTGATCTAGGACTTAACGAAATGAAACAGGTGGATTGGTCTGCCGATGGAGCGGATGTAACGATTACAAGAACAGTCATGAAAAATGGACAGTTATATTTTGAAGATAAGTATGTTACTTCTTATGAACCCTGGCAGGCAATTTGCCAATATGGTTCTGGAGTCTCTGACCCTAAAGCCAAAGCAGAAGATAAAGGTATTTGTCAATAATTGAATGATAGAATTAATATTCGGGAATACGTGGAGTCAAAAATGATAAACAAGGAATTGTTGGCAATCTTACGGTGTCCTTCCTGTGTAAAAGAGAAAGATGGCTTTCTCAAATTATACAAGGATGAATGGTTGATTTGCCTAGATTGTGGGCGAAAATATCCGATAATAGATGAAATTCCTGTTATGCTTATTGACGAAGGTGACAAGTGGATAAATATTAAAGAAGAAGATCTTCAAATTCCTCCACCTCCAATGAAGTAATAATGAATAATGAGTTGACTGTCTTACTCGAGAAATTCACATGTGGTGATGATAATCAGGCAGAGGATTCAGCAAAGGTTATTTCTTCTTTTGGAGATATGATTATTCCTAAATTGGAATATTTACTTGAATCTCAAGTTGAAGACGAAAGATGGTGGGCAGTACGAACTCTCTCATTGATGGAAGACCCTCCTTATGACCAAATTATTAGAATGCTTGGAGATGACTCTGTTGAAGTACGTAAATGTGCTGCCCTGGCTATCTTAAATCATCCAACGGTTTCTGCTCTAGATTTATTGGTAGATCTGTTGGAAGACTATGATCCATTAATGGCAAACCTGGCAGCCAATGCTTTAATATCTATTGGGGCAAGCGCTGTTTCGAAAATATTAGATAAGTTGGGAGAACTTGAAGGTCTTGCCAGAATTGAAGCATTCCGGGCATTGGCTAAAATCGGAGATACAGGAGCTATTTCAGTATTCTTCTCAGGATTGAACGATCAATCGCATCTGGTTGCATATTGGTCTGAAGAAGGATTAACCAAACTTGCCATGGATATGGTATATCTACAACCAGGTTAAGAAATTTAAGTAAGGACCAAAATATTTATGAAAAAAACGATTGAAAAAATTAAACCATCATTAAGCCAGATAATTATTTGGTCTATAAGCTTGTTATTAACAATTGGACTATTCTTTCTAGTCAAGAATTTCACAACATGTTGGCGAATAACATCTCTTCCAGGAGAAGTACCACCAAAGTGTTTAGTGTCTGAAAATAATTCATCTCCAACCCAAGATATTACACTTCAACCAGGTACAACATCTTTGGCAAATTCCACTCTTGAGGCAACAAATCCAATTGTAGGCGTTCCTGGTGATAAAATACCACCACCTTGGGATGGGGTCGAAAGAGTAACGGTATTGATAATCGGACTTGATCTTCGAGATTGGCAGGCAGGATCTGGTGCTCCACGATCGGACACGATGATGCTTCTAACTCTGGATCCTATTAGTTTTAAAGCAGGAATGTTGTCCATACCCAGAGATATGTGGGTAAATATCCCAGATTTTGGATACAACAGGATTAATACGGCTTATTCTCTGGGAGAAAGCTGGAAACTTCCTGGTGGTGGCCCTGGTTTGGCAGTGAGAACTGTTGAAGATTTTCTTGGTATCCCAATCACCTATTATGCACAGGTAGACTTTCACGTTTTTGAAAAGGTAATTGATGAAATAGGTGGTATTGTTGTAACCCCTGAACAGGATGTAACAATTGACCGCATTGGGGATGGAGATATTCCGATAACTTTAAAGGCAGGTGAGACTGTATCAATACCGGGAGATCTTGCCTTGGCATATGCTCGAGCCAGAAAAACAAAAGATGGTGATATCGACCGTGCAAAAAGGCAACAACAGGTAATCATGGCTGTGTTAGACAGATTTTTCCATCCAGTTGTTGACATAGCACCAGCCATAGTTCGTCTCTATAACGATCTATCGTCTGGTGTCAATACCAACATGACCATTGATGATTTAGTAAGATTATTAATCCTGTTATTTAATCATCAGGATGATTTGGAGATACAGAAAGGTGTTATTGATTTTACTATGGCAGTGCCAATCACATTATCATTGCCAGACAATGGAGGTACTGCAGATGTTCTTAAACCAATCCCTGATAAGATTCGAATACTGCGTGACCAAATGTTTGAAACTGGGGGAGCAATTGCTCCCTTAGCTGAAGGTGATCTAAATACTAAAGTTGTAAACGAAGCTGCCAGGATATCAGTTTTCAGCAGTGTAGGAGATAACGGAATTGTCAATCGTACATCAGAATTTTTTAACAGCAAAGGATTGAACACAATCTCCGCAGGAAATTCTTCCGATGGGGCTTATAAAACAATTGTGATTGATCATACTGGAAACCCTTATACACTGCAATTCCTATTGGAAACAATGAATCTTGATAATTCCCAAATAAGATTCGTTTTAGATTTTAATGCTGCATCAGACGTTGAAATCCATATTGGTTATGATTGGGTTTCATCCAATCCAATGCAATAATACTGGCGGATAAAATCAAAAAAAAACCACCATACGGTGGTTTTTTTTCTGATACAAGGTGATCCTTCCACAAAAAATATCCGGGTAGGTTTCCCGAAGGCACCCAAAAAACCCTCCTTACCGCTGCTTCCTCTCGGACCTGGCGGGGTTCGCAGGTTTCTGCCGCTCCGGACCCACCCGGATATATAAAGGATAATCGATGGTTATGTGAATGTCAAATCAATAAAATTAAATAACCTTTTGTTTATTAATTATATAACCCAAATAATAATCAAATTTCCGGTTATTGAAAATAAGCTGATTCCTACAATAATTTGAAAGAAAGTTTTGGAAAATATTAATCGGCTTGATAAAGTGGCATCTGACATTTTCCTGAATATCGTAAAACTTAAACAATTTCCTCCATTCATTCGTTATTCCAATAAAATAATTATTAAACTAGAATATAATAATAAATATTAATCAAAATCCAATTGATAGGATTATTTATGGTAAATGAAATTAATTATTTAGATATGTATTATCAAATGGTTCAAATCAGAAGAATGGAAGAAAAAGCGGCTGAGTTGTACCAACAAGGAAAAATTGGAGGTTTTCTTCACCTTTATATCGGCCAAGAGGCAGTCAGCACAGGATTAATCTCTGCAAGGTTACCCCAGGACCGCGTCATAACCGCATATCGAGATCATGGAGTTGCTTTAAACTGTGGACTCGCTATGAAAGAAATACTGGCTGAATTATTGGGGAAAGCGACAGGAGTTTCTGGGGGAAGAGGTGGTTCAATGCATATGGCTGACCCCTCAAAGAATTTTTGGGGAGGTCATGCAATAGTCGGATCACATCTGCCGATTGCTGCAGGATTGGCTCTTGGAGATTTATATAAAAAGAAGGATTCGGTAACAATATGTATGTTTGGTGAAGGTGCTACCAATATTGGTTATTTCCATGAAGCCTTGAATCTCTCAAAAGTATGGAATCTTCAGGTTCTTTGGGTTTGTGAAAACAATAAGTATGGAATGGGGACCCAGGTGAATAAAGCTTCAGCTGTTACTGAGATCAGGCAAAAGGCGGAAGGTTATGGAATCCCAAATGAAAGAGTAGACGGAATGGATATTATGGCTGTTCGAAAATCTTCCATAGAGGCGTTGATGCAAGTTAGATCGGGAAAAGGTCCATATTTATTAGAAATCATGACTTATCGTTTCAGAGGTCATTCTATGGGTGACCCAGAACGCTATCGAACCAATGATGAAATTAAAAAATGGGAAGAAGATGATCCTATTGGAAATTTCAGGAAATATCTTATGCGCGAAAAGATCTCAACTGAGAAACAGCTGCTGGAAATTGAAAATAAAGCAGAGGATGATGTTGCTGAATCTGTCAGGTTTGCGGAGAACAGTCCCGAGCCAAAGATAGAAGAATTATTCAAGAATACATATTTCACCGATTAGTATGCTGAAAGAGGGTTAATGGAAAGAATATCAATGCGGGAGGCGATATCCCGTGCATTATGGGAAGAAATGGAAAGAGACTCCGATGTATTTATTATGGGAGAAGAAGTTGGGTTATGGGGTGGTACTTATGCAGTAACAAAAGGTTTTTATGATCATTTTGGAGAAGAAAGAGTAAGGGATACCCCCATTGCAGAATCTGTTATTGTCGGTGCTGCTATTGGAGCAGCTTTAACTGGATTAAGACCAATCGCAGAAATTATGACGATCAACTTCGCTTTTTCAGCAATGGATCATATTGTGAACGAAGCAGCAAAATTACACTATATGTTCAATGGTCAGTTCGTTTTACCTTTGGTGATTAGAACAGTAAGCGGTGGAGGAAGACAGTTAGGTGCTACTCATTCGCAGACACCTGATGCAATATTTGCACATTTTCCAGGATTAAAGGTCGTTGCACCTGGATCTCCTGAAGACGCTAAAGGTTTGTTAAAATCTGCAATCCGATCCAATGATCCTATAATGTTCATTGAACATGCAACCATGTATCAAGTTCGAGGCGAAGTGCCGGACGGTGATTACACAACTCCGATCGGTGTTTCAAAGATATGTCGTGAAGGGAAAGATCTAACGATAATTAGTTATTCAAAAGGATTGGAATTGTCATTAAATGCAGCAGATGAGCTTATAAAGGATGGAATTGATGCTGAAATAGTAGATCTTAGAACTCTACGCCCGTTGGATATGGGTCCGGTGATTGAATCCTTTAAGAAAACTAATCGAGCCGTAATAGTTGAAGAAGGGTGGAAGAGCTTTGGGGTAGGTGCAGAAATCAGTTCACGAATATATGAAGAAGCTTTCGATTATGTGGATGCTCCAATTATTCGGGTAGCTCAAAAAGAAGTGCCTCTTCCATACAATCGAAATTTGGAACAAGCTGCATTACCTCAAATAAAGGACATAATTATAGCAGCCAAGGAGGTCCTTAATGGCTGATATCATCACAATGCCAAAATTAGGTTTTGATATGGCGGAAGGAACATTGGTTAGGTGGGTTAAACGAGAAGGAGATATTATTGAAAAGGGAGATGTTATTGCTGAAATCGAAACTGATAAAGCGACTGTAGAAGTGGAATCCAATTATTCAGGTGTTCTTAGACAAATTCTTGTTGAGCAGGGTTCAATTTTACCTGTGAACCAACCTATGGCAATTATCGGAACCGAAGACGAGGACATATCTTCAATATCCCTTATAAAAGATGAACTAAAAGTTCCGAAAACAAAACGAAACCAGGAGGGAAAAGAAAAAACCAAGAAAGTGGAAGATCATGCGTCTGGTCAAGTCATGGACACCTCCAAATCACGATTTCTTATTTCACCTTTGGCAAGAAAATTGGCTAAAGAATATGGAATTCCATTAGAGAATTTAAAAGGATCCGGTCCATCCGGAAGAATCGTTAAAAATGATATTGACTTATTTATTAAGGATCAAGGAATTTCTTCTGTCCAAAATGACAAAGACCAAATCGTTCCATTGAAAAAGTTGAGGATGATCATTGGAAAAAGAATGACATCTTCAAAAAAATCAATACCACATTTTTACATAACAAGAAACTTCGGGGTTGATAAGTTATTTGACCTTCGCACCCAATTTAATGATGCTATGGATGGAAAAGCCAAGATCTCAGTGAATGATCTGGTGGTAAAAGCAACTGCAGTAGCTTTAAGAAGGTTTAAGAATCTAAATGCATCGATAAATGATAATGATCAGGTGATTCAACATGGATCAATAAACATTGGAATCGCTGTTTCTGTCGAGGAAGGATTAATGACAGTTGTTTGTAAAGACACAGATACCAAGTCTTTGATTCAGATTTCCAGGGAAACTAAAGAAATGGCAGAAAGAGCTAGAGCTGGTAAAGTTAAACCTTCCGACATAGAAGGTTCAACATTTTCGATATCAAATTTAGGAATGTACGATGTCGATGAATTCATAGCAATTATCAATCCACCTGAAGCCGCTATCCTTGCATTAGGTACAGCGAAAGAAGTTCCTGTAATTGAAAACGGTTCCATTCAGATCGGTATGGTGATGAAAGCAACTATTTCTGTTGATCACAGGATAAGTGACGGTGCAGAGGCAGCAAGGTTTATGCAGCACTTGGGAGAGATTCTTCAATCTCCTATAGCTCTTTTTGTGGATATCTAAATTAGACCAAGGTGCAAGTAATTCTCATCAATATAATCATTGGCGAATTAATGATCAGATGATAAGAGGCAACTTCCTGTTATTGGATAAATGAACCAGGAATATTCCTGCAAGAGCAATAATTCCACCGATAATTTGAAATATTTGGGGTAATTCTTTGAGAAGTGGGATAGCGAGAAGTGTCGTAAGGATCGGTTGAGCAATCATTGTTGGTGAAACTAGCGATGCTGGCAGATGTCCGAGAGCAAATGTTATTGAGATATAACCAAGAATTTGTGAAATAAAAGCCATTATTATGAACATAATCCAAGATTGGGATGAGTACCCTATAAAAGGGACTCCAAGAATGGCATTAATAATAAATGAGAAAATACTTGCAGATATCACCATTACTACCATATATGATATTGGATCCATACTTTTTCTTCCAAATTGTGTCGCCAGAAGGTAACCTGCATAGAAGAATCCAGCAGTTATTGCCATGAGATCACCAATTCCAAGATCAGTGTGAATCATCAGATCATTTCCTAAGACCATTCCAGCACCAAATAATGCCAGAAATAACCCAATCCAGAAACCAAGTGGAACTTTTTCACGAAAAACAAAAATTGTTACTAGACCAATCCATATGGGGGCTGTATTTCCTAATAAGGTTGAATTAGAGGCTGATGTAAAGAAAACAGAAGTGTTCCAAAAAGCAAAATCGAATGCCGTAAAAACCCCTCCTAAAATCGGGAATAATATATTATTCCTTGTGATCTGAAACTTTTTCTTTCCTCGAATTATTACAACAGGTATAAGAATCAAGGAAGAGAAAAATAACCTGTAAAAACCGGAAATCGTGCCTGGAGCATCTGCCCAACGGACAAACATGGCAGTAAGACTTAATGCTGATATTCCAAGAAAAAGAGCAAAATATGCTCTTATGTCTTTCCGGTCACTTAAGTTATTACCTGCCATGAAGAGTTATCCTGCTTGCTTAAATAATTATATTTAAAATTGTTGATTTAAATTATTAATGAGGGGGATCAATTCCCCGAGAGATTGGATGGTTGCCTTGGGAATTATCTCGAGATCATTTCGCTGGTGTAACGATCTGCGGTTGATCCAAACACTGAAAATATCCATTCTATTTGCACCTAATATATCTGCCTTTAGAGTATCGCCGACCATCATTACATTACCAGGTTCAACATTAAAATATGAAATTGCTTCGTGGAACATTAATGAATGAGGTTTCCGGTATCCACACGCAGCTGAGGTCAGGATAAATTTGAAATACTGCCTGAGTTCCCAATGATCGACCAATTGCTGAACATCGATATCATCTGCAGCGTTTGATAATAACCCTAAGCTGTAACCCTGGCCACGAAGTGCAGAT
>Ga0209342_10006015_pt1 | contig 12375 bp, 13 predicted proteins | sample RifCSP16_2_FD_184023 | JGI IMG/M metagenome (GOLD analysis project Ga0209342, IMG submission 184023) | Soil microbial communities from Rifle, Colorado - Rifle CSP2_sed 16_2 (SPAdes) (version 2) | ecosystem: Environmental > Terrestrial > Deep subsurface > Rock core/Sediment | place: Rifle... | reverse complement strand
TCAGAGCCCAACTCGCGAAGCCGGTCGAGCACAGCTTGATCTCCCTCGTGGAAGTCTTTTTGCGGTTCAGACATGTAACTTCCCCCGAATTCGGGCTTAGTGGGGAACCGGGCCGGGGGCGGGGCCGCGGCCTTTGAGGCGGTCGTAGGCGGTGACTTCGCTGGTCGTGCCGATGGACTCGTTGTAGAAGCTGGGGACGCCCAGCGTGCTTTTCAGCTCCTCGCTGAAGGCGTGCAGCGCCTGAAGCTGCTCGGCCAGCGCCGGCCGGCGGGGCTCGTTGAAGGGCTCATCAGTGGGCGGCCCGAGCAGCCAGAACTTCTGGTAGCCGGCGTCCCACAGCCGCCCGATTTCGCCTTTGAAGACATAGCCCGGCGGCTGCGCCAGGCGGAAAGCGTTGTCGGGCTGGCGCTCGAAGAGCGCGGCCGAGTTGTGCTTCATCACGCGGATGCGCTCGGGGCTCGAGGAGACGCTCGTGCACTCGAAGCCGGCGGCGCGCAGCCGCTCGAGCAGCGCCGCGGGGAAGCTCTGGGTGAGCAGCGGCTTGGGGGTCTCTCTGGGCGCGGCCATAGACACCGCAGTCTAGCCAAAAGCCGAAGCCGGTGGCAAGCGGCGCCCGTTCAACGGACGCAGGCGCCGTTGAACCGGCTTTCGCAACGGTTGAATGGGCGGTTCGTTGACGCTGGCCGGAGGCGCTTCTAGAATGGAAGATTGTCTCGGGCGTATCTAATCAAGCAGGGTGTAATGGGGCGATGAACCCGCAGGGAAAATCCGGAGTGGAAGTCTCGCCGACTGGAGTCGCCATCATCGAGCGCATCGGCCACACGCCGCTCGTGCGCTTGCAGCGGGTGGGGCGCGAGTACCCGCAGGTCGAGCTCTCGGCCAAGGCGGAGTGGTTCAACCCCGGCGGCTCGGTGAAAGACCGCCCGGCGCTCAACATGATTCTCGAGGGCGAGCGCGCGGGGAAGCTGCAGCCGGGGAGAATCATTCTGGATGCCACCAGCGGAAACACCGGCATCGCCTACGCGCTGATCGGCGCGGCGCGCGGCTACAAAGTGCGCCTCTGCCTGCCCGCCAACGCTTCCCTCGAGCGCAAGCGCATCCTCGCCGCCTACGGCGCCAAGCTCATCCTCACCGACCCGGCCGAGGGGTCCGACGGCGCCATCCGCAGGGCGCGCAAGCTCTACGCCGAGCATCCGGAGCTTTACTTTTATCCCGACCAGTACTCGAACGCCGCCAACTGGCAGGCGCACTACCAAGGCACGGCGGTTGAGATCTGGGAGCAGACGGGCGGGCGGGTGACGCACTTCGTCGCCGGCCTCGGGACGAGCGGGACGTTTGTCGGCTGCGCGCGGCGGCTGAAAGAGCTCAACCCGCGCCTGCGGGCCATTTCGCTCCAGCCCGACTCGCCTTTCCACGGGCTCGAGGGCTTGAAGCACATGGCGACGGCGATTGTGCCCGGCATCTACGACGCCGCGCTCGCCGACGAAGACCTGCCGGTGCGCACCGAGGACGCCTACCGTATGGTGAAGCGACTGGCGCGGGAGGAGGGCCTGCTGGTCGGAGTCTCAAGCGGCGCAGCGCTCTGGGGCGCGCTCGAAGTCGCCAAGCGCCTTCCCCGCTCCGAGACCGCCGTGCTGGTGATGATCTTCCCCGACAGCGGCGACAAGTACCTAAGTGAACGTTTTTGGGACGAGGAAGTGTAGTGCAGCGATTGAGATTCTTCGTCGGCCTACGGCCTCCTCAGAATGACAACGGGGTGTGCGGAGACAAGTATCTAAGCGAGCGCTTCTGGGGGCAGACAGGAGTGTCTGCCCCACCGGGAAGAGTTGCCGGGGGGTAGGGCGGGGGGCGGTGCGTTATGCGTTCAGAACGCATTAGAACGCATGGGAAGGGCATTCTGGAAGCGGGCGTAGACCGATAATGGCGCTGGAAATCAACCGCGAGCACCTGAAGGAGATCGGCCGGCAGGGAGCGCGCGCCTACCCGAACGAGTGTTGCGGGGCGTTGCTCGGCGTGGCGGGCGCGGACGGCACGAAAGTCTGCCGGGCGCTCTTGCCGCTCGACAACCGCCGCGAAGGCGAAGCGGCCCGCACGCGGTTTCTCGTGACCGCCGACGATTTCCGCTGGGCGGAGAAGCAGGCGCGCCAGCAGGGCTTGGAAATCATCGGCTTCTACCATTCTCACCCCGACCACCCGGCGCGGCCCTCCGAGTTCGACCGCGAGCACGCCCTGCCGTGGTATTCTTATGTCGTGGTCCGCGTGGTCCGCGTGGCCCGCCGGGCGGACGGGCAGGCGGGGGGCGAGCCCCAGGAATCCACTTCGTGGGTGCTGGCCGAGGACCGCAGCCAGTTTAACCCGGAAGAGATTGAAACCACAGATGCACACAGATGAACACAGATATAAAGCCGCCAAGCGCCAAACTGTCATCCCGAGCGAGCCGCCGGTCGCCAGGCCGGGCGGCGAGTCGAGGGACCTGCTTTTCCCGCAGCGAAGTGAGGCCTGAAAGAATCAAAACATAAAAGGGAGAACGATGCCGAAGGTCATCATTCCGACGCCGCTCCGGCAATACGCCGGCAAGCAGGAGGCGCTGGACTTGAAGGCGAAGACGGTGGGGGAGCTCTTGCAGCAGCTCGTCACCCAGTACGGCGACCTGCGCCGGCACCTCTACACCGACGACGGCAAGCTGCGCAGCTTCGTCAACGTTTATCTGAACGACGAGGACATCCGCTACTTGCAGAAAGAGAGCACACCGGTGAAGGAGTCGGATGTGGTGAGCATCGTCCCCTCCATCGCCGGCGGCGCGGGAATCTTCCGAGCTCGGAGGTGACGCCATGAGCCAGAAGACGTTTTCGTTCGTCGCGGCCGTCGTTTTCGGGTTGATTGCGTTGGGTCATGTTCTTCGACTTATCTGGCAGCCGCCGATCTCGATTGCGGGCTGGTCCCCGCCGACTTGGGGCAGTGTGCTGGCTGTCGTGTTTTTTGCGTTTCTCGCTTATCAGGGCTTTCGGTGGGGCCGAAAGGGATAGCGTAGGAGCAAGGCCATGAGCAAGGGAAGCGCGGTTAAGAACCACGAGAAGGCGGAGGCGGCGCCGCCGGCGCTGTCGCCGCAGGAAATCCTGCGCTACAGCCGCCACCTCATCATGCCCGAGGTGGGGATGGAGGGGCAGCTCAAGCTCAAGGCGGCGAAAGTGCTGCTCATCGGCGCGGGCGGGCTGGGGGCGCCGCTCGGGTTGTATCTGGCGGCCGCCGGCGTGGGCCGGCTGGGCCTGGTGGACTTCGACGTCGTCGACTTTACGAACCTCCAGCGGCAGGTCACCTTCGGCACCAAGGACGTGGGCCGGCCGAAGCTCGAAGCCGCCCGCGAACGCTTGCGCGACCTCAACCCGGAAATCCAGATTGACCTGCACGCGGCCAAGCTCACGAGCGAGAACGCGCTCGACATCCTCCGCCCTTACGACATCGTCGCGGACGGCACCGACAACTTCCCCACGCGCTATCTCGTCAACGACGCCTGCGTGCTGCTCGGCAAGCCCAACGTCTACGGCAGCATCTTCCGCTTCGAAGGGCAGGCGACGGTCTTCGCGCTGGCGGACGGCCCCTGCTACCGCTGCCTCTATCCCGAGCCGCCCCCGCCCGGGCTGGTGCCGAGCTGCGCCGAAGGCGGCGTGCTGGGAGTGCTGCCCGGCATCGTCGGCTCCATCCAGGCGAACGAAACCATCAAGCTCATCCTCGGCGCGGGCGAGACGCTGAAGGGGCGTCTGCTGGTCTTTGACGCGCTGAAGATGAAGTTCCGCGAGCTGAAGCTCCGCAAGAACCCCGACTGCCCGGCCTGCGGCACCAAGCCGACCCTGACGAAACTGATTGACTACTACGAGTTCTGCGGCATCCGCGGCGAAGAGGCGCAGCCCGCGGTGGCGGTGCCGGAAATCGAGCCGAAGGAATTGAAGCGGAAGCTCGACGCCGGTGAAGACGTCTTCATCCTCGACGTGCGCGAGCCGCACGAGTACCAGATCTGCCACCTCAACGGCTACCTGCTGCCGCTGGGCGACCTGGCGAAGCGCGCCCACGAGCTCGATTCCGCCCGCACCATCGTCGCCCACTGCCGCAGCGGCAAACGCTCGGCCGAGGCGGTAGACTTCCTGCGCAAGGCCGGCTTCCGCAAGGTCTGGAACCTGAAGGGCGGGATCCTGGCCTGGTCCGACCAGGTCGACCCCTCCGTGCCGAAATACTAGCCGCGGTCTAGTCCAGAAGAGTGCCTTGCATCACATAAGTGATTTGGTAACTTGACATCAATGGTAGGATTAAAGGGAACCTATGACCAAGGTCATCGCAAACACGGGTAAGACAGCCCGCAGGGTAAGCCGTCAGCTAGCGAAGCTTCCGAAGGGCAAGGATACCCGTCTGCTTTGGGCATTCTACAATGCCAGCATTGACAACTCTCGCGTGACTTTTAAGCACGCCAGGGAAGCGGTCCGCTCATCTACAACCACGGGTTAACAGCCCACCAAAAGGCAGTACGCGAAACCCGGAACCAGGCAAGGATTTTTGACTACATTTGCGACCTGCTTGCGGCCCGTGGACCCCAGGTTCGCATTACTGAGGGTGTAGTCTGTGACATTCACCGAATCTCGGTCGAAGGCATCTACCCATGCGGCGGTCGTTATACAACCATATTGTACAGACGAAAACTTTTAGGAGGGCATGTCCTTCCGCATCCAAGTCTGATTCGCGTAAGACTGATCGACCTCTTAGACTGGGTGAACTCTCTCTCACCACAGTCACAGCGAGAGCCTTACGAGGCGGCTGTCTTCCACTACAGACTTACTGAGATCCACCCGTTCAACGGCGCCAATGGGCGGGTTGCACGGCAACTGATGGCCTTGTTCCTAATGAAACGAGGATATGACCCCTTGCTCATCCGCGAGCTGTTCAGGTTCACTAGGACACATAAGAATCTCTACATTGAGACACTTCAGAGCGGTGAGTTGCAGGGAGAACCAGTCCTGTTCTTGTTGTTTATTATCTACGGCTTGTTACATGCAGTGAAAAGAGTGGCCAAGACTAGAAATATCAAGCTGCCTCAGCTAGCCTTGATTGTCAGGCGGGGCAAGAGAGAACTCCGTGATGGTATGCGAACTTTGGCAGCGATTCCTAAGTTCTCCAGTGCTGCTAATTCGCTCCTGAGACTTCGGTAGAGTATTAGGGGCGTTAGCTTCCGAGGACGCGGGCCGGCAGGAAGAAAAGCGCCCGCAGGAAAGCGAGCACGCCGCCCACTGCAATCCCCACGAGGCGGAAAGGCAGCAGCAGCAGCCAGACAAAGGGGTAAAGAATCAGCGCCAGCAGCGCCACCGGCCACGACAGCACCAGCAGGATGCACCAGAGCAGGAACTTCGTCACCGTCCTACCCTCCTTCGCCCCTCACTAAAGAGCTACGCACGAGGTGGCCCAGAAGTTCCCGCCTAGGAAAAGCAGGTTCCTCGCCCCCGAATGCCTGCCAGGGCTGGCTTTCGGGGCTCAAGGGCTCGGAATGACATTTCCTCTCCCTGTGTCATCCTGAGTCCCGAGGCTTCGGGACGAGGGACCTGCTTTTGGTTGGAAACCCGGCAGAAGGTCGTTGACCCGAGCCCGATTCCGGCCTAGACTTTCCCTTCGGGGAGACCCGGCAGCCCGCACGAGGATTTATTCGAGGACTTTTTCATGGCCACCAAAAACACTCTTACCATCACCGACAACCGCACCGGCAAGAGCTACGAAGTGCCCGTCACCAGCGACACCATCAAGGCCATCGACCTGCGCCAGATCAGGGTCAACCCCGACGACTTCGGGCTGATGGCCTACGACCCGGCCTTCACCAACACCGCCTCCTGCCGCAGCGCCGTGACTTTCATTGACGGCGACAAGGGCGTCCTCTGGTACCGCGGCTACCCCATCGAGCAGCTGGCCGAGCAGTCGAGCTTCCTCGAGACCGCCTACCTGGTGGTCCACGGCGAGCTCCCCACCGCCGCCGAGCTCGAGCGCTGGACCTACGAGACCATCCACCACACTTTCCTCCACGAGAACCTGAAGAACCTGATCGACGAGTTCCGCTACGACGCCCATCCCATGGGGATTCTGGTGTGCACGCTGGCGGCGATGTCCACTTTCTATCCGGAAGCCAAGAACATTTTCGACGCCGAGGGGCGCCGCAAGCAGATCTACCGGCTCATCGCCAAGACCCCGACCGTCGCCGCCTTCGCCTACCGGCACAGCCGCGGGCTGCCCTACGCCTATCCCGACAACGACTTGAGCTTCGCCGGAAACTTCCTGAACATGCTCTTCAAGATGACGGAGGCGAAATACCGGCCCCAGCCCGTGCTGGAGAAGGCGCTCGACGTCCTCTTCATCCTGCACGCCGACCACGAGCAGAATTGCAGCGCCAACGCCATGCGCAGCGTGGGCAGCTCGCACGCCGACCCTTACTGCTCGGCCTCCGCGGCGGCCGCCGCGCTCTACGGGCCGCTCCACGGCGGCGCCAACGAAGAGGTGCTGCGCATGCTGGCGCAAATCGGCTCGGTCAAGAACGTTCCCGGGCACATCGAGCGCGTCAAGAAGGGCGAGCTGCTGCTGATGGGCTTCGGCCACCGCATCTACAAGAACTACGACCCGCGGGCGCGCATCATCAAGGGCATCGCCGACCAGGTTTTCAGTGTGACGGGCCGGAACCCGCTGCTCGACGTCGCGCTCGAGCTCGAGCGCATCGCGCTCCAGGACGACTACTTCGTCAAGCGCAAGCTCTACCCCAACGTCGACTTCTACAGCGGCATCATCTACCAGGCCATGGGCTTTCCGGTGGAGATGTACCCGGTGCTGTTCGCCATCGGGCGCATGCCCGGCTGGCTGGCGCAGTGGGAGGAGATGGTGCTCGACAAAGAGCAGAAGATCGCCCGGCCCCGCCAGCTCTACGTCGGTTCGGCGAAGCGCGACTACGTCCCCCTCGCCCAGCGCCGGCCCGCCCCCGCCCAGGCCGCCAGTTGACAGGCTGCGTCCTCGCAGCCTGTCATCCTGAGCCCGCAGGGCGAAGGATCGCAGCCGATTCTTCGCTTCGCTCAGAATGACAGAGGTTCTAGGATGGGGAGAGTGCCGGCCGCTACTGCCGCAGGTGGGAGAGCGCCAGCTCCAGCGAGACCAGGGTGTTGAAGATGGCGAGCACTTCCAAGCGATAGCGGAGGATGCGCTCGAAGCGGTGGCGGGCGTGGGGCTCGTGCCGCCAGTGCCGCTGCCAGCGGCTCACCACTTCACCGGGGACACCGATGTCCCGCCGCAGCTCGTCCAGCGAGTGGCCGCGCATGAGGAGCCCGTAGAAGAAGGCCGCCTCGCGCTGCGGGGGCTCGAGCGTCTGCGGCTCGTCCCTCAGCTCTTGCGTCGCCGTCGCCATCGTGCGCCCTGGGTGAAGCTGCTTCTTATAGCCTAACCGCGAGCCGCCGCGCAAGCCCATTGTGCGGGAGCGCCGGCTGCGGTAGCATAGGGGCACGTTCGCTCTGTCCCTGCGCTTACCGCGAGGAGGTCGCCATGCCTGTCGTTCCCCAACTGGTCGTCACCGCCGCCAATCGCCCCGGGACGCTGGCCCGCGTCTGCGAGACGCTGGCCGCCGGCCGCATCAACATCACCGGGCTGGACTGCTCCGGCCCGCAGCGCCAGATCCGGCTCTTGGTGAACAGCCCCGCCAAGGCGGCGCGCGCGCTCCAGAAGGCCGGGGTGCGCGCCCGCGTCGAAGACGTGCTGGCGGTCACGCTCGCCGACCGTCCGGGCGCGCTCGCCCGCGTGGCCCGCAAGCTCGCCCGCGGCGGCGTCAACATCAACTACGGCTACGCCACCGTGCCGCGGGGCGGCCAGCGCGCCACCATCGTCCTCGGGGTGGGGAACCCGCGCCGGGCGGCCCGCCTGGCGCGCTGACCGGAGCGGGCTTGACGCCGGCCGGATTAATGGGTATTAATTCTCGCTCTTAACGCAGGTTAACTCTTTCAGGGCGAGGGACCCGTTGACCCGGACGCTGCCTCTGGCGCTCCTCTTCTGTCTGCTGGTTGTCCCCGCTCTCGCGGCCCAGGAGCCCGCCGCGGAGCCCGAAGCGGGCGAGCCGGAGGAGCCGGACTTCTTTTTCCTCACCGGCGGCCCCTACACGCAGAAGACAAACTCGCCGCAAATCATCTGGGCGAACCAGTGGCTGCGCGACGTCGCCGGCTCCGTGCGCGCGCGCGACTACGTCGGCGCCGGGCGCTTCGAGTGGGGCCTGACCGACCGCTGGGAAGCGGACTTCGAATTCGGCGCCCTGGCCCGCCGGGAAAGCGCGCCGAATACTCCCACGGGCACCGCCCGCGGCCCGGATGACATGATGCTCGGCGTCCGCTACCGCCTGCTGCGCGAGCCCAAGGTTCCTTTCACGCTGACCACGGGCCCGCAGGTCACCGCCCCGGCCGCCAGCCGCCGCCGCGGGCTGGGGAGCGGAGAAGTCGGCTACGCCTGGGACGTGGCGGCGGCCAAAGACTGGGGCGGGCCGGTGTTTCTGGCCGCGTCGGTCAACGTTGGTCTCACGCCGAATGTGCCCGCCTTTCCCGACGGCAGCGGGCCGGAGTTCGACTTGAGCAGCGTGGGGTGGGGCACGGCGCTCGGCCTGCGCGCGCTGGAGCGGGCCGCCGCCAGTGGCGCTCACCACGACATCCACGTCCTGCTCGAAGTCGGCGGCGCCCGCGAGGATGAGATTGACGCCGGGCGGCGCGTGCGCGCGACCGCTGTCCAGTTCGCCCCGGGCGCGCGCTACGGCTTCTTGAGCCGGGGCGGGGCGCTGGCCGAAATCGGCGTCTCGTTTCCCGTCGGCCTGACCGGGGCGGCGCCCGACTGGGGCTTCATTCTGCAAGTGCAGTTCGAGCTGCCCACCCTCTTCGGCGGACCCCGCAGCCCTTGACACCGGCCCGCATTAAGGTATATTAAGAGTCGAAGTTAACTGAGGTTAATATCGCCATGGTGCCTAGAGACAGACTTTTGGTCAGCGGGCTGGTTCTGGCGCTGGTCGGCGCCGGGGTGCTGCTCGTTGTCCCCGGGCGCCGCGCCGCGGAGAAGTCAGGCGCCGCCAGCCGCGCCCAGGCGGTGGAAGACGCGCACGCCCGCCACCGGCCGCCGACCCAGGGCAGCGGGCTCTACCAGTACGCCCCGCCCGTGGGCCGGCGCTTCGACCCGAGCCAGGTCTACGACCCCGCGCCGCCGCCGCCGGGCCGGGCGCCTAGCGGCATCCGCGAGTACACGCTGGTAATCGAAGAGGACGTCCCGCACGAAGTGGCGCCGGGCGTGGTGGTGCCGGCCTGGACGTTCAACCGCACCGTGCCGGGGCCGGTGCTGCGGGCGACCGAGGGCGAGACGCTGCGCATCACGCTGGTCAACAAAGGCACGCTGCCCCACACCATCCATTTCCACGGCATCCACCCGGCCACCATGGACGGGGTGTTTGAGCTGGTGCCGCCGGGCGGGCAGTTCATCTACGAGTTCGTTGCCCGGCCCTTCGGCATCATGCCTTACCACTGCCACTCCATGCCCACCAGCCAGCACATCCACAACGGCCTCTACGGGATGGTCATCATCGACCCCAAGGAAGGCCGCAAGCCGATGCGCGAGCTGGCGCTGGTGATGAGCGCCTTTGATTTGGACCGCGACGGCGAGGCCGACTTCTACGCCTGGAACGGCCGCGCCTTCCAGTACGCCGACAACCCCATCGAGCTGGTGCGCGGCGAGCCGGTGCGCCTCTACGTGATGAACATCTTCGAGGAGGCCATGGTGCCGCACCTGCACGGCACGCTCTACCACCTCTATCCCTCGGGGACGTCGCTCACGCCCACTGAGTACACCGACGTCAAGTCGCTCAACATCGCCGAGCGGGCCCTGCTCGAGTTCCAGTACGATTTCCCCGGCGACTTCATGTTCCAGTGCCACGTCACCGAGCACATGGAACAAGGCCTCATGGGCTGGTTCCACGTCGTGGACAAGAAAGACCTGGCGCGACACCGCGAGCGCTAAGCGCAGAGTACTGGATACTCAATGGGTTCTCCGGACAGCAAAGTGTCCCGCCCGCTGGTCTTCGCCAGCGCTTTGGCGCCGGTGCTGCTGCTGGCCGGCATCCTCTACCTGCTTCTTGCCCGCGGCACCGGGATTTACCTGGAAGCGCCGGCGCCCATCGAAAAGCTCGAGTTTGAGCGGGTGGTGCTGCGGCCGGGGGAGATCCGCGCCCACGTCATCAACACCGGCCCGGAGACCCTCACCCTCGCCCAGGTGCAAGTGGGCTGGATCAGCCGGGCGAGCTGGGAGTTCGAGGTCGCGCCCTCGGCGACGATTTCGCGTCTGGGCCGCGCCGTGGTCCGCATCCCCTATCCCTGGACGCCGGGCGAGCCCTACGAGATCGTCCTCATCACCGCCAACAACCTGATCTTCTCGCACGAAATCGAGATGGCGGCGGAAACGCCCACTCCCGACCGGCAAATGCTGGGCGCCTTCGCTTTGCTCGGCGTCTACGTCGGCGTGATTCCTGTTTTCCTCGGCATCCTCTGGCTGCCCTTCCTGCGCAGCCTGCCGCAGCGCTGGTACTTCTTCTTCTTGAGCCTCACCGCTGGCCTGCTGGTTTTCCTGGGCGTGGACGCGCTCGAAGACGCGCTCGAGAACGCCGAGCGCGTGCCGGGGCCCTTCCAGGGCGTGGCGGTCATCCTGATCGGCTTGAGCGTGAGCCTGCTCGGCCTCTACGCCATCACCGGCTGGCTGAAGCAGCGGCGGCGGCAGGCGAAGGAAATGAACACGGCGCTCCTGCTCGCCTACAGCATCGCTTTCGGCATCGGCGTGCACAATTTGGGGGAAGGCCTGGCCATCGGCGGCGCCTATGCGTTGGGCGAGTTCGCCACCAGCTTCCTGCTCGTCGTCGGCTTCATGGTGCACAACCTGACCGAAGGGGTGGCGGTCGTGGCCCCGGTGGTGCGCACTGAGTTCAACTGGCGCCACCTGGTCTGGCTGGGCCTCGTCGCCGGCGGGCCCACGATTGCGGGGACGCTCCTCGGCGCTTTCGCTTACACGGCTCTGTGGGCCGTCTTGTTCCTCGCCGTGGGCGCCGGGGCGGTCTTCCAGGTGGTGATTGAAATCATCCGCTATCAGGCGCGCCTGGCGGGCGCCGGCTCGCTGGCGAGCGGCTGGAGCCTGGCGGGCTTTGTGCTTGGCCTGCTGGTGATGTACGTCACCGGTCTCTTTGTGACCGTCTAGGCTGACGGGACCTCCGCGCAGGAGAAACAGGAAACCGGCAACGAGCGCGCTCCTCACCGGGTGGCGGCGCCTGCGGGCCCTCCCGCAGCACGAGGTCTGGTTCTACTTCGGGCCGGCCTTCGTGGCCAGCGTCGCCTACATCGACCCCGGCAACTTCGCCACCAACATCGCCGCCGGGTCCGACTTCGGCTACCGGCTGCTCTGGGTGCTGCTGTGGTCGAACGCCATGGCCATCCTCATCCAGTACCTCTCGGCCAAGCTCGGCATCGCCACCGGCCGGACGCTGCCGCAGAACTGCCGCGCCTGCTTTTCCCGTCCGGTGAACCTGTCGCTCTGGGTGGCGGCGGAGCTGGCGGCGCTGGCCACCGACCTGGCGGAGTTCCTGGGCGCCGCGCTCGGGTTCTATCTCTTGTTCGGTCTGGCGCTGTTGCCGGCGGCGCTGCTGACCGGCGTGCTGGTGTTTCTCATCCTGGCGGTGGAGCGGCTGGGCTTCCGCCGGTTGGAGTACGTCATCATGGGCTTCGTGGGCGTCATCGGGGTGGCCTACGCGGTGGAGGTGGGGCTGGCGCGGCCGGACTGGGGCGCAGTGGCCCACTCCGTCTTCGTCCCCCGCCTGGACTCGAAGAGCATCTACCTGGCGGTGGGGATGCTGGGGGCGACGGTGATGCCCCATGTGGTCTACCTGCATTCCGCCCTGGTCTTGCCGCGCCGGGGCCGCGACGACTCCGCCCACAACCACCGCCACCGCCGCCTGGAGCTGGCCGACGTCCTGCTGGCCATGAACGGCGCCTGGCTCATCAACTCCGCCATGGTGGTGATGGCGGCGGCGGTCTTTTTCCAGCGCGGCGTGGCCGTGCACTCCATCGAGCAGGCGCACGAGACGCTGATTCCCTTGCTGGGCGGGGGCGCGGCGGCGGTGTTTGCCGTGGCGTTGGTCTGCTCGGGGCTCTCTTCTTCCACCGTGGGGACGATGGCGGGCCAGGTCATCATCGAAGGCTTCCTCAACATCCGCTTCAGCATCTTTTTGCGGCGGCTGATCACCATGGTGCCCGCCATCCTCGTCATCGCCTGGGGACTCGACCCGCTGAAGATTCTGGTCTTGAGCCAGGT
>Ga0209342_10006013_pt1 | contig 12377 bp, 8 predicted proteins | sample RifCSP16_2_FD_184023 | JGI IMG/M metagenome (GOLD analysis project Ga0209342, IMG submission 184023) | Soil microbial communities from Rifle, Colorado - Rifle CSP2_sed 16_2 (SPAdes) (version 2) | ecosystem: Environmental > Terrestrial > Deep subsurface > Rock core/Sediment | place: Rifle... | reverse complement strand
AAATGACTCCCTTGTGTTTGGAAGATCCATATTGTTCATAAACCAAAAGAGCAAGAACAGAATAAAACATGGCGTAATAAAGCCGGTTTATCACCGAACGGGGGTTCATCATGTTGTTAAAAAGCAGCTCCGCTTCCTGGAGAGCCTCGTATGCCTGATTGATGCGGTATTGGGCAAGCAGTCTTTTTTTCTCATCGGAAGTCAAAGCGGAATCCCCTCTTTTTGGATAACCTTATATATAGGAGATTCCGACATGGGTCCGTAAACGATCATTTTTCTGCTGAAAAAAATCGCTGAAATGAATACATCATATTCAAGATTAATCTTAAAAATCATGTCGTCAATAGCGGACTCAATTTCACTATCATGCTCCTCGAGCTCGATCATTATATCTATGTCCGATTCAGAATTGCTTTGGCCGCGCGCCTTGGAGCCATAAAGCCGCATGTCTAAAATTCTATATTGTTTGACTATCTCTTCTTTTAAAATTTTCAATGCAGTATATTCGTTATCGTTGAGCAATGTCGTAATTGACATAGATATAAAACCAATCCTTTCAAAAATCATCTTAAATAGCAAGTCTTGCATGTTATTGTATGTTAAATCAACTAAAATTTAATTTGACATCAAGGATATTGCGCCTTTTCAATTTTGTTAAATTCGCCCTGCCCTGAGCAGCGTTTTGTGAAATTATTATCAGGAATTATTTTTCTGCTTGAAAAGCCGTTTTATTACATTTTATATACCCCTGCAAGCCCCTTCGGCAGGGGCCTGATTATGAATTATTACGGGGAAGGGATATGAAATCACTGATCCGGTTCGGCGTATCGATTGAAGAAAAACTGCTGTCGCGATTCGATAATCTGATCGACTCGAAAGGATATGTTAACCGGTCGGAGGCGATTCGGGACCTTATCCGCGACATGCTGGTATCTCAGGAGCTCACGGATAAAAATGCCGAGGCCATCGGCACGCTCACCCTGGTCTACAGCCACGACGTGCGCGAGCTTTCCGAAAAGCTGAATGAGATACAGCATCATCACCACCGTAGTATTATTTCGACCACGCACATACACCTGGACGAGCATAACTGCCTGGAGGTCCTCATCCTGCGCGGAAAGACGAGGCAGGTTCAGGCCATTGCAGACAATCTCCTTGCGGTGAAAAATGTCCGCCACGGCAAGCTCACCTGCACCACTACGGGAAATACCTTATCATGAAGGATCGGCCGGGCCAAGCGATTCGATTCTGGCTGCGAATTAGTACGAAAGCATAGGCAGCCCGATACAGCCTATATCGATTACAAAATGACAAATGATGCACGGGGTCACGCTCTCATTACGCTCCATCACCATGCCGAGCATGACGCCGTACGCGATTGAAAAAGCGCCCAGCACGGGACCGCCCATGATAAAATGAATCAGAGAGTAGAGAATAGTTTGAGCGATATTTGACGTCAGCTTTGAATAATCAGCCTGGATGAAAATTTTATCATTTACTATCTGATCAAGAAGGCGCACGTTTTGCCGTGGCCTTTTCAAGCCAGTACAGGGACAGCGCCGGCACGGCCGTAAATGGAATATAATACAAGATCCCCGCGTATCCGGCCGCAATCGTTTGAACCTTTTGAAAAGGCCACGGCAAAACGTGCGCCTTCTTGATCAGATAGTAAATGACGAAAAACAGCACCAGATACGACGCCAGGAATCCTCCCAGTAAAAAAAGCTTCCGCAGCTCGGCGTTTGCCGCGGTTTGCTCTTGAGCTTCGATTTCCTTTTTTTGGAGCCTGCGTCCCACAACCAGAATAACGATAAGTCCCGTAATAATAAAAATAATCATTGCAGCCTGCGCCTGCGTCAAACCGAATCCTATCCTTCGCTCCTTGCGGAACATCTCCAGAATTATTCTGACTGCACCGTAGAGCACGAAATAAGACGCGAAAACCGAGCCGGTGTATAATTTCCTGGCTTCCTGATTTGAATAAATATTTTCATATAATCGTCTGAGAAATAAAAAAATCAGGATGTTTACGCCGATGGCGTATACGGGGACCGGATTGGGAAATCTCGCATTAATCCCCCAAAAATCCAGCGTGACATATCTGCCCCAGCAGCATCCGACAATAAAGCATGCAATCCTCCCGATGGCATGCCCCAGTGGGACATAGAGGACAATGGCGTCCATTGCCTCCAGATATTTGAATCTCATCAGAACGATCAGTACTGAAATACATATCGCGGACAGAATCAGACCGGCGTGAAATGTGTGGGCGGGGCCCGAACGTATAACCTCGATAAGTAAATCAAAACTCCATTCGCTTATCGGTTTATAAAACATGGCGGCCGCACGCGTGCCCGCGTACGCAGCCGGGAATATCACAACCGCACACAGGAGCGTAAACAGCGTCACCTTTTTCTTATCATAGCCTAAAGAGATCAGCCTTTTATAGATCAAGGGCAACGCCAAGAATATTGCGGTGCTGATCAACGAATAGTAGATGACATCACCCGCGATTTTTAAAAAAGGATATTCGGAGGTCAATCCCAGATACCACAGCATAAATTTTAGCCTTTATTTCTATATTGGGAAGGAACGGTTTTCATTACTTTGAAAAACGTTTTGTTGAACGTGCTTAAATTCTCAAATCCCACCGAATAGGCTATATCGATTACCTTTTCGTTAGTTTCTCTTAATTTCTTCGCAGCCTCTTCCACCCGCACTTTATTTATAAACTCACTGATCTTCAATCCGGTATATTGTTTAAAACACCTTCCTAAATAATCAGGGTTTGCGTCGATTAAGGACGCCAATCCTTCCCTCGATATATCGCGCTGATAATTCTCCTTTATGTACGATATGACTTTATTTATCTTCTCTTCATTTGAGGAAGTTATCGCAAGCCTGTTGTCATCCTTCGGCGATTTCAGCTTCATGTATAAAAAAATATAATTTATTGACGCGGCTATCTTAGCCATAAACATCGTAATAAGATCAACGTCATTATCAGCAAACGCTCCATTTGATGCGGAATTTTCAAGATAGCAGACGCCGATAATCCGTTCCGGCGTTCTTATCGGAATAGATAGTATGGATTCAGTTATTATCGGCCTCCCGCTCAAAAATACTTTTTCGATTATCTCATTTGAACAGGTATGTTCATCGGATTCCCCGATGCTCAGAAAAGACTTTAGCTCAAGCTCATCGTTATCATTTACAATAAAGAGATACCCCTTTTGCGCGGATGTGATCACTAATGCGGTTTCTATAACAGCGCTGAAAAACGGCTCGGGATCTGAAATTTGATTTATTTCGTTGCTTATTCTATCAAGAGACGATAATCTTTTATTGTAAACATGTTTCTGTATCGATGTTGAATCCTCTGTTTCACCCTGTATTCCGAGTATTGCGCGCAATCTTTCCGAATACAGGGTTGAGCCGATCTCCCTGAAAATCTGGTATGCCTTCTCAAAGCTCTTTCGTGAGGTTTCTTCACCCCCGGTTTGAGATAAAAACTGGCCGTATTCATATAAGCTATTGGCCATCTCGAGTTTTATACCGAGTCTTGAACAATGATCGATACTCTGCAGGAAAAAATTCTTTGCCTTTTTATTGTTATTAATCAAGGCATAATATTTCGCATTTACCAGCAATGATTTGTTATGATGAGCTGTCCATCTCTTGGTTTTTCTTAAAGCCACTTTACACGATTTCTTGATTCTCTTGATATAAAATTTTCTCTGCTCCCTTGTTATTTCTTTCTTCGAAAGATATTCAACGATATACGCATCCGCCATACATGGATACAGATGGATTGTATAATGTTTCAAAAACCCATGCCTTTCATATAATTCTTTTGCTTTCTTAAAGTGCGCAATTGCTTTTTCAATGTCATTTGTATTTATGTATAACTGTCCCAACACAATGTTAATGATACAATGCGGCATCCATACTTTGTATTCATAGCTGAGATCATAGGTTTTTAGGGCGTATCGCATTGCGGCATCATATTGCCCGGTTCCCATATAAAAAAATGCCACCAATACCAGAGCGTTGCATATTTGATAATTATCAACGGATTTATACGCGATCGCAAGGAACTTCTCATTCGTCGTTTTCAATTTATCAAAGTCGGCGAGAAAGAAATAAATATTGCTCAATCCGTTCAGGGTCATCCCTATTTCATTGCTGTCGCCGATCATGGTGTACACGTCGATCGCCTTATGGTAATTCTCAATCGCCGGGCCGAATTCAGCCTGCCATTCATGGCACAGGCCGATAAGCTGGTAGCTGCGTCCGATGCAATGCTGCTCGTTTATTTCGGTTGATATCGCAAGGGATTTATAATAATACTTCAATGCGTCTTTGAATCTGGTGAGCGACATCAGCAGACTTCCATACGCATTGAGAGCTCTTGCAAAAGGTTGCCCTTCTCCGAAGTATTTCTCAGCTTGATTAAGTACCCTTAAAACAGCCCTGATATATTTCAAACGTTCGCTCAACATATACGTAATAATCAACGATTTGTCAAAAATTCTCCGCGCCATCTTCCTCCCGGCTTTTGGATTCGGCCGTTTGGTGATAAAAATCCCCGGCAACAGGAGATGCACGCAGTGAACCAATAATTCTTTGATCAACGATACGATCACCGATACCCTTTTAATCGGCAGCGTTCCCCCCAGAAGCTCTATGCCGATCTTCGCGTATTTCTCGCTGTTGGCCCAGTCTCCCTTTTTATGGTATGCCGATGATATGTCTCTGAGAATCTGGGCGTGGTTGATATCGGTATCCTCGAAAGAGAGCAATTCATTGAAAATATCAATGGCTTCGTCGTATCTGCCGATTCTCAGATACACCCGCGCCATCCCCTCTTTTGACTTCATCCATAACGAACGGGCCGAGCCGTAACCGCTTGAAATCTTTTTATCGAGCAGCTCAACCGCAATGTTGAAATATTTAAGCGCGTCCTCATTGGCGAAATTTTCCGCAGCCTTGAATGACGCCGGATAGGCGTACTCCAGTGATTTATCCCTGTTCCCGCTTTCAATATAATGGTGCGCCAAATCAAAAAGAACTTCATTCTTATCATCCGCGTACATCTCCTCCAGGGTCTCAGCGACCCGGCCGTGCATCGCTCTCCGCGCATCACCCTCGATGCTGCCGTAAAAGGCCTCCTGTATCCGGTCGTGCGCGAATGATAACCTGCCGGCCGCCGGAAGGTCCTTATGTACGAGCTGCAATTGAATGCAGGTATCAATAACCCCGATCAGCTCTTTCTTGTCGAAGCCCCCCAGCAGGCGAAAGAGCATTTCGAATTCAAAGCTCTTGCCCGCGACCGCCGCGCATGATAAAACCGTCGCCTCTTTCGGGCTCAGATTTGAAATGCGCTTGATTAAAATGTCAATTATTGTTACCGGTATAATCGCATCTCGTAGAATCGTATGATCTATGTCCCATTTATTATCCTGGTAATAGAGCGCCTTCTCATCAACGAGCTGTTTCAATATCTCAATCGCAAAAAACGGATTCCCCTTGCTCTTCTGATGAATGAAGGCGGATATCTCTTGTACATGTATCTCTTTATCGTACAATAATCCGGAAATGAACGCGTTCATCGCCGAACCGTCAAAATGCTCAATCGTCATTCCGGCAAGCACCTTCCCCGTATTTTCCGCATCCCGGACGAATTTTATCAACCCGTGACTCCCCGTTATTTCGTCATGCCGAAAGGCACCGATCACCAAAAGCGGCGATTTTGAAGCGTCGTTGACGATTCGGGATAACAATTCCAGAGTTCCTTCATCGCACCACTGCATATCGTCTATCGATAACACCAGCCCATTCTCGATGCAACTGAGGGCGATAAAGAATTGGCTGGCAACCGCCAGGAACCGGGCGTTTTCCCGTTCAGGCTCGAGCGGCACCATCGAAGGACACCGCTCCAGAATCTCCTTCATCCGGGGATTTAACTTCAGAATGGCCTCGCCCAGTACGCCAACCGTCGCCCGGATAGTATTTCTGATCTCCTTTTTTTTGCTATCCGGATATGCGCTGAAAATTTTCAGATACCCATCCAATGCGTCTTTTAACAGCCGGTACGGCTCCTTATTTTCTTCGGAAAAACATTTTGCATGAATTACCAGCTCATTCTTTGAGCGAATATACTCGCGCAATTCCTCCACCAATCTCGTCTTCCCTATTCCCGCCTCCCCGCGTATTAAACAGAGCCCTCCCCGTCCCTCTCTTGCCCGGTCAACTACCAGCTTGAGAGTAGCCAACTCCTTATCTCTGCCTATGAGGCTTGTCCGGTAGCTCAGTTTTATCGAGGCGTCGTTCAAACCCGGAATAAATTCTTTATCTCCCCTTTTATATCTCCCCAAATCACACAGTAAACCCCTGGCGCCCTGATACCGGTTCTCAGGTTCCTTGTCCAGGAGCTTTAAAACGATGCGGTCCAGTATGGATGGTACCGCCGGGTCAAACCTGCTCGGACATTCGGGTGGTTTTGCCGAATTGCGAGGAGCCAGTGAAAATAGCTCATCTCCGGCAAACGGCAGTCTGCCGGTCAACAATTGATAGCATATCACGCCGAGAGAGTAGAGATCGCTTCGCTCGTCGATATGCATCTTCTTTAAGCCCTTCTGCTCCGGTGAAAGATATTGAAAAGAATTTGAAATATCTTCAGATTTTATCATCACCTCGCTGAAGTCCTTTATCGAGGCGACGCCGCAATCGGCAAGTTTCACCGCCGGACCGGCGGCTGCGTCTTTTTCATGAACGATTACATGCCCGGGCTTCAGATCCCGGTGCACAACGCCGCTCCGGTGAAGGCAATCCAGAGCCTCGCCGGTCTGGATAATTATATCCAGGATCAGCTCGACAGACAGGCGGGTATTTTTAAGAATCTCGGCGAGGCTTGCACCCCGAATATATTCCATGGCGATATAGTGGAGCTTAAATATCTCGCCCGTATCATATATTCTGACGATATTCGGATGCTCCAGTTTTGATACGATATTCAATTCATGCTTGAATCGTATCACATCCTCTGTTTTCTTTGACGTGGCGTCGTCCTTGAAAATCTTGATCGCCACCGGTTCTGTTTTTTTATCGATACGATCGGCACAATAGAGAGAGCCCGTCCCACCTTCGGCTATCTTTTGAATTAACCTATAACGGTTATTAATAGTTATACCGGTAAGGTCCATTGTTTTTTACCAAGCTCCTTAATAAAGGTGAAAAAAGAATCGACGCAGTCAATAAAATTTTATTATTGTGTTGTTTTTAAACATGCGGTCTCCTTGAATCAGATGAATTTTATACATAGCGCGGGCTTTCGCCCGCAACCCAACTGTCGCAGGGGAGGCCCCTGCGGGGGGCTTTTGCAGGGGCTTCGCCCGAGCGAACAGGATGTTCGAATGCCGAAGCCGCACAGGATGTTTCATTAAAGCCAGCCTGCACCCCCAGGAAAATTTACGCTAAATGCGCAGGTTTTACAGAGTAATACGATGTGATTATCAACTGGAAGTTATCTTGCTTCGTCGCTGCGCTCCTCGCAATGACAAATAAATTCAGATATTTATTTTTAAGATAACTTCTAATAAAGAGACATAAACTCGCCTAAATGGAGTAAGGTAAAAAATGAAAAACAAACCGGCGGTTCAGATTCAGCAAAAAAGAATCACGCTTCTCATGCTGACCTGTTTTTTTCTTTCCGGCCTCACCGCCTTGATATATGAGATCGTCTGGATGCGGTTCATTTCAAAGATCATCGGAAGCGGCCCCTTCGCCGTCTCAACGATACTGGTTGTTTTTATGGGCGGCATGGGGCTCGGAAGCTATATCTCCAGTCGAAAGGCTGATCGGATAAAAGAGACCTCGCTGATACGGATTTACGGAGTCCTGGAATTGGCGATAGGTCTTTACGGGCTGCTTGTCCCGTCACTCCTCATGTTATTCGAAAAATTTTTTTCTTTTCTGTATAATAATTTTTATGAATATACGATTTTTTATAATTTTCTCGTTTTTTCAGCCTCCCTGGTTCTGCTGGGCATCCCGGTTGTCTGCATGGGCGCCACCCTCCCGCTTCTCTGCAAGTATTATGTCCGGAATCTCTCCCATGTGGGAACGAATTCAGGCCGGCTCTACGGGTTGAATACAATCGGCGCCGCGGCCGGCTCGCTCCTCTGCGGCTTTGTTCTGTTAAATAATCTGGGAATATGGGGAACGATGATCCTGGCTGTTTCGATTAACTGCGCTATCGGATTTTCCTGCCTGGCGGCCGGCTACAAGGCCGCGCCTGCTGACCAAGGTGTGCAGCGCCATAGCGCTGATAGTGCAAACTCTTTGGGGAAAGGCCTTGTCCCTCCAACGGATATGAAGGAAAACCGCGCTGAAATGCGGGGATCGCTCATCATATTCTTTGTATCCGGATTTTGCGCCATGGCCTATGAGGTTTTTTGGACGAAGCTTCTGGGGCTGATTGTCGGGCCGACGACCTATTCCTTTACTATTGTTCTTGTCTCTTTTATAACGGGACTGGCGATCGGCAATATGTTTTTCGGCCGGGCGGCCGACAGAACCGGGAATACCATCAGGCTCCTGATAACGACCCAGGTCCTGGCCGCGTTTCTGGCATTGGCCGTAAGCCAGATGCTGGGCGACAGTCAGCTCTTCTTCGCCAAGCTCATCTATGCTTTCCGGGATAATTTCCTGGTCCAGAATTTTATAAAAGCGGCGATTCTTTTCGCATTCATGATTCTGCCGACCTTTTTTCTCGGTGCGGCATTTCCCCTTGTCGCAAAATTATATACACCGTCATTATCCGGGATCGGCAGATCCGTCGGCGTCGCCTACGCCGTCAATACGGCCGGCGCGGTACTGGGCTCGTTCGGCGCGGGTTTCTTGCTCATACCGCTTGTGGGTAAGGAAACCGGTTTAAGCCTGATCGTCGCTGTTCAGATCATAACCTCTATCGGAGTCGGGTTCATAATCCAGAGCAGACGCGGGGCGCGATCGCTCCAAATGGCGTTGCCCGCTGCAGCGCTCATTGCAGGGATTTATCTCTGTTTCTCATTCCCATCATGGAACAGGCACCTCCTGTCTTCGGGCAAATATCACCGGTTTGAAGATACTGCGGCTCTGGAGGAGTCGATACAGGGCACCGGCTGGATTACGGCGCTCTTTAAGGGTTCAGACATACTTGCAAAATTCGAGCGCGGCAAGCTTATCTACTACGGCGACGGGATCGGCGGTTTCACCACGGTTTTAAAATACCCGGGCCCCCTGGGAGACTTTGAATTATCCATGGCAAACAGCGGAAAAATGGACGCCTCGACCCGCGGGGACATGAAGACGCAGACCCTGCTGGCCCATTTCCCCATGATCTTTTGTCCCGAACCGAGAGCGGTCATGGTGCTCGGCCTTGCGAGCGGAATAACCGCGGGGGAAATCCTTCATTACCCGGTGGAGCGTCTGGACGTTGTCGACATCAACGACCGGGTCTTCGAGGCATGCGGGTACTTCACGGCCTGGAACAACGGCGTGCTCTCCAGTCCACGGTGCCGCCTCATCAATCAGGACGGTATAGCCCATCTGACCCTCACCAAAACGAAATACGACGTTATAATATCCGAGCCTTCAAATCCATGGATGGCGGGTATGGCTTCTCTGTTCACGAAAGATTTCTTTTCGCTGGCCAAAAACAGGCTCACCGAAGGGGGAATATACGTGCAGTGGTTCCACTGCTATCAGATGGACTGGCCGTCATTCGCGCTCGTGGGCAGGACCTTTTCAGAGGCGTTTCCGAACGGGATTCTCGTTGCAGCGGAGCCTTCCGGTACAGGCATGGATTATCTTTTTATCGGATTTAACGCCAAGAGCGGATTGAATCTGAACCACGCAATGAAGAATATAGTCTACGCCCGGAAATCGAAAAACATAAATCTTTCCCGGCCCGAGCTCCTTTACCGGCTGATCGTATCAGAGGACCTCAGCAGCCTCTTCGGCAGGGGTCAGATCAATACGGATGACCGGCCTCTCCTTGAATACGCGTCCCCGAAGCTGATGTACCACGACGAGAAAATGCGTAAAACCCTTATTTATAACATCAACGGCAATTCACGATTGAATCCCGAAACAACGGCCGTAATCACCCGACTCAAACAGGATATAGACGCGCAGATAGATTTCGCCGCATACGTCCTTTCGGTTCACTCTCCTTTCATTAATATGGTCGACCTGACCAGGGCCTCGCGGTCCCAGAGAGATAGATTCACCCGGCTCATGGAATCCTACTGCGTGAATAATGTTCTCGATTTCGATCTTTTCGATGATCGGGCGTTGCTGAGTCGGTTGCGCGCCGTTCAGATAACGGCAATTAAAGAAAAAATTCACGCGATGCCGGACAAGGCGCTCTCCAATCATTATTTGGCGAGACTTTATCTGTTGGACGGGCGGGCTGACGAGGCTATTTCGAGCTACGCCAGATCCATTGAGGCTGACCCCGACGACGCCCAGGTGCATAACGATCTGGGATTTTTATATTATCAGCGCGGAGACATCGATAAGGCGATGGCTCACTATACCCGGGCGCTCCAGATCAGGCCGAACTTCATGTTAACGCTCGGCAACCTCGCCTATTTGAACCTCGGCCGGGGAAGATTTGACGAGGCCATGCGCTGGTTCGAAGAGACGCTGCGAATTAAGCCCGATCTCGCGGAGTCCCATTATAACATAGGGTACATCCATTTCAAAAACGGCAACCACCGGGCCGCCGCCGGCTGCTTGAGGGAGGCCCTGGAGCGCAAGCCCGATATGGTTGAAGCATTGAATACGCTCGCCTGGATTCTCGCCACCACCGATGACGGCGCGATCAAGAACCCGCCCGCGGCGGTTCAGTACGCGATGCGGGCCTGCGAACTCACCGACAACAAGGATCCCATGACGCTTGCCACTCTGGCGGTGTCATACGCTGCTGCGGGCGAATCCACGAAATCCGCCGGTACCGCAGAGTCAGCGCTCAAGCTGGCGCGGGAAACCGGAAAAAAAGAGATCGCCGAAATGCTGGAAAAGCATATCCTGCGCTTAAAATGATATAACTATTCAGCTATTGGGAAAATTCTCGCATATTTCAGAGATTTCATGTTCGTTCGCCGGGCGATAAACCTCAAAATCTCTGCGTCTTTGCGCCTTTGCGAGAGATATTCATAATGTTTTGCGCGCGATAATTTGATAATAAAAAGCCCTTTCCCGGAAGAAAGGGCTTTTGTACTCATACATCAGATGCCGTAAATTAAATCTACCACATCTTCCGCTAATTAAAAGCTGCAGCCTCCGCCGCCGCCGGTGTCCTCGTTATGCGCATAGTCGTCGAACCAGTTTGCATCCATATGGTCCTCATGTTCGGCGCCGTAGAGGTAGGTTTCGTAACCGGCGTCCCCGTCAAGATAATATTTCATCCACGAGGTTATATAAACCAGGGCCTGGTTGTGATAGCTGGAGCTGCCGCTATTAATCCATGTCAGATGGCTAAAGCCATTAAAATATCCGAGCGTCCTCTCTATGCTGTCGGGCAGGCTGTTATACATGTCCACGACCTTGCTGGGTGAAGCTATGCTGTCGCTCGTGCCCGTATAGCATATAGTATCTGCCCTTATACCGCTCAGATTGTAGCTGCCATCCATATACGGAGCAAAGGCCTGCGTTGACTGGAGCTGAGTTCCCAGGCTTGCTGCGGCAAGCAGAGCACCGCCGCCGCCCTTTGAATACCCCATGACCTGGAGGTTGGCGGTGTCGACAATGCCGTATATCGGGCTTGCGCTTCTGGTATTCTCCGATTTCAGCTTGGCGATCCCCGCTTTGTGGGCGGTAGTCCACTGGGAGTTATTGCCCAGGTTGTTGTTCGGCGTCATGCCTATGACGATAAAGCCGTGGGTCACCACATGATCCGCGATCCACGACATGTCGCTGTAGGTGTTCGTGTACCCGCCGGTGAGCGTCGTCGCAGGGAATGGTCCCGACGACCTTTCGCAAGGATAGTACACCATGGCCGAGCTGTAACCTGAATCGGAAAGATTTGATGTGTAGGTGCATTTTGTAAATGAACCCTTGGAACCCGGATTCTGCACTGCAGTCTTACTGTCAATGCTTACAAGAAACGCGATAACCAGTCCGCAAAGAACCAGTATCAGATGACTTGTAAAGAGTCTTTTCTTCATGATCCCTCCTGAAAGCTATTTAAGTATTTATTCAGCAAATTCCATAATATAAACATTCAATAAAATACTGTGAACATAAATTTCCCCGCCGCCGATAGTGGCGGGGAAATTATTATTCATGTATTAAATGTAATATCTTAAAAATGCTGAATAGTTGCGATT